>Ga0187894_10007640_pt1 | contig 10116 bp, 5 predicted proteins | sample GBC1701081metaG_FD_136650 | JGI IMG/M metagenome (GOLD analysis project Ga0187894, IMG submission 136650) | White microbial mat communities from a lava cave in the Kipuka Kanohina Cave System on the Island of Hawaii, USA - GBC170108-1 metaG ... | reverse complement strand
TGCGAAGCCGCGGCGGAAAGATCAATGATGGAGAGGCGGCGATGCGCCAGCCCAACGCGCGCGTCAGGAGAAATCCAGATTCCCGCGCCGTCCGGCCCGCGGTGGCGCATGGTGTCGCGCATGCCCGCCAGATAATCCGGCGTTACCCGGAAAGAGCCATTTTCAAAGGAGATTGCGCCTGCAATTCCGCACATGCCATCGCACCCCGGCTGCCCTGCGAAATGCGCGCGGAGCGTGCCCTTTCATTGTGACGCAAACCGGGGCCGGGGAAAAGGAAGATGCAAACTCACCAGCGAGGGTGGTGCGAATCGGATACGAGTGGGTGACGCGGCTTAGTCGCCGGCATGGTGCGCCAGGCCCTTGCCAAAACGAAACTGTGAATAGATGGTGTGCTGCGGCACCCATGCGCCGGCGATCTTGACTGCGTCAAACTCATAGCCCAGCCTAAACTGCGAATCACCAGCCAGCTTCCAGCTCAGCCCGGCGCGCGTGCGGGAGCGGTAGAATCCGCGGTTCACGCCGAATGAGACATCCTCATAGAACCAGGGGTCCCACTTGCGGATTTTTACATCCGCTTCCAGGCGCTGCCGGAACACATTCGTGTCGGGTAATCCGCGATTGATGAACGAGTGCTCGTAGAAGGAGGTTCCACGGAGCCGAATGGGTGCGGCTGCCGGCAGAGCGTAGCCCACGCCGGCCTGAATGCGGTGGGACGTAATCATGCCCTGTGGTGCGTTTACGTCAAATATGGCCAGATAGCTGACCTGCGGCTGAAACCAGGAGCGCAGGCGGTAACGCCAACTGGCGCCGGCCCGCGCCGTCATGCGGCCGCTGGTTTCCGGGCTGCCGCTGCGGTACTGAAAGTCGCCGGAAAACTCCGAACGCTCCGTGCGAAAGATGGGAACGATCAGGTGACCCCAGAACGCCAGGTCGTCGGCGCGGGCCGCGGGCGAGAGCAGAAGCAGCGCAGCCAGCACGCCTATGCGTTTGCGTCCCCTCTGGTTTCGGCTGAGCATTCGCGAATAAGGCTGAAAGAAACCGTGCAAACCAAAAGAATGCGCGCCGCCACTCATCGTGCGACGCGCCATCGGAACACAATCCAAACGGCTCAGCCCTCAACTCACCATGGCGGAGCTTTCCAGATAAACTCGCGGACAAAGTTCCAACCCGCGTTGGTGAGGAATCCCCAGGCGCCGCTGGAAAGTCCATCCTTCCACGTATAGCGCTCGGGATACAAGGTTCCGCGGGTGATCATCGGCCCGACAAAAGGAGACACGATCTTGGCCGGTGAGAACACCGCATTGCCGCTGCGGTTCCGCGCTACGAAATTCATCTTAATGATGTGCCCGATGCGCGGCCAGAATCCGGAGCAGGGGCAGCGGTAGTACATCGGGTCCTGCCGGGTGATGGCGGAGATGCCGTACAGCGCGGTGGTGTTGGCGGCATTGTCGGCCAGCGACGTGCCAAAACGCTTGGACCAGCCGGTTCCGTCCTTATGCCACTCCGGCGGCTCGAAAGTGACCCAGGTTCCCCAGGTCGCGCCGAGCACCGCTCCTCCCCATGCCTTGGGGCCGAGTACGCCCCAAGCCCAGCCCTTGAACATTTTGCCGGCGGAGGGGAACACATACCCTCCGGCGCCCTGCGGCGGCATCCGGCCCGGCGGCGGCATGGGTAGCGGGTCGGCGTCGGCCAGAATCCCCGATGCGGTTCCCGGGCGGTAGCCAGCCACGGCGAAGAGCGGCGTCTTGGTGCTCGCAACTCCCAACGGCGCCTTGATGACGTTGGTGTCCGAGCTTTCTCGAACTGCGGGCTCGTTTTCCATCAAGCCCTGCGCGGAAATGGAGACAGGAAGCAGAACTGCACACGCCACTAGTAGGCCGAATCGCAAACGCATTGAAATGACTCCTTGGCGCGAAATCCCAGGTGAGACGTGCCCCCCGCCCCCGGAAAATGCGAGGCGTAATCGTATCCTACTTTCAGTTGATTTGCGACAAATCCGCGTGGTGGGGGGAACCCCGGCGCGGCGAGCTGCTGACGGCCTATTCGTCGGAGTCCATCTGCGGCGAGTAGGAAAGCGGCTCAGATGAAGCCGGCTGCCGCACGCGGCTGTTGTGCCGGCCGTAGGCAAAGTAAATCACCATGCCGATAACCAGCCAGACCACCAGGCGGAGCCAGGTGTCCCATGGCAGGCTGAGCATCAGGAGGAGCGAAATCCCGATGCCCAGAATGGGAGTGACTGGAACCCACGGTGCGCGGAACGGCCGCGGCAGATCCGGGCGGCGTTTGCGCAGCATCCACACACCCGCGCAAACAATCACAAAGGCCAGCAGGGTGCCGATGGAGGTGAGCTGTCCGAGGATACCGATGGGAATCAGCGCCGCGAACAGCCCCACAAAAATGCCCGTGAGCACGGAGGAAATCCACGGCGTACGGAACCGCGGATGCACCTGACTGGCCCATTTGGGCAGCAGCCCATCGCGGGACATGGAAAAGAACACGCGCGACTGCCCGAGCAGCATCACCATCATCGTCGTGGAAAGACCGGCAAACGCCCCGATCTTCACCAGCGCCGAACCCCAGCGCACGCCGGTGGCGTCAATGCCCACGGCCACTGGCGCAGCGACGTTGAGCTGCGGATAGTGCACCACGCCGGTGAGTGTCGCGCCCAACAGGATGTAGAGCACGGTGCAGATTAGCAGCGAGCCGAGGATACCGATGGGCATATCGCGCTGCGGATTTTTCGCTTCCTGCGCCGCCGTGCTCACCGCGTCAAACCCGATGTAGGCGAAGAAGATCACCGCGGCGCCGCGGCCGATGCCGCTCCATCCGAACTCGCCGAAGTGGCCGTTGTTGGGCGGGATGAAGGGCGTCCAGTTCTTCGTGGCGATTTCAGGATGCTTCAGCAGAAACGCCCCGACCACGGCGATGAACGTCAGCACCGTGCCGACCTTGACGAACACCATCGCCGAGTTGAAATTGGCCGATTCGCGGATGCCGATCACCAGAATGGCCGTCACTGCGGCGATGGCCAGAAACGCCGGTATGTCAAACACGCCGGAGGCGTGGGGCAGGCTGCCGGGATCGAGTCCGGCCTGCTGAATCTGCGGCAGGATGGTGGAAAGCGGCTCCCAGCGATGATTCCAGAACACCAGTTCGGTTCCCGGCGTGGCTCGCAACTGCGGGGGAAGGATGATGCCCCAGTCCTGCAGCAGGCTCACCACGATTCCGCTCCAACCGGAGGCGACAGTGGCCGCGCCGAAGGCATATTCGATGATCAAATCCCAGCCGATAATCCATGCGAACAGCTCGCCCAGCGTGGCGTATCCGTAGGTGTACGCCGAGCCGGCGATGGGAATCATCGCCGCAAATTCGGCATAGCACAGCCCGGCGAAGACGCAACCCACACCCGCCAGCACAAATGACAGGACGATGGCCGGCCCTGCCTGGTTGGCCGCCGCCGTTCCGGCAATCACGAAAATTCCGGCGCCGATGATGGCGCCGATGCCCAGCGTGATCAGGTTTACCGGGCCCAGCGCGCGCTTCAGGGAGTGCTCCCCGGTCTCGCCCGCTTCGCGCAGCAGCAGCTCAATGGGCTTCGTGACCAGCAGGTTGGATCGCATGGCATCACCTCAGAAAATCGCCAAACGGGAATTGGAAACCGGAACGATTCACCCGAAACGAAACACCGCCTTCCGCTGCCGATTTTGCGGTTTCGCGGGCGCCCAGTCTTGCATGTAGCAAACGCGGTTGAACGGGCTTAACGTGCGATGGATTGGCGGTATTCGGCGGGAGTCAGACCGGTGTGCAGCTTGAAACTGCGCGTGAAGTGACTCTGGTCGGCAAAGCCGGCGGCCAGGGCAATGGCCGCCAGCGTGTGCTGCGGGTTGAGGATCTCGCGGCAGGCAAATTCCATGCGGCGGCGGCGAATTTCGTCACCCACGGTGCAGCCGAAGTGCTGCCGGAAGGCGCGAGCCAGATGAACGGGGGGCACGCCCGCGGCGGCGGCGATCTCCTCGAGCGTGAGGCGCTCCGCGAACCGCGCGGCGATCATCCGGCGGGTCCCGTCAAGCCAGCGCGGCGCGGCGCGCTCGCTGCGCTGCGCCACGCGGCGGGAAGCCTCCGCCACCACGCCCAGCAGGATGCCCTCGATGGCTACGCCGCTCACCGCGTCAGCGTGCTGGAATTCGTAGGTGAGCATGGCGCCGAAGTGAGCCAGCATACCGCCGCAGAATTCCTGCGGCGCCGCCAGCAGCTCCGCGGAGGCGCGAGCCCGCGCCAGCCATGCAGCGTCAAAGTCCACGCTGAGAAGGGTGGCTCCGCGCTCGTGGGCCACGCTGGCATGCCATGTGCCCGCCGGGCGCCATAGTGCTCTGCCGGGCCGTCCATGAGCGGCTACGTCGCACGCGCTATCGGTTAAGCTGCCGCGCAGGACATAGGTGACTCGCCCTGTGCCGTGGACGTGTTCGGGCGAAACGCAGTCCGGGGCAAACGTGGTTTTGGTGAGCGCAAACCCGGCGAAACGCCGCCGCCGAACCATCTGCCCGCGCAGGCAATCTTCGAGTTTTCGGGCCGCGGTCATGGCGGTTATCGTTCCACCATCTTACATGCCGGAAAGGAAAAGCGGAACACAAACGGCTTTCATTTGCGTCCATCGGTGTTCCTGTTTTCAGCAGGACGCCGGGCCAGCAGCGTGCGCATCCGCTTGATCACATCGAGCTGCTCCTCAGCCTCTTCCTGCAGGCCGGCGCGCATGGCGTCAAAGGCGGGAAGTCGTGCGATCTCCGGCATCGGCTCCTTCTTGCCGCGCACGCTGAACCAGATGATTTCGTTGAGCTCATGCGGGTCAGCCATATCCGCGAATGCCAGGTTCTGCTCCGATGTCTTCTTCATCCAGTAAGCGGTAGCTGAATCGCGCGCTGCGGGCGCCATCAGGTTGTTGAGGGCCACATCGGGCAGCGCCGTTTTGTACGGCCGCAGGTCAGGTGTTCCCTGAAACACGTCCATGGGCACGGCGTTCGAGTCCAGCAGGTTCATGGGCTGCATCCCGAGAAGCAGTTCCATGGTGCGAATCAGGCTCACCGTGTTGTGGAACTCGTGCACCAGGATTCCCGGGCGGTTGTAGGCGCTGATGACCAGCGCGGGCGAGCGATGCGCGTCCACATGGTCGGGCCCGTCCTGCGCGTCGTCTTCGATGACGAAAATAGCAGTATCCATCCAATAGGGACTGCTGCTCACCGCCTCGACGATCAGGCCCAGCGCGTAATCATTTTCAGCCACATAGAATTGCGGCGTGGGGTAGCCCTGCGCCAGGCCATTGGTGTGGTCGCTGGAAAGCCGCAGGATGGTGAAGCCCGGCAGGCGATTGCCGCGCCCGGCTTCGCGATCTGCAGCATAGCTGCGGAATTCGGCGAGCCAGTCGGAGGCACGCGAGTAGCCCCGGCAGCGCGCATCGTCATGCGACGGCGTGACCATCGGCGGCGCGACCCTGCCTTCCTTCACCGCGCGATAGCACTCCGGGGTGAGCGAATCCGGCGTTTCCATATCGAAATTGCGATAGGTGGAGCTGGAATGGCCTTCGAGCGATTGCTTGGTGGGGAACGCCTCCACCGTGGGCGTCAAATCGGGATAGCGCTTGCTGCGGTTGGCGTTGAATGCGTCCACGTCCGATTGCGAAATGGTGGCCACGAACTCGCCGTAGTTGCGATAGGTGAGCCTGGCGCGCGCCGCGGCATCCCACAGGTAGAGGGTTTCCGGCTCGGCAATATCACGCTCGCCGCTCAGGTATGGAATGTACTTCTTCATGAGGCTGGCGACGTCCGATGACTTTGCCGGCGTGGGCAGCATCGGCGGCTCGTTGGCGACGGGGTCGGTGTTGGGCAGCCGGTTGAAGCCTTCGAAGTCGTATGTTCGGCCGCGGCTCGAGTAGTTCCAGCGATAGGCCTTGTCCACGTAGTCGCTGGAAAACGCCGCGGTGGTCCAGTTGTGCCCGTCCGGGCTGGCTTCGGAATTCACGAAGAAGCGATCGAACAAGCCAAAACGCAGCGCCAGCGCGTGGGCATTGGGCGTGATATTTTGCGGCGGGCCACCGGGCCGCCGCGCGGCATCGCCCGAGCCGAAAATTGCCAGCCGCAAGTCGCCATCGGCGCTCTGCCCATTGCCTGCTTTTTCAACGTCGCCCAACACCTGATCGTAGGTTCGGTTTTCGCGGATGATGTAGATGATGTGCTTGATGGGCGAGGCGCCGGCAAAAAGCTTCGTCTTCGGCTGGCCCACCAGGCCGGCGTTGCGCATGGCCTGTTGCGTGTACGCGGCAAGCTGCAAGTCGTCCGGCGCGGGAATCGCGCTGATGTTGCCGGAAATAATCGAAAGGCTGTATTGCCCTCCCTGGCCGCCGCCGCGTCCGCTACCAGCGGGGAAGCGATCGTTCGGCGCGTTCGGCGAAAGGCCGGTACCGCCGGCGACCACCGATGAATTTTCAAAGCCGGTGCCCTTGCCATTGCCGACAAATATCGTATTCCCGGCAACGAAGACCGCCGAGGGATAGCTGCCGGTGGGAATGAAGCCGCGCACCTTGCTGCGGCCGGCGTCGGCCTCCTCTTCGTCATCGCCTCTTGCAGTCGCATTCTTCCCGCGCGCTTTCTCCCGCTCCTCCTCTTCCTCGAGGTCATTCTTGCTTTTCTTCTCGGCGCTCCCTGCGCCGGCGTGCCCTCTGCGTTGAGCAACTTCTCTTTCTTCGGGAACTCGTGCGCCGGATGGGGCCTCGCCGCGCGCCGCCGGTGAAAGCGCCACCACGGCCAGGGTGTTGGAGTGCGCGTTGGCTACGTAGAGAGTTGCTTCATCTTCTGAGAGAGCCAGCCCTTCCGGGCTCATGCCGATCTTTTCGCCTTCGGCAAGCTTCACACTGATGGTCTCGACAACGCTCTCCGCCCCTGTATCAATCACACTGACGGTGTCTTCATTCGAATTCACCACGTAGATGCGCGTCCCCGCGGCGTTGCGAATCATCGCCGTGGGATGCCTGCCCACCGTAATAATGTGAAGCCCGAATCCCTGCTGCGATGGCGACAGCACTCCCAGTGCCCCGCTGCCCCACAAGGACGTGAATATCTTCTCCGCCGAACGCGGGCCCTTTGCGGGAACTGTAATCACCCCGTAGGGGTTGGTGTTTCGCCCGCCTGGAGGCCCGTCGGCCCAGGTCAGCCCGTGGGTTCGCAGGTCGCGCGAAGTCTGCGGGTTGGAAATGGCCCCCAGGCTGTCAGCGAGATTGTTTGCCGTGTAGAGCGTGCCGCTTTCCGGTGCCAGCGCCAGCCCCAGCGGATACACCGGCTCAAAATTCCGGTTGTAGCGAGGCGAATTCGCTTCCCGCGCAAAACCTGCCACGGAAATAGATGGCGCGGTGACCGGGGTGGCCGGGCTGGAATTCGGCGGCGTGAGCACGTCGCGCTGGCCGGGCCGCAGGCGGAAAATCCAGATTTTATTTTCGACGCCGCCACTGACATACAGCGCCCACGAACCGTCCATTTCGGCTTGCGACGAAAAAACGGCGCCGACCTGTGCGCTCTGGGGTGCGGTGAAATAGACGTTCTGCACGACGGCGGGCGGCTGCAGATTCAGGTCAATCACCGCCAGGGATTGCGCGGCGTTGCGCTGGGTGGTGTTGAGTTGAATGCCATAGCCGCTGTTCACGGCGACCAGGTAGCGGCCCTTGCCGCCCGGGCCGGTCGCGTCCGGCGAGCGCACGAACGTCACCGGCAGCGCGCCCACGGCAGGCTGCCGCGTGGTCGTGTCCAGCAGCAACGCGCCGGCAGGAGTCAGCGGACGCCCTTGCTGCCACGTCGAACGCGCCTCCTCCTGCCGCTGCGATGTTTGCGCGGCCAGCAGGGTCAGTGCGGCGGTTGCCGCCAACAGGACGGCAATCACGCTGGGAACGGCGAACGCTCTCTGCAGCACGGAACGCTTCATGCGCAAATCTCCCCCGGAAATCAACAGCGCACGGCTGTGGAGGCGGGATTATCTCACGCCAGCTGCAATTTGCAGATGAACACTGAATTACCGCAGACGCCAGGAGGAAGCTGCCGGCAACAGCAGCGGCGCGCGTGCCGCTAGAATCGCGCCGTGTAGCGCAAGGTCACGCCGCGGCCGGGGGCATCAATGCCCCAGGAAATGCCGCGATAGTTGCGGTCGCCCATATTCTCGAAGTCCCACTGAAAATCGTGATGCTCGCCGATGTGCCAGCCGCCGCGAATGCCGAATACCGCGTATCCGGGCAATGCGAGATACAAAGAGGACGAATTCACGCCCACGCCCAGCACGCGGTCCTGTACCTGCGCCAATGTTTCGCCGGTGGCAATCAGGATGTCGTCCGCGTTGCCGAAGGTGCCGTTCGGGCCGGGTGCGATCAACCCGCGCACGGTGGCCCCCCGCCGGAAGAAGTTCTGGATGCTGCCACGACTGCGTTCCGCGCCGATGCGGCGGTCGGAAAGGTCGAGCGAGGAAAGCCTGGTCTGACGCCCGGCGGCGTGGAAATACGGCTCGAACCAAAACGGGCGATTGGAGGGCGCATAACGCAGCTTCAGCCAGAAGTCCGCAGGTGGCGTGCCCCCCTCGATATTTGGCGCGAGGCCGGTGGCGCGATCTTCCGCGCGAATCCAGGTAAAAACGGTGCGCACCGCCCATCCCGGCAGGAAGCGCCACTCCATGTCGTGCTCCACGCCGTAGAAACGCGCGTCGCCGCGATTCACCCGCGCCAGCACGGGGTTAGCCGAGGCGGCCACGAACACCACGCCATTTGCGTTTTGCGCGGTGATCACCTGCCCGCCCAGCGATGTGCCCACCGCGCCCGGCGGCAGAATCAACGCGAACTTTTCGATGCTATGGTGAAAATCCGTGGAGAAAAACGTGAACTCGGTTTCAAAGCCTGCATGGCGATAGCGGATGCCGCCTTCGCGCGTCCAGCTTGTCTCCGGCCCAAGTTGTGTGACCGGCCGGCCGGTGTTCACGGCCGTGCTGAGCGCGGAGTCGCCCACCGTTGCGTTGCGTCCGGCAACCGTGGTGGCGGCGACTTCAAATCCATTTCCGGTAAGGCCCACTGTTCCCAGGTCGGTGATGTGCGGCGCGCGGAATCCACGGCTGAAATTCAGCACGAAGCTGAATCCATCCACCGGCGAAAGCACCGCGCCGAAGCGGCCGGTCCAGTCCGCGGCGCGCAGCGAATCGTTGGGCCACAGCGGCTGCCCGCCCACGACGGGCGCATCGGATTGATTCGAACGGTAGCTCGCCGCCGAGTAGCGCACGGCACCGGTCAGACGCACTCGCTTTGGCAGCAGGTCGTAGCTGCCATCCAGGTAAATTCCGCCGCCCTTATAGAGCGCATTATCCGGCACGCGGCCGCGCCGCACGGTGCTGACGCCCGTGACCGGATCGGTCTGGAACGACGGAGCAGCAATGCGTTCGTGGTAGTACTCCGCGCCGAGAATGGTCATCAGCTTGCGCGTCCACGCTTTGGCCAGGCTGCCGGCGATTCCATGTACCCGCATGCGCTCCGGCTCAAACGTGATGGCGGCCACGGGGTTTCCCTGGCCGCCCTGATTGCGGCGTTCTTCACGCTGGACGTTGTAAGAGTAGGTCAGGCTCACCTGGTCAAGCCAGCCCAGCCGCGATTGATCCAGCCGCGCATAAAAGAAGTCGCTCATCAGGTTCCGCAGGTCGGCAATCAGGTTGCCGTCACCGCCCAGCAACTGATCGTGACGGCGCCCGCCGTCCTGCTGATTGCGCATGTAGCTGCCGGTGAGGCTGGTGCCATCGCGCGGCTGCCAGTTGGCGCGGAACAACCCGCCGTACTGGGTGAACGCGGTGCCCGGGTTACGGTCGTAGAGCGTCTTCGATGAGATTCCCAGGAAGCGATTCAACGCGGAGTGGGAGTCCAGGGCGTCGCCGGTGCGCAGCGTGCTGGAGCGCCGGCCCAGCAGGTTCGCGGAGATGCCAAAGCTTTTTTTTCCGTAAGTGAGCGCCAGGTTTGAGCCGAAGCCCGCATCCGCGCTGTTGAAGAACGTGGAGAAGTGGCTGTGCAGCGGCTGATCCGCATCGAACCGCGGCGGCAGCGTGAGCAGTTGCACC
>Ga0187894_10007639_pt1 | contig 10116 bp, 8 predicted proteins | sample GBC1701081metaG_FD_136650 | JGI IMG/M metagenome (GOLD analysis project Ga0187894, IMG submission 136650) | White microbial mat communities from a lava cave in the Kipuka Kanohina Cave System on the Island of Hawaii, USA - GBC170108-1 metaG ... | reverse complement strand
GTTATTGGCGGATAATCTTCGTTCGGGAGAAGGAGTTTTATGAACGTTTCACTAACGCCGGAACTAGAGGCCTTTGTCCATCAAAAAGTCGAGTCGGGGCTGTATAACTCAGCAAGCGAGGTTATTCGTGAGAGTTTAACGTTGCTAAGGGAAAATGAAAGGTTACGGGAATGGAGTGACGAGGATTTTCGGTCGGAGATAATGGAAGGAATTGAAGATTTGCGCGCGGGACGCTTAAGGATTGTTGAGACTGAAGAGGATCGGGCTACGCTTATTGCTGAAATCAAGCACCGTGGACGACAGCTGGCGAAAGAACGGCTTGAGAGGATCTTAACGGATGCCTAGATTCCAACTCACCGGGCTAGCTATTGCCGATCTTACGGAAATTCAATCTTATATATCGATCGAAGGCGATGCAGAAACGGCCGACAGGTTTGTAGATATGCTTTTTGATAGGTTCGATCTGCTTGCGGAGAATAGGCGAATAGGAGTTTTTGTGGACGATTTTCCGATTGAAGTGCGGCGATTTGTTTGCCGCAGATATCTGATTTATTACACGCCAACCCCCTACGGCGTTGAGATTCTCAGGGTAATCCATTCAGCTAGAAATCTAAAAAATAGCTCTGGTGAAGACTTCTTAAACTAAACCGCCTTTTCAATTCCATACCTGGACAATTTTAAATAGAGTCCGCGACGGGTTAGGCCGAGTTCGGCGGCGACGCGCGAGATGTTCCAGTTGTTTCTTGCGAGCGAGGATTTGATCATTTGCATTTCCAGTTCCGTCACTGCGTCTTCGAGCGTTCCGCCTTCGGAAAGGTTTGCGAACGGCGTGAAAGGCGTATCGAACGAGGCAATCGGCTGGATTTTCGAGGATTCGCCAAAAGCCGTGAGCGGTTGAGTGCTTCGTTTCAGCTCGGGCGAAAGATAGTCGGGCGTGATGACTTCGCCGTCAACTGAACGCGCGACGATGCGCTGGACCTCATTGCACAGCTGTCGCACGTTGCCTTCCCATTCGCAGACCATCAGCAGATCGACGGTTTGCGGCGTAAACGTGACGCCGGTCTTGCCGAATTTTTTTGAATAATGCCCAATGTAATGATTAACCATCGGCGGTATTTCCGAGCGTCGCTCGCGAAGCGGCGGGACCCGAAGCCGAATGACGTTCAACCTATAGTAAAGGTCCTCGCGGAAGGTCCCGGTTTCGACCTTTTCTTCGAGCGGCATGTTCGTTGCGGCGATCACGCGGACGTCCACCTTGATCGGTTTCTTTTCGCCGATCGGCTGCACCTCGCCTTCCTGTAAAAAACGCAGCAGCTTCGGCTGCACTTCGATCGGCAGGTCGCCGACCTCGTCCAAAAACAACGTGCCGCCGTCAGCCGCGCGGATCATGCCGGGCGAATCGGTCACCGCGCCGGTGAAGGCTCCTTTGCGATAACCGAACAGATGGCCTTCGGCAAGCTCCTTTGGCACCGCCGTGCAGTTGAACGGGACGAAGATCTTGTCCTTTCGGTTCGAGATAGTGTGGATCGCCCGTGAAACGAGCTCCTTGCCGGTTCCGGACTCGCCGGTAACAAGCACGGTAACGTCCGAAGATCTTATCTTGTGAATCTCCTCGACAAGCGTGGTCATCGCCGGCGAAGAATGGATAAAGCCGTGCATCGCGTTGTTCGCAGCCAGCGCGCTCGACTCGGCCTCTTCCGGCGCGGCTCGCTCTTTTCCCCGGAGCGCGATGACGTCCATTCCGAGTTCGATAACACGGAATAGTGGCTGAAGGGGGCTTTCGTCGTTGAGCACGGCGCCCGAACGCGGCGACACAATCAGATAAGCGTGCGGTGCGTTTGCAGAACGAAGCTCAAAGACTGCAACATTCGCTTTTTTGGCGAAGGCATTCGTCTCGCTTTTGTGCACCGCTTCGTCCAGCTTTCTGATCAGGCTGCCGCTGTCCTGCAGCGAAATGCCGTGCGTGATAAACGGAAAAAGCTCTTTATTCTCGCCGAATTCCGCGATGACGATCTTTTTCGCCTGGCTTTCCTGCTGCAAAACGGCGACGACCTCGCGGAACAAGAGCTCGCGCGACGCGGTCGCCTCGGCCAAACGGACCATGAGCAATTGCGAAACAACGGAATTCGTTCGAAGCGATTCGCTCTCCGTCGTTTCGACATTTTTCGCGGCTTTGAGATTTTCACCCGCTTCTGCCGCTCGATTTTCCAGATGAGCGACGCCTAATCTTCGAAAAATTTCCTGCGCCGAGTTTAAATGCCGCACGGCTCGGCCGCGCTGCTTTGCCGTAAGATTCGTGCCGATAAGAAAATGCGCAAGGCCGGTATGATAAAGATCCGCCGCGGTTTCGAAGATGGTCAGGCTGCGGTTGAAATGATGAACCGCAAGCTCACGGTCGCCCTGCTCAATGGCGGCAAGTCCGCGAATGCGCTGAATATTGCCGAGAACAAAAAAATCCGAGCTCGGATCGTGGTCTTCGATAACCTTCAAATACTTTTCACATTCTTCTACGCTGCCGTTTCCGAGATAGCTTTCCGCTAAAACCAGGCCGGCCATGTTTGCGTAATGCTTGTCGCCGATCTGTTCCGAAAGCTCGATCGTTCTGCACGCGGTCTCTGCGGCTTTTTCGTTGTTGCCTTGGGCCAAAAAACAACGTGCCAGATTGCGTAAAGCCTGCGCCTCGTACCACTCGCGTTTTCGCTCGCGAGCGACAGCAACGGCATTTTCCAGCAAGCTCTGGGCTTTGGCGAGATCGCCTCGAAGGATCTTTAGTTCTCCAAGACTGTCCAGAATTCCGGCGATGTGAACGTGACCGGCCTTCGTAGCCAATTCCAGGGCGCGTTCGACGATAGTTTCTGCGCGGTCGAATTCGCCGATGAGAGTAAGATTGATGCCGAGATTGTTGTAAGCGATAACGGAATTCAAGACATGCTCGGTCTGATCGAAAAAGCGTATGGATTTTTCCAGGCACTCGACGCCTTTCCTGGGCTGACGTAGAAACCAATAAGCGCCGGACATGTCGGTGTAAAGTTTACCAAGCATAAACGGAGCCGATCGCCCGCCGATGATTTGAATTCCAAGCTCGAAATACTCAATAGACTTTTCGCTGTTGCCTTCCTGATGATAGCTGAGTGCCATTTCACGGTATGCTTCAGCCATCAGAATCCAGTCGCCCTGCGTGCGAAGCTTTTCGAGAGCGCTCTTTGCAAAATCGCGGCAGATGGCGCATTCGTTCAGCTTTCGATAAACGCGTGCCAGGCCGATGTCGATATTGCCGAGCAGCTTGTCGAGACCGTTTTCCTTCGCCTTCTCGAGTGTCGCTTTCAGCAGCGCGACTGCCTTCGGATGATCGCCGATGTTGTTGAATGAAATTGCGAGCTGGGTCGAAACGCGCACTTGCGTTTCAGTAGAAAGGCGGGCGAGAATTTCCTCGTCCTCGTACGCTTTGATCGCGTCGAGCGATTCCTTGTACCGGCCGATCGTTTCATAAGTAAACGCGAGCAGCCGTTTAAGGTTTGCGAGGTCGTTGTCTTTATGATGATAGTTTTCGATCGCGTCGGTCAAAACGCGTTCGGCCTCGCTCGATTTTCCCTCACGAAGTTTCTGCCCGGTTTGGGAAAAGATCGAATCGAGCTTGTCCTGAGCTATTGAACGCCGTGCGGAATGAATATTCGACGAAGCGCGCGTTACCGCAGACGCAGCACGGCCGTCGTTTTTGGAGGCTCTCTTCATTTTTCGCGGTGGCACCTGTTTATACAGGCTTCAGACGCTAAAAACCGAACGAATTGAATACTAAGTTTACAGCGCAAGCGGAAATTTACCAGATTATCGAGGCCGTGTCCATATTTTTTCACTCGATGTTATGGCAAAATTGGGTTTATGGCGGATTTCCCCGATCAGGCCGGCGATGTGCTTGCCGAAAGCAAAACCAAGCTTGAAAAGCCAAAACTGTTTAAGGTTTTGCTGCATAACGATGATTTTACGACCATGGAATTCGTCGTTTTCGTTCTCGAATACGTCTTTCAAAGGTCGGAGCCTGAGTCGGTCGCGATAATGCTGAAAGTCCACAGGGAAGGAGTCGGCGTCGCCGGCGTTTACCCGCACGACGTCGCATATATGAAATCGCATAAGACGATGAATCTGGCGAAGGCGCGCGAGTATCCGCTGCTGTGCACAATCGAGGAAGAATAATTTAAGAATTTATGCTATCGTAATCACTGTTATGCGGAGGCCATCGCCCATTAAAATTAGATTGAATGGGACGAAGCTCAACAGAGTTTGAGCCGTGGCATAAGTTTGCATCGAAAAGTCCCAAGCCGAAAAAAGGCTTGGGGCTTTTTGATTTGTCGGAACCACCTGCGGTAGCGGGTGGTTTAATGTTACATATAAAGACAAGCTATTTACCTTCAACCGCCCGCTACCGCAGGTGGTTCCGACTTGTGTATGATCGAACGTTTAGACCTAAAGAAAACAGTAAACCTTCCGCAGACGGGCTTCTCGCAAAAGGCGAATCTCGGTCAAAGCGAGCCTGCTCGTTTGAAAAAATGGCAAGAGATGCGCTTGTACGAAAAAGTGATTGAGGCACGCAGAGGCCGTGACAAATTCATCCTGCACGACGGGCCGCCGTATGCAAATGCGGACATTCATATCGGCACGGCGCTGAATAAAATTCTCAAAGATTTTGTTGTGAAGACGCGCTCGATGATGGGCTGCGACGCGCCCTATGTTCCCGGTTACGACTGTCACGGTTTGCCGATCGAAACCTTCGTCGAAAAGAAGCTCTCGGAAAAAGGAAAAAATAAAGCCGACATTCCGGTGGCAACATTTCGCCGGATTTGCCGCGAGCACGCCTCAACGGCGATGAACAACCAAACGCGCGATTTTCAACGGCTTGGAATCCTGGGCGAATGGGAAACGCCCTACCTGACAATGTCGCCCGAATACGAGTCAGCGACCGCCCGGCTTTTCGGGACGTTTCTCGAGCGCGGTTACGTTTACAAGGGGCTGCGTCCCGTATATTGGTGTATTCACGACCAAACCGCGCTTGCCGAGGCTGAGGTCGAATACAAGGAACACACGTCGCCTTCGGTTTACGTAAAGTTTCCGCTTCGCTCTGATCCCGCGTTGATCGATCCGAAGCTTGCGGGTAAAAATGTGTTCCTGGTGATCTGGACGACTACGCCGTGGACGCTGCCGGCGAATATGGGCATCGCGGTTCATCCGGATTTCGATTACTCCGCCGTTCAGAGTGCGGGCTTTAGCCCGTCGGAACGCGATGAATCGCGCACTCTGAACGAAGAAGTTTTCATCGTCGCGAGCGAGCTAGCGCGAGTCTTCGCGGAGACGGCCGGCTTTGCCGAGTATGACGAGATCGCAAAGTTTAAGGGCTCGAAACTTGACCGGCTCGAAGCAAAACATGCCTGGCTCGACCGCACATCGCTGATAATGAACGGTGAGCACGTGACGCTCGGCGAGGCCGACGCCGAGGTCGAGCTCGACGTGCGCTTTGAAGACAAAAGCATGGGCAAATCCGGCACGGGCTGTGTTCACACGGCTCCGGGTCACGGCGCGGACGACTTTCACATCGGCAAAAAATACGGGCTGGAGATTTACAACCCGGTCGATTCAGCCGGACGATTCGTCCCGGAAGTTGAGCATTTCGGCGGGCAGAACATATTTGATGCCAATCAGAAAATCGTCGAATTTCTTCGCGAAAACGGAATGCTTGTCTTCTCGGAAAAATACGAGCATCGCTATCCGCACTGCTGGCGATGCAAAAACCCGGTCGTTTTCCGCGCGACGCCGCAATGGTTTGTCTCGATGGACGAGATCGCCGATGAAGCGCCGGCTCCCGGCCGGCCGGTGGACACTCGCCAGCAAGGTGCTCGCGTTCCGTTACGTCAGGCGGCGCTCGCAGAGATCGCGAAAGTAAAATGGCATCCATCGTGGGGCGAGGGACGCTTGGCGAATATGTTCAAAGGACGACCCGATTGGTGCGTTTCGCGTCAGCGTTCGTGGGGCGTGCCGATCCCGGGTTTTTATTGCGCCGGGTGCGATGAAGCAATCGCCGATCCGAAAATCATAGATCACGTCGCGGATATTTTCGCAAAAGAAACGGCCGATGCGTGGTATGCCCGCGAGCCGAAAGAGCTGCTGCCGGATGGCCACGAATGCACGAACTGCGGAAGTAAAGAATTTCGAAAAGAGACGGATATTCTTGACGTGTGGTTCGATTCGGGTTCGTCGTGTGTTGCGGTTTTGGAAACGCGTGATAATCTTCGCTTTCCCGCCGATGTCTATCTCGAGGGCGGCGATCAGTTTCGCGGCTGGTTCAATTCGAGTTTGAGCTGCGGCATCGCGGCGCATGATGAGGCGCCGTACAAACAGATCATCACGCACGGCTGGGTCGTGGACGGCGAGGGGAAAAAGCAGAGCAAGTCTCTCGGCAACGTGACCGCGCCGCTGGAGATCATAAACAAATCGGGCGCGGACATTCTGAGGCTGTGGGCGGCGGCGGTCGATTACACGGAGGACGTTCGCTGCTCGGACGAAATACTGTCGCGCGTTGTCGATGCGTACCGGAAATTTCGAAACACGCTGCGCTACGCGCTCGGAAATCTTCACGAGTTCGATCCGAAAACGGACGCGGTTGGTGACACCGAATTGCTTGAGATAGACCGATGGGCGCTGGCAAATCTCGACGTTGTCACGGCAAAGGTTTTGCATGGCTTCGAGACCTACGATTTCCAGGCTGCCTACAACGCTCTGTACAATTTCTGCACCGTCACGCTGTCGGCTCGCTATTTCGATATCATCAAGGATCGGCTCTACATTTACGCGCCGAGATCGTCGGAGCGGCGCTCGGCTCAGACGGCGCTCTACCGCATAACCGATTCGCTTTGCCGCCTGCTCGCGCCGCTGCTCGTTTTCACGGCGGACGAAGCATGGGAAAATTTGCCGGGGCAAACAATCGCCTCCGTGCACATCGCGGAATTTCCGGCACGGAACGCCGGCGACCTGCCGGCGAGTGAAGGGCTGCTCGTTCAGTGGGATCGCATCTTCGCCATCCGCGACGAGGTTCTCCGCTCTTTGGAAGAGGCTCGAAATGCAAAACAGATCGGCTCGTCGCTTGAGGCAAAGGTCGTGCTTACGGCCGACAGAGAAACAACGCGTTTTCTGCTCGATTATTACGAGCAATTGCGGTATATCTTTATCGTCTCGCAAGTCGAGGTTCATGAGGGCGACGCGCTGAACGTCGAAATACAAAAGGCCGACGGCACCAAATGCGAACGCTGCTGGAATTACTCCACCCGCGTCGGCGAATTTGCAAATTACCCGACCGTCTGCGAACGCTGCATCGAGGCTTTGAGCGAGATCGAAAAGGCCGCCGCAGCCTAAAACCTTAAATCTATGAACAAACTGTTTTACGGAGATAATCTTGAAATACTTCGGGAGCATATTCCCGATAACTCCGTCGATCTTATTTATTTGGATCCACCGTTCAACAGCAACAGAGATTACAACATCCTTTTTCGCGAACAGGATGGCACGCGCGCCGCAGCGCAGATCAAGGCTTTCGGTGACACATGGGAATGGAACTCCGCTTCCGCTCAGGCCTACCAGGAAACTGTGGAAAGTGGCGGACAGGTTTCGCTGGCAATGCAGGCGTTTCGCACCCAACTCGGCGGCAACGATGTGCTTGCATATCTATCGATGATGGCTCCGAGACTTATTGAGTTACACCGGGTTCTCAAAGAAGCGGGCAGTATCTTTCTGCATTGCGACCCAACGGCGAGCCACTATCTAAAGCTTCTGATGGATTCCATCTTCGAACCGCGAAACTTTGTTAACGAAATAATCTGGCATTACCGAAAATGGCCGACTGGAAAGTTTACTTTTCAACGCAATCATGACGTAATTTTCTTTTACTCGAAAACAGGATCAAAAGAGCGAACTTTCAATCAGTTATTCATGGAAAGAGCGGCGTCAACGCTGAAAAGATTTGGCACCGCGAAGATTGTTTCTGGATACGACGAAGAAGGAAATAGGGTTCCGTCCGAAATGGCCGATGAGGACTCGGCGGGCGTGAGGATGGACGATGTTTGGGAAATCGGGCGTGTTCCGCCAATTAAACAATTATATCCGACCGAAAAGCCTCTACCTCTGCTAGAGCGCATAGTTGAAGCAGGAAGTAAAAAAGGTCAGGTCGTACTTGATCCTTTCTGCGGATGCGGCACGGCTGTGATTGCGGCACAGGGAATGGAGCGTCAGTGGATTGGGATCGATATAACCCACTTGGCTATCGGGCTAATTAAACATAGATTGGAGGGAGCGTTTCCGGGAATATCGGGGTACGAGGTCTTGGGGGAACCGGTGTCATTGCCTGATGCGGAGCAGCTTGCAGAAGAAGATCGGTATCAATTCGAGGCGTGGGCGCTTGGACAAGTCGGCGCCCGTATCAATGAAAAAAAGAAGGGAGCGGACAAGGGCATCGACGGAAGACTGTTCTTCCACGACGAAAAAGACGCAAGTGCGACCAAGCAAATCATCCTTTCCGTTAAATCGGGGAAGATACCTCCGAACCACGTTAGAGAACTGCGAGGCGTAACCGACCGTGAAGACGCCGCGATCGGCGTTCTGTTAACATTGCAAAATCCAACGAAGCCAATGCAGAGAGAGGCTGCGGATGCCGGATTCTATAACTCGCCGTGGGGTAGTATCCATCCTCGCCTTCAAATACTCACCATCGCGGAGCTCCTGGAAGGAAGGCGTATTGATTATCCCCGTACCAACGCGAATGTTACCTTAAAAAAGACCGAACGGTATTCCAAATTGCCAAAGAAAAGCAAGTTACTTTTCGCAGAAAATGATCTTGAAGTGCGTTGATGTTTTCAACTATCGATGACTGATAAAGTTGTCATTTCTTATTTCCGGAGGCTTATTACATGTTTAAGCGCATAGCTCTTTTTTTGCTCGGCCTGTTCTTGGCTGTTTCGTCCTCTGCTCAATCCGCTTACACTCCCGCAAAAGGCTCCGCCGAGCGCAAGGCGATACTTGACGCGCTTCGCGCGCCGGTCGAGCGCGACCTTGGGCAAAAGGTCACGTTCGTGACGAAGAATTTCAAGGTGCAGGGCGCGTGGGCTTTTGTCGGCGCCGATCCGTTCACGCCCAGCGGCGGCGAGATCGATTACAGCAAAACCAAATACGCCGAAGCGGTCGCGGACGGAATTTTTGACAGCAACGTTTTTGTGCTGCTGCGCAAACGTTCAGGCAAATGGCGCATTACAAAATACCAGATCGGCTGCACCGACGTTTGTTATTCGGATTGGTGGAAAACGTATCGAGCGCCGAAGGCAATATTTCCTTATACTGAATGAGCCGAAATTTTCGAATATGCAGGATTTCCAGGAAGTGATTTCTTCACCCAGAGCAGCATATGCCGAAGCTCTGCGATTTTTTCAGGGAAAGGGTATGTTGAATGATGCGTTAGGCCGCCTTGTCGCGGATTTGGATGCGAAGGGGATCGATTATGCGGTGATCGGCGCGGTGGCTCTCAATCAGCATGGGTTTCAGCGATTGACCGTCGATATCGATATTCTGTTGAGTGTCGACGGGCTCGAACGCTTCAGGAACGAGTTGATTGGGTTCGGTTATCGGCCTGCGTTTGAAGGAGCCAGAAAAAAATTCACAATCACCCGCGAAAACATACCTCTTGAGGTGATCACTGCGGGTGAGTATCCGGGCGACGGTAAACCGAAGCCCGTCGTTTTTCCTCAACCGGCGGATTTTGCCGTCGATATCGAAGGCGTAAAGACGATCACTCTTGAGAAGCTGGTCGAGTTAAAACTTGCCTCCGGCATTTCCGCACCACATCGGCTGAAAGATCTCGCCGACGTTCAGGAATTGATCAAAATCAAACGGTTGGACGTGTCTTTTTCCGAAAAACTTGATGAGTCGGTCAGGCCAAAATTCATCGAGCTTGCCGAGGCCGTTTCGATGGCCGAAGATGAATCAAACTAAATCTCGCCTGCACACGTAATTGAACATATGAAAAAAGCAATCTTGATTTTGTTGAGTGTATTCTCTTTCGCAAACATTTCTTTTGCTCAGACCGCC
>Ga0187894_10007638_pt1 | contig 10118 bp, 7 predicted proteins | sample GBC1701081metaG_FD_136650 | JGI IMG/M metagenome (GOLD analysis project Ga0187894, IMG submission 136650) | White microbial mat communities from a lava cave in the Kipuka Kanohina Cave System on the Island of Hawaii, USA - GBC170108-1 metaG ... | reverse complement strand
GCTCCGGTCTGCATAGTGTTCCCGGCGTGTTCGCGGCGTAGACAGGCGCGCGCCAGCCTCCGCAATTCGTCGTAAACCAACGGGATCAACTGGCCGAGCGCGGCTTCCTCTCCGCTTCTCCATTTCAGCAGCAGTTGTGTAACGGCGCCTGGTGTTTGTGGCGCTGGCGTAATCATCGGACGCGGCCTCCGAGAGCTGGTTGAGGGTTGAGCGGCTCGCCGCGCCAAAAACGCGCAGCCGCGATGGTTATGGAGCCGTCTGAGTTTGAAATTTTTTTTTCGCTACACCCGCCATTTCAGCCCCATTCGTCGCATATAGCAGATGAAGCCAATGAATCAATAAAAAGGCTGGCGGCAGGACAATATTTTGTCTGACTGTGGACGAGGCAGGCAATTTATCACCACCTCCAGCCTGAGGCAACGAAATGCAATGAAAATTGCCCCTGGGAGCGCACGTGGCCTCGCGTGCCGGGGCTTTATAAATTGGCCTTTGATCGAAGCTCCCGCACGCGAGGCCGCGTGCGCTCCCAGGATTTTTCGAGGACAAAAGATATGAAGTCAGGCGTTGAGCCTCAAACCCGAGAGGTCTTTATGCATATCGCGCCACGTTTTCTACTCAATCTGATCACAACGTCAATAATCTGCGCCGCTTTCACTGTCGCTCAAACTCCTTCCACACGCGGCCCCAAAGCGGCGCTACCGAAATCGAACACTGTGATCATCCGCGGCGTTCTGCTCAAACAAGACAAGACTCCATGGGCTTCCAAGCCGCCTTTTGAAATGGTGTTGCTCACAGTGGCCCCTGTGGAGGGTGAAGGAGAGAAGGGAACGAACGTGAGCATCTCCACGGAAAGTCTCAATAAACATTCTGCTCAGCCCAATGCGCAAGGCAGATTCACGATCAAGGTAGACCGAGCCGCTCTTCCCGCTGGGAAGGAGTTCATAGTTCTCAGCCTGATCCCCGGCATCGCGGGGCTGCAGCCTTTGAAGCTCGAAGGGAAGCCGGTCTCTTTCAAGATTGATGACAAAACTACGGTGATCAATCTGGGCACGATTATCGTTGCTGACAAATAAGTTTCGTCATCTGGTCCCATTTAACATAGCTGTGGCCTTCTCATGCCCTGGCCACGAATAGGAGAAACACAATGGATCGCAAGCAACTGTTCGCATTGCTCGACGGCACGCCCTCCCACATCCTGATCGCTGTAGGGCTAGCGCTCGCCCTTCTATCGCCGCTCATCCTGAACTTCAAGGTGGCTGCCCTGGCGAGCGCCCAGGCTGAGCAGGATCGCGTCAAGACATTCAAGGAGCTTGACCTGGAGGAATTTAAGCGCCGACAGGATGAGGAGCGCAAAAATTCCCCCGAGGAGATTAAGTACAAGCAGGCCGTGGAACAACGCAAATCCACTACTCCGAATGTCTCGCTGCCCGTAGGCTTCCCCATCGAGTTCAGTGTCGCACAGCGGAAAGAGGCGGAAGCGAACGAGAAGGAGATGCAGGAGATAAGGAGGGCAGCGGAGGAAAAAGAGAAGAAGCGTAAGGACGCGCTGGAGAAAAAGCAGGAAGAACTGGATAAAAAGTACGACGCCATCGGCCCCAGGCGGGCGGTAGTCGAGGCGCAGACCGCAGTGGCCGGCACACGTTCACACCTCGTGATCGGTTGGCTGGGCCGGCTGTTGCTGCTGCTCGGCCTCCTCGTAATGACAGTGCAGAGCGAGGGGGTACGGCAGAAGGTGATCTTGATCGTGCTGCTGGTTGTGATGTTCAGCGCGATCTCCGGCGTCAATCTGGGCTTTCAGGCTCAGGGGCATCTTGGTGAAGAAAGGGTCGAAAGCAGCGCCGCCCCGAAACTGAAGTAGATCAGTGTTGAGCCTACGGGCAAACGACAGTAAACAGGAGATAAAAAACCATGAGACCTTCAGCCATTCGCCTTCGCCTTGTTCTCAGCCTCGTCTTCGGATTGGGATCTTTAGGATTGACGGCTTTGCTTTTCCAAACCAACTTCCCGGTCAGAGCGCAAGATGAAAAAACTCGGCTTACGGGAAGAAATTTTTCCGATGCGCAATCTCACGACCCTGATGAGGCAGCTCAACAAAAATCCTGGGCTGATCAATCCGGATTGATCGCCGCCCCTTCGCAATCCACAACGACGCTTAGCGTTGATGACGGGACAAACGAAGCGGCGGTGGGAATCAGCGGCGGCGGTACGCCGACGGGCGTCAATCGGCTGACGCCGACGAGTTATCCGGCGACGCTCACAGGCGTCTCGATCTTCTTCCAAAGCCAGCAGGGATTGCCGCTCGCCTCGCCCATCACGGTTCTGGTTGGGACCAATCCTTCGGGCGCAGCCAACATCAACAACATCACATTCTCGCAGCAGATCAGCGCGGCGGTTGAGACCACGGGAAGTTTCTGGGTTTACACGGTCGCGCCCGTGACGATCAATTCAGGCGATTTCGTAGTCGGCTTCCGCGCGACACACGCGGCAGGGCAATTGCCGCTGGCGATAGACCGCAATCCGCCGATGCAGCGCCGGTCTTATATATCCACCAGCGGGACGACCTTCACCATCCTGGATGACGCCATCCCGTCAGTCGCGGGCAACCTCATGATCCGCGCGCGCGTTCAATCACAGCCGCCGTCGTGCCACGCGGTGAGCGGCGTCAATCCGGCCAGCGGCGCAATCGGCAGCCAGGTGACGATCACCGGCTCGAACTTCACGGGCGTGAATGCGGTCAGGTTCGCCAACAACGTCAACGCCAGCTTCACCGTCAACAGCGCCACGCAGATCACCGCGACTGTTCCGAGCGGCGCAGTAACAGGGCCGATCACGATCAGCAAGCCGAATTGTCCCAATGTGACGACTGCCGCTTTCACAGTGCCCGGTGGCTGTACTTACTCGATTAATCCGACGAGCAAATCTTTCGCGGCCGGAGGCGGGACTGACACCGTGGCGGTCACCACACAGGCGGGTTGCGCGTGGACGGCGATGAGCAACGCAACCTGGATAACGATCACCGCGGGCGCCAGCGGCAATGGATCAGGCTCCGTGAGCTATTCGGTCGCGTCGAACGCCGGCAACCCGCCGCGCACGGGTACGATGACGATTGCGGGCCGGACCTTCACGGTGGATCAGAGCGGCTGCGCTTACACGCTCTCGGCTTCGAGCCAGACATTCTCTTCGAGCGGCGGCAATGGCGGCGTGAACGTGACGGCGGCGAGCGGCTGCGCGTGGACGGCCACGAGCGACGCGCCGTGGATCACGATCAACAGCGGCGCGAGCGGCAACGGCAATGGCGCGGTCAATTACTCGGTGGCGGCCAACACGGGCCCGCCGCGAATTGGAACGATGACCATCGCCGGGCGGACATTCACCGTCGCGCAAGGCTCCGACCAGCCGACCCATTATCGCGGCGCGTGGCAAGGCATGACCGACCAGAACCTGCCGATTCGATTCACCGTGGACAACAACGACATCGTGGTGAATCTGGAAGCGGACGTCCGCATCTCCTTCTTCGTTCCTCCGAACAGTCAAGCGACCTGCACGTACAAATTGCGCGGAGACGCGCCTGCGATCATCAACAACGGGCAGTTCGAGGTTACGCTGGTCTCGGTTGACAACGCCGTCGCTTTCCAGACAAGCGCGCAACCGAGCGTGCGCGGGACATTGTCATCCGCCACGTCCGCGTCGGGGCAAATCACCAGCTCGACCGCCGGGTTTATCATCTGCGGCGGGACTCTGACGCTCGGTTCGATCAGCGTTAGTTCAAAGACATGGAACGCGCAGAAACAGTCGCAGCCCGGATGCCATAGCGTGACCGGCGTCAACCCGCCCAGCGGCCAGGCCGGCGCCCAGGTGACGATCACCGGCTCGAACTTCACCGGAGTGAACGCGGTCAGATTCGCCAACAACGTCAGCTCCAACTTTACAGTCAACAGCGCCACACAGATCACCGCAACTGTTCCGAACGGCGCGGCGTCCGGGCCGATCACAATCAGCAAACCCAATTGCCCCGATGTGACGACGGCCGCTTTCACCGTCAACCGGGTCTGCGCGTTTGCGATAGCTCCAACCAGCCAGTTCTTTCTCAGTGGCGGCGGCAATGGCGGCGTCAACGTGATGACCGAGACCGGTTGCGCGTGGATGGCGGTGAGCAACGCCCCGTGGATAACGATCACTGGCGGCGCGAACGGTTCGGGCGCCGGCAAGGTGGATTATTCGGTTGCGGCCGACGCGAGCGGCGCCATGCGATCCGGGACGATGACCATCGCCGGACAGACATTCACCGTGCGGCAGGGCTTTTCCACAGCGGGCGGTTGGAGCAGGCAAACGAGCGGCGTCACGCAGGAACTGCGCTCAGTTCATTTCGTGGGCGAGAGTGAAGGCTGGGCGGCTGGCGCGAACGCCACCTTGTTGCGCACGACCGACGGCGGGAACACGTGGTCGATGGTCAACACCGGCGCCGATCCGGCCAGAGGCTTCAACACAGTGCGCTTCGTCAATCGAAACACCGGTTGGGTGGGCGGCGCCTCGACGTTGGCGCACACTCAGAACGCGGGGGCGAACTGGGCGGTCGCTCCGCTGCCAAGCACGGTGCTGGTCGCCAATAATGTGACGCATCACTCCTTCCACCCGCTCTCCACCACCTCGGTATGGGCCTGCGGCGAGGGAACGCTCTCCTCCAGTCCGGCCGGCACACTGTCGCTTTATTCCATAAGCCCCAGCGGAATGATCTCGTCATCCGGCAACATCGTGAACAGTTCGTCCGGGCCGGCGGGCTTCAGGTGGTTCGATCTGCACTTCCTCGATTCAAGCAATGGATGGGCGATCGGCGGCAATGGGGCTATCGAGCGTGTCGCGCTCTCCGACCCCGTGCCTTTCAGGGGTGAGCCCAGCGGAACCAGCCAGCGGTTGAACGCCATCTATATGCTCGGCTTCGCCGCCGGTTGGATAGTCGGCGATAGCGGCGTGATTCTGAAATATGCCGGCGGCGGCGTCTGGATGGCGCAAACCAGCGGTACGACGGCCAATCTGCGCGACGTGCATTTCCTTGACGTCAATCGCGGCTGGGTGGTGGGTGATGGCGGCGTGATTCTCACTACCGCCGATGGCGGCGTTACGTGGACGCAAGAGCCGAGCGGCGTGACCGATGACCTGCGAGGCGTCTTCTTCCCCAACGCCGGAGTCGGATTTGCGGTCGGCGCCAATGGAACGATTTTGAAGCGTACGCCGCCTGCAGGTTCATTCGCCTCGGTCTCCGCGGCAAGCTTCGTCGATATTGGCGCGGCGCCAGAGTCCATCGCTGCGGGCTTCGGTCAAGGTTTGGCCTCAAGGACTGAATTGGCCGCTTCGCTTCCGTTGCCGACGACGCTGGCCGGGACCAGCGTGGTGGTCAGGGACAGCGCCAGCGCTTTCGGCGATGGCGCCGCGGTCGATCGGCTTGCTCCGCTCTTCTTCGTTTCGGCCAATCAAATCAATTTCCAGTTCCCGCCGGGCACGGCGCTGGGCGCGGCGAACGTTTCCGTGCTGCGAGGCGGCGCCGTGGTTGCGAGCGGGACTGTTCAAATCAACTCAGTCGCGCCGGGATTGTTCGCGGCCAGTTCTACCGGACAAGGCGCGGCGGCGGCGGTTGTCTTCCGGCGTCGCGCGGATGGTTCGGAAAGCTTCGAGCCGGTCGCGCAATTCGATCAAGCGCAAAACCGCTTCGTCACGATTCCAATCGATCTTGGCACTGAAACCGACCAGGTCTTCCTGATCCCGTTTGGCTCCGGGTTCCGACTCGGCGCGGCGGCGACGGCCACGATTGGCGGCGTGAATTCGGAGGTGGTGTTCGCTGGCGCGACGCCCGGTTTTGCCGGCCTGGATCAAGCCAATGTGCGGTTGTCGCGCAATCTGATCGGGCGCGGCGAGGTGGATGTTTTGCTGACGGTGGACGGCAAGACGTCGAACGCCGTCAAGGTCAATATCAAATGATAATGATAAGGAGATAGAACCATGAACACGTTACTCGTATGCCTGTTTTCACTAGTCCTTTTCGCGCCCACGGCGATTCAGGACAAGAAAAGCGAGGATGCCAATTCCGCCTCATCCGACGCGGGCGCCCTGGTCTACATCTACCGCTACAAACAATTCACCGGCGGAGCGCTGGAGCCTTCGGTCTATTGCGATGGGAAAGAGTTGGCGCGAATGGACAACGGGCGGTACTTCAAGGTCAAACTCACCCCTGGCAAACACGCCTTCCGCTCGAACGATAAACAGTCAGGCATCGAATTCGAGACGAAGGCCGGAGAGGAGTATTACATCCGCGTGGACATCGCCACCGGCTTCTGGAAAGGCCATGGCCGGCTGACACTGCTCCAAAAGGAGCAGGGAAGCTATGAGGTCAAGAAGCTGCAGCCGCTCGCAGCCGACAAGATCAAGGATAAGACGTTGGTTATCATGGAGGCCGGCGTCGAAAAGAAGGAGGATAAGAAGGCCGAAAAGTAAAGATTTGTCCAACGCCTCTTGAACGGGTTGGATTTAATCACGGCAGGCCTCCCGACAAAAATAAGAAGCGGGTCAGTCTACCATCATCGAAAACAAGTCGCCTGTTTTTGCAACACAACCGTTTTTGGTGGAGGGATGGCGGCGACGCCACCCCTCCACTGGACCGATTTATGGTAGCCACAGACTGTTGTCGTACCATCTACGCCAGAGCGCGTTGTCTGTTCCCTTAACAAAAACGTCAATTCTTCCTGATCCCCAAGAAACAGCCGCGGGCTTGTCAGCTTCAGGGCTGGCTTCGGAAAAAGGCCCCTCGATATATCCCCAGCCAGACCAACTGATCCCGCTGTTATCGGTATAATTCCGATAAAGCCGTCCCGTTGTGCCTCGAACGAAAACATCCGTTCGCCCTGGTCCCCAGGAAGATGCGGCGGGCGCTGCGGTCAGCACTCCACCGAGCGATTGCCAGGCGGACCAGCCGTTATCCCAAGCCCTGTAGATAAGATCATTGTTTGGACCGCGCGCGAAAACAGCGACCTTGCCAAACCCGCTGGATACCGCCGCCGGGTCCGACGTGACGGTTCCCGCGAAAGGCCCCCACGTGGACCAGGTGACTCCTCCATCGCCGGTGAATCTGTGATAGATAAGATTATCGAGGCCTCTGACGAACACATCTATACGGCCAGGTCCCCACGAGGCTGCGGCGGGGGCGGAGCTGGTTTGTAATCCGCCAAGCCCAATCCAGCCAGACCACGAACCATTCTCGTATCGTTGATAATGCAGCCCGTTATCAGTGCCGCGCACAAAGACGGCCATTTTATTCGCTCCATACGACACCGCCGCCGGAGCCGAAGTAAGTCCGCCGCCAAGAGGATGGTACCCATTCCAGGTCACGCCACCATCTCCAGTCCATCGATGGTACAACCCGTTATCAGTGCCCCGAACGAAAGCATCCAATCGGCCTACCCCCCAGGAACATGCGCCTACACCGGAAGTTAGTTCGCCTCCCAGGTTGTTCCAGAATTCTAACTGCTTAAACGCGTTACCCACGGGAGTGATAACAGCCTGCCCATTGACCGCCTCATACAACCCGCCTTCTCTGGCGCCGACGGAGGAAACTTCTAAACTATCATCCATAGCCTGCCAGTAAATTACATGCGCGATTCCCTCTGTTTCGGCTACACTGAATACAGACCATAACCAATCGAACGCTGACATTATACCTGACCAGCCGCGACGGTAACCAGCTTCTCCAATGATCAGGTTAGCGTTTGTGTACGCGGGAGAACTCTCCCTGGCTTTGGCGAGAATACCGCTTAGGGCGCTTCTCAGATCGTTCTGTAACTGCTGCGCCGTGCGTCCTGGATACAGCGCCGTTGTTTGCCAGGCGGAGTACGATACATAATCATAGCCTGTTACTCTTGGTAAAACATAGTTCTTTACAAGGTTTGCTTCATTATTGAACTGAGTGTTACCAATCGCACAGGGCATAGAAGCGCAGCTAAGCTCTATACCGGAGTAAAGTTTGGGATTGGCGTGGCCTGTGCGCGCTTCTATGACACCGGTTACTCTGGCTTGCATATAGTTTTTCCAGTGTTCTACGTTACCGTCAGGATTACCGCTGGAAATGAGATCAGCATCTCCTTCCCAGTTCAGTATGATGAAGGTTTTGTTTGGGTAAGTATCCAGAAGGTACGCGCCCAGGTTTTTAATTTGATTTTTCTCGGTGTTCCACTCCGTTCCTTGTGGCGTGTAACCATTGGACCACGTCCGGTATTGCCCGTCATTGGTAATGGATGTAAGCAAGAAAGTGTCAAAGCGGTTGCTTGAGAACAGCTCTTGATACTTGGGAGACGCCGCTATGTTTTTCAGGAAATCCGGATGGGCGTAGTTGAACGCCCCGTTCGGGTCCCTTGGCGGATCCGGGTTTACCCCATAAGGACCGCGCCAGCATGGGCAATTCTTATCCTCATTCCCACTACCGAAGTCTTGCGCTCCGAGAAACACGCGTATTGTGCGTGTCTCTGTGGATGCGACCAGGTCCGCGCCCCAGTTGAGTTTGTCTCTCGTCAGAGGCTTAGCGGTGAAATCAGGAAACCAGTGATATACGCCAAAGCGATTGAGCCGCTGCGTTGGAGCGGGAGGAACGTACTGTGTAAACGCGGATTGAGTTATCACGACGGTCAGAGTAAGAACCGCCGCCAAAGCCACGATGAAACGCATTTTTCGGATATTCTGCATGAAATGTCTCCTTGATCTTTGCAATGTTCGAACTCGGAAAGAACGCAAGTCTTTCTCAAATGACTTTTCCGGCGATGGTAGGTTGTCCACGGAGCGTTCGTTCAAATGAGCGAATGTCTTTCATTGTGCGAGCTCCTTTCCGGGCGCTACGGCCATAATTCGGAATCGTTTTTTGTTCTATGGAGAAGGCTTCCATGGAGAAGTGGCGGAAACCGGCAAAAACATGCCGCGAAAATTTCACGCTTTGGAGATTTCGTGGGAAAGCCTTGATAACCGCGCCCTTGCACAAAGCCGGCGCCATAGTTGATCGTAACGTAGTTGCCGTTGCGATCCTTGATCTGAGTGCATTTGTATTCGTCAGCCTGGTACTAGAATTTAAGCCGTGTGCCGTAATCCCGGAGTCGGCTCGCCCCAATCAGGATCAAACTGCATGGTGTTGCCAACTCTGGTCCAGACCAGTGAGTTCAAGTTGAGCGAAAGGCCGAGATCCAAACCGGCGCGTCCGGGGAGCGAAAGTAATGGGACGCGTGCTGAGAACGACCGACCGGCGAATCCAATACCGCGCGATGAGGTTTGTCGAGCAGCCTATCCACTGCGGGAATGCCGAAGTCACGCCCCGCTTTAATGGTAAGCGAGCGGCGGTCGATTTTGCCATTACCGATCCGGGCGCCATGACGCGTTTGATTGAAAAGGGCGGAGCGATTGAGTAAGCTGCCCCCGCTTTCGACAAACGCGATCAAACATCATGAATCAAACAACGAATCCATCGGCAAAGCCTCCCATGACTACTCCAGTGACTCCAAAAGACGCGGCGGCGATGATTTTGCTGCGCGACCCGGACGACCCGAAGGTCTTCTGGGTGAAGCGCGCGAAGACGCTGGCCTTTATGGCCAATTACCATGCGTTTCCCGGAGGGCAGCGCGACGCCGCCGATGCGGAAACGCCGATTCTCAACGCAGAGAACCTTCCCGACGCCACGATGCGCGTCACCGCCATTCGCGAGGTTTTCGAGGAAACCGGAGTGTTGATCGCTCGCGGGGTTGAAAACCTTTTGGCGGAAAGACGCGCTGCGATCCGCCGCGAATTTCACTCGGACCAAATCTCATTCAAGGATTTACTAGAGCGCGAAGGGCTGACGCTCAACGCGAATCTGTTGACCGAAGCTCCACGATGGGTCACTCCGCAGACTTCTCCGCGACGTTACAACACGCGGTTCTTCGCGGCGTGGCTGCCTGAAGGGCAGGAGACGGAGATCATTCCGGGCGAGTTGGAGACGGGCGAGTGGTTGCGTCCGAAGGAGGCTCTTCAAAAGTGGATTGACGGCGATTGCGTGATCGTCACGCCGATCTTCTGCGCGATTCAGGCGCTGGCCGAAGGCGTCGAGGATTTCACCG
>Ga0187894_10007637_pt1 | contig 10118 bp, 10 predicted proteins | sample GBC1701081metaG_FD_136650 | JGI IMG/M metagenome (GOLD analysis project Ga0187894, IMG submission 136650) | White microbial mat communities from a lava cave in the Kipuka Kanohina Cave System on the Island of Hawaii, USA - GBC170108-1 metaG ... | reverse complement strand
TTGAAAGTTTTGAGTCCCGCCTTTAGGCGGCGCAGACCGCCGCGCTTCGCTGGCGGTTGCCCTTTAGACGAAACTCAAAACTAAACCGAAAATATTTCATTACTTTTGCTCAACTGCTTAGTTGCACTATGGGCTAAGAATATATCGCTGTCTTCGACAGCTAAAACCGATTCCTGATTATAGTTTTGAATTATTATCACCTGACCTTATCAGTTACAAATAATTTAGATTACAGAGTACTAAATCTAAAAAATTTAAATAAGTCATCATAGCTATCCAAGCGGGTGGCGATTTTCTTTTTTTAATACGAATACAATTCGCTCATAACACGCTTTGTGTTGATTTCAATTTATAAGGAAACGAATATGCGAATTTTTCCGCTTGCCAAAAAGGTTGACAGTTATAAAACAAATTATTCTTGTCGATTCGGTGCGCCGCGTGACGGAGGGCGCAAACACGGAGGCGTTGATTTGGCGGCTCCGGTCGGAACGCTTGTTTTTGCAGTTGATGATGGTGTGGTTATCGAAGCCGCAGGAGGATTCGATAAATACGGAACAAGCGTAGTCTCGATTGAGCACGGCGATATTTACGATGACGATTACTGCATCGTTCGTTACGGCGAAGTTGATACGCTTTTGGTTCAAATAGGCGCGACTGTAAAAAAGGGACAAATGATAGCCAAGGTCGGAAAACAACCCGGCGGAACACAACTTCATTTAGAGATGTATTCGGGTGACGAATCAGGACAGTTTAAACAGGAAAATAATCTGCCTTATAAACGCCGAAGCGACATAATGGACCCAACCTCTCATCTGGACTCGTGGCCCGTCAAATAAGAGGTTCAAAAATCAGAGTTCTGAGTTCCGATTTCAGCGGTCTTTTATTTGCCGGCAATTCGCTGAAATCAGAACTCAGAACTATTTCCTTGTGAGGTATTATGAGCAAGACGTTTTACAATTCGGAAAGCGAAATCAAAAGTCTGGTATGGGAATTTGAAACCCGGACTTTACCCAAAGAAAGATGGACGCACCATGAGCATTTAACTGTGGCTCTGTGGTATGCGGTACACCATGATTTTGACATTGCTTTGAATGAAATGCGTCCGGTATTTTAAGGCTTAACAAAGCGCACGGAACGCCAAACACGGAAACAAGCGGCTACCATGAAACATTAACCGTTTTGTGGATGCTTACGGTTAAAGATTTTATTCGGGACAGACAAAATAAACCGTTACGCGACATAGCAAACAAGCTGATAGAAAAATGTGATAAAAATTTCCCGCTAAAATTTTATAGTCGCGAACGGTTATTTTCCGCTCATGCACGAAGGAATTTTATTGAGCCTGATTTGATTAATTTATATAAAAACACAGACCTGTTTTTATTCTCGTCGCCGCGTTTTGCTCTCGCATAAATACAACAAAATTAAGTCTGCTTTCATTTTAGAAAGTCTGTCGTTGTTAACAATACCTTCGCCAAAATTTTAGATGGCAACTTTGGTGGCTACATATTGTGGTTGTTACTTTTGGTTCGCACAATATACGAACTTGATTTTGCCGTTTTACGTTCCTATCCTGCAATTGGCGAAGGTATTGTGTTAAGGCAGGCTTTTTTATTTTGCATCTTCACAATGCCCTTGACCTCAAACTACCCACGTTCACTTTTCAAACGCAAAGCGGCGACATTTATTGTTGACCGTGCTGACGATTCGTCAAGTACGACAGCTTGCACAGTAGCCGCTAACTTCATCGGTGACAGAATCGTAAAAGGCGAGGATTAAATTCTTCACACCCAAGCGGGCAGTACAAAAGTTACTGCCCGCTTTATTATTGGGGTTAAAAATAGCTCCGTTTGTCTTTTTTTATTTGTCATCTTTAATTGAAATCAGGAAAACGAAATAAATAACAGACATATAACCCGCCATATTTCGCTACCCAAGCGGGTGGCGAAAAACAATTATGTTACAAACTATTCTTATCCTGCGTTGATGATGAAGCTTTGCTTGATGCTGATGCGCTGTGTTTCAGAATCAAGCAAAGCTATTAACAAAATCTTTTGAGGAGACCATTAATGAAATTGTTCTACAAACTAGGAGTAATTTCCGTTCTTTTAAGCTTTTGTCTTTTGGCTTTATCGGGTTGCAATACTGCAAAGACAGATTCTTCTGACAGCACACCACCCAATAAAACCGATAGCAAACCTGCGGATAATCCAAACACAACAACATCGAATAGCGGAGACAAAATCGGTGTTGCAGAGTGCGATGAATACCTGGATAAATACGAAGCTTGCGTAAGCAGTAAAGTTCCTGAAGCTGCACGCGGACAATTAAAGGCTTCAATGGAAACAACACGAAAATCTTGGAAAGAGATTGCTGCAACACCCGAAGGCAAATCAGGCTTGGCTATGACTTGTAAGACTGCTTTGGATACAGCAAAACAATCCATGGCGTCTTACGGCTACGGCGTGGTAACACGCCTCGTTAATTGAAGAACAACGGCTTAAACAGGGCGTTTGACGCGGGCGGAAAACGAAAACCGTTGTTCTTCAATTTTAAGTAAATTGTCTCAGTACGCGGTTGTTGAAAAACTGACGGATGTTTCAGCTTATCGCATAAAACAGCTAAATTTCGTGCGATAAACTTACAGCCCGCCATATATGCAAAGGGAGTTAATCATGAAATTAACCGGACACAATTTCTATCGTTTTTATGTGATGCTTCTATCATGTGCATTACTATTTAATTTCCCCTTTTACTCAACCGCACAAAAAGACAAACACCAAAATCTTAAAAACGAAAACGTCAATCGTTCTTCTCTGTATTTTGAAGAAAACCGCGGACAATTCGACAGCCGTGTACGCTATGTTTGTCACGTAAGCGGGCAAACAATTTTCTTGACAGCAACCGACATTGTTTATGTTTTGCAAGGTGCGGAACAAGATGCTTTCGCGTCTGAACCTTTGGACCAAACCCACAAAGCGGAACTCCGCCAGCAAAGAATCGTCAATCGAAAACAAGGCAGTGCCGTTGCGTTGTATATGCGTCTTATCGGCGCAGAAACAAATTCGCCGTTTGAGGCTACCGATGAATTGGAAGGGCGGTTAAATTATTTCAAAGGTAACAACCCCGATAAATGGCAAACCGATGTTCGCACTTTTAGTCGTGTGAATTACGAAGGTGTTTACAGTGATGTTGACATGAGTTTTTATTCAAACGAACAGGGCGAGTTTGAATACGATTTCATAGTCAAACCAAACGCGAACCACAATCAAATTGCTTTGGAAATCGAAGGCGCAAACGATGTGAGAGTCAAAGAAAACGGCGACCTTGAAATCGAAACTCAAGCAGGCACAATCACACAACGCAAGCCTTTCACGTATCAGCAAACCGCAGAAAATCTAAAACAAGAAGTCAGCAGTCAGTGGTCAATTGTCAGTGGTCAAGACAAAGAAAAAGATAAAAATAATCCGAAATCATTTACGGTCAAGTTTGAAATTGGCAGTTATGACAGAGCAAAACCGTTAGTTATTGACCCGTCGGTTACGCTTAACAATCTTTCTTTCTCAACATTGATTGGTGCGGCGCAAAACGAAACAGGCAATGATATAGACATCGACTCTGCGGGCAACATCTATATTACCGGCAGAACTTTATCGCCGCTTTTCCCTACAACAGCCGGAGTATTTGACCCAACCACAAACGGTAACGAAGACATTTTCATCACAAAACTGAATGCATCGGGCACAGGTCTTATTTTTTCTACCTTCTTGGGTGGCAGTTTTTACGATGAAGGCTTAGGAATTGCGGTTGATACAAACTGCAATGTTTACGTGTCAGGTTCTGCCAGCAGTTCGTTTCCGACAACTGTGGGAAGCTATGACACGACTTTCAATGGTGGTTCGGATGCTTTTGTAACAAAGCTGAATGCGACAGGCACAACACTTCTCTATTCAACATATATCGGTGCGTCTCTAAATGAATTTGCTTCTGACCTTACAATTGATGCCAATAACAATGTTTACATCATAGGACGTACACCGGATGCAGTTGTTGATTACCCTACGACAGCGGGTGCTTTTGATACAACACACAACGGCTCAGACGATGTTTTTGTAACCAAGTTAAACGATACAGGTACGGCACTTGTTTACTCTACGTTCTTGGGTGGAAACGGTATTGACAGCGGAACGTCTATTGCCGTTGACTCAAATCAAGAGGCTTATGTTGCAGGCACGACAACAGATGATGTAACGGATTTTCCCACAACGGCAGGAGCATTCGACACAACACACAATGGCTCTACTGATTTCTTTGTTACAAAGATAAACAGCAGTGGCTCAGGTCTTGTCTATTCAACTTTCATCGGCGGACCCAGCATAGATAACTGTAATGCTATTGCAATTGACGGTGCAGGAAGCGCGTATGTCACAGGTTTAATCAATGCGGGTTTTCCGACAACACCGGGCGTGGTTGACACGACGGCGACAGGAAGTAGTGAAGCAGGTCTTAGTAAATTAAGTGCGGACGGTTCTTCGCTCGCTTATTCCACATACATTGGTGGGACACAGGGCGAAACAGGAAGAGGCGTTGCTGTTGATGCCTTTGGCAATGCTTATGTCGTAGGCGACACATTCAGTGCGGGGGCGAACGATTATCCGACAACACCCGGAGCATATGATACAACATTCAACGGTAGCGGAGATGTTGTCTTAACCGTCTTTAACACGGGAGCAACAGCACATCTTTATTCAACATTTTTAGGCGGAAGTGCGAGTGAAGCCGGAAATGATGTAGTGCTTGATTCTTCGGGCAATGTGTATCTGACGGGGAACACAACAGCTACTGCGACAAACTTTCCGACAACACCAAACGCTTTTCAAACTACACCGGTTGGCGGTAATGATGTCATTGTCTGTAAATTTGGCGATTTCGTTATCGCAGGACGCACGGTTGACGCCAACGGTGCGCCGATTCAAAATGCGGCTGTTTCACTGAGCGGAAACATCTCTGAAGTGAAGATGACAGACGTTCAAGGTTATTTCGCTTTTACCGACACAGAAGCAGGAGAGGATTTTGTTGTCGCGGCAAGCAGAAACGGAACTACCTTTAACCCGTCGCTCTTCAACATTGCTGACCTTGCGCGTAATAAACAACTCGCTTTCATAGGTACAGCGGGCGGACCAACGGGACATCCTGGCGGAACGCTCCGCATCTTTCCCGCCGAAGAAATAAACGAAAATGCAACATCCGTTACACTCGCTGTTGAGAGATTCAATGTGCTTAACCAAAACGTGGTGACAATTGATTACAAAACCAATTCAGGCACAGCGACGGCAAACAATGATTACACACACAGACAGGGAACTATAACCTTCTTGCCATTTGAAAATGTAAAGATGGTTGAAATACCAATTATCAACGACAATGATTTGGAACAATCCGAAACATTTACTTTTACATTGAGTAACCCGACGGGCGGTGCTGCGCTCTCTGAAAATATTGTTTCGCAAATAACAATTCAGGATGATGACGCAGGCAATGGCAATCTGCTTATCAGCGAATTTCGTCTGGGTACAAAAAATGATTTTGTGAAACTCTATAACAACACTGGTAAAAATATGTTTGTGAATTCAAGAGATAATTCTTCTGGCTGGACGCTTGCGGCATTGTCTTCTGACGGTCTGCATTTGATTCCACTCTTTACCCTGCCGCGCGGGACGATTATTCCGGCACACAGTCATTTTCTTATTGCGAAAGAGTCTTTCCTTACGGACGTTATTCAGGCAAACGCAAACTTGGTTTTTTTCAAAACGAGCAATGTTGAAAATTTCAATGTGAGTAATGTGTTTGACGCAGTCGGATTTGATAATGGATTTGAAACTCCCGCATCTATAATTAGCATTGAAGGAAAAGGTTTGCGTGAATCTAAAAGTACAGTGCATCGTTTTGTCCGTAAAACTGTGGATGGGATTGTACAAGACACAAACAACAACGCCTTTGATTTTATCCTCACTGCAAATTGACTGACAGACTCATCAACCTGACCGTTTCACTAAGTCAATTTGAAAAGCAAAGATAAAGCGGTTTGATAAGCACCGGACTGCGTTTTTATAAAACATCTTCAAAATCCTTGATTTCATTGGCTCATAACACAATTAATCTTCAACAAATCTATTAGGCATGATGATTGCCAAGTACCAAAGCGGAGGTCTCTTCAACCCCCTGAGCAAAACAGACTTGAAGAGATAAAAGAAAGCTATGACCACCGCAAATTTGGTTACAAATACAGGCACCCCCGTCTTGTCCCCTGAGTTCTTAAATGATACTCAATACAACAAGCAACCAGTTTTGCTTGTTGAAGACGATGGTGCTTTGCGGCGGTATCTTCAACTTACTTTAGAGCGTAACGGCTTTGAAGTTATAACCGCCAGAGACGGATTGGATGCAACAAACAAGTTGATGTCCCATTCGTTTTCTCTGGTTGTTACAGACGCAATGATGCCGCGTATGACCGGCTATGATTTGTGTCGTTTTGTGCGAAGAAACGAAAAGCTTTCTTCTCTCCCCGTTATCTTGTTAAGCGGTCTCGACCATGATGATTGGGACAACGAACAATCATCCGAAGAAAGAGCAAATGTTTATCTGTCTAAACCTGTTTCTCCCGACGATTTGGTTTGTCATCTCAAACAACTTTTGCCGGGTGTCTTGTAGGCAAAGGTTGAATGGTTGGCTGGTGTTCTTCCCTCTCCTCTAAAAAAACTAACGGCAAGTGATAATGACCGCTGCAAACCATTATCACTTGCCGTTAGTTTTATCTTGGCTGATAAAATAATTTTTCCGGCATGATAGTGTTTACCCCTAAGTTCCGCATTATTTGTTAAAGCAAGGATTTATAAATTGTTTGATATTTAATGTGGAGGTTTTGTTATGCTGGATTTTGTCTCTTGTTTCTCGGACCTTAACGGATTTGATGACTCAAATCCCGTCAGGTGGCAGATGGTGCCGTTAGACGGCGAAAGGCTTGTTGCGTTATTGGACGGTTCAAGTGCAAATATCGAAATTAGCGGACAATCATTCGCTTCAATAATCGAGGTTTACACCAATAACGCCTTGAATAAAACGGCAGACCAACAGAGATGGGCTAACACAGCGGCGACGATTGCTAATGAGAAGGGATGGAAAAACCCGCGTTTTTTTCTCTTAAAAGGGCATAGCGAAGGAACTGCGAAACTGACGGCGAAAACATCTATCACCCGTGAACTTGAGGTTTCGGTTCATTCCCAACGAAATCTCTACGTTACGTTTCACATAGTTCAGGATAAAGGCGGGAAACGATATTCCTCACGCTCTGAGTCTGAAATTACATCCATGTTAGCGGAGGTAAATTCTTTCTTCCCCGCCCAAACCAACATAAAATTTACCTGTCACTTTATCAACTACATTGAGCTAGACCGTAAACTTGGAGGCTCAGTTGTCTATAAATATAAAAACAGCGACCCGGATGTAACCGTTAGCGGCGATGAAACGAAACACATATTTGAGTACGTGGATTCAGGTGTTCCAATCAATGTCTTTTTCGTGTGGGACATTTCCGCTAAAGGCGTTGGCTCTGCTCCGAAAGGAACTACGTTTGACCCGCGCGACCCGATAGGTTTGACATACGGAAGATGCATTCTTATCGAGGATAAAGTAAAACAAAATGCCGGTTTGGTGCTTGGACATGAACTCACACACAGCCTCGGTCATAAAGACCATCACGCGCTTCAAGGAGGATTAATGCACCTTTTTACGGAACCAATGGGTAAACGAATTTATAGAAACGAAGCAAAAACGGTTTACGCTAACTCTTTTAAGTGAAAACAAAACTAAAGGCTAATCTAACGAAGCAATCTTTCGTTAGATTAGCCTTTAGTTTTCTTAAATAGCTCTGGGTAATTACATCAACATATCCAGCGATGTGTATTCCAGCCCTTGCGAACTAGCAACAGCTTCGTAGGTCAAATAACCGCCGTAAGTGTTAACGCCTTCTTTCAAACCTTTGTCGCTTGCGATTGCGTCTTTGAAACCTTCGTTTGCGAGTTTCAAAGCGTAAGGCAGTGTTGCGTTTGTCAAAGCAAAAGTAGATGTGCGCGGAACTGCGCCCGGCATATTCGCCACGCAATAGTGAAGCACATCATCAACGTAATAAACCGGGTCGGAATGTTTGGTTGCGTGCGTCGTTTCAAAGCATCCGCCTTGGTCAACGGCAACATCCACCAAAACGACACCGCGACGTAAATCTTTTAGCATTGCACGCGTAACCAATTTCGGAGCCGCTGCACCCGTAACCAAAACGGCACCGACAATCAAATCCGCGTGAATGCAGGCTTCTTGAAGTGCATAAGCATTTGAAGCCATTGTTTGAATGCTCGGACCAAATACATCATCGAGATAACGAAGCCGCTCCAAATCTCTGTCAAGAATCGTAACCTGTGCGCCAAGACCGACAGCCATCTTTGCAGAGTTGATGCCTACAACACCGCCGCCAATGATAACTACATTCGCCGCCGCAACGCCCGGTACGCCGCCAAGCAGAACTCCGCGCCCCCCGTTCATTTTTTCCAGATAATGCGCCCCGACCTGAATAGCCATGCGACCTGCGACTTCAGACATAGGAGTTAAAAGCGGAAGCGTCCCGCGTTTATCCGTGATTGTTTCGTAAGCCACGCCCGTGACTTTGCGTTTCATCAACTGTTTTGTTAATTCAAAATCCGGCGCAAGATGCAGATAAGTAAAAAGCAATTGTCCTTCGCGCATTCGCGTATATTCGGGCTTGATTGGCTCTTTGACCTTTACAATCATGTCGCCTTTTTCCCAAGCATCATCGGCGTTTGGCACAATCTTCGCGCCTGCTTTTTTGTAGAGCGAGTCTTCAAACCCCGAACCCGTTCCCGCGTTCGTCTCAACAAAAACTTTATGCCCCGCGTCGGTCAAAGCCTTAACGCCCGCGGGCGTCAAACCGACACGATATTCGTTATCTTTAATCTCTTTCGGTAATCCGATTTTCATTCTTAAATTTTCCTTTGTGGTTTCAAGTGAATATTTCTTTATGTATCAATTATTGTTTTGAAAATAGCTAAAATTTTTCCTGTCTTTTCAAGATAATGCCTGTCTGTATCAGCCAAAACGCTTTGCTCTTCAAGTTTGAGAAACTGCCAAACCTCGCCCGTAGTAACACAACCGTAAATTACAGGGTTTGGGTTTTTATCTTTCTCGTTAAAAATTCTTGCTCCGTACATTTGCGCGATACATTGCCCGATGCCTTCCTCAATATCGTTTTTTTTTGCTTCAACAATCACAGCCAAAGGAGATTGCAAAGCAGGACTTGGCGGAACTTTTGCCAAAATAAAATCACATTCACCTTTAAGTCCGCGACTTGCATCCGCTTCGAGATTTACGCCCGAATAGATGTGAAACGAGTTATTACAAAGTTCACGACAGGCAAGAAGCATCGGTGCGACGATAAACTCCGAACGGGATTTCTCGCTGTAAAAAGCCAATGTTTTGGTTTTATCTAAAGTTTCAATCAACCATTTGTTTGGTTCAATTGACTCTACGTTTTCAAACAAGGATTCATTACGAATCGAAAGCCCCAATTCACGCCGAACTTTATCCATGTTGAAATCGCTGTAACTCATAACATTGAATCAATCAAGAAAATGCTCAATCGTAAAAGCGTGCGCCCAATCTTGATTATAATCACAATAAGGACAAATCCAACCCTTTTTCGTCGCAACTAAAATCCCCTCATTGTCGAGATGATTTTCATCTTTACGATTACCTCCACAAGTATAAGGGTGCATCAATCCGCTTTTTTGATAACGATTCAAAGCTTCAACTTGCTCAGGTGTCCACGGTGGTCTTATTTGTTCCATTTCTAAAAGCTTGTTTTTAGATAAGCAGAGTAAGTTTTTCGTGCCTTCAGGCGGCTATATGCTTTTAATAAAAACTGCCTAATTCTACTTTGTCAGATTAAAATTTCACCGTAATTTCTGATATTACTGAACTTATTTGATTTAACCCGCGAATACGGGCGATAGCACCCCGCTTCGCCGCCCCGTGCGCGAGCGCGGGGATTG
>Ga0187894_10007636_pt1 | contig 10119 bp, 8 predicted proteins | sample GBC1701081metaG_FD_136650 | JGI IMG/M metagenome (GOLD analysis project Ga0187894, IMG submission 136650) | White microbial mat communities from a lava cave in the Kipuka Kanohina Cave System on the Island of Hawaii, USA - GBC170108-1 metaG ... | reverse complement strand
TACCTTATTCAATAGCTCAAGCGCGCCACGCCCTACACCAGCACTGATATTGCCTTTTTCCCTCTCGAAAACAACGCGGCTCTTGCGCATGTTCGGTAGTCGGCTCACCGCGTCGCGCATCTTGGCTTCGCTGCTGGAAAGATTGAATTTTGGTTGGTCGAGTTGCGCAAACTCAATCAGCTTGTTAGCAAGCATTAGTTCAGCAAATGTTCCCAATCCGTCGTGAAAAATCCCCTCGATGATTTCAAATTCAGTTTTCGACAACGATGGCATATCCTTCACTCTCTCATTCGGGGGCCTTTGTTCTCTACTGGGTTCTGTTTGCGAGTAAGCCATTGCGAAGAGCAAGAAGGGAGTGGCTGCTAATCTGATAAATTGCTGTTTAGGCCTCATCGCTGTCATACAAAAAATAGTCCCAAATCAAAATTATGTCTCGCCAGCAGCGGCAATACAGGCTCGACCTCGCATCGCTCGTCGAACCGTTTTCATAACAATCCATGATCAGCGAACAACCGCATCAACACAGGCTCGACTTCGCGCCGGATCGCTTCGTTCGCGTAACCGATCCACGAGACGTCGGTCGTCGTGTCGAGCGGCGCATCCAACGGATGTCCGCGCCCATCGGTGATCACCACGCCCGCTTCTTCGGCGATCAAGACCGTGCAAAGGTCGTAAGGGTGGCAGGCGTGTCCCACAGGCTTGCCTTCGCGTTTGAATCGTTCGTAGAGCAAACCGCGCGCGTCAAGGAGCATCCGGTCGCGCCCCATCATCAATTCGTAAAGCTGCCCGCCGGTCGAGAGGTACTGGTCGTCAAACATCGCCGTCTTGCTGGCTTCAAGCCCGCCGATGATCTCGCGCGCCAGATCTTCTTCGATCGCGGCGAAAATCTCCTTGCCGCCCGGAAAAGGATGAAAGATCGAAGCGAACCCACCCCTGATCGTAGTCGCGTGCGAAGGACGAGGCTGAAACGACGTCCGTTCGCCAGTGATCAGATTTGTCGTCTCGCCGCTCGCGCCATGACCGCGAATCGCGCAGAGCGTGTCGGCCAAGGCCGCGCGCGTGGTCGGGATTTCAACTTGAACGGCCACGTCAATGTCTTGAAGCGAAGTCTCGTCGCCTCTGTTCGGCGCAATCCCGGCCAGCCACCACGCGCTGCGTTTGTTGTACATAATCGGGCGCGTGCCGTCTATCGGATCAACGATCAATCGCGCGCGGCAATCGTCAATCGGAGCCCCTTCCGGAAAGGCCAGCGGCTGCTCGTCATTGACGCCTTCGCAGATCAGCGCGAATGAAACTTCCGGTTGCAGATGTTCAACCAGCGCGGGCAACAACACCGTCTCAACCGAACGGTCAATGACATAAATCTTGTCGGCGGCAGACTCAAAAGCGATTGCGGAGAGCGATTCGGACGATTGTCGCCGCAGTTCCCGCAAAACATGATCGCGTACGATCTCGCCGACAGGCGCCAACCGCCGCGCTATCTCTTCAGGGTCGTACTTCATCAACCTCCCGCCACTCCTTAACCTACAATTTCGGCTGTCCCAATCTAAATCGGAGCAGCAAAGATTGATATAAACCACGAAGACACGAAGAACACGAAGGATGGTTTCGAGATGATCTCTTCTGACTTTACTTCGTGCTCTTCGTTTCTTCGTGGTTTGGACATCTGCACCAATGTTTTGTGGTCTGATTTAGCGCCCTTTGAACACGGGGCGGCGTTTCTCGGCGAATGCGCGCATGGCCTCCGCCGCATCTTCGGTCGTCAGGCACTGATAGATCGAATTCAACTCGCGCCGCAACTGAGTCAGCATATCGGTGTCGAGCGAATTGACCAGCAGCCGTTTGGCCAACGTCAATCCGATCGGCGGCCCCGAGGCGATTTGTTTGGCGTATTCCGCCACCCGCTCCGCAAAGTTTTCGGCGGGCAGCGCGAGACTGACCAGACCGATCCGTTCAGCTTCATCGGCTTTTACGTCGCGCGCGGACATAATCAATTCGGTTGCGCGCGCAAGCCCGATCAATCGCGGCAGGAAATAACTGACGCCCGCGTCGGGGCACAACCCCATCCGCATATAGCCCGTACTGACGACCGTCGCATCGCTCATCAACCGGATGTCGGCGGCGAGCGCCAGACCGCAGCCCGCGCCAACCGCCGGGCCGTTGATCGCCGCGATCACCGGTTTGTCGCAACCAGTCAGCGCCAACGCCCAGCGCCCCACCCAGTTCAGGTCGTCGAGCGCCGCGTGGCGTGAGTCGTTCTTCCTCGCGCGCGACGCCTGAATATTTTCAAGCGATAGTTCAAGCCCGGCGCAAAACCCGCGCCCAGCGCCCGTGATCACAACCACGCGCGCGGCGTCGTCACGCGAAGCCTCTTCGACTGCGACCGGCAATTCATCGGCGAGTTTTACATTCACCGCGTTCATCTTTTCAGGTCGGTTGAGCGTGATCGTCCGGACGCCTTCGGGAGTCGTGTCAATCAGCAAGTGTTCGTATTGATTACTCATTCTTTTCCTCAAAAGATCCTGGGTACGCATCGCTTCCAGCGTGCGGGGTTTCGATCAGAAGATTTCCCGACGAAACCCCGCACGCTGGAAGCGATGCGTACCCAGGGCCTATTTTTTTCGCTTGAACGCGCGCGCATTCTCCTTCGTAATCACCACCGTTCCCGTGTCAACATTGGTCGGCAGCGGCAACACTCCGGCGCCTCGCCAATCGTCAACCATCCGCACTTTGTTGTGATGCAGATCATAGAGCATTCCCAGCGCCATATAAGCCATCGTGTACGTTCGTTGCGCGATCGAGGCGTCAATCACGCCCTCTTCGATCAGGTTCAGCGTAGCGTCGTTGCGATCCATCCCGACGATTTTGACTTTGCCGACCAGACCTTTCTCTCTCAAGACGACCGCTGTGCCTTCGCCTCCGCCCGAATCAACGCAACCGACGCCTGCGATGTTCGGGTGCGCGCTCATAATGTTGCGCGCCACTTTCGCGGCCTCGTTCGATTCGGCGCGGTCGTTGCCCACGTCAACGATCTTGACGCCGGGATGTTTCGCCAGAGCGTCTCGATACCCTCTGACGCGGTCTTCCAGGTTCGGCTCGCCGGGGACTGAGAGCAGGAAGACCTCGCCTTTGCCATTGAGCAGTTTTCCAAGTAATTCACCGCCTTGTTTGCCTGCGTTGTAATTGTCCGTGCCGACGTAGCTGAACCGTTTGCTCTGCGGCGCGTCGGAATCAACGCAGATGACCGGAATTTGGCTGTCAATCGCGCGATTGATAACCGGCGCGACGCCGACGCCCGAAGGCGAGATGATAATCCCAGCGGGTTTGCGCGCCATCGCGTCTTCGAACTGTTTGATCTGTTCGTTAACGTCGGCGCCTGACGAACCGCGAAAATCGGCCTTCACGCCTAACGCCCTCGCGCGATCTTCCAAGCCCTCGCGCGCGTCAACCCAGTAAGGATTCGAGACCGATTTGCCTATGAAGACATACTCTTCGTTCGGATCGGCTTCGGCGTTCACAACATTGCCGGCGCCGGCGTCCTGCGAGGCGCCGCGAGGCCAGAAGATCAGCAGCCCGATGATAATCAATGCCATCACCACGTTGATTGCCCGTTCCATCTTTTTACTCCTCGTTGTTGTCAGCAACTTCCACAAACCGCGCGCCCTCTCGCCCGTCAATTGATCGACCATCACCGCGACGATCAATATCAATCCGGTGATGATACCTTCGGCGTAAAACGACACGCTCATAAACCCCAGGCCGTTGGCGATCATCCCGGTCAACAACAGTCCCAGAAACGTGCCGAGCACGGTGCCCACGCCGCCATTCAGACTCGCGCCGCCAATGACGACGGCCGCGATCACGCGCAATTCGGCGCCCGTGCCCGCGATTGGCGCGGCGGAGTCGTTCTTCGCGGCGCTGATCACGCCCGCCATCGCGGCCAGCATCCCGGTGATCACGTACATCACGATCCGCACGCGATCAACGTCAATCCCCGACAACCGCGCGGCCTCTTCGTTTCCGCCGACGTAATAGTTCTGCCTCAGAAACCGCGAATGCCTCAGCAGCAGATCGGCAATCACCGCCAGAACCAGAAAGATAATCACCGGGTAGAAGACCCCCATCAACGAGCCTTCGCCCAACCGCCTGAACGATTGCGGGAATCCGGTCATCACCCTGCCCTGCGTTTCGACCAGCACGAGACCCCGCACAATCGTCATTGTGCCGAGCGTCGTCACCAACGGATTGACCTTGATCTTGGTGATGATGAATCCGTTGACAAGGCCAACAACCGCGCCGCTCAAGACGCCGAGCGTGATAGCCGTAGCGGCGCTGTAACCGCTGAGCGCCGCCACGCTGGCGACATATCCGCCGAGCGCGAGCGTCGAGCCGACCGACAGATCGAACCCGCCGGTAATGATGACAAACGTCATCCCGATGGCGATCAACCCGTCGGGCGCAAGCCCGGTCAAAATCGCTTTCAGGTTGTCGGGCGTGAGAAAACGGTTAGCGGCGCCTGGTTGAATGAGATAGAAGACTAGCGCCGTGACGAGCACGCAGATGAAGATGACGAGCTCGCGGAGTTTGAGGATTCGTTTGATCATTTGGATAACTTGCGCTTGGGATGCTTATACAAAAGCCCACGACTTAACGATCAATTACAATCGTAAGAAATCGCATCTCGGCCCAGGCCGCCATGAATTCCACATGAGATAACCTTCGCTCGCCTTCCATTGGATCCAGCGCAATCACGCCTTCCGCCTCTACGGAAATCACGACCAGCGCGTGATACTGCCCGCTCAACCCACCTTTGATGGGCCACCGATCAAGGTAAACTATCGGAAAGAGGTCTGAGCCGGTGAGACCCGCCAGTTCATCAATGGAAGTTAGAGTGTGTTTGCGACTTGATGTGAAACCAAGCTCTCGCGCCGCCTCGATCAATTGAAACGCGTCTGTACCAAGGGGAGAGCAATCCGAAAGTTCGCGCAATCGCGGTTCATCGATATCAATGCCCCATGCGCTCAAAACCATTCTTAGGCAGGCGGGAGCGCAAGAATAATTTTTTTCTTGTTTAAAGAAGCGGGGCTTCGATCTGTTCACGGTTCTGCGCGTAAAGCTCCAATGCGAGTTTTTTCATCTCATCAATAGGCGTGTATGATTTTACGTCTCCGCTCACTTCATCAATCACAAGTTCACCGACCGGGCCAAGTGGTTCAAGGCGCGGATAGGAGAGCCAAACCGGTATTCGCCATCCTGAGAGAGCGGCGTCAAACGCCGGCACTCCCGCCGCAAAACGATCCGGCAAATGCTCAATCAACCAGCCGTTGGCTGTTGCGCGAGCTTCATAAACTGTTGTGACGGCAATAGCAGACATAAATTTGACTTGTGTTGCTAACACCGCGAATTCTAGCCTTCACGATCAATACACTCAAGACTGCTTGTCATCACGAATGAGGCTTGGCAACATAAGCTATCATCAATCTCGCATCGGAGAAACAGACATGAAAAAGTTTTGTTCAGTGGCGCCGCTCATCTTCTGCGTCGTACTCGCATTCTCGACCTCCGCGTTTGCGCAAAAGGCCCCGGAACAGGATTACCTTATCTATGTGCTATCAGAGTCCGCCGACAAAGTCGCACTAATCCGCTTCGGCCCGCAAGGCGCGCGCATCGAGCGCGAATTCGCCACAGGGCTTATGGAACCCGACATTGACGGGCCTCACGGCATCTCCGTCTCTCCCGACAAAGAGCATTACTTTGTCTCGCTCGCTCACGGGCGGCCGTTCGGGACGGTCTGGAAATACTCCACGAAAGACGACAAGGTGATTGGCAAAGTCACGCTCGGATTATTCCCGGCTACAATGGATGTTTCGCCGGATGGCAGTTTCCTGTACGTGGTCAACTTCAATCTGCATGGCGACATGGTTCCGTCATCCGTCTCGGTCGTGCTGGCCGATCGGATGTTGGAGATCAAACGCATTCCCACCTGCGTGATGCCGCACGGGTCGCGTTTCAACCCGCAGGGCACAAAACATTATTCGGCTTGTATGATGGACGACATGCTGGTCGAGATTGACACCGCGACGTTGAAGGTATCGCGCCACTTTCTGCTGACTAAAGGCAAAGAGGCCGCGATGAACGGTTCGCCCGAAATGAATGCGAAGGCCGGTCATGCGCAGCGCGACAGTGGCGGACACGGGCTGGAGCCGCCGAAACCCGGAGACGTCTCCTGCTCGCCCACCTGGGCGCAGCCCTCGGCCGACGGCGCATTCGTTTACGTCGCCTGCAACAAATCGAGCGAGATTGTCGAGGTTGACGCGAAGAACTGGAAGATCACCCGGCGCATCGAGACCGGCCCCGGAGTCTACAACCTGGCGGCGACGAAAGACGGACGGTTGATCGCGACCAACAAGCGCGGCCCGTCCGTTTCGGTATACGATTTGAAATCGGGTAAAGAGTTGGCCCGCGTTCCGACCAAGCGCAAAGTGGTTCACGGCGCGGTCGTGTCGCCCGACAACCGATATGCGTTCATCTCGGTCGAGGGCGTGGGAAGCGAGCCGGGCACGGTCGAGATCATTGATCTGGAGTCATTGAAGACCGTCGCCGTTGTTGATGTCGCGCAGCAGGCCGCGGGTATTGATTTTTTGAGAATGGAGCCGGCTAAGAAGCAGTAAAATCCCATATGCCATACTTCATATGAAATATGGCATATGGGATATGGGATATGATTTGCTTCGATGCTTAGTCCACAACCAGGAAGGGGCCTCAAGGTATGAAGCTAAGCGCCAGACTGATTCTGCTCCTGACCTTTTCCGTCGGCGTCGTGATGATGCTGGCGAGCCTGATCACGTTGCGGCAGCGTGAGAACGCGCTGCGTGAAGCCGCGCGCGACGAAGTCCGCGCGCACGCGCTCACGTTGCAGATCGCGCTTGAAGAGGATTTTCTGACCGGAAGGTCGCTCGACGCCCAGCGGCTGATCAACCGGTTGAGGGAAAACACGGGCATCTACAGCGCGGTGCTTTTTGACGCCGCAAGCGAGATCGTCGCCATCTCCAACACACTCGCCCCCGAAGAATTCAAGTACCTGAACGAAGCTCGTGAGGTGATGGCCAGCGGGAAAGGCGTCGAGATCGGGCGCAGCATCAGTGGCGAGGATTACTTTTCGATGATCCTGCCGCTTCAGGTTCAGGGCCGGCGGGTAGGCGCGATTGAGATCGTGCGGCCAATCTCTTTCGTCAAAGCCGACATTACGCGCGCGCGCTTTCACATCGTGATCACGACGTTGCTGTTGTTTGGCGCCATTTTGCTGGTTGTGACGGTGGTGACACGCTATAACCTGGCGCGGCCCATTCACGAGTTGCTCGACGGCGCCGTGGCTGTCGGGCGTGGCGATCTGGATTATCGCGTGCGTGTGCGCGTGCGGTCGAGCGGCGGCGAGTTGGTTAGTCTCGCGCAGGAATTCAACCGCATGGCCGATCGCCTGGCCGAGCAACGCCGGGCCGCGGGCCGCGAGGCCGAAGAGAGGCTGGCGCTTGAACGCAAGCTGCGGCACAACGAACAGCTCGCGGCGGTGGGACGGCTGGCTGCCGGCGTGGCGCACGAGATCGGCGCGCCTTTGCAGGTAATCGACGGGCGCGCAAAACAACTGCTCCATCACACCGACGCCACGATCGAGGCGCGGCGCCGAAATTTGACCATCATTCGAAACCAAACCGAGCGCATCACGCGCATCGTCCGGCAATTGCTCAATCTGTCGCGCCCCCACAACATTCATTTTCGAAAGGTCGAACTGACGCCGTTGATCGAAGAGACCGTGGAACTGATCGAAACGCAGGCCGAGAGCGCGGGAGTCGAGATCGAAACCCCTCGCGGCGCCGATGCGATAATCGAAGCCGATCCCGAGTTGATTCAGCAGGTTCTTCTGAATATTTGCCGAAATGGAATTCAGGCGATGCCGCGTGGCGGGCGCTTGCGTGTCGAGGGGTTGAAAGACGCGGCGGAGAGTAATGGAAGAAGCTTCGCGGCGCTGCGCGTTTCTGACACCGGCGCCGGGATCGCGCCCGAGAGCTTGCCACACATCTTCGACCCCTTCTTCACGACCAAGGAGGTCGGCCAGGGCACGGGACTAGGTCTTCCCGTCTCCAACCACATCGTCGAAGAGCACGACGGCTGGATCGAAGCGGCGAATGGAACCGAGGGCGGCGCTGTCTTCACCGTTTATTTGCCACAGGCAAGTCAAACGGTGGAGCCGGAGAGCATGGAAAAGGCTACTGCATGAGCGCGAAAATATTGATTGCGGAAGACGACGCGGACTTGCGCGATCTGTTGCAGGACGATCTGGAGGATGCGGGACACGAAACCGTCGTGGCCATTGACGGGCGCGCGGCGATGGCGCACATCGAGCGTGAGCGCGAACGGATTGACCTGCTTATCACGGACGTCCGCATGCCCGGCTTGACCGGCGATGAGCTGTTGGCCGCGATGCGGACGCGCCGTTCGGAAGCGCCGGTGATCGTGATCACCGCTTTCGGCTCGGTGGAGCAGGCGGTGGAGATGGTCAAGGCTGGCGCGTTTCAGTATCTCACCAAACCCTTTGACACTGACGATCTGCTGCGCGCGGTCGCCGAGGCGCTGGAACAGAGCGCGCCGCAGCGGGAACAGGCGCGATTGCGCCGGGAGTTGCCCGAAGCGCCGATGCGCATCATTGGCGCTTCGCGACCCATGCGCGAACTGTTTAAGCTGATCGCGCGAGCCGCCCGTGGTTCGAGCACGGTTCTTGTCACCGGCGAGTCGGGCACGGGCAAGGAGTTGGTCGCGCGCTCGATTCACGAGGCGTCCGAACGCAAAGGCTCATTCGTCCCCGTCAACTGCGCGGCCATCCCGGCTGAGCTGATGGAGTCGGAGCTTTTCGGCCATACGGGCCAGGCGTTCACCGGCGCCAAACAGGCTCGCGCGGGACTCTTTGAATCCGCCGACGGTGGCACGCTGTTCCTGGACGAGATAGGCGAAATGCCTCTGGCCGTGCAGCCGAAACTGCTGCGGGTTTTGCAGGAAGGGACCGTTCGACGCGTCGGCGCCGACCGGGAGCGCGAAATCAACGTGCGCGTGATCGCCGCCACCAACCGCGACCTGGAAAAAGAGGTGAGCGAGGGGAGATTCCGCGAAGACCTTTTCTGGCGATTGAATGTCATTCACCTGCGCATCCCGCCGATGCGCGAACGCCCGTTCGACATCCCGCTGCTGGTCGAACACTTCATTAACAAGATCGCCGAGAAGTCCGGCCAGACGCCACTCAATGTCATGCCTGAAACGCTGGCGGCGCTGACCGCTTATTCGTGGCCGGGCAACGCGCGCGAATTGGAGAATGTGATCGAGCGAGCCGTCGCTCTGGCTGATGACGACAACCTGACTCCGGACGACCTGCCGGAACGCGTGCGACTCAATGGTCAGACTAGCAGTCTGATCGCGCGCGCCCGCGAGCGGCGAATGACGCTGCGCGAGCTTGAAAAGGAATACATCATCGAGGCGCTGCGAATGACCGGCGGAAATAAATCGCGCGCCGCTGAAATCCTCGGTTTCGATCGGCGCACGCTGCATCGCAAGCTGGACGAATATCGCGCTGAAGACCCATCGTTCGAGTTGTGATCTGGTGGTACGCAGTCCGGCTCGATACAAAACACTCTCCCTTCGCATTACTTGTCATTACCCAAATCTTTTCGGCATCTCGCTACGGAACCGGCAAAGGCTTGTCAGAAGGCCGTTTGATTGAAATTGTGGGTAAAGATGCTCGCCAGTACGTGGCCGAAACCGAGGTCGTGTCGCATCGCCCAGCGCGACGCCATCAGATCAAGAACGGCAGACACATCAACAAGAGTGTTAAAGGCAAGCCGCTGAAAATGCGACTGGTGGTCAGTGAGTTGCGTGATGACGATGGCAAAATGCTTGCGCGCTGGCTGCTCTGGACCAATCTTTACGGCGTGCCGGCGCAGACCATCGCGCAATGGTATTTTTGGCGCTGGAAGATTGAGACCTACTTTAAATTGCTCAAGAGCGCCGGTCATCACGTCGAACAGTGGCGGCAGACGACGGCTGAAGCGATTGCGAGGCGACTGTTGGTAGCGG
>Ga0187894_10007635_pt1 | contig 10120 bp, 8 predicted proteins | sample GBC1701081metaG_FD_136650 | JGI IMG/M metagenome (GOLD analysis project Ga0187894, IMG submission 136650) | White microbial mat communities from a lava cave in the Kipuka Kanohina Cave System on the Island of Hawaii, USA - GBC170108-1 metaG ... | reverse complement strand
GCCGGCCTCGATGCCGGTGAGGCCGGCAGCCAGCGCCGCAGCCGAGCCGCCGGAGGAGCCGCCCGGCGAGCGGCCGAGGTCCCACGGGTTGTTGGTGGTGCCGTAGATGGCGTTGTAGCTCTGCCAGTCGGCCAGCATCAGCGGCACGTTGGTCTTGCCGAACAGGGTGACGCCGGCCGCCTTCAACCGCGTCACCGACAGGGCGTCCGACGTGGCGATGTTGGCGCGCAGCGGCAGGTCGCCCCAGGTCGTGGGCATGCCGGCGACGTCGTAGCTCTCCTTGATGGTCATGGGCACGCCGTGCAGCGGGCCCCAGACGTCGCCCTTGGCCAGCGCCTTGTCGGCCGCCTTGGCGCGCTTGCGGGCACCGGCCACGTCGAGCGCGATGATGGCGTTGAGCGGCGGGTTATGCTTCTCGACCCGTTTCAGATAGAGCTCGAGCAGCTCGAGGCAACCGATCTTCCTGGATCGCACGGCGGCGGCAAGCTGCTTGGCGGTACGGAACGGCAAGGCGGTCATGGACTACGCACTCCCCCACGGACGGTGCGTCACTGTAGCTTGCAGGGAGTGCGCCACTCAAACCCTCTTCACCTCTCCCGCTGCACTGGAGAGGTCGGCGCGTCTTCGCGCCGGGTGAGGGTTTCACGCACAACGCCTTGCGTGAAGCCCTCACCCTCCCATCGCTGGTGCGATGGGCCCCTCCCTGTCCCGCTTTGCGGGATAGGGGTTCAACCCGGCCAGGGGAGAGAGTACGTCTTCACGTTGGTGAAGCTCTTCATTGCTTCCAGCACGCCTTCCTTGTAGCCCAGCCCGGAGTCCTTGATGCCGCCGAAGGGGGACATCTCGATGCGATAGCCCGGCACTTCCCAGATGTTCACGGTCCCGACCTGCAGTTCCTCGACGAAGCGGGTGACGTAGTCCAGGCGATTGGTGCAGACGCCGGACGACAGGCCGTAGGCGGTCGAATTGGAGATGCGGATGGCGTCGTCGATGTCCTTGACCCGGATCATCGGGATCGCCGGACCGAACGTCTCCTCGCGCACCAGCTCGCAATCGTAGGGCACCTTGTCGACCGCGGTGGGCGGGAAGAGGGCGCCGCGGCGGTCGTTGCCATGCAGCAGCAGGGCGCCCCTAGCGACGGCGTCGGCTACCCGGCCCTGGAACAGGACCGCGGATTTTTCGTTGATCACCGTGCCGACGTCGGTGTCCGGGTCCATCGGGTCGCCGGCCTTCAGCTTCTTCGCCTTCTGCGTCACCAGCGCCGCGAATTCGTCGGCGATGCGCTCGACGACCAGGATGCGCTTCACGGCGGTGCAGCGCTGGCCGGAGTTCCTGGTGGCGCCCTGCACGGCCAGCTCGGCCGCCTTGTCGAGGTCGGCGTCCTCCATGACGATCAGCGGATCGTTGCCGCCCAGCTCCAGCACCACGCGCTTGTAGCCGGCCTTCGAGGCAATGTACTTGCCGACCCGTACACTGCCGGTGAAGGTGATCAGGTCGATGCGCGGATCGGTGATCATGGCGTCGCCGATATCGGCCGGGCTCCCGGTGACCACAGACAGCATTTCGGGCGGCAGGCCGGCCTCGTAGAGCACGTCGGCCAGCAGCAGCGCCGTCAGGGGCGTCTGCTCGGTCGGCTTCAGCACCACGCAGTTGTTGGTGGCGATCGCCGGCGCCAGCTTGTGCGCCACCATGTTGAGCGGATGGTTGAACGGGGTGATGGCGCTGATGGCGTTGAGCGGCTGGCGCAGGGTGAAGATCTTGCGCCGCTTGCCGTGCGGCGTGAGATCGCAGGAGAAGGTCTGTGAATCGTCGTGGATGCAGAGCTGGCCGGCCAGGGAGAAGACGTCAAAGGCGCGCCCGACCTCGTAGAGCGAGTCCTTGAGGCACAGGCCGCTCTCGGCCGTGATCAGCCTGGCGATCTCGTCCTTGCGCGCCACCAGCTTCTCGGCCGTGGCCATCAGGATCTTCTGCCGCTCGTAGCGCGTGAGTCTCGGCTTGTAGTCCCAGGCGATGCGGAAGGCTTCGGCGACGATCGCCGGCGTGGCACGCGGCACGGTACCGACGACAATGTTGTCCCATGGGTTCAGGACGTCGAGGCGAGCGTCGGTCTCGACCTTGCGGCCGGCGAGGCGCAGGGATTCGTGGCGCGCGGCCGCAGTGACGGATGCGATCTTGGTCTGGACGTTCATGGTCTTGTTCCGAGTGAAGCGAGGAACCCGGAGCGCGGGCGTCTCGCCCGCATCGGCATGACGTGCCGAGCATCGCTATCTCGCCCCCCGCTGTCGCTACGGGCGAATGCGGGCGGGACGCCCGCGCTCCGGGTGAAAGCCAACTACGCCACAAGGTTCAGCGCCAGGTCGAAGGCGTCGAAGTTGCGCCAGCGGCGGCCGGCATGTGCGCCGGCCAGGTTGCGGTTGCAGATCAGCGGCACCTTCTGCTCCGACACGCCGCCGTGGCTGCGCAGCGGCTCGGTGAGGCCCGACAGGTCGTGCTTGGCGGCCGATGTGCCCAGCACCTTGTGCCGCGTCGACACCACGACGACGTCGCCCATGCGATCGGGCGGCAACTCGAAGCGGGCGCAGGCGTCCTCGCGCGTCAATGCCGCCTCGATGCCGTCGATCGATGCCAGCCGGCCGATCATGTCGGCGCGGTCGGCGGTCGCCGGCAGGTAGACCACGGCGAACGAGCCCAGCGCGCCGTGGTGCACGACGTAGGGATCGGTGATCGGCAGGATGACACGCGCCGCGCCGGCGCCGAGCCAGGCGTCGAAACGGTCCTGCAGGTAGATCACATCCGGCCGCCGGGCGGCGTCGTGCTTGGCGTTCATGCCGTGGTCGGCGGTCAGCACGACCGTGCATCCCAGATGGTCGAGCGCCGCGACGTAGCCATCCATCATGGTGTAGAAATCGTTGGCGACCGGCGTGCCCGGCGCGTGCTTGTGCTGGATGTAGTCGGTGGTCGACAGGTACATGACCTCCGGCCGGTCGCGCCGCATCAGCTTGACCCCGGCCGCGAACACGAACTCGCTGAGCCCGGCGCTGTAGACGTCGGGCACGCCCATGCCGACCAGGGCGTTGACGTCCTCGATGCCGTTGGCGGCGAGCGTGGCCTGGTCGGACTTCTCGGACGAGAAGCTGCAGGCCGCGTCCGGCCCCAGGGTCAGCCCCTTGCCCAGCAGACCGCGCAGCTTGTCCTTGGCCGTGATGACGGCGATCCGGCAGCCGGCGCGCTGGAACGACGGGAACAGCGTCTCGACCCGCAGGAACCTGGGGTCGTTCATCATCACTTCCTTGCCGGTCTCGGGGTCGAGGAAGTAGTTGCCGCAGATGCCGTGGACCGAGGGCGGCTGGCCAGTGACGATCGACAGGTTGTTGGGGTTGGTGAAGCTCGGCACCACGCAGTCGGCCAGCAGGTTGGTGCCGCTGGCCAGGAAGCGCCCCAGGGTCGGGGCGCGGCCGGCCTCGACCGCGGCCTCGATGTAGCCGGGTTCCGAACCGTCGATGCAGACCGCGACCGTGGGGTTCTTCGGCAGCCGGTAGGTACGGCCGTTGACGCTGATCGTGCCGGCCGCATCGCGGGTGAGCGTGTCGGGGGCCATGTGCCTCTCCTTACTCAGCCGCCAGGGCCGGGGCGCCGGTGCCGACGCCCATCTCGGCCAGGATCTCGCGCACCGCGGCGACGGCGCCGCGCATGTGCGATGCATCCAGCCGGCCGATGCAGCCCATGCGGAAGCTGTCGGCGACCGTGAGCTTGCCGGGATAGATCACGTAGCCCCGGTCCTTGAGCCGGTCATAGAAGGCCTGGAACACGAACGCCCGATCCCGCGGCATGTGGAAGGTGACGATGATCGGCGCCTGCAGCGCGTCTGGCAACAGGGTGCGGAAGCCCAGTGCGCGCATGCCGTCGACCAGCACGCGGCAGTTCTCGCGATAGCGCCCGCCGCGGCCGGTGACCCCGCCTTCGGCCGTGTGCTCCTCGATCGCCTTGCCCAGCGCGACGATGACGTGGATCGGTGGCGTGAAGCGGTACTGCCCGGTCTTCCCGAACGCCTGCCACTGGTCGTGCAGGTCGAGCACCAGGGTGGTGGCGTTGCCGGCACACGCCGCGAGCGCTTCGGTACGACAAACGACGAAGCCGAGCCCGGGCACGCCTTCCAGACACTTGTTGCTGGAGGCCGCCACCGCATCGAAGCGCAGCTTTCGCGCATCGACGTCCAACGCCCCGAAGGCGCTCATCGAATCGATCAGCAGCCGGCGCCCGCGTCGTGCGACAATGGCCGCGATGTCGGCCAGCGGATTGAGGATGCCGCTGGTGGTCTCGCAATGGACGGCGAAGACGTGCGTGATCGCAGGGTCGGCGGCGAGCGCCGCGTCCAGCCGCGCCACATCGACCGGCGTGTCTTCCGGCGTCTCGTGCATCTCCATGGCGCGGCCGGCGATGCGCGCGATCCTGGTCGCGCGCTGGCCATAGGCACCGTTGACCAGCGGCAGCAGCTTGCCGTCCCGCGGCACGAAGGTGGTGATCATCGCCTCGACGGCGAAGGTGCCGCTGCCCTGCATCGGCACCGTGACGTGCGTGCCGGTGCCGCCGGCCAACTCGGCGATGCGGACCATCACCTCGCGGTTGATGGCGATGAACGCCGCGTCGCGCGAGCCCCAGTCGTGCACCATCGCCGCCTTCACGGCGCGCGACGTGGTGAGCGGCCCCGGTGTGAACAGCAGGGGATCGCCGGTCTCCGACTCGGCGACGTTGCGGTGGGCGGTTGGCATGCGGTCTCTCTGCGGCAATGGCGTTCCGGCATCTTCGTCTGGCCGTCTGTATAAGTCGAATATATAATACTGATAGACAACATAGGGGCAGGCTATGACCCCGAGCCAGTTGCGCGCCTTCCATCTCGTCGCCCGGCGCGGCGGATTCACGGCCGCGGCGCAGGCGGCCGGCGTCAGCCAGCCCAGCCTGTCCGGCCAGGTCCGGGCCCTGGAGGACGCGTACGGCGTGACGCTGCTGGACCGGCAGAGCCGGCCGGCCCGCCCGACACCGCTGGGCCGCCAGCTGCTGTCCGTCACCACGCGCCTGTTCGCGGCCGAGGAGGAGGCGCGGGTGTTGCTGGGCGGCGCGGCGGCGCCGGAGCATCTGCGGATCGGCGCCGACAGTGCCTACCACGTCATGCCGATTCTCGCCGAGCTGCGCCGCCGGCGGGGCGGGCTTACCTTCGCGCTGCGCATCGGCAATTCCGACGAGGTGCTGCGCGAGGTCCTGGCGCATGAAGCCGATGTCGGGGTCATGGCGCGCCCGACCTCCGATCCGCGGCTCGTGTCCTTGCAGGTCCGCAGCGACCGGCTGGTGCTGTTCGTGCCACGCGCGCATCCCTGGGCGCGGCGCCGCCAGGTGCGGCTGGCGGAGCTGCGCGACCGCGACCTGGTGTTGCGCGAGCGCGGCTCGATCACCCGCGAGGTCTTCGAGCGGGCGCTGGCCGAGCGCGCGGTGCCGCCGGGCGCCCTGATCGAGGTCGAAACCCGCGAGGGCGTGCGTGAGGCGGTGGCGGCCGGCTTCGGCGTCGGCGTCGTGTTCGAGAGCGAATTCGGTGCCGACCGCCGCTTTCATCCGCTGCGCGTCAGCGACGCCGACCTCGCCGTCGGCGAGTACGCGGTCTGTCTGCAGCAGCGTCGGGACGTCGAGCCGGTGCGCGGCTTCTTCGACGTCGCAGCGCGGCTGGCCGGGCGCCCGCCGTCGCCGTCCTGAGCCGGGCATTCGCATATGGCGTAACTCGTCGTCCTGAGCGAAGCGAAGGACCGTGCAGTGGGAGAAACAGTGAACGGCGGTGCTGGTGACGGGTCGGACCGCGCCGCTCCAGCGGCGCTCATGGCCTGCCATCGGAAGTGGAACAAGAGCGTCGCTGGAGCGACGCGGTCCGACCCGTCACCAGCAACACCGATGTCCTGCACCACGACCGCAAGGTCCTTCGCTGCGCTCAGGACGACGATGAACCGGCACCTCCACGCCATATGCGAATGCCCTGCCGTCCTGAGGGCAGCGACAGCCGGTCGGCGTTGGAGTAACTTGGTCGCCATCAAGCATACCTCCGCGACGGGGCGAATCTCTCCATGCCAAGGGTCGAGCGCAAACTCACCACCATCCTCGCGGCCGACGTCGTCGGTTACTCGAAGCTGATGGGCAAGGACGAGGTCGGCACCCTGGAGACGCTCAAGGTCTGCCGGTCGATCATCGACAGCGTGATCGTCGAACACCGCGGCAGGATATTCGGATCGGCCGGCGATTCGGTGCTGGCCGAGTTCCAGAGCCCGGTTGAAGCGGTGTGGTGTGCCAGCAAGTTCCAGCAGCTGCTGGCCGAGCGTGATGCGCATCCCGCGACGCCCCAGCCGATGCAGTTCCGTGTCGGCATCAATCTCGGCGACGTCATGATCGAGGGGGAGAATCTCTATGGCGAAGGCGTGAACATCGCGGCCCGCCTTGAATCGATTGCCGCGCCGGGCGGGGTGTGCCTCTCCGCCAAGGTTTATGAGGAAGTCAGACGCAAGCTGGACATCAAGTTCGCCGACGGCGGCCAGCAACGCCTCAAGAACATCGACGATCCGATCGGCGTCTATCACGTCCGCACCACGGCCGACGCGGGGTCGGATCCGGCAGCCGCGAGCAGTGCAAAGCCGGCCTCCCCGCCGAACACGACGGCAGGGCAAGGCGCGCAAACGCCGACCGTGATCGTTCGCCCCCTGAAGGTCGTCGGTGGTGGTGCCGACGTCGGCGACATTGCGGTCGGGCTGGCCGAAGACCTTGCCGGGAGCCTCGCCAAGCAGACTGCCATCAAGGTACTGGCGCCACAGGCGTACGAGACGGCGTCGAACCAGGAAGCGGTGGAAGCCGGCGCGGTCGCCGATTTCGCGCTCGAGGGAAGCATCCGCGCTTCGGGCCAGCAGGTGCGGCTCTCCTTCTCCCTGGTCGATATGCACGAGCGCAGCCAGGTCTGGACCGAGCGCTACGACCGGACGCTTGACGACGTGTTCAAGCTCCAGGACGAAATATCGCGCAACGTTGCCGCGACCGTCCGCATACGCGTCAAGGCCAGGCTGTTCGAGCGGCTGCGCTCGGCCGCCAACGACACGCTGAGCCCGCGTGAGCTGCTCGACAAGGCCGCCGGCTACTTCGTGCGCTCCTACGGCGCCAATCATGAGGCGGAAGCGGCGCTCCGCCTGGTCACGGACCTGGAGCCGAACAATTCGATGGGCACGGCAATGCTCGGCTGGTGCCTCTACCGGCACGGCGAGTTCAGCTCGCGGAAATTGCCGGCGCAGGTGAGTGAAGAAATCGTCGCATTGACGAACAAGGCAGTGACGCTCGATCCCTCGAGCTATTTCGCCCGCCTGATCGATGCTCTCGCGCGCCAGGATCTGCTGGGAGACTTCGAAGGCGCGCTCGCCCAGGCCGAGGCGGCGCGTGAGCTCAACTCCGGCTTCACGCAGGCGCAAGCCATGGAGGGCATCGCCAGGCTTCACCTTGGCGAGCTCGAGAGCGGCAAAAGCCTCCTTGAGGACGCGATGCAGGCCGCCAAGGATGACCCGCATCGCTTCCGGCACCAGCGAGAGCTGGCGATCGCCAGTTTCTGCGCCGGCGATCATGCCGAAGCGGCAAAGCTGGCCCAGCGGCTCGTCGAGCAGGCACCCGACCTCAAGCGCAACAAGCTCCTGCTCGCCGGGTTCCTCGCGGCAGCCGGCAGGACTGACGTTGCCCGCCAGCACATGGAAGCTCTGCTGAGAGAGGATGCGGGGCTAAGCATGGAAAATGCCAGGCTGCCGGTCTTGAGCAACGCAGCGGCGGCAGGATATCTGAGGGAGAGCCTGAAGGCCGCCGGGCTGCCCGGCTGAAAAAGGAGAATTGCTTCATGGTGAGCTTGTCGAACCATGAAGCGACCGCCCAACGGGTGCGACCGCCTTCATGGTTCGACAAGCTCACCATGAAGGCTACTGAAACAGCGCATTTTCAGTCAGGCTCCGAGATCCCGCGCGCGGGTGATACGCCATGTGGCGACGCGGTCCAACGATTCCCTTTCTGGGAGCGCCGGCTTCCAGCCGGCTCATGATCCGGCGCTTCGCGCCGGTGCCGGCAGGATGCCGGCGCTCCCAGAAGGGAGAAGGCTGAAACTACACCCCCACCTTCGCACCGCGGCTGCGCCGGGCCGCCAGCGCACGCAGCGCTTCAGGGACGTCCTTGCCGGCGGCGCGGGCCTCGCGCTTGGTCGCGGCCCATTCCTCGAGCGCGGTCTGGGCGCTCGCCTCCTGCGCGTTCCAGTCCGGCGCCAGCGTGGCCGTGATCTCCAGCCGGATGTCGTTCACCGGGTCGAAGAAATAGATGCTGTAGATGATGCCGTGCTCGGCATCGATCACCTCGATGCCATTGGCCGCGAGCCATGCGCGCCAGGCTTCGACGTCGGCACGCGTCGGCACTTCCAGTGCCAGGTGCTCGAAGGTCCGGTAGGCGGGATGCGGCTTGGGCGCCGGCGGCGGTGTGCCCGGGCACTCGAAGAAGGCGATGGTCTCGCCGGTGCCGAGCCGGAAGAAGCTGTGGAAATAGGGCAGCTTCTCGCGGGTCGACGGCACCTCGCCGTCGAGGACGGCGTTGACCAGCGGCATGCCCAGCACGCGGCTGTAGAAATCGGCGGTCGCCTCGGTGTCCTGGGTGACGTAGGCGAGGTGGTGCAGACGCTGCGGCACGACCTGCGGCCGGCCTGTGCTCTGGGGCGCAGCCTGCAATGGCGTGGGCGGCTTCTGCACGACGGTCATGGGTGCCTCCTGGCGGACGCGGCCCGCGCCTGTACAGGCCGGGCGTGTCACGGCAAGGCTTCGCGCGTTGTCGGCCGTCCGGCAATGGAAAAGGCTTTTGCAGGGCTTAACCTTTGGTTAATCCTTTGGCATGAACCTGCGCCAGATCGAGGCGTTCCGGGCGGTGATGATATCAGGCACGGTACGCGGTGCCGCCGAGCTGCTCCATGTCTCCGAGCCGGCGGTAAGCAAGCTGCTGTCGCTGGCCGAACGACGCGCCGGCATCCGCCTGTTCGACCGTTCCCGGGGGCGCCTGGTGCCGACACCCGAAGCGCGCACGCTCTACCAGGAGGTCGACTTCCTGTGGCGCCGCGTCGAACGGGTGCGCGACACCGTCAAGGCGTTGAGCAATCCCTCCGCGGCGAGTCTGTCGCTGACCCTGTCTCCGAGCATCGCCCTGCTCGTGCCACCGGTCGTCAACGAACTCTACCGCGAGATCCCCGAGCTGAACTGCCGTGTCACCGTTGAGGCGCCCCATGAGCTGGTGGCCGAGGTCGCCGAGGGGGTTGCCGATGTGGGCGTGGCGCTGGCGCCGCCCGAACACCCTGGCCTGATCGAGGTGGCACGCTATCAGTGCGGCCTGGTGTGCGTCATGCCTGACAGCCATCCGCTGGCGAAACGCCGGCTGGTGCGCAATACCGACCTGGGCGGCCACCGGCTGATCACCATCGCACGCACATCAGGGGTGCTGGAGCAGACGTTCGCCGAGCTGAAGGTCGGCATGGAGCTGCGTTCCGGGCCGATCTGCTGCTGGTTCGTGCAGGCCGGCGTCGGCGTGGCGCTGGTCGACGCCGCGACGATCGCCGGTCAGAGCTACGCCGGCATCGTCGCGCGCCCGTTCGTGCCCAGCCCTCAGATCGAGGTGCTGGTGCTGCGCAACGCAACGCGCCCCTTGTCGCGCACGGCCGAGCGTTTCTGCCGGCTGTTCGACGGGGTGTGGAAGAAGCAGGTCGGGCGGTGAGGCCGCAGTCGACCTAGCTAGTTTCTGTCTCGAAACGCCCAAAAGCTCGTAAAAATCGGCATTGCCGCCACTTTTTTCTGCGTGTTTTGGCTTGACATATATGTGTGTGTTATGACATACATACAACATGAGCAAGAACGAAACCCCCTCCGACGTTGTGCGCTGGTTCACGAGTCAGACGGCGAATGCTCGGCCAGCGATACTCGGTTCACTGAGTCTGCGGCGCAGTCCTTGCATCCGCGAGAACTGCCCGGCGTGCCAGTCCGGCGAACAGCATCCCAGCTACGTCTTGTACGGCCGCCTCAAGGGGCGGCGCTTTTCTGTG
>Ga0187894_10007634_pt1 | contig 10120 bp, 7 predicted proteins | sample GBC1701081metaG_FD_136650 | JGI IMG/M metagenome (GOLD analysis project Ga0187894, IMG submission 136650) | White microbial mat communities from a lava cave in the Kipuka Kanohina Cave System on the Island of Hawaii, USA - GBC170108-1 metaG ... | reverse complement strand
TTGATCGTGCCGTCGCCGCCGCAAACGACGACGACCTCGACGCCGTCCTCCACGGCTTGTCGAGCTAGTTGCGTCGCGTGGCCCGCGCGCTCAGTGGCTCGCAAAGAGACTTCGATCCCTTGCTCACTGAGAGCGAGCGCCAATCTTTCAATCTGCTTGGGGTCACGCCTGAGCGCGCCAGCCGTTGGGTTGTAAATTAAAGAAGCTCTTTTCATTGCCTTGTCATCTTTTCCGTAAAAAGCTCAGCAATCACAATGCCAGCGATGAATTGCTGGCAAGCGATTGAAAAGAAAGGGTTTTACTGCGAAGGTTAGGAAAATTGCCGCTATCTCGACCCGACAGGCGGTGAGTTTTGCCGACAGGTAGGCGACGAGCCACTACCGGATTTCAAAAGTTAGCGACGCCCACTTCGATTCATAATCCAGGCCGTCCTGCTTGAGCTTCGTCATGTGAATGAATTTGACGAACCATTTACCTCTGCCCGCGAGTTTGATGCGCGCCAAACCGTCTGAATCGGAGCGCACGCCCGGCGCCGCAATCACGCGCCGGTTCGATTCGCGTCCGGCCATCACGAACTGGTTGGCGATGGGCTGGCCGTCTTTCAGGCAGAGAACTTCGAGCGCGTCACCGGCCTTCAATTCGTAGGGGTTCTGTCGCGGAATGATCTCAACCGGGTAACCGAGCTTGGTGTTGAAGGCGTCAGATCGTTTGTCGTCAACCTGGAAGATTGATTTGACGTGCTTTGAGTATCGTTCGCGCGCGGCTTTGTTCAGTTCCTTGTCGCGCCGCCGCTGCGCGAGCGTATCGGGCAGGCCGTCGTGGCGGAGGTAATCGTTGAACTGAGCCGCCTTCAACGTGATCTCGCGCGGCTTGGTCGAAACTCCGGCGACGTATGTTCCGGCGTCGCCGGTTTGAATGCTCAACAACGCTACATTGGTTTCATCGCGCCAGTCAGTCGAAGGCGGATTGATGCGATTGCCAGAGGACGTGACGACCGACACGTCGCTCATCCGATCGCGCGCGACAGCGTTCTCGCTGCGGTTGAAGTAACCGTTCAACAACCGCACGGTCGCTTTCGAGTTGGGCGGCAGGAAGTAAGAGTCGAATTTGAGAAACAAGTCGTGCGCGGCGGCTGCCAGTGTCAGACCGGCGCAGAACAACAGAGTCATCAGCAACTTTCGTTTCATTCAGTGAGCCTTTCTTCGATTGAGATTCGAGCGTCTTTTCAAAACACTTTTGCTAATTCACCTGGTTGTTAGCCAGCGATGTAGTCGCCAGCCCTCTTTTATCCGCGTGATCGCGTGTTGTCGCCGTCGCCCCCGCCTGACCGTACTTCAGGTAGAGCGCCGGAATAACAATCATATTGAGAAAGGTTGAGGTAAAGATGCCGCCGAGAATGACGACAGCCATCGGCTGTTGAATCTCGCGCCCTGGTTCACCAGAGCCTAATGCCAGCGGAACCAATCCCACACCGGTCACCAGCGCGGTCATCAGAATCGGACTCAGCCGTTCCATCGAACCCTGCACAATCGCGTCACGGAAGCTTACGCCCTCTTCTTCCATCAGGTGGCGGTAATGGCTGATGAGCATGATGCCGTTGCGCGTGGCGATGCCGAAGAGCGTGATGAAGCCGATCAGCGAAGCCACTGACAGCGTGCCGCCCGAAAGAAAAACCATTACCACGCCTCCGATCAACGCCAGCGGCAAATTGGCCATCACCAGCAGCGCCGCGCGTGTCGAACGCAGCGCGACATAGAGCAGCAGGAAGATTCCCGCAATCGCCACCAGCGACAGCAGCGTGATCTGGCGCGAGGCTTTCTCCTGCGCTTCAAACTGTCCGCCGTACTGAACGAAATAGCCCTGCGGCAGCGGCGCCTTTGTCGAGATCGCCTGGCGCACGTCGTTGATGACGCCGCCCAGATCGCGTCCGGCGACGTTGGCCTGCACGATGATGCGGCGTTGGACGTTCTCGCGGTTGATCGTGTTCGGCCCCTGATCCACGCGCACTTCGGCGACCTGACCAATCGGAACTTTCGCGCCAGTGGGCGTGTCAATCAGCGTGCGGGCGATGGTTTCAACAGATTCGCGCGCGGCGTCACCAAACTTCACCAGCACGTCATAAGTGCGCTGTTCCTCCAGAACCTGTGACACGACCTCGCCGTTGAAGGCCGTGTCAACAGCCGCGGCCAAATCACCAGCCGACAGACCGACCGCCGCAGCCGCCTGCCGTTTCAGGTTGATCTGCACCTGCGGCACGCCGACCTGCGGTTCGACCAGCAGATCAACGACGCCTTCGACGTTCGCCATCGCATCGCGGACCTCTTTGGCTTTCGTTCGCAGCGTCGCGAGGTCGGGACCGAACAGCTTGATCGCAACCTGCGCGCGCGTGCCCGAAAGCAGATGATCAATGCGATGAGAGATCGGCTGGCCGACTTCAACCGCCACGCCGGGAATGACCGCCAGCTTCCGCCGCACGTCATTCATCACTTCGAGGTGAGATCGCCCGTCTTCTTTTGTGACGACTTCGAGTTCGCTGGTGTTGACGCCGGCGGCGTGTTCGTCGAGTTCGGCGCGCCCTGTCCGGCGCGTGGTCGAGACGACTTCGGGGACTTCGTGCAGCGCGACCTCAATCAGATTGCCGGCGCGGTTGGATTCTTTCAGCGAAGTTCCCGGCGGCAGGTTGGCGTTGATATTGAGCGTACCTTCGTTAAAGGGCGGCAGGAATTCGCGCCCCATCAAAGGTATGACGGCGATGGCGGCAATCAACATCAAAGCTGATGCGCCGATGATCTGGAATGGGTGGCGCAGCGTCCAGTTGAGAATGTTCGCGTAACGCTGTTTGAACCACGCTACCAGCCGCGAATCTTTTTCATCGTGGATCACTGATGAATTGGCGAGCAGGAAGTAGCACAACGCCGGCGTCACGGTGAGCGCGACGACAAGTGACGCCGCAATCGAGATGATGTAGGCGAAGGCGAGCGGCGCGAACATCCGCCCCTCGAACCCGCCCAGACTGAACAGCGGCAGGAAGACCAGCACGATGATCAGCGTGGCGAAAACAATCGAGCCGCGAATCTCGCTCGACGCTTTGAAGATGACTGGGAGCAGAGGCTGCGGCGTGGCGGATTGCGCGTTCTGTTTCAACCTTCGGAAGACGTTCTCGACATCCACAATCGCGTCGTCCACCAGTTCGCCGATGGCAATCGCCAATCCTCCGAGCGTCATCGTGTTGATCGTGATGCCAAACCATTCCATCGCCAGGATCGCCGCCAGCAGCGAAAGCGGGATCGCCGTCAAGCTGATGAACGTCGTGCGGAAATTCCAGAGGAACAGAAACAGCACGATGATGACGAGAATGCCGCCTTCGATCAGAGCCTTTTGCACATTGCCGATGGCGCGTTTGATGAAATCGGCCTGCTGAAATGCTTTCGTGTTGATCGTCACGTCGGGAGGCAGCGAGGACTTGAGAGCGGCGAGCGTCTCCTCGATTCGGTTGGTGACTTCGAGCGTGTTGGCGTTCGGCTGTTTCTGGATCGTGGCGACGACCGCTGGCTGCATGTTGAAGCTGCCGTCGCCGCGTTTGAGCGCCGGCGCGGCTTTCACCGTGGCTACGTTTTTGATCAATATCGGCGCGCCGTCGCGCACCGTGACGACGGCGCTCTCTAAATCTTCAATCGAGTAAACACGTCCCCGCGCGCGGATCAGGAACTCTTCGTTCGGCCGTTCGATGAACCCGCCCGAAGCGTTGACGTTGGAATTGCTCACAGCCTGTTTCACCTGCGCCAGCGTCAGACCGTAATCACTGAGCCGCGCCGGGTCAATCAAGACCTGATACTGTTTGCGCTCGCCGCCAATCACCGTGACTTGCGAAACTCCGCTGACGCCCAGCAATCGCGGACGCACGACCCAATCGGCGATGCTGCGCAGTTCCATCTGCGAAGTTTTCTGACTAGTCAGCGAGATCAACATAATCTCGCCCATCGTGGACGAAATCGGCCCCAGCACGGGCGGCGGCGTCCCGGCGGGCAATCTGACCTGTTGCAATTTCTCAGTCACCAGTTGCCGCGCGCGATAGATGTCCGTGCCGAAATTGAATTCGACGAAGATGATCGAGATGCCGACCGCCGAGTTGGAGCGCACGCGGAAGACTCCGGCTGTTCCGTTCATCGCCGCCTCAATCGGCAGCGTGACGAGCGATTCGACCTCCTCCGGCGCGAGTCCGTGCGATTCGGTCAGAATCGTCACCGTCGGCGCAGTCAGATCGGGAAAGACATCCACCGGCGAACGCATTGCCACAACGCCGCCGTAAATCAGGAGCGCGACCGCCGCGACGATCACGAGCAGCCGGTTGTTGAGCGACCATTGAATAGTTTTGTTCAGCATCAGGTTTCGTGCGTGTGCGCCGGCCCTTCGCCCGGATTGAGTTCGTGCAGCTTCAATTGCAATGCGCCCTGCGTGACGACACGCTCGCCTGCCTTGAGTCCTTCCAGCACGGCGACCCTGCCGCCGCTTTCGGGGCCGAGTTTCACTTCGCGCCGCTGGAATTCTTCACCCGATAGCAGCACGTAAACGATCTTTTTGCCTTCGTCTTCGACCACGGCTTCGCTCGGGATCATCATCGCCGTGACAGATTCGCCCGCATCCAGCCGCACGTCGGCTTGCATCCCGATGCGCAAGCTGTGGCCGCGATTGGGAACCGAAAAGACCACTGTCGCCGCGCGCCTGGTCTCATCCACTACTTTGCCGATGTCAACGATCGCGCCGCTGAATTCCTGCCCCGGAAAAGCCGCCGTGGTGAAAACCGCGCGCACGTTTCTGGCGAGCAGTCCCAGATCGCGCTCGAAGATCGGCGCTTCGACCCAGACGGTGTCGAGATTGGTGATTTCGATGATCGCTTCGCCCGCCGCGACCTGTTCGCCGAGACTCTTGTTGACTTTCGTGACGACGCCGCTGATCGGCGCGCGAACCACGTGCGTGGCGTTTGCGCCGTCGGTGACGGGTTTCAACGGCTCAACCGCGCGCATCTCGTCCAACGCCTTGCGGCGTTGCACGGCGGCGGCGTAATCAGCCTGCGCCGTCTTGCTCGCGGCCTCCGCTCTCTCCGCCTCCTGCTTCGGCATAACCTGCAAGTCGTAAAGCCTCCGCGCGCGGTCCGCTTCGCGCTGCGATTGCTCCAGCCGGACGCGGGCGGTTTCGATCTCTCCGTCGGCGTCGCGCCGTTCGGCTTCAAGCCGCGCGGCCTCCAGCGCGACTTGAGCGTCCTGAGCCTGTGCCTGTGCCTGCGCCGCGCGAATTTGCGATTGATCCGCCGCCGTCACGATCTGCCGTAACACGGTGATGGTTTGCCCCGCGGTGACGCGCTGGCCTAGACGCGGTAATGAGCCGCCTTCGATCAGCCCGCTGATGGCCGGAGCGACCGCCGCGTGCTGATTGGCTGCGGGGATGACACGGCCAGTCGCCGTGATCTGGCGCGCAATCGTCTGCTCTTCCACCAACGCCAGCCTCATGCGGATGCGCCATTGCTGCTCCATCAGAAACTTCACCGTGCCGCTGGCGTTAGCCGCGGACGGAGCCGGAGCCGTCTCTTCTTTCGCGCTGCGCCGCGACAGAACGAAGTAACCAATCACCATGATCGCAATCAGCGCGAGCGCAACGAACGCTATTCCGCGCCCGCGTCGTGGCGTTTTGTCGAATGAAGATTGCTTGTTTACATCTTCGGTCGTTTGAGCGTTCATCGCTTTCATTCCACCTTGAAATCACTGAGCGGCATTCGTTCATCGAGTTTCGCGTTTTTGACGTGAAACTCGATGTCGTATTCGCCTGGTTTGGCGACCATCACCTCGGCCACGTAGATGCCGGTCACTTTGCCGACCTTCGCCTTCGTCCGACCAACCTGCGCGCCGCCTCTGGCGCGAATCGTGAGCGTCACCTCGGCCTTCTCGACCGGTGAACCCTCTGACAAATCCGTGAGGTGAACCAGGAACTGGCTCGGCTTTCCGGCCTTCAATGGTTCGTACTCGAAGAAGTTCTCGATCCGGCTGGTGAATTCGGTGCGCGACAGAGCTTCTTCCTCTCCGGCCCCGGCTTGTGGTTTGGTCCCGCTCCCGCAACCGCCGAGGGCGCAAGCCCAGATCAACAACACCGCCGCCCAAATCGCTTCTGATTGAATCTTTCGGATCATTCCGCCGTTTCCTTTGTCTCGACTACAAGCAGTAGTTTTTGATGGTAAAAAAATCGCCGCTCTCGTTCACCGGGAGCGGCGGAATTAGCCGTGAAATATTCGTAGCGCGGATTCTACCAACCGGTGAATTGCCAGCGGCGCCGTGAAAAATAAAACAGCCAGAGAGAGAACAAAGATCGCGGTTCCCGCAAAAGCCGTTCGCACACACGACCGCGACAGCGATTCGGCGTCCGCCAACAGCGGCGCGTCTTCCAGCGAGAGCGCCCGTGTCACGCGCTGTTCAAAACTCTCATGACCATCATCAAAAAATCCTGAACCGGCCAATCGCGGCGCGTCCAGAGGTATGGCCAGTGTCAGCCGTTTAAGCCGCACCAATGCGCCAGCCAGATCAACCGGCGATGCGGCCCCACGGGCGGCGACCTCGTCACAAACCATCTCGATCTGTTCGTTGAGCCAGCGATACAACATCGCGGTCAGCGGGAAAGCGGGCGTGGCGTAGCGGCAAACCGTCAGCGCCCACTTCAGCAGATTGTCGCGCCGGGCGTGGTGCGCCGCTTCGTGTTCCAGCACGGCAACCAACTCTTCTTTCGTCAGGGCGTTGAGCAGCCCGGTTGAAACAATCAGTTTTGATTTCAGGTACCCCCACACGAACGAAAACGGATAATCGCTCACTACCAGCCCGACCGCGATCCCGTACCGGCGGCAGACGGCTTCAACCTCTCTGATGCTTTCCGCCGGAGCCGGCTCCGCGCCGATCTCCAGGCATTCAACCAGGCGGTTGATGCGAAAGTAGGCCCGCCACGCCGCCCACGTTGCGACCAATAACGACAGCAACGTGAAGATCATCGCCGCATATCCCAGCAGCGGGTCGGCGACGACGGTGAAGGCGTTGAGCAGATGCAGCGAGTGTTCGTTAGCGTGTTCCTGCGCCCACATCTCCTCGCCGAGCCACAACGCCGGAAACAGCGAGGCGCAGACCAGCCAGGCCGATGCGACGGGCGGAACAGCCAGCGCAGCAATATACACACGCGCTCTCGCGCTCGGATGCCACGCCTTCATCCATCCTGAGCGGCGAAGGAGATACGCGGCGGCAAACGCCACCACCGAGAGCGCCGTGTTGAAGAGGATGAAATTCTCTATGCCTGCGAACGCGATTTGCCATCCCCGCAATTCCATCATTTCTTCTCCTTGCGCTTCCGCCGGATCAATTCTTCCAACTGTTCCAGCTTCTTCTCGTCCTTGCCAACTATTTCGACGAAGGTGGAGAGCACAGGCTCGCTCAGGCCGCCGAGCAACGCGCTGAGCACTTCTTGCGCCAGCCCGCGCTCGAATTCTTCGCGGGAGTAACGCGGCGCATAGACGAACGCCTTGCCGCTTTTTTCCCGCGTCAGATAGCCCTTACGGTGCATGCGGTCAAGCGTGGTCAACACCGTGGTATGCGCGATCTGGCGGCGTTGCCGCAAGCGCTCCTCGACTTGATTGACGGTCAGTTCCGGCTCGCGCCAGAGCAGTTCCATCACGGATGTTTCAAGCTCGCCAAGCACGTGGGCCGCGCCGCGGGCGTTCGGCTTGAAACCGCGTAAAGTGATTTTCGGACGAATAGGCATCACTGATTTCCGGTATGTTTCGATTAAGCGGATGGCGCACAGCCTAGCGGCTCAGCCCGACTACTGTCAATAGTCGTTGGCGGCAAAATCGAACTTCATTCAGTACAGCCAACGGCGAGTCTGACGGCAATACTCACCGTATTCTTCGCCGTGTGTGCGGCTCAGGTATTCTTCTTCCAGCCTGGCCTGAATCTGAATCAGCGCCTCGCCCAGCGCCATGACGGCCAGCGTGACGGCGTTCGGCAAACAGAGAAACAATCCGAGCAGGTTGACCCTCATCCCGAGAAAAATAGGATTGCGCGAAAGCTTGAAGACACCATGTCTGACGAGCGACGTCTTCTGTTCCTGGTCAATCCCGATGCGCCAGGAATCGCCCATCTGCTTTTGCGCGATCAGTATCCAGACGAATGAGAGCAGCAACAACGCGGCTCCGACCAAGACCAGCGTCGGATGTTGCAGCCAGTAGATCGGCGCCAGAAGAAGATAAACCTCGCTCGACAATGAATAGATCAGCACGACACCAGCGCAGGCCAGAATCGTCAGACGAAACAACCGTCCGATGAAATCGTGAGCGCTGTCGGTCTTGCCCAGCCGATACGGGTTGCGACCGGTCCGCTTCCAGGTCAGGTACGAACGCAGCGCAAACGCCAGCGCAAACCAGGCTAGAAAGTACATTGGAAGAAAGATTTTCAATGTGAATTCGGGCATTTCACCTCTTCAAGTTAGACAAGCGTTTTTTTCTCGAACTTTTGTGGCCAGCGTCTCACTCTTACGCTCGAACCACTGATACAACATCGGCAGAATGAGCAGCGTGAGCAAGGTTGAAGTAATCAGTCCGCCGATCACTACCGTCGCCAGCGGGCGTTGCACTTCGGCGCCCGCTGATGTGGCGATTGCCATCGGAATGAATCCCAGGCTCGCCACCAGCGCCGTCATCAGCACGGGACGCAGACGGATTTCAGCGCCTTCCTTTACCGCCTCCGCGGCCGGCCGCCCTTCGTCGCGCAGGTGGTTGATGTAACTGACCATCACCACGCCGTTCAACACCGCGACGCCGAAGAGCGCGATGAAGCCAACGCCAGCCGAGATCGAGAACGGCATTCCGCGAAGGGCCAGCGCCATCACGCCGCCGACAACCGCGAACGGAATGCCAGTGTAAATCAGCAACGCCTGCCGCACGGAATTGAACGTCGTGAAAAGCAATACGAAGATCAGGAACAACGCCAGTGGCACAACGATCAATAGTCGCGCGCTCGCGCGTTCCAGATTCTCGAACTGTCCGCCCCACGTCAGGTAATACCCGGCGGGTAATTTGACCTGTGAGCCAATTTTCGCCTGCGCTTCTTTGACGAAGCTGCCGATGTCGCGCCCGCGCACGTTCAACTCGACGACGATGCGGCGGCGCGTGTCCTCGCGCGAAATCTGCGCCGGGCCTTCGACAATCGCTATGTCGGCTACTTGCGCGAGCGGCGCGCGCTGCCCGTTTGGGGCCAGCAGCAAGAGGTTTTTGATTGATTCGACATCGCGCCCGGCTTCTTCCTTCAGGCGAACGACCAGATTGAACCGCTGCTCGCCTTCGTAAACCTGCCCGGCGTCTTTCCCAGCGACGACCGATTCGACCAGATCGTTTACGTCCTCGACGTTCAGGCCGTACCGCGCAATCGCCGCGCGGTCGGGCTTGATTTGAAGCTGCGGCAATCCGGCGACGGCTTCGACCTTGACGTCTTCCGCCCCGGACACTTTGTTGACGATGGAGGCGATTTGATCGGCGGTCTTTTTGAGCGAGTCCAGATCATCGCCGAAGATTTTGATGGCGATGTCGGAACGCACGCCGGAGATCAGTTCAGCTACGCGCAGTTCGATCGGCTGCGAGAACCCGAATGACGCGCCGCCCGGTACTTGCCGCTCCAACGCCTCGGCCATTTTATTGACCAACTCCTCTTTGGTCTTCGCGCTTTTCCATTCCGCATGCGGCTTGAGTTCGATAAAGACATCGCCCGAATCCACGCTCATCGGGTCGGTGGCGACTTCGGCGCGACCAATTTTAGTCACGACGGTTTTGACTTCGGGAAACTGGCGCAACACGCGTTCGACTTCGCTGTAGGTGCGGACGGATTGCGAGAGTGAAACGCTGGGTAACAGACGGGCTTCAATCGCCAGCGCGCCCTCATCCAGGCGTGGAATGAACTCCGAGCCAAGAAAAGGAAAGATCGCGCCACTCACAAGCGCCAGCGCTGCGGCGGCGAACACGGCGGTTCGGCGATTGCGCTGCGCAAAACTGAAGGCCGGGCGATACCACTTCTTGGCGAAGCGGATGACCATGCTCTCAGAC
>Ga0187894_10007632_pt1 | contig 10121 bp, 9 predicted proteins | sample GBC1701081metaG_FD_136650 | JGI IMG/M metagenome (GOLD analysis project Ga0187894, IMG submission 136650) | White microbial mat communities from a lava cave in the Kipuka Kanohina Cave System on the Island of Hawaii, USA - GBC170108-1 metaG ... | reverse complement strand
CTGGTGAACAACGCCGGTGCGGTGTGGGGCGCGCCCGCCGAGGATCACCCGCTGGAAGCCTGGGACAAGCTCGTCGGCCTGAACCTGGTCGGCAACTTCGTGCTCTCGCAGCAGGCGGCGAAGAAGGCCATGATCCCGGCCAGATGGGGCCGCATCATCAACGTCGCCTCCGTCGCGGGACTCTATGCGAGCGATCCGGCCGTGGTGCGCACCGTCTCGTACAACGCGACCAAGCACGGCGTGGTCGGCATCACGCGCCAGCTTGCCGCGGAGTGGGGCGAACACGGCATCACCGTGAACGCCATCTGCCCCGGCTTCTTTCCTTCCAAGATGACGCATGCCACGCTAGATACCGCGGGCGAGATGGTACGCAAGACCACGCCGACGCGCCGCCTGGGCGGCGCGGAGGATCTGAAGGGCCTCGCGGTGCTGCTGGCATCGGAGGCCTCGCGCCACATCACCGGCCAGGCGATCGCGGTCGACGGCGGGGCGATGCTGATATGAGCGGCGTGCCGAAGGAGACCTTCGAATTCACCAGGAACATCCCGTTCTCGGAGCACCTCGGCATCAAGGTGGACGCGCTCGAGAAGGGCGTGGCGCGCCTGTCGATGGTGATCAGGCCGGAATTCATGACCAGCTGGGGCACCGCGCACGGCGGCTCCATACTTTCGCTCCTCGACATCACGCTGTCGATGACCGCCCGCACCCTCTATGATCCGCCGCGCTCCATCATGACGATCGACTTGTCGACGCAATTCATCAGCACTGCCACCGGCACGCTGCGCGCCGAAGGGCGCGTGATGCGCGCCGGCAAGAGCACCATTTTCTGCGAGGGCGAAGCAAGGGACGACAAAGGCGGCCTGGTCGCGAAGGCGATTGGCACCTTCAGGCCGGTGGATCCGACGAAGTAGACGCTATTCCGTCGCCTTGATGCCGGCGTCCTTGATCACCTTGGCCCACTGCGGGATTTCGCTGCGGATCGGCGCCGCGAATTCCGCGGGCGAATTGCCGACCACGTCGAGACCCAGTTCCTCCAGGCGCCTGCGCACGTCGGGCAGCGCGAGCACGCGCACCGTTTCGCGGTAGAGCTTCTCCACGATCGCCGGCGCCGTTCCCGCCGGCGCCATCAGTCCGAACCAGGGCACCGCCTCGAAGCCCGGGAAGCCGGATTCGGCCATGGTCGGCAGCTCCGGCACCACCGCCGAGCGCTTGACCGAAGTCACCGCGAACACGCGCAGCTTGCCCTCGCGCGCGAGCGGCATCACGTTGACCACGTTGCAGAAGCAAAGCGACAGCCGTCCCGACACCAGGTCCGGCATGATCGCGGTGGAACCGCGGTACGCGATCGGCTGCATGTCGATCTTGGCCAGGTACTTGAACAGCTCCCCCGCCAGGTGCTGCGAAGTGCCGATCCCGGCATGGCCGTAGGTGAACTTGCCCGGCTGCGCGCGCGCCTGCGCGGCGACGTCGGCGAGGCTCCGCAGCGGCGAGTCGGCGGGCACGGCGAGCACGTTCGCGGCGATGAAGATCTGCGTGATCGGCACGAAATCCTTCACCGGATCGAAAGGCAGCTTCTGGTACAGGCTCGGATTGAAGATGATCGACGCGTTGCCGCCCATCAGCAGCGTGTAGCCGTCCGGCGCGGCCTTGGCGACACGGTCCGTGGCGATATTGCCGCCCGCGCCCGTGACGTTTTCGACCACCGCCGGCTTGCCCCAGGCCTCGGTGAACCGGTCCGCGAGCAAAGGAATGCGATTACGACGTTGATGGCTTTCGTGGCCGCCTCCTCGCCGCTCTTATACCCCGCTTTGGGCTCCGGTCGAGCCCGGCGAGAACAGCCGGCGGCTCTGCCACAGCCATGCCAGCCCCAGGAACTGGGCCAGCCACAAGCCGGCGAGCGCCCAGGGGTAGGCCGCCGGGGCGTAGCCGGCCGGCGACTGCGGCCAGAGATTGAGCACCGCGCCGACCGCCCATTGACCGCTGAACATGCCGACGAACACCGCGACGTTGACCGCCGAGTTGACCCGGCCGGTCATCTGTTTCGAATACCGGCGCGAGATCAACGGATAGGAAAGTACTCCGGCAGTCGCGCAACCGAAGAAAACGCTCCAGAGCGCAAGATGTCCCGCGCGCACGCCAGACGCGAGCAGCAGCAGGCACAGCGACGCGGTCGCAAGGCCGACTACCATCAGCGGCAGCGTGCTGCGCCCGGCACGCGTCAGTCGGTCCGACGCGCGCCCGAATCCCAGGTAGCCGGCAATCATCACGATGTTGAACAGCAGCAGCGCGCGCGCGACCTCGGCCGGCGAATAGCCTGCGACGTCGCGCAGCCAGGTCGCGACCCAAAGGGTGCCCAGCGACACGGCCGCGAGCTGGCTGCCGCAGACGCAGGCCGCCATGCGCCAGAAGGCTGGATCGCGTGCCAGCGCCGAGTATTCGCGCAGCTGCGCGGCCAGGGGGGCGCCGCGCCGCGCCGCGACCCTTTCGGGCACGACGAAGAACAGCACCAGGCTGACCGCCACGGTGAGTCCGGCGATGCCGTAGAACACCTCGCGCCAGTGCAGGGCGCGCAGTACCACCTCCAGCGGTACAGTTACCGCAATCGCTCCCAGCATTCCCGACGCGAAGGCGACGCCGTTCATCGTGGCGAGGCGTTCCGGCGGGTACCAGAGCGCAAACGCGGAAAACGACGCCATCAGGCAGCCCGACACGCCGAGCCCAATCAGCGCGCGCGCCAGCGTCAGCTCCGTGGTCGAGCCGGCCAGTGCGAACCACAGCCCGCCTGCCGCAGCAACCATCAGCAGGGTCGCGTTCACGCGCCGCGGGCCGTATCGATCGAGCAGCACGCCGAGCGGCAGCTGGAACACCGCGAAGGCGAAGAAGTAGATGCCCGAGAGCAGCCCCAGGCCCGCCGCGCTCAACTCGAAGTCGCGCGCCAGAGTCGGCCCGATCACGGCGTTGATCGAGCGGTACAGGTAGGAAACGAAATACCCCGCCAGGAACGGCAGGGTCACGCGCCAGAAAATCAACTCTTCGGGGTTTCCAACCCGCCGAGGTAGAAGCGGTTCCAGGTCGGCGCGATCACCAGTTCATTCACGCAGCTGCGAGCCGGCATCGTCGCCACGAACAGAATCGCCTTGCCGAAGTCCTCGGGCTGGGCCATGCGCGCGCGCTCCTCCTTCGAGGGCGGCACCGGCCGCTTTTCCATGATCGGTGTGGCGACCTCGCCAGGCAGGATCGAGGTCGCGCGGATGCCGTACGCGCATTCTTCCATGTTGATCGACTCGGTCACCGCGATGACCGCGCGCTTGGTGGCGTTGTAGGCCGGCCCGGTCAGCTGGCTCGCGTAACGTCCGGCCCAGGACGAGATGTTGATGATCAGGCCGTCGCCGCGCTTGCGCATGCCGGGAATGACCGCGTGGCAGCAGTAGAACAGGCCGTTCAGGTTGATCGCGACGACCTCGTCCCAGCCCTGCTGCGTCATGTTCCTGAAATTGCGCGCATTGCCGGCGATGTTGGTGCCGGCGCTCGTCACCAGGATGTCGATTCGGCCGTAGCGCTGCTCGATGCCGGCGGCCACGGCGTTCACCGCCTTCTTGTCGGAAACCTCGATCCGGACGGCCTCGGCATCGCCAAGTGCTTTTAGCTTCTTTTCCGCCTCGCGGTTCGTTTTTTCAGTTCTTCCGGAAATCACAACCCGCGCGCCGGCTCTGGCGAGCTCCTCCGCGCCGGCAAGGCCGATTCCCGAGCCCCCGCCGGTAATCCATGCCACCTTACCCTTCAACTCACCGCCGGGCATACTGGGTCGCGCCGAACAGATTTTCCTTCTGCTCCTTGGTCATCTCCGGCGCCGCGCGGCGCCGCTCCGCGAGCACCTGGAACGCGCGCTGCACCGCCGGCCGCTGGTAGATCGCGTCGCGCCACTTCTTGAGCGCAGGATACTCCTCGATTTCCACGCCCTGCCGCTCGGGAAAGCGCAGCCAGGGCACCGTCGCCATGTCGGCGATGGTGTATTCGTCGCAGGCGAGGTACTCCGATTCCTTCAGCCGCCGGTCGACCACCATGTACAGGCGGCTGGCCTCGTTCTTGTAGCGGTTCATGGCGTAGGGAATCTTCTCCGGCGCGTAGCCGAGGAAGTGATGCGCCTGGCCGAGCATCGGCCCGATGTGGCCCATCTGGAACATGGTCCACTGCATCACCTGCCACTTCAGCCGCAGATCCGAGGGCAGGAAGCGGCCGGTCTTCGAGGCGAGGTACAGCAGCATGGCGCCCGACTCGGCGAGCGCGAAGGGCCTGCCTTTTCCTTCCGGGCCGTCGCTGTCGACCATCGCCGGCATCTTGTTGTTGGGCGAGATCTTGAGGAACTCGGGCTTGAACTGGTCGCCGGCGCCGATATCAATCGGTATTACGTGGTAGGGCGTGCCGGTCTCCTCCAGCATGATGTGGACCTTGTGGCCGTTCGGAGTCGGCCAGGTGTAGAGCTCGATCATGACGTTTTCCTATGGGCAGTTGCCGGTGTTTAGCATAATCGATGATTCGAGAAGTGCAACGAATTGTTTCAGTGCGAGGCGTCGGTCAACCACGCGCCATGCGCCCCGTTGATCTACGCTAGGCAGCCGCCTAGCGTGGCCACCGTTCAGGTAAACTATCGGCATAAATATGAGAACGGTAAGAGACGCCGAGCGGGCCAGCCAGAACAAGACCCGAGGCCGCAGAGTGAAGGATTCAGCGTCTCTTTTCCCTGTCAGCAGCGAAATCGACGGAGCTCGATCTACTCGGCTCTACGACCTGCATCGAGCAGATGCGTTCGAATGGCTTGCCGAAGCAAAGGACAACTCGATCCACGCAGTTGTCACCGACCCGCCTTACGGACTCGTCGAGTATTCGGAGAAAGAACTAACAAAGCGAAAGAATGGCAAGGGCGGCGTATGGCGAATTCCGCCATCCTTCGACGGGTGCGAAAGAGCACCGTTGCCGCGCTTTACGGTTCTGGATAAGAGCGACAAAGGAAATTTGCGGGAGTTCTTTTCTCGACTCGCAGAGCATCTAATTCGGGTAGTCGTTCCAGGGGGCCATGTCTTTGTCGCCACTAACCCGCTGGTTTCCTATCTCGTCTACGAACCCTTCGTTTCCGCTGGGTTCGAGAAACGCGGGGAGATCATCCGACTCGTGCAAACGCTGCGCGGCGGTGATCGCCCCAAGAATGCAGAAAAGGAGTTTGAGTCAGTGACGGTTATGCCTCGCTCTTGCTGGGAACCATGGGGCCTTTTCAGGCGGCCTTGCGACGGAACGGTCAAGGACAATCTTCGCAGGTGGAAGACTGGGGGACTGCGACGAATCTCAGCCACCGAGCCTTTCAAGGACGTTATCGAGGCCAGTGTAGCGCGAAACGGAGAGCGCGCTGTTGCCCCTCATCCGTCTCTCAAACCTCAGTTGTTGTTGCGGCAACTGGTACGAGCTGCGCTACCGCTGGAGAAAGGCGTCATTTTGGATCCTTTTATGGGCTCAGGTTCGACAATCGCGGCAGCGGCGGCGCTGGGTCTGCGCAGCATCGGTGTCGAAAGAAATCAGGAGTACTTTGAGATGGCGCGCGCGGCGATACCCACGCTTGCGCGATTGAATATCTGACCGAACGTGGCGCGAAGGGAGTTCTTCGATCCAGCGGTAGCCCTTCCCCCGGGGCTGACACCTTCGGCCATAGGCAAGGCGATCGACTACATCGAGCGCGATCTGGCCGAGTTCATCGATATATACTTCGAACAAGCAAATGTATTTAGCGCCATCGTCGGTATTCTAGGGACGAAGGCGCTGGACTCAGTGAGCAGCTACGAAAAGCATCGCCACATAGATACCGCGCAGCAAAGGTTTCCGGATCTAAAAAGACGAGGCTCAGGCGGCAAGCCGAAGCCTCAGGAGTCGCTGGAGAGCAAAGGAAGCAAGAGGCCCTGGGAGATTCAGTCCCAGCGGGTGACGCCGGCGGCGGGCGCACCCATACGTTCGGCGTCAGGAAAGCCGCCAAAAAGCTGAAGGGTTGCGCGATCTACCTGCGCAGGGACATTCGCATTCGGGACGGAAAGCCAATCGCCGCGAACGGCAATAGCCATTGAGCCATCAGTGCAGCTTTACCAATTGTTTCCCGAAATTTTGTCCTTTCAATAGTCCAATCAATCCGCGCGGCGCCTGCTCGATGCCGGCGAGAACCGATTCGCGCGTCTTCAGCCTGCCGGAGGCCACGAGGTCGAGCAGCGCCTTGTTGCCCTCCGGATAGCGCTCCAGCCAGTCGAACACGATCAAACCCTGCAGTTTGATGCGGTTGACGAGGATGGAGCGGAACATCTTCACGCCGTAGGGATCGGCGGTGTTGTAATCGGAAATCAGGCCGCAAACCGCGATGCGTGACTTGACGTTCATCAGGCGCAATACGGTATCGAGGATCGTGCCGCCGACGTTCTCGAAATAGCAGTCGATTCCCTTCGGGCAGGCAGCCTTCAGGTCCTCGTAGAGGTTGCCCGCCTTGTAGTCGACACAGGCGTCGAAGCCGAGCTCCTTCGTGACGTAATCGCACTTGGCCTTGCCGCCGGCGATGCCGACCGCACGGGTACCCCAGGCTTTTGCGAGCTGGCCGACGACGCTGCCCACCGCGCCGGAAGCGGCCGACACGACGACCGTTTCGCCCGGCCTGGGCTGGCAGATGTCCTTCATGCCGAAATAGGCTGTGCGCCCCGGCGTGCCGAGGCAACCGAGGAAGTAGGACAGCGGAACCCTGGAAGCGTCGACCTTCGTCAGCATCTCGCCCGTCACGCAGCAGTAGAGTTGCCAGCCCGAGGGCGCGGTCACCTTGTCGCCGGGCTTGAACTTCGCATGCTTCGACTCGACCACTTCTCCCGCGGTCTCGCCGGTCATCACCTCGCCGCGCTCGACGCCCTTCACGTAGCTCTTCGATTGGCTGAGCCGCCCGCGCATGTACGGGTCCAGCGACAGCCACAGGTTCTTCACCAGCACCTCGCCGCCCTTCGGCGAGGGCGCGGGCGATTCCACCAGCTTGAAGTTGTCTTCCCTCAGGGCTCCGGTCGGGAAGCTCGCGACGGTCCAGGCCTTGTTCTGCGGCATCCCGTTACTTGACGCCGTCAAGCGCCGCAAAACGGGAAAGGTGGTGATCCGCATCGCCGAACTGCTGCGCGATCACGGTCAGACGCTTGAAGGTGTGGCTCACCTTCATCTCCTCGGTCATGCCCATGCCGCCGTGCAGCTGGATCGCCTCCTGGCTGACGAGGCGCGCATTGTCGGCGATCTTGATCTTGGCCGCCGAAATGGCGCGCGCGCGCTCCTTCGCGTTGTCCGAGGAATCCGCCTTCGAACAGGCGAGGCAGGCCATCGAGCGCGCCTGTTCGGTCGCCACGTACATGTCGACCATGCGGTGCTGCAGCGCCTGGAAGGTGCCGATGGGAACGCCGAACTGCTTGCGCGTCTTGAGATATTCGAGCGTGGTGTCGCAGGCGAATTTCATTGCGCCCACCGCCTCGGCGCAGATCAGAGCCGTCGCGTAGTCCACCGTTTCCTCGATCACCGCGAGCGCGCCGCCCTCGGCGCCCAGCAGTTCGCCCGGCGTCCTGGCGAGCACGATGTCGCCGGCGCGCTGCTCGTCCAGGGTCACGTAGGATTTCACTTTCACCGATTTCCTGTCCACCAGGAACAGGGACAGGCCCTTGTCGGTCTTCGCGGATACCACCAGCTTGTCGGCGGCCTCGGCGCCAAGCACCACGAGCTTCTCACCCGTGAGTTCCCAGCCGCCGCCTGCCTTCGCCGCCCTGCTCTCGACCTTGGCGAGGTTGTAGCGCGCGCCCTTCTCGGTCTGCGCGAAGGCGAGCTTGAGCTTGCCTTCCACCGTCGCCGAAAGGATCGCCTTCTTCTGCGCCTCGCTGCCGGCCCTTGCCACGGCAAAGCCGCCCATCAGCGTCGGCAGGTAGGGCTCGACCAGCAGCGCGTCGCCGGCCGCTTCCATCACGCCCATCAGGTCCACGGCGCCGCCGCCGAAGCCGCCGTAGTCCGGCGAGAACGGCAGCCCGGTGAGACCCATCTCCGTCAGCGTGCCCCAGACATCCGCGCTCCAGCCGTCGTTCGAGGCGACGATTTTCCTGCGTGCCTCGAAGCCGTAATCCTTGGCGAGGAAGCGGCGCACCGAATCCGCCAGCAGTTGCTGTTCTTCGTTGTAGTCGAAGTTCATGATCAGAGTCCCAAGGTCATCTTGGAAATGATGTTGCGCTGGATCTCGTTCGAGCCCGCGTAGATCGTGGTCTTGCGGAAATTGCAGTAGCGCGGCGCAAGGCCCGCCGTGAACTCGTCGAAGTCCGGATCGTTCGCCACCGACTTGAACGGCTGCGCCATCGGCCCGACCGCCTGCATCGAGAGCTCGGTCAGCGCCTGCTGGATCTCGGTGCCCTTGATCTTCAGCATCGAGACGTCCGCTCCCGGCGGCTGGCCGCTGCGGCGCATCTGGTCGAGGAAGCGCAGGTTGGTGATCTCGAGCGCCATCAGCTCGACTTCCACGCGCGTGAGCTTGTCGCGGAAGCGCGTGTCCTGCAGCAACGGCTGGCCGTCGTCGCCCGTCTGCCTGGCGGCGAACTCCTTCAGCTTGGCGAGCTCACGCTTGGAAGCGCCGATGCGGCCGGTATTCATGCGCTCGTGGCCGAGCAGGTACTTGGCCACGGTCCAGCCCTTGTTCTCCTCGTAGACGAGGTTCTCGACCGGTACCTTGACGTTGTCGAAGAACACCTCGTTCACCTCGTGCCCGCCGTCCATCAGGATCAGCGGCCGCACCGTGATGCCGGGCGTCTTCATGTCGATGAGCAGGAACGAGATGCCTTCCTGGCGCTTGGAAAGCGTCGAATCGGTGCGCACCAGGCAGAAGATCCAGTCCGCGTAGTGGCCGAGCGTGGTCCAGATCTTCTGGCCGTTGACGATGTAGCGGTCGCCCTGGCGTTCCGCCCTGGTCTTCAGCGACGCCAGATCGGAGCCGGAGCCGGGCTCCGAATAGCCCTGGCACCAGAACACCGTGCCGTCGTAGATGCCCGGCAGGAAGCGCTTCTTCTGCTCGGGCGTGCCGAAGCGCAGCAGCACCGGACCGCACATCGACAGTCCGAATGGAATGGTCGGCGGCGTGCCGGCGTAGCCGCACTCTTCCTCGAAGATGTAGCGCTGCACGACGTTCCAGTCCGTGCCGCCCCATTCCTTCGGCCAGGCGGGGGCGGCCCAGCCCTTTTTCGCCAGGATCTGGTGCCAGCGCATCAAGTCCTCGCGGCCCAGGTGCTCGTAGTTCGCCATCTTGTCGCGCAGATCCTTCGGCAGGTTCTGCTTGATCCAGCCGCGCACTTCGTCGCGGAACGCGGACTCTTCCTGGGAATAGTTGAGATCCATGCGCCTCTCTCCTTCGTGCCTCCGGTAGAACCCGGAAGTTTACTGCTGCCGAGTGCCGGCGGGCGTCCGCCGGGCGGTGTTTCAAACGCCGCGCTAGCGGCGCCCGAGCGTCACCGGCAGGCGGCGCGGGCCGCGCACCGTACCCTCCGACCAGGTCACGCGCGCCCCCGGCGTAAGCCCGAACTCGGGGAAGCGCCGCAGCCACTCCTCGATCGCCACCGTCATCTCCAGGCGGGCGAGGTTGGAGCCCAGGCAACGGTGCCGCCCCAGCCCGAAGGCCGCGTGCCGGTTCTCGGCCCGGTCGATGAGCACGCGGTCGGCATCCTCGAACATCGCGGGATCGCGATTGGCGGCGGGGAAGGACAGCAGCACCTGCCCTTTCTCCTTGAACGGGCAGCCGCCGACGGTGGTCTCCTTGACCACCTCCCGCGCCATGGTGACCGGCGAGTAGGCGCGCAGGAACTCCTCGATCGCCGTCGGCATGAGCGCAGGTTCGGCGGCGAGCCGGCGCCGGTCGTCTTCATGCGTGGCGAGGTGCCAGAGGCTCGCACCGATACCGCTCCAGGTCGTGTCGATGCCCGCGACCAGCAGCAGGCGCAGCGTGCCGACGAGGTGCGGGCCGGAAAGCGGCTGGCCCTCGATGCGTGCATCCAGCAGGAAGCTGATCAGGTCGTCGCCGCGCTGGTCGCCGCGCCGCTTGATCTCGG
>Ga0187894_10007631_pt1 | contig 10126 bp, 8 predicted proteins | sample GBC1701081metaG_FD_136650 | JGI IMG/M metagenome (GOLD analysis project Ga0187894, IMG submission 136650) | White microbial mat communities from a lava cave in the Kipuka Kanohina Cave System on the Island of Hawaii, USA - GBC170108-1 metaG ... | reverse complement strand
CAACCTGGACAACAAAGATTGTTCAGGCGAGAGCGTCTCCTGGTGTTTTGAGTTTCGTCACTCCTATTACACAAGGTCGCTCTCGTTTTTTCAAAGACCGAGCATTACTTTTTTAGCGCTACCTCTGGTCGGATACTTGATCCGTTGTCTTTGTTTGATTATTTGGCACTTAAGCATACTTCTATTTATTAGCCGACTGCTGCCAAGCCGAATTTCGATTGTTTTTTGACCAGTTCAATCAGTATTGCCGTATCGCGGGAATTGCGCCGTGTATTCAATAGATAATCGGCTTCGCGCTTTGCCAGTTCGACCAGTTCGCGGTCACGCACCAGATTGCCGATGCGAAAGGTCGGTACGCCCGATTGTCGCGTCCCCATCACTTCGCCCGGTCCGCGAATCTCTAAATCTTTCTCCGCTATTTTGAAACCGTCGTTCGTCAATTCCATAATCGCCAGCCGTTCGCGGGCTTCCGTCGTCCGTTTATCGCCAGCCAGCAGAATACAGTATGCCTGCGCGTCGCCGCGCCCGACGCGCCCGCGAAGTTGATGCAGTTGCGATAAACCAAAGCGTTCAGCGTGTTCGATAAGGATAACATTGGCATTCGGCACATCAACACCGACTTCAATCACCGTTGTTGCGACGAGAATGTGTAGCGCCCCGCGTCGAAACTCATCCATCACCATGTCTTTCTCTTCCTGCTTCATCTTGCCGTGAAGTAAGCCGATGCGAAACTTGGGAAAGACCGCCGTTTGCAAGTGTTCCGCCATTTGTGTCGCATTCAATAAATCTACTTTTTCGGATTCTTCAACAAGCGGGTAGACGATATAGACCTGTTGCCCCTGCCGGATGATGGAATCAAGAAAATGATAAATCTTCGTGCGCGAATCCTCGCCGCGAATCTTGGTGATGATCGGTTTTCGTCCCGGTGGCAATTCGTCAATGATGGAGACATCGAGATCGCCGTAAAGCGTCATGGTCAGGCTGCGTGGAATCGGGGTTGCGGTCATCACCAACGTATCGGGATTGTAGCCGCGATTCATCAGTTCAGCGCGTTGCAGTACGCCGAAGCGGTGCTGTTCATCAATCACTACAAAACCGAGTTTCGAGAAGCGCACCCCTTCCTGAATCAAGGCGTGCGTGCCGATGACAAAATCCACTTCACCGGCTTCGATAGCCGCATGAATGTTGCGTTTTTTTGCTGCCGTGAGCGAACCAGTAAGCAATTCCGCCCGATAAGATGTTTGCTCCAAAATGCGTTTGGTGTTGCGGGCGTGTTGTTCGGCAAGTATTTCTGTGGGAACCATCAATGCTGCCTGATAACCGTTTTCGATAGCGACGACGGCGGCTTGCACGGCAACGATGGTTTTGCCGGAACCGACATCGCCCTGCAACAAGCGGTTCATCGGGCGCGGGCTTGCCATATTGTCAACAATCTCTTTCAACGAGCGTTTCTGAGCATTAGTCGGGCGAAAAGGTAAGATGCTTCGCACGGCTTCGCGCACCCGGTCGTTGATTTCGATGATGGTGCCTTTCGGCGAGGCTTCGCGCCCCTGTCTGCGAAGTCCCATCGCAAAGGCGAGCCAGAAGAATTCCTCAAAAATAAGGCGACGATGGGCAGGCGATTGATGTTCGTTATAGAGCGCAAGCGGCGCATCTTCGGCGGGAAAATGAATCTGCCGGAAAGCATCGCGCCGGGAAATCAACTGCGCCCGCTTGAGCATCTCATCCGGCAACTGCTCATGAAAGTCTGCCCAATCCATACGCTCCAGGATATGGTGCATGATGGAGCGCAATTGTTTGGAACGGATGTCACCGAGTTTGCGATAGACCGGCACACGCCGCCCCATGTGGATGGCATCGGCATCTTCATCATCGGCGATGAATTCGTAATCGGGATTTTCGACCTCGAAGAAACCTCGCTTGCCGCGTTTCCATTGCCCATAGAGCAGAACTTTTCTGCCACGCGGGAAAGACTGTTGCAGGTACGCCTGATTCCACCAGTAGGCGCGGATTTGTCCGCTTTCGTCTACGGCGGAAAATTCAAAGATGCGAAGTTTGCCGCCTTTGACGGCGTAGGTTCCGGCAATACGGACTTCGACTTCGATAGTGGCAAAATCATTGTGTTGCAAGTCGCGGATGCGCGTCAGGTTGGAACGGTCTTCGTAGCGCATCGGCAGATAGTTGAGCAGATCGTCAATCGTGACGAGCAGCACATTCGGTTCATCAACGGCGGCGGCAACCCCTTGCGCCAGTTTCATCGCCGTTTTGGTGGCGACACGCGGGATTTCGTACAGATGGAGTTGATAAAGCGGCGTTGATAATTTCAGCAAGCGACGCACTCCCTGAGAGAAAGAAGGCAGTAAGCAGAAGGCAGTCGGCAACAAGTTCTATCTGCCGACTGGTTGCTTCGGTTTAGTCCTATTGTTTTGGCTTGCATTACAGTTTTATTCGCTAACACTCAACTTCAGGTGAAAACTTCATTGCGTTGGCAAATGCGTCTTGAGCCATGTTGTAAGGTCAGATTTGCTTTTGAACGAGAGCAAATCTTCGCTCAACGATTCAAGCTGCTCGACCGACAGGCTTTCAACCTGTTTCCGCGTTTTGGGAGTGAGCTTACCAATCAGGCGTTCCAGCAAACGCATAACGATCTTTCTCTCGCCTTGCTGTAAGCCCTGCTGCACACCTTTTCGCACTCCGTGTTGTATCCAATCCTGCACAACGGAAGATTCTTCCAACATACCCGCCTCCTTCATGATTCGATAGACCAGACTCTTATCATAGCGCAAGCCTGCCAACGCCTGCGACATTCGGAAAAGTTCGCGTCGTTCCTCTCTCGATTGTATCATATTCAATCTGGCGGTGACGGCACGCAACAACTTTTCGCCCGAATCGCTCTCCGTAAGGGTAGCGAGAGGCAACAAGCCTTTGAACTTCATCAACTGCCGCGCCTTTATCTACCACAAAATGACAACATCGAAGCTGTGAAAGGTGCGCTCATCGCGGTAGTGGTCGAGGATTTCTTCGCCACTATCAATCAGCACAATTACCGCTTGGCGGATGCGTTTCAGGGGATTCTGGCGTTTGAACCCGACGTAATAATCGAGCATCCTAAGCGGCACAGGCACTGTGCTTTTGATAGTTGTCTGAAATTCGCAGTGAAAAATCTCCGTTTCACTGGTGAGTGAAATAACCGAATCGGCGCGAATCGGTTCACGGTTCAATTCGGTCTTCATCACTTTGACTTTGGCTTTCACATTGAAAAGCCATTCGATGAACTGTTCCGGGTAGCGTTCGGCAATCACCTTGCAGAGATTATCGCTGACGCTACGTTCCTGTCTCTTTTTCGTTTTTGTCATGGTATTCCTTGCGCTAATGGACGCAAATTTTATGAATGGCGCAACTTGCAGGTCAATCCGGTTGGGCGAAATCGTCAGGCGTTGATAAAATCTCGCCTATGAAGAAGAAACTGCTGCTTATGGCTTCCTTGTTGTTTGGGGTTTTTCTCGCCTCAGCATCATCTTTTGCCGCCCCCAAAACAATGCGGCTCGACTATTATCACACCGGCAATGCGACACATGAACTTTTCAGCGTTGACCGCGTGGTGATTGAACCGCTCGACTGGGCGGGCAATCCGCGTCGTAATGTGGACGACACCAATCTCGGCAAATATCTCTTTGAAGTGATTGACCGCAAGACCAACCGCGTCGTCTATTCACGCGGCTTCGCTTCGATTTACGGCGAATGGGAAACCACTGACGAACCAAAAAAAATGACGCGCACCTTTCAAGAATCGCTGCGTTTCCCTGCACCCGACGCGCCTGTGCAAATCGTCCTCAAAAAACGTGACGCCAATAATGCTTTCCGCGAAATCTGGTCACTGGTGATTGACCCAAAAGACATCTTTATAGACACAGCAAAACTTGCGCCGCCAGCCCGACTCATCGAAATCGAAAAGAATGGCGATTCCGCCAGCAAAGTAGATTTTCTCATCTTGGGCGATGGCTACACCGCAGCCGAAACGAAGAAGTTTGAAAGCGATGCGCGACGATTGCTAAATTTGCTCTTTGCGACTTCGCCTTTCAAAGAACGCCGCAAAGATTTCAACGTCTGGGCGATGTGTCCTGCGGCGCAGGAGTCGGGCATCTCGCGCCCGTCAACAGGCATCCATCGGCGCTCACCCATCGGTGCAACTTATGACGCTTTCGGCTCAGAGCGTTATGTGCTGACTTTTGATAATCGCGCTTTCCGCGACATCGCACAATTTGCGCCGTATGAATTTGTCGAAATCCTCACTAACACACGCACCTATGGCGGCGGTGGCATCTTCGGGCTATATGGCACGGTTGCCGCCGACAGTGAGCAAGCGCCGTATATCTTTGTTCATGAATTCGGACATCATTTCGCGGGACTGGCAGATGAGTATTACACTTCGCCGGTGGCTTATGCGCCAGTGGGCGAACGTATTGAACCGTGGGAGCCGAATGTCACAGCACTACTCGACCCAACAAATTTGAAATGGAAAGACCTGGTGGCGAAAGATACGCCCTTGCCGACGCCCTGGCAAAAAGAAGAATATGACAAGCACTCGTTGGAATATCAGAAACGCCGCGCCCGCATTCGCGCCGAAAATCGCCCGGAAGAGGTGATGGAGGCGTTATTCCGCGAGAACCGGGATTTTGAAGCGCAGCTTTTCGCTAAAGAGAACTACCTGCACAAAGTCGGCGCGTTTGAGGGCGCAATGTATGAAGCAAAAGGCTTCTATCGCCCCGAAGTTGATTGCATAATGTTCACGCGCAGCAAAGAGTTCTGCGCCGTTTGTCGTCGCGCCCTTGAGCAGGTCATTGACTTGTATTCGCGGTAGATTTTTTGGAGTGCGGCGACTGGTCGCCGCTTTTGCTTTCAGCACCAAAGCGGTAACCAGTTACCGCACTCCAAAAACGCACTTCATAATAAAGGAATTCGTACAATGTTTCTTAAAGATGTTGAAAATCACCAAGGCGATAGCGAGTATCATAAACGAATCGAGGTGATGCGCGAGCAAGGCTTTCCTGTACCGGGAATCTGGCATTTGATTGCCTTCAAGCCGAAAGCCTCTGAATATCTGGCGCGGTTTACGCAGGAAGTGATGCGCGGCACATCGCCCTTGTCACCGGGGATGCGCGAACTGATTGCCGCTTTCACCTCGCGCAAAAATTCATGTCCTTTCTGAGTGGGATCACACGCAGCGGGCGCTGTGGAATATCTCGGTCGGGAATATGTCGAAGCGGTATTAGAAGATTATCGCACCGCGCCGCTTACGGATGCGGAAAAAGTTCTTTTTGCCTTTCTCGAAAAGGTCAATGCTTCGGCAAGTCAGATTCGACAAAGCGATGTGGACGAAGTAAAACGATATGGCTGGACAGATGAAGCCATTTATGACGCTGTGACGGTTTGTAGTTTATTTAATTTTTACAATCGCTGGAATGATGCGATGGGAACGGCGGAGATGCCCGCTTCGGCTTATGAAATGTCCGGCAAACGCATTGCCGAGCATGGCTATCACCGTGAGGAGTAAGGAAGTGGGGGAGTAGGGAGGTAAGAGAGTAGGGGTGTGAGGGAGTAAGGGCATTGTCTATTGTCCACTGTGCATGATCCAATGTTGTTCGGTGGTTCCTGTATCATTCTAATGTAAATGTGGTTCAAGGTTAGTACCGCAATCAACAATGGACGATGGATAATTGATAATGGACAATGCTTCTTGTTCCCTTACTCCCCTACTCTCCCACTCCCTTACTGAAACAAGATGGCGCTGCAAACCGGAACACTGATTGAGCATTACAAAATCGCCGCGCCGCTTGGCATCGGCGGCATGGGTGAAGTGTATCTGGCGGAAGACGTGCGGCTGGAGCGTAAAGTCGCGGTCAAGATTCTGCCTGCGGAACTGGTAAAAGATAAGCGACGGTTGTTGCGTTTTGAGCAGGAAGCCCGCGCCGTATCTTCCCTCAATCATCCAAATATCATCACCCTGCATGAAATCGGGCAGACCGATGATGTGCATTATCTGGTCACGGAATTTATTGAAGGCGAAACCTTACGTCATCGTTTGAAAGATGAGCCGATGGAGTTGATGGCGGTTCTCGACATTGCCATGCAAATCTGCAATGCGCTGGCGGCGGCGCACCAAGCCGGTATCATTCACCGCGACATCAAACCGGATAATGTCATGCTGCGCCCGGATGGTTATGTCAAAGTCCTTGACTTCGGCATCGCCAAACTGACGGAAAAATCGTCGAGTCACGATCCGATTGAAATTGAGTCCAATGATACCTTCATCCGAACAGCGGTCACAACGGAACCGGGCATCATCATCGGCAGCCCGAATTATATGTCGCCGGAACAGGCACGCGGGCTGGCGGTTGACGAGCGCACCGACATCTTCAGCCTCGGTATTATGCTGTATGAGATGGTCGCCGGACGCCGCCCGTTTGAGGGTGAAACGGTCAGCGATTTGATTGTCGCCTTGCTTGATAAAGAACCGCCGCCGCTACACTATTTCGCGCCGGATGTGCCGGAACGCTATACGCGAATTGTCAAAAAAGCATTGGCAAAGAAACGCGAAGAACGGTACGAAAGCGTTACCGAAATGCTCCAGGCGTTGCGGCGCGTCAAGCAACATCTGGAATTTGAAGCGGGCTTGGAACCATCGCTGCCGCCGGACTCGAAGGAGTCACAGGCAACCGTGTATAGCGGCAATCATAGTGTAGGTGAAAAGACTGCTGCCGAAAATACCGATGCCGAAAAAACTCTGGAATTGACGACCACGCGAAGCAGTAAACGCGAAGTGACGACGCAAATTGCTATTAGTAACCGAGCAAAGTGGTTGCGCTTCGCCGTGATTGCCGTGTGTATATTGCTAGCAAGCGTGGCAATCTTTCTCCTTCATAAAGGCGGCAAAAACCGCATCAATTCGGTTGCTGTGCTGCCCTTGGTTAATATGGGCGGCGATGAAAATACCGAATACCTGTCAGACGGCATTACCGAGAGTTTAATCAATCATTTGTCGCGGTCGCCTAATCTCCGGGTGCTGTCGCGCAATTCGGTATTTCAATACAAAGGGCAAACCGTTGACGCTCGCGCTATCGGCGATAAACTCGATGTTGACGCCATCCTAACCGGCAGGATTCAGCAGCGCGGCGATGATCTGACCATTAATGTTGAATTGATTAACACAAACGATAATTCGCAACTCTGGGGCGAGCGGTACAATCGCAAACTCACTGATCTGGTGACCATGCAGGAAGAACTTGCCCGACAAGTTTCCGACAATCTGCAACTACGATTGAGCAGCGCGGAAAAACAGCAGATGACGCACGGCTACACGGCTAATGCCGAAGCCTATCAACTTTATTTGCGCGGGCGTTATCAATGGAACAAGCGTGATGCGGATGCAATGGAACGCGGCATTGAATACTTCAAAAAAGCGATTGAACTTGACCCAAGCTATGCGCTGGCGTATGCGGGGCTGGCGGATTGCTATGCCTTGCTCGGTGAATACGAACGCCTGCCAATAAAAGAATCGTTGCCACTGGCAAAAGCCGCAGCAAAGCGGGCAATCGAACTCGACAGCGGGCTTGCCGAAGCGCACAACTCGCTGGCGGCGGTCTATGAGTACGAATGGAACTGGGGCGAAGCCGAGAAAGAGTACCGGCTGGCAATTGAGAAGAATCCAAACTATGCAACGGCGCATCACTGGTACGGCGTTTTTTTGAGCAGTATGCGGCGCTTCAATGAATCGGAAACGACACTCAGAAAAGCCTTGAGCCTCGATCCGCTTTCGCCAATTATCAACACCGGGTTGGGCAGAATGCTATGGAGCGCCGGACGCTATGACGATGCCCTTGCACAGTTAAACAAGACGTTGGAAATTGAGCCGAATTTTGCCGAAGCGCATTTCCAGATTGCTTTGGCTTATGAAGGCAAGCGGGAATACCAGGAAGCCGCCGCCGCGTTTCAAAAGTCGGTTGAGCTATTCAAAGACCCGACGATGAAGGGCTGGGTAGCGCGAGAATATGCGCTCATGGGCAAAACGAATGAAGCGCAAAAAATCGTCAATGAATTGCAAGCATTATCAAAGACGCGCTATGTCTCACCCTATATGATGGCGATTAGCTATGCGGCGTTGGGCGACCGCAAGCAGGCTTCGGATTGGTTGGAAAAGGTCTTTCAGCAACATTCCTATTATGTCGTCTGGCTCAAGGTTGACCCCATCTTTGACGCCTACCGCTACGATGCCCATTTTCAGGACTTGCTGCGCCGCATCGGACTAAGCTGAGCTAAAAATCTCCCTATTCTTTGAACCGAAAATAGGGTGGAATTGGGTATGAAAAATAGATTCTTTTCTTTCTACGATGTTTAAAAAGGATAGACTGACGGTGAAGAGAGCAGGCGAAAAGCTGCTGTCAATCTCCAGGCCGGTTCTGGCAACGCAGATTCTCGCTTTCTTGAAAGAGCCTGAACGGTTTGACGATTGCCGAAATTGAACAATTGACCGGCGCGAACCGCAACACTCTGGGTAGTGGCTCAATGTGGTGAGAAGAGTTCAGGCCTTTAGGCTGCGGCTTCAAACCAGCAGCCTAAAGGCTGGACTCTGAACCTTATCTCCCTGCACTGCGCCACTACCACACTCTGAAGTTGCGATTACGACAATTATAGCGGTTTTCGCTTGCCTGTACGGGCGGGCATCTGAAGCCCGCCCCGCTTGGCTGCTTAGCAGACCGGGGCGACCGAATCGCCCGTAGAGGCATTTGCAATTTGCTCTAACAAACGCCCAACCCATCACAAGACCTGGTAAAGCAGGAGCCACTAAACGAAATGCGATCTAAGAAGTAAAAGAACGGGTTTACTTTAGAAATCGAGCGGGCTTCGCACGCCCAAACCGCCGCGTCGAACGACGTGTGTATAAATTTGTGTCGTCCGCACATCCTTGTGTCCGAGCAGTTCCTGAAGCGTGCGAATGTCGTAACCATTTTCCAAAAGATGCGTGGCAAACGAATGACGAAACGTATGAGGACTGACTTTTTTGAGGACCGCGGCTTGCTTAACCGCTGTTTTGACGGCCCGTTGAATGATGCTTTCCGAAAGATGATGGCGGCGCTCTTTATTTGAGCGCGGGTCAATCGAACGCTTGGCGGCGGGAAAAACGTATTGCCAAATCCATTCTTTATTGGCGTTGGGATATTTTCTTTCCAGCGCGAAGGGCAGATAAACTTCACCGAAACCGAGTCGCAAATCTTCCTCGTGAAGCTGATGGATGTGGACGAGATGTTGCTTAAGCGGCGCAATAACTTTTTCCGGCAGAATGCTTACGCGGTCTTTCGCGCCTTTGCCGTCGCGCACGACGATTTGCTTATATCCGAAATCTAAATCCTTGACGCGCAAACGCAAGGCTTCCAGCAAACGGAGTCCTGCGCCGTAGAGCAGATTGGCAACGAGCCATTCTTCGCCACGCAAAAAAGCCAAAATGCGCGTCACTTCATCTTTGGTCAATACCTCAGGCAGACGCTTCGGCAATTTGGCGCGAACCACATTTTCGAGATTGCCGAACGGTTTTTGCAAAACCTCGCGATACAGAAAAAGCAAGGCGGCAAAGGCTTGATTCTGGGTCGCGGCGGCGACCTTTCCTTCGACTGCCAGATGAGTTAAAAAGGCTCGCACTTCCGCCGCGCCCATCTCCTGCGGATGGCGTTTATGGTGAAACAGAATAAAGCGTCGAATCCAACCGAGATAGGCTTCTTCGGTGCGCAAACTAAGATGTTTGACGCGAATCAAATCACGTACAGACGCAAGAAACGGAGAGGTCGAGGGTTCAGGCATATTTCCTCCACAAGCAAAGAGGCTAGGATAAAGCGAATATGAGGCATTATTTGTATAAATTTTTCCATAATTGGTCAAGCAGGGAATATAAAGTATCTTGGACATCAATTGCGAATTTGTTGTATTATTTCGGCTTGATGTCTGTCTAATTAGTAGTTCGGCGGCTACCGCTTAACGAATGGGACGCTGAAGGACACGATTAGGTTAAGCGTCCATATCAACATAGGAAACCAAAATGATGCACAAAAGAAAAGACATTCTTTGGCGATTGATT
>Ga0187894_10007630_pt1 | contig 10126 bp, 6 predicted proteins | sample GBC1701081metaG_FD_136650 | JGI IMG/M metagenome (GOLD analysis project Ga0187894, IMG submission 136650) | White microbial mat communities from a lava cave in the Kipuka Kanohina Cave System on the Island of Hawaii, USA - GBC170108-1 metaG ... | reverse complement strand
CTCGAGTCCACCGGGCAGGGCTACCTCCTCCCGGAGGCGTATCGACTCCGGGGCACGTTCCTGCTGCGCCAGGAGGATGCCGTCGGCGCGGAAGCCTGCTTCCGGCAGGCTCTCGGCGTCGCGCGCCGCCAGCAAGCGAAATCGTGGGAGCTGCGCGCCGCCACGAGCCTGGGTCGGCTGTGGCACCAGCAGGGCAAGCGCACGGAGGCTCACGAACTGGTCGCAGAGGTGTACGGCTGGTTCACGGAGGGTCTCGACTCCATCGACTTGCAAGAGGCGCACGCCTTGCTCGAGCAGTGGAGTGAATAGGCGGGGAAGCGCCCCCCGCCCCGAGCACGTTCAGCGCTAGCGCGCGGCCGTCAGCGCCTCGCCCACGGACACCGCGAGCTGGCGCACGTCGAATGGCTTCTTGATCACGCCGTTCACGCGCAGGGCATCCGCGGGATCCACGGCATCTGCCCACCCCGTGAGCAGCAGGACCGGCAGATCGGCGCGAGAGGCCTTGATCGCGCGCGCGACCTCCCAGCCGTTCAGATCCGGCATGCCGAGATCCGTGATCACGAGGTCGTAGCGGCCCGTCTCGAACCGCGCAAGCCCCTCGCGACCGCCGGCCGCTACGGTGATCGCGTGCCCGCGCCCGGTGAGCACGTCCGCCACCAGTTCGCGCACGTCGGCCTCGTCGTCGATCACGAGGATGCTGCCGACGGTGTCCGGTTGACTGGCCCCGGCGGCGCTCTTGGCATTCTCCCCCGACGGCAGCCAGAAGGTGACGGTCGTCCCACGGCCCTCCTGGCTTTCCACCTCGATCTGGCCGCCATGCCGCCGAACCGACCCGTAGGCGACGGCGAGACCGAGCCCGGTGCGCTTCACGCCCTTGGTCGTGAAGAACGGCTCGAAGGCGCGGCGCTTGACGACCTCGGGCATCCCGACCCCGGAGTCGCTCACGGAGACCACCGCGCGTCCAGCCTCGTCGCGCGTGCGCACGGCGATGCGCCCGCCGCTCGGCAGGGCGTCCACCGCGTTCAGGATCAGGTTGGTGAGGACCTCGCGAATCTCAGCGGCCCGCCCGGACACCCGCGGCAGCGCGCCCGGATCGAAGACCACTTCGATCGGCGCGCCCCGGAGTTGGGCCTCGTCCTGCCACCGGGAGCGGGTGAACTCGATCGCCTCCTGCACGACCGCGTTCAGCTCGAGCGGCGCGGCCTCGCCCTGCTTGGTCGTCCGGCTGAAGCCCTGGATGCGGACGACCGTGTCGGCGGCGTCGGCCGCGGCGCGCTCGATGCTGCGCAGGCTCGCGGTCGTGGCGGTGTCCGGGTTCTTCATCAGCAGGAGCTGCGTCCGACCGAGCACGACCGCCATGAGGTTGTTGAGGTGATGCGCGGCCCCCGCGGCCAGCTCGCCCACGGCGCGGAGCGTGGCGCCGCGCACGAGCGTCTCCTGGGCCGCTCGCAGGTCGTCCAGCGTCCGCCTCAGATCGCCCACGAGGCGCGCGTTGTCCATGGCGATGGCGGCCTGGCGCGCGAGGGCGGAGAGGATCCGGATCTCGCGCGATTCCGGCTGATGCACCTCGTCCCAGAAGATGCACACCGCGCCGAGCGCGGCGTCGCGATTGATGACGGGCACGGCGAGGATGGCGCGATACCGGTACTTGCCCGGCAACTGGCCGATGGCGAGGCCGGACTGCTCGTGGACCTGGTCCGCGCCGGGCAACGGATCGCTCTGCACGTCCGCCCGCCACACCGGCTGGAGATGCGCGACGGCTTCCCCCGTGACTCCTTGACCGAGCTTCAGCGTGAACCCCGGCTCGATGTCGATGCCCCGGATCGCGCGCGCGCGGAGACATCCCACTGCCTGGTCCAGCTCGAACACGACCGCGCGCTGGGCGCCGATCAGCGCTGCCGCGCTGTCGGCGATGGCCTCGAGCACCTTCTGCAGGTCGAGCGTCGACGTGAGCGTCTCGCCGATGCCCGCGAGCGTCTCGACCTCGCTCGCGCGCTGCTGGGCCTCCTGGTAATGCCGCACGGTGTGCACCGCGAGGGCGACCTGGGAGGCGATCGTCATCGCCAGGTCGATCTGGTCCTGCCGCCAGTGATGCTCGCGCCGGTCGACGAGGCACATCGTGCCCACGACCTGATCCTGGGAGACCAGCGGCACCACGAGCGCGGAGGCGAGATCGAACGCCTGGAACCAGTCGTCGGGTGGCGCCTCGCTGACTCGCGAGACGATCACCGGAGTCCGCGACCGGATCGCCTGCGCGTGCGCGGGCACCTCGTCCAGCGAGTGCGACGAGAGCGAACGAAAGCGAGTCCACATCTCCCGGTCCGAGCGCCCGTCGGCGAACTGGGCCATCACGGGCTCGAGGCGGCCGCCGTTCCACAGGAATATGGCCGAGCCGTCCCCGCCCACGGCCTGGGCCGTGCGAAGGGCGATCTCGCGCAGCAGCGGCTTCAACTCGACGTTCGAGGCCGAGGCCCGCGCGATGTCGAGCAAGGCCGCGGTCTGGCGCGCCCGCCGCCGCTCGTCCTCGAAGCTCCGCGCCTTGCCGATCGCGAGCGCGGCCTGCTGGGCGAGCCCGTTCACCGTGGTTTCGTGTCGGACCGTGAACGGCGCCGCGGTGCGGTTGAACGCCCACAGGAACGCGATGATCTCGCCGCCCGCGCTGATGACCGGGGCGCCGATGATCGACACGATGCCTTCGGCGCGCGCCCACTCCTCGATGATCCGCGTGCGCGAGAAGCGGGGGTCGGCGAGGTAGTTATCGCACCGGACGGGCCCGCGCTGCTGGAGCGCGAGGCCCGTCATGCCTTCACCGCTCCGCGGCGCGTAGGCGACGACGCCGTCCGTGCGCGTGCCGCTGCCGATGAGCTGGCGAAGCTGGCGCGTCTCGGGATCGACGTAGGTGCAGAGCGCCGCGTCCGAGCGGAGGAGGGACCGCAGCTCCCGCACCACGACGCGCAGCGTCGTCTCCATCTCCGGCGACGACAGCGTCTCGGAGGCCACGCGCTGGAAGGCCTCGATCGCCTCGACGCGCGCGAGCGCCTCCGCGTAGAGCGCCGCGTTGCGGACGGCGGCGACCGCGGGCGCCGTCAACGCCCGGGCGAGCGCCACGTCCGCCGGCGTGAACTCGCGCCGCGTCCGCGTGAGGCAGGCGAGGATGCCGATGGGGCGGTCGTCGAGCATGATCGGCACCGTCAGGTTCGAGACCAGGCCCTCGCCGGTAAACCACTCCCGGTTCACGAGCCGCGGATCGCCCTGCACGTCGGTCAGACAGAGGGGCTCCTTGTGGGTGATGACCCAACCCGCGATCGACTCGCGCGGAGACAGGCGGGTCTTGATGCCGCCCTCGACGTGGCGGCTCCCGGTCTGCGCGCGCAGCTCGAGCGTCTCGCGAGCGTCGTCGAGCAGCCAGATGCGAACGACGTCGACCGCGATGCGTCTGCGCGCGATCTCGGCCAGGCGGTGGAGCACCTCGGCGACGTCGAGCGTCGAGGTCAGGAGCTGGCTCGACTCCGCCAGGACTTCCAGCTCGCGCGCTCGCTGCTCGCCGTCTTCGGTCATCTCTCGCATGTCGTCGGAGGCGTGTGACGCGTGGGTATCGGGGCTATTGCACACTCTCGCCGACTATAGCGCGAATGAAGGGTCGGGCACCAAATTCCGCGCTGCAGTTTTGCGCGCATCGCTGGTCTCTTCGCATCGCGCCACGCCTTGACCGCTCTGCACCTTGGACGTACCATTCCCCCCACATATCGCGGGAGCTCGGTCGAACGGGCTGAGAGGGCAGCGACGGCGCTGCCGACCGCTACGAACCTGATCTGGGTAATGCCAGCGAAGGGAGGCCCTGCATGAAGATCTATCTGTCTGGCTCCAACCCCTCCATCCGCGTTCCGGTGCGGGAGCTCGCGCTGTCCAACGGCGAGCGCCTCTGTCTCTACGACACGAGCGGGCCCTACACGGATCCCGAGTACAGCGTCGATCTCAAGCAGGGCCTGCCGCCGCTCCGACGCCACTGGATTCTCGCGCGCGGCGACGTCGAGCCGGGCGCGGGCGGCCGGTGGGGCCTGCGCGCAACATCGGGGCGCTGCGTGACGCAGATGCACTACGCGCGCCGAGGCGAGATCACGCCCGAGATGGAGTTCGTCGCGCTGCGCGAGGGCATGCCCGCCGAGACCGTGCGCGACGAGGTCGCGCGTGGCCGCGCCATCATCCCGGCGAACATCAATCATCCCGAGTCGGAGCCGATGATCATCGGCCGCCGGTTCCTCGTGAAGATCAACGCCAACATCGGCAACTCCGCGGTCTCCTCCTCGATCGAGGAGGAGGTCGAGAAGATGACGTGGGCCACGCGCTGGGGCGCCGACACGATCATGGATCTGTCGACGGGCAAGAACATCCACGAGACGCGCGAGTGGATCCTGCGCAACTCGCCCACGCCGCTCGGGACCGTGCCGATCTACCAGGCCCTCGAGAAGGTCGGCGGCAAGGCCGAGGAGCTCACGTGGGAGATCTACCGCGACACCCTGATCGAGCAGGCCGAGCAGGGTGTCGACTACTTCACGATCCACGCGGGCGTGCGGCTCCGCTTCGTGCCGCTCACCGCCAACCGCGTGACGGGCATCGTGTCGCGCGGCGGCTCGATCATGGCGAAGTGGTGTCTCGCGCACCACCAGGAGAGCTTCCTCTACACGCGCTTCCGCGAGATCTGCGAGATCATGGCCGCCTACGACGTGTCGTTCTCGCTCGGCGACGGGCTCCGGCCGGGCTGCCAGGCCGACGCCAACGACGACGCGCAGTTCGCGGAGCTCGACACGCTGGGCGAGCTGACCACGATCGCGTGGGAGCAGGATTGCCAGGTGATGATCGAGGGGCCCGGCCACGTCCCCATGCACCTGATCAAGGAGAACATGGACCGGCAGCTCGAGAAGTGCCACGAGGCGCCGTTCTACACGCTGGGCCCACTCACGACGGACATCGCCCCCGGCTACGACCACATCACCTCGGCGATCGGCGCCGCCATGATCGGCTGGTTCGGCACGGCCATGCTCTGCTACGTGACGCCGAAGGAGCATCTCGGGCTGCCCGACAAGAAGGACGTGAAGGACGGCGTGATCGCCTACAAGATCGCCGCCCACGCCGCCGACCTCGCCAAGGGCCATCCGGGCGCGCGCGAGTGGGACGACGCGCTCTCCCGCGCTCGCTTCGAGTTCCGGTGGGAGGACCAGTTCAACCTCTCGCTCGATCCCGAGACGGCCAGGAGCTTCCACGACGAGACGCTGCCAGCCCAGGGCGCGAAGGTCGCGCACTTCTGCTCGATGTGCGGCCCGCACTTCTGCTCGATGAAGATCACCCAGGACGTGCGCCAGTACGCGAAGGAGCACGGGATCGCCGACGACGCGGCGGCGGTGGCCCAGGGGCTGCGCGAGAAGGCCGAGGAGTTCAGGCAGGCCGGCGCGCAGATTTACGTCGCGCCGCCAGCGCGACGATGAGGACCCATCTGCTTCGTTGGCGCCCTCACGGCACCCCTCAACGTACGAAGCGTACGCCTCGGGGTGCCGCTTCGGGCGCCGCCTCGCATCTGGGCCCTCCTCGTCGCGCTGGTCGGTCTCTCGGACGCGGTCTTAGCCAGCTTCGCGACACCACGCCGTAGGGCTGGCACGAGGAGGGCTCATGGCGGGATTCAAGGACTACGAGCAGTGCGACGCCCTCGGGCTGGCCGACCTCGTGCGGCGAGGCAAGGTCACGCCGGAGGAATTGCTCGATGCCGCGATCGAGCGCGTCGAGGCGAGGAACGGTGCGGTCAACGCCGTCGTCATGCGTCTCTACGACTACGGGCGCCAAGCCATCGCGGACGGACTGCCCGACGGCCCGTTCCGCGGCGTGCCGTTTCTCCTGAAGGACCTGACGGCGTCCCTCGCCGGCGTCAAGACCACCCGGGGCTCGCGATTCTTCGCCGACGCGCCGCCGCCCGCCGCGGACAGCGAGCACGTCGCACGGTTGAAGCGCGCCGGGCTCGTCATCTTCGGGCGCACCAATACGTGCGAGCTCGGCCTCTCCCTCACCTGCGAGCCTCAGCTCTACGGTCCGACCCGAAGTCCCTGGGACACGACCCGGATTTCAGGAGGCTCGAGCGGCGGCGCGGCGGCCGCCGTCGGCGCGCGCATGTTGCCGATGGCCCATGCGAGCGATGGCTTCGGCTCGATCCGCGCCCCGGCCGCGTGCTGCGGCGTCGTCGGCCTCAAGCCGACGCGCGGTCGCAACACGATGGCGCCGTACACGGGCGAGGGGCTGGGCGGCTGCTCGACGGAGCACGCGGTGACGCTGTCCGTGCGTGACACGGCCGCCCTGCTCGATGCGACCGCGGGGCCCGGTCCCGGCGATCCGTACGTCGCGCCGCCGCCGGCGCGGCCGTTCGTGGAAGAGGTCACCACCGACCCCGGGGTTCTCCGGATCGCATACACGAAGGCGGCGCCGAACGGGGCGCCGATCTCCCCCGAGAGCCTGGCGGCACTCGACCAGGTCGTGAAGCTCTGCGCCGATCTCGGCCATCACGTCGAGGAGGTCGATCCGGAGATCGACCGCGCGCTGGTCATCCCCACGTTCCTCACGCTGGTCGCGGCCAACACCGTCGTGAATCTCGCGGGCCATCCCACCGCCGGCCGAGGCCCGCGTCCGGACGAGGTCGAGCGGGTGACGTGGGGGACGGCCCAGAAGGGCGAGCGGATCACCGCCGCGGATTACGTGCGCGCCACCCAGGCGGCCCATCGGCTGGGTCGGCAGATGGCGACGTTCCACGCGCGCCACCCAATCTTGTTGACGCCGGGCCTCGCGACGCTCCCGGTCGCGCTCGGATGGATCGACATGATGATGGAGGACGTCGACGAGTACTGGCGGCGCGTGTTCGCCTTCTCACCGTTCACGGTCTGGTTCAATCTGACGGGCCAGCCCGCGATGATGCTGCCGCTCGGGCGCAGCGAGGGCGGCTTCCCGGTCGCCGTCCAGGTGGTGGCGCGTTACGGAGACGAGCCGACGCTCCTGCGCCTCGCGGGGCAACTCGAACGCGCCCGCCCCTGGTTCTCCCAGACGCCGCCTGGCAGCCGATAAGGGACCAGCTGCTTCGTTGGCGCCCTCGACTGCACGCGCAACGTACAGAGACTGCGCCTCGCGTGCGGCCTTCGGGCGCCGCCTCGCATCTGGGCCCTTCTCGGCCGCCTGGCTCGTCCGCGGATGGCGCTTGCCCGGTCGCCGTCCACGGGGCTGAGAAGGGTGCAGCTGCGAGGCGGCGCCCTCCGGCCGGGCGCGAGGCCTACTCCGCTTGGCAAGCCGAAGCCGCAGGCGAGACGAGTGGATATGAAAGTCCGGGCGAGCGGAAGCGAGCCACGTTGAGCGCCCGGTCGGGGGCGCCAACGAAGCAGATGTGCCCCTTATCAGCCCCGTGGGCGGCGACCGTCGGAGAATGCGGCCGCGAGGCCGAGCCCGATGTACATGCTCCCCGCGACCCAGCGCTGGCTCGACACGAAGCGGGGGCTCGCTCGCAGCCATCTGGCCGCAGAACCGGCGCCGAGCGCGTAGAGGCCGTCCGTCACGAGGCCGAGTAGCACGAAGACCATCCCGAGGCCGAGCACCTGGGCGCCGACCGAGCCGCGCGCCGCATCGACGAACTGGGGCAGGAACGCGAGGAAGAACAGCGCGGTCTTGGGATTCAGCACGTTGACGACCACGCCGTCGACGAACGCGCGCCGCCACGGGACGGGTTGCCCGGGGCCGGACGCGGCGATCGGCGCGCGATCGAGCAACCGCCGGACGCCGAGGTAGACGAGGTACGCGGCGCCGAGGTACTTCACGAGATTCCAGAGCGTGGCCGACGTGGCGAGCAGCATCGAGAGACCCGCGGCGGCGGCCGCGATGTGCACGAGCGTGCCCGCGTGCACGCCGAGCGCCGAGACGAGCCCCGCCGCCCGTCCCTGGTCGACGCTCCTCGCGACGATGTAGAGGACGGCCGGTCCCGGCGTGATCAGGAGGAGCAGCGCCGCGACGGCGAACACGCCGAGATTCGTCCAGTCCGGTAGCGCGATCATCGCCGCGTCACTCCAGGAACGTTGCGGAGCGCGTCGTTCAGGCGAAAGTCCGCCTGCTCCCGCATGAGCGTCGGGTTCACGACGGTCTTCCCGTCGGACGAGATCGTGACCGGCGGCTCCGCCCGACGCGAGTCCCGTTCGACCGGACAGTTCGCACAGGGCGCACGCTCATCGGCAGGCGCGGTCTTCACCTCGCTCTGGCCAGGCGCGTCGGGGCGCGCAGGAGTCTCCGCGAGCGCCGGGCTCGACAGCAAGACCGCCGCGGCGATCCACGCGAATCGTCGAACGCGAATCATGTCGTGACCTCCTCGATCGAACTGAGCCCTGCTCGCTGGCGTGAACGGCGGGGATCGCTGGCTTCCTTCATCGTTAGCACCGGCCGATGGCGCGCGTCAAGCGGAGCCGCGCGTCCGGTCGCACGTCACGTTGACACCCGGCTTGGATTAGGTGTACCTAACAGGCATGCGATCCCGATGGCCGACGCTCTCGATCCTGGTCCTCGTCCTCGTGTTGCCAGGCACTGCGCTCCTCGCGGCCGAGTCACAACTCGATCGAGGGCGCGCGGCCCTTGCGACGATGGCCGGCTGCTTCCTCGTCGATTACAGCTACACCGAGATCGAGAGCTTGAAGCCCGGCTACGTGCGCGACGCGCGCGTCTACGACGTCAATCGCGACAAATCGGTGAAGGAGTGGATCCAGGCCGACGTCCTCTCGCCGCGGCACGTCCGTCTCTCGCGCGTCCTGTTCGCCACCGATCCGGGCGGCGCGGTGAAGCCGGGCAGCGAGATCCGGCATCAGTCCGAGGACTGGGAATACGGCGCGCGATTCCTCTACGACTTCGTGGCGCCGCTCACGTGGCAGGTCCGGGATCTCTCGTCGACGCCGGACCTGTGGACGCGCCGGGTCACCAACCTCGACGACGGCCTCCGATACCAGTGCGCGGCCCGCTGGAGGGACGACACCGCGTATCCCGACTGGTCGTGCTCGAACTACGCCCCGATTCCGGGTCGGGAGACCCGCGACATGTCGCGGGCCGACTACCAGACGCTCGATCGCACGACGCGCATCATCTCGTACGGCGCGAGCTGGCTCGAGCGGCAGGACAACGTGAAGACCATGCACGGCGAGGGCGGCCGGGCACCGCTCGCTCGCGAGGTGGGCAAGAACTGGTACGTTCGCCTGCCGGACGCCGAGTGCGCCGCCGGTCAGGCGTTCGCGGCCGCGCGCCGACCGTTCTGGGCGCTGTCCCGCGAAGTGTGGGAACGCGTGCTCGATGGCCGCGCCCCCTTCGTGGAGCGCACCCCGCCCGGACAGCCCCCTCGCTTCGTCCGCATGTTCGAGATCGAGCAGGACTTCGTCGGGCGGGATCTGTCCGACCCGGCCGTGCGCGCCGAGGCCCGGCAGCGCATGCTCGCGGTGATCGAGGACTACCGCGCCCGCTAGCCCATGTTTCCTCTGGGCCAGCCGCCGCGACGGCTGGCTCAGAGGCGGCGAGCCAGCACCGCCGCTTCCAGGATGACCTTGTCGGTGGGCCGCGCGGCCGAGGCGTCGCCCACGAGGTGGACCTCGACGATCGACCGCAGCGCGTGGTAGAGCGCGTCGCGCGGCACGCGTTCGAGCGGCGCGACCACGAGCGCGTCCACGGACTCACGCTCGACCTCGACCCCGGTGAAGACGTTTCGCAGCCGGACCACCTGGCCGCTGGCGCCGCTCACCTCGTGGTTCGGCGTGAAGACCACGCCGGCCTGCAAGAGATGCCGGTAGAACGGCGGGAGGTTCGAGGGATCGAGCCGGGCGCCCACGTGGAGGTCCGGCGTGACGATCTCGACCCGCGCTCCTTGCCGGGCGAGCAGCAACGCGGCGCCCGGACCTCGGTATCGGCCGTCGTCGTCCCAGACGAGGACGCGCCCCTCGCCGCGGCGCGCGCCGCCGGGGTTGAGCTGGCCGCCTACGTGGTCGCGCTGTTCCTCGAAACGGCGCGCGCCGCCGGGGTTGAGCTGGCCGCCTACGTGGTCGCGCTCTTCCTCGAGGCGCCGCGCGCCGTCGCGGATGAG
>Ga0187894_10007629_pt1 | contig 10126 bp, 7 predicted proteins | sample GBC1701081metaG_FD_136650 | JGI IMG/M metagenome (GOLD analysis project Ga0187894, IMG submission 136650) | White microbial mat communities from a lava cave in the Kipuka Kanohina Cave System on the Island of Hawaii, USA - GBC170108-1 metaG ... | reverse complement strand
CCGGTGTTCGGCATTTGCCTGGGGCATCAGATTCTAGGGCTGGCTTTGGGAGGAAAGACGTTCAAGTTGAAGTTCGGGCATCGGGGCGCGAATCATCCGGTGTTGAACAAGCGCACGAACAAGGTTGAGATCACTTCGCAGAATCATGGCTTCGCGGTCGATCCGGATTCGCTGAAAGATTCGGCGATCGAGCTGACACATATTAATTTGAACGATCAGACGCTTGAGGGTTTACGGCACAGGAGCGAGCCGGTCTTTTGCGTGCAATATCACCCCGAGGCCGCGCCCGGGCCGCACGATTCGCACTATCTGTTTGACGATTTCGCCGAGTACATGAGCGAGTTCCCAAAAAAACCATAAAAATTCCGCATGCCGAAGCGCACCGACCTACGCAAGATACTGATTGTTGGAAGCGGGCCGATCGTGATCGGCCAAGCTTGTGAATTCGATTACTCGGGGACGCAGGCGTGCAAGGCGCTGCGGGACGAAGGTTATGAAGTCGTACTGATCAATTCGAATCCGGCGACGATCATGACGGACCCGGAGTTGGCGCACGGCACGTACGTGGAGCCGCTGACGGTGCAGTACGCCGAGGAAGTGATCAAGCGCGAGCGGCCGGATGCGCTGCTTTCGACCGTTGGCGGGCAGACGGGATTGAACTTGTCGGTGGCGCTGGCCGAGGCGGGGGTTCTCGATAAATACGGCGTGGAGTTGCTCGGCGCGAAGATCGATTCGATCAAGAAGGCCGAGGACCGGCTGTTGTTCAAGGATGCGATGCGGAAGATCGGGCTCGATATGCCGCAGTCGCAGTTGATCAATAACGTCGACGACGGATTGAAGTTCGCCGAGCGGGTTGGGTATCCGGTGGTTCTCCGGCCTAGCTTCACGATGGGCGGGTCGGGCGGCGGCATCGCTTACAACAGCGAGGAGTGCGAGGAGATCGTTCAGCGCGGCATCGATCTTTCGCCGGTGGGCGAAACGCTGATTGAAGAGAGCGTTCTGGGTTGGAAAGAGTTCGAGTTGGAAGTGATGCGGGATCTCGCCGATAACTCGATCATCATTTGTTCGATTGAGAATTTCGACCCGATGGGCGTGCATACGGGCGATTCGATCACCGTCGCCCCGGCGCAGACGCTGACCGACCGCGAGTATCAGATGATGCGCGACGCCGCGCTCGCGTGCCTTCGCGAGATTGGCGTCGATACGGGCGGGTCGAACGTGCAGTTTGCGATTAACCCGGAGAACGGGCGGATGATCATCATCGAGATGAATCCGCGGGTGTCGCGCAGTTCGGCTTTGGCGTCGAAGGCGACGGGATTTCCGATTGCGAAGATTGCGGCGCGGCTGGCCGTTGGCTACCGGCTGGATGAGATCGCGAACGATATTACGCGGAAGACGCCGGCATGTTTTGAGCCGACGCTCGATTATGTAGTGACGAAGATCCCGCGCTGGCAGTTTGAGAAGTTTCCGGGCGCCGAGCCGGTGTTGGGGACGCAGATGAAATCGGTCGGTGAGGTGATGTCGATCGGGCGGACGTTCCAACAGTCCTTGATGAAGGGCATACGGAGTTTGGAGACGGGCAAGGCGGCGTCGGCGGAGAAATTCGATGAGGCGTTGATTCCGCAACGGCTGATTACGCCGAATCCGGACCGGCTGCCGTACATACGCTTCGCGATGGAACGCGGCTGGACGGTGGACCAGATCCATGATCACACGAAGATCGATAAATGGTTCTTGCGGCAGTTGGCGGGCATCGACGAGTTTGAGAACACTCTGCGCGCAACGACGATGGGCGCCATGGACACCGGGCTTTGGGAGACGGCGAAGCGCATGGGCATCAGCGATGCGTGGATGGCGCGGACGTGGGATGTGCCGATGGACGAAGTGCGCGCGGCGCGGAAGTTGGCCGGAGTTGCCGCCGTATTTAACAGGGTGGACACTTGCGCGGCGGAGTTTGAGAGCTTCACTCCGTATCTGTATTCGAGCTACGAGAGCGAGTGCGAAGCGATGCCGGCGGAGCGCAAGAAGGTGATGATTCTGGGCAGCGGCCCGAATCGAATCGGGCAGGGGATTGAGTTCGACTACTGCTGCTGCCATGCCTCGTTTGCGTTGCAGGAGTTTGGCGTCGAATCGATCATGGTCAACTGCAATCCGGAAACGGTTTCGACCGATTACGATACTTCCGACCGATTGTATTTTGAGCCGTTGACGCTGGAAGAAGTTCTAAATATTTGCGATACGGAGAAGCCGGACGGACTGATTGTGCAGTTCGGCGGGCAGACTCCGCTGAATCTGGCGCTGCCGTTGAAGAAGCTGGGCGTGCCGATTATCGGGACCGATCCAGAGAATATCGATTTGGCCGAGGATCGGAAGCTGTTTGGCAAGCTGCTGGACGATTTGAAGATTCCTTCGCCGCCCAATGGTGCGGCCACGAGCGAGGACGAAGCGATCGCGGTTGCGCGGCGGTTGGGTTTTCCGGTGCTGGTGCGGCCCAGCTATGTGCTCGGCGGGCGGGCGATGGTGATCGCCTACGACGAGGATTCGGTGCGGCGGTACATGCGCGAGGCGGTGGTGTTTTCGCAAGACCGGCCGGTGTTGATCGATCGATTCCTGGAAGACGCGACCGAAGTGGACGTGGACTGCCTGGGCGATGGCGAGGATGTGCTGATTGCGGGAATCATGGAGCACATCGAGGAAGCGGGCGTGCATTCGGGCGATAGCTCGTGCGTGCTGCCGGCTTATGGGATCGCCGAGCGGGAGTTGGAGACGATTCGCAAGTACACGGGGCAACTGGCGCGCGCGTTAAAGGTGATCGGACTGATGAACATTCAGTACGCGATCAAGGATGGCACGGTGTATGTACTGGAAGTGAATCCGAGGGCTTCGCGGACGGTGCCTTACGTGAGCAAAGCGACGGGGATTCCGCTGCCGAAGATTGCGGTGGGATTGATGCTGGGGAAGAAGCTGAAGGACATGGGGCCGTTGCTGCGTGGGCAGACTTCCGGCGTGCTGCCGGTGGATAAGTTTTTTGTGAAGTCGCCTGTGTTTCCGTTTAACAAGTTTCCGGGCGTCGATCCGGCGCTGGGGCCGGAGATGCGTTCGACGGGCGAAGTGATGGGAGTTGGCGAGAATTTCGGAGAAGCTTTTGCGAAGGCGCAGTTGAGCGCTGGGACGCCGCTTCCGGCGCGCGGCACGGTGTTTTTCAGTGTGAACGATAAGCACAAGGCGGAGGCTGTGGAGTTAGCCCGGCAGCTTGCCTGGCTCGGTTATGAGCTGGCGGGGACGCGTGGGACGGCGGCGGCTTTTGCTCAGGCGGGATTGAAGTGCAAGACGGTTTTCAAGGTGAACGAGGGGCGGCCGAACGCTGTCGATTTGATCAAGGGCGGCAATGTGCAGCTCGTGATTTATACGGCCGCGGGGGCGCATTCGTTCACGGATGAGAAGACGATCCGGCGGACGGCGGTGTTTTACCGGGTGCCTTGTATAACGACGCTGAGTGCGGCGAAGGCGGCTACGCAGGCGGTGGCGTCGCTGAAGAGCGATCCGATACGGGTGTGGAGCTTGCAGGAGATACACGCGGGCAAGTAGTTATTGAAGTGTTTTCGGTGGCTTGCTCTTGAGACCGCGGTAGGTTTCGGCGTCGCGTGGTTTGATCCGGAATACCACTACAAGCCTAGTTCGCTGCTTAATTGTGAGTAACATCCGGTAGCGGTCGAAGAAAAAGTAGACTTTGTAAGCGTCGGCATACCCGTCGAGCCTAGCTCGCACCACTTGCCAGGGGTCTTCCTCGATATGGTTCAGTATGCTAACGGCCTCGCGTTGAGGACCGTCCGGCAGCAACGCCAGTTCTTCGGCGGCTCTTTTCGTCAGCTTTACTGTCCAGGCGATGTTGTTTTTTGAAGTCCTGCCAGGCAATGGTTTTTTTCTTGGACCTCGCATTGATAACAGCGATATCTTCGACGTCTTCCAGCTTTTCGAGGGCGGCTCGATCAACCGGTTTGGTGTGAATAAGCCGGTACTTCTCGATCACGTTTTCTTCGGCTTCGGCCTGCGTTCCGGCCAGTTGAGCAACGCGCGGCTCCTCCGCGATGAATGCCTTCCATAAGCCGTCTGGCTGTTGGTCTGAAACAACGACGAAGCGTTTTCCTGTTTCCGGCATAACAAAGGGCTTAACCGGATAGGTGGGATCCGGACGAGCCCACGCATTTTTCTGGTGCGTTCGATTGGGCATTCTCGCTCCTCAAACCATATTAGCGGCTAGTGGCTATGGTTGGCTTGCCCTGCCGCTTTGATCCCGGAGCCATAATGGAGGGGTGGACCGCAGTTCGAACCGCATGCCCTTTACGATGGAGCGCCTCTCCAGACTCGGCGAAGAAGACCGCGACTTTGACCTCGAATACTGGTCCCAATTTACGCCCGAGGAACGCTGGGAGGCCGGATGGGAGTTGGTAGTCTTGTACTACTCAACCAAAGGGCAGGATGCAACTACCTTCCGATTGGACCGATCTGTTGAAGGCTTTCGCCGGCTCGAAAGTTAAGTTCCTGCTCATTGGCGGCCACGCCTTCATGTACTATGCCGAGCCACGCTATACCAAGGATCTGGACCTCTGGGTAGACTGCTCTCCTGAAAACGCTCAACGGGTTTTCCAGGCCTTGGCTGCGTTCGGGGCGCCGCTAGCAGGCATTTCGGCGGAAGAGTTTGAAGTTCCGGGGATGGTTTATCACTTTGGGCGGCCCCCTCTTCGGGTGGACATCCTAACATCTGTCACCGGTGTGAACTTTGAAGAGGCCTGGATTCGAAGGGTGCCTGCCACGTATCGCGGACAAGACGTATTCCTGATTTCAAAGCAGGACCTAATCGCGAACAAGCGCGCAACCGGCCGCCCGCAGGACATCTTTGACGCCGATCGTCTGGAAAAATCCTAAGTTCGCCATGCAAGAGGTGGCCCCGCCTACTGGCCGTGGTTGGGTTGCAATTGCCACTTTTCGTCGAAGAAGCCGGCGGCGGCGATTTTGCCGGGGAAGCGCGCGTCGGGGGGTGTGGTTGTGTCGACTACGGCATAGTCGGGGAGCTTAGGGATTTGGCGGGCGTTGTTAAGGTAGTCGTATTCGCGGAAGGTGAAGCCGGAGTTGAGCACGACGTACTTTTTGGGATTGAGCGGGTTGGGGTAGATGGCGATTAGGGTGTGGCTGGCGGCCGGATAGGCTTGGTTCGCGGTTACCGATTGCGCGGTCCATTTGAGCGGGAGTTTGTCGATCACCCGCGCAAGAACTTTGTTCGATTGGGGGTCGCCCCAAAGGACGAGGTTAGCGGTGGTGATGTCGGCGTCTGTGACTTCGGTATCGAGTTTGACGATGGCCTCGCCTCGGAAGTGGCGGCGCCATTCGCGAATGGCCCGGTTCATTTCGGCTTCCACCCACGCGCCTGTCGCCGCGTTCAGAGCGGTGCCGGTCGGTTTGACGATGATGAAGCGGTTCCAAAAAGCGTCATCGACGGGGCCTTGGAGGCCGTGACGCTTGCGGAGTCCGTCGAGGGCGGGGGCGGCGGTCCAGCGGTTGTTGGCGCCCTTGACGAAGGTCTGACGCCAGGAGAAGTCGGATTGCGGGCCGGGCGTTTGGACGGTTTGGCCGTCGATGGTCACGTTGGTGGATGTGGCCGGTGGTACCAGTGCCGCGCCGGAAGGCAGGTCGATGGTGAAGGCGGCTACGTTGGAGGTATTGAACTTCGTACTGTCGGCTTCGATGCGGGCGGGTTCCCAGTGTTTGTCGAGGGCTTCGACAGTGAGCCACTTCATGCGGTTGTAGCGGAGGGTGTGGGTCACAAATTTTAGTTTGCGGGGGAACGGGTCGCGGCCGAGGGCCATGATGGCGTCCATGCGGCGGTTGATTTCGACGATGGCATCGGGGTGATAGCGGTGTTCGGTATCGGGGCCGATGATGTGGGTCATGGGGATGCCTTCTTTGAGGAGGGCGGCGGCCATGATGTCGGCGGCTTGTTTCTGGCGATCCTTTTCGCCGGAGTAGGCGACTAAGGGGAGGTTGAAGAAATTGACCGCGTATTCGGTGGCGTCGTACATGCGCCAGAGTTTGCGCTCCCACCACGCGGGCTGGACGGTTTCGCGTTGGAACACTTTGAGGAAGTCGGCTGTTTCGGAGAAGCCGGCTCCGGGGGCGGCGGCGGCCCAGCGTCCGGCGTGATGCGCGGCGAAGTGCCAGGCGGCGGCGCCTCCCATGGAAAAGCCCCGGACGGCGATGCGGTCGTCATCGATGCGATATTTGCGGCGGAGATCGTTGAGAGTTTCGAAGAGGTCTACCTCGCCAGCCATCTTGTTTGCGTTGCAATAGCGGCCGTAGAGGTGGACGACGATGGTGTCGGGCGGAGTGAATTGGCCGGGACTGCGCTGACGCTCCCAGAGGAAGTTGACTTCGGTGAGGGTTTCCGAGCGGCCGTGGAACCATGCGTCGGTGCGCCACTTGTGAGCGCCGCCCGGCGTCCAGTTGTCGGGGATGACGAGGCCGTAGGGTTGGGCGCTTTCATCGATGCGGGAGATGTAGCCTCGGACGACTAACCCTGTTTGGCGGGTCCAGGGAGCATCGCCTTTCAACAAAGCGCCGGCGCGTTCTTCGCCTTGGTGGAGGAGTTCCTTGCCGCGGTAGATTTCTTCGGGTTTGAGGAATTCGTTGTAGACGAGGGCGAAGCGGACGGCGTCGTGGAAGATGCGGACATCGGCGTAGAGGGGATGCGCGGTGAGCTTGTCGAGTTTCGATTTGAGGCGGGCGAGACCGGCTTCGAGATCCTTGCGGTCGGCCGCGGGGACGTCCACACCGGGCGGGGGAACGGGCCGGATTTCCTGGGCGTGAGCGGCAATGGCGAGTAGAAGAATGAGCAGTATGCGGGACATAGCGAGAATTGTGTAACTTATCACAGGCTCGGCCATCCTTAGACCTATGCGGAGTGTAGCGGCTTTTCTGCTTCTTTGTTGCGGGGTTTGGGGTCAGACGGTGCGGCTGGCCGAGTTGGCGCGCGGATTTTCGCGGCCGCTGGATTTGCAGCAGCCGGACGATGGATCGAGGCGGCTGTTTGTGGTTCAGCAGGGCGGGGTGATTCGGATCATTGAGAACGGTCAGGCTGTGGCGCAGCCGTTTCTGGACATCACGGACCGGGTGAGTCAGGCCGCGGATGAGCGCGGGTTGCTTGGGATGGCTTTCCCAGCGGGATATGCGACGAAGCGCCATTTCTACGTGAACTATGTGAGCCGGGGGAATCCGGGGACGACGACGATTTCGCGGTTCCGAGTGACGGGCGCGAATGCGAACGTGGCCGATGCCAGCAGCGAGGAAGTGCTGTTGACGCAGGCGCAGCCGTTTTCGAATCATAACGGCGGGCAACTTCAGTTTGGGCCGGATGGATTTCTTTACATTGGGCTGGGGGATGGGGGGAGCGGGGGCGATCCGCAGGGGAATGCGCAGAATCCGCAATCGTTGCTGGGGAAGATGTTGCGGATCGATGTGGAATCCGATGCTTCGCGGTATCGGGTGCCGGCCTCGAATCCGTTTGTGAACGATTCGCGGTATCGGCCGGAAATTTGGGCGACTGGTTTGCGCAATCCGTGGCGCTATTCGTTTGACCGGGAGACGGGAGATTTTTGGATTGGGGATGTTGGTCAGGGCCGGGCGGAGGAGATCGATTTTCAACCGGCGTCGAGCAGGGGTGGGGAAAACTACGGGTGGAACGTGATGGAGGGGTTGTCCTGTTTTCAGCCGGGGTGCTCGAGGAGCGGTGTGTTGCCGGTGTTTGAGTACACGAGGCAGCAGGGGGATTTGTCGATTACGGGCGGGTATGTTTATCGCGGGGGGCGTTGGCCTTCGTTGCGCGGACTGTATTTCTACGGGGACTTTGTCAGCGGGCGCATCTGGACGCTGCGGCGGCAGGGCGACCAGTGGGTGAGCGAGATGGCGGCGCGGTTGCCGTCGAATTCGGTATCGACGTTCGGGGAGGATCGGGCCGGTGAGCTTTATGTCGCCGACCTTTCCCGGGGAATCGTCTTTCGCATTGAGGGTGCGGACGGTCCGCAGTTCAGCGCGTCGGGGGTTGTGAACGGGGCGAGTTTTGTGAGCGGGTTGACGCCGGGCTCGGCTGCGACGGTGTTTGTGAGCGGGGTGCGGGAGGTGGCGGGAAGTGCGGCGGCGCAGTCGCTGCCGTTGCCTACGGTGTTGGACGATGTGATGGTGCTGGTGAATGGAGTGGCGGCTCCGTTGTATGCGGTGGTGAATTCGAACGGGCAGGAGCAGGTGAATTTTCAGGCGCCGTTTGATTTGTCCGGAACGGCGCGGGTGAGCGTGCGGCGCGGGGGATTGGAGAGCCCGGTGGTGGAAGTGCCGGTGTTGATCTATCAGCCGGGCGTGTTTGCGCAGGGCGGAGCGCGTTCGGCGATTCTGGTCCGGAATTCCGACAACACGCTGGTGACGGCCGGACGGCCTGCGGAGGCGGGGGAATACCTCTATTTCTATGCGACGGGGTTGGGGCCGGTGGATAATCCGCCGGCGACGGGCGCGGCGGCGGGGGCGCAGCCGCTCTCGAGGGTGCGCGAGGTGCCGAGGGTGACGATTGGCGGAGTGCCTGCCGAGGTGCTGTTTGCCGGGTATGCGCCGGGGTTCGCGGGCGTTTATCAGGTGAACATACGGCCGGGCGCGGGGACGCCTTCCGGGGAGCAGGACTTGGTTGTCACAGCGGGCGGGGTGGCATCGCCCGCGACGCGCGTCAGCATGCGTTGATAAACTATGCGTCTATGGTGCGTCCTGAAAGACGCGATGTTCTAGCAGGTGCAAGTCCTGTCCGGGTAAGCGCCGGAGCGCCCGGTAGCAGACTCCAGGCGGGAGGAGAGAACCGACCGTACGAAGCGGAGTGTCGAAAGCCCTTGAAAGAGAGGGGAGCAAACCGGCGGGCCGCAACAATCAGTGAACGCAATAGCCTCGTCAAATTTTCAGCCGAAAGGTGTTTGGGAGGGCCGAGCCGCTCATATCACGGCGAAGGCAACAGACAGCATTCTAGCCCGGAACGGATGCTGGACCTCCCCGGGGTCTCAGGCGGCGGCACGACGGGACAGAACAGCGCGGAACAGGAGAGACCCTACCTGGCAGCCGAGTCGGGCAAAGACCGTGGGTATAAGGCCGGATGCCTGAAGTCGCACGGAGCCGGGAGGGAGTCCGAGAGGTCCATAGTACCGGAGAAGGCGTGCAAGACAACGCGCTGGAGGGAAGGGGCCTTGCTTTGATCAGGCTTGTGAGGAGGTAAGTGCGAGGGCATGCAGGAAACGGCCAAAACCCCCATCGATAAAGTACGACAACTCCAACGCAAGCTATATGTGTGTGCCAAGCAGAGTAGGACACGGCGGTTCCATGCGTTGTACGACCGGATCCACAGGAGTGACGTTCTGTGGGAAGCATGGAGACGGGTAAGCCGTAACGGTGGCGCGGCAGGGATGGATGCGGAGACGATTCAGGCCATCGCACAACGAGGGCCGGAGAAGTTTCTGCTGGAGATCCAGGCGGCGTTGCGAGCAGGCCGGTATCGCCCTTCCCCGGTGAAGCGGCGGTACATACCGAAAGCGGATGGGAAGCAGCGGCCATTGGGGATACCGACGGTGAGGGATCGGGTGGTGCAGATGGCGGCGAAGCTTGTGATGGAGCCGATCTTTGAGGCCGATTTCCAGCCATGTAGTTATGGATTTCGTCCGAAAAGGAGCGCGCAACAAGCCCTGGAAGCGATTCGAGTGGCAGGCAACCAGGGACACAACTTCGTGGTGGATGCAGACATTCAGGGCTACTTCGACAACATCCAGAGGGAAACCTTGATGGAGTTGGTGAAGGAGCGGATCTCGGATCGAAGGGTGCTGAAGTTGATCCGCCAATGGCTGGAAGCGGGAGTGATGGAGGATGGGACGGTGAGAGAAACGCTGGCGGGGACCCCGCAGGGCGGAGTGATCTCGCCGTTGCTGGCCAACATCTACCTGAATAAGTTGGATCGGATCTGGGCGGCGCGATGTAGCCAGCTTGGGGTTCTGGTCCGATACGCCGATGACCTGGTGGCGATGTGCCGCCCGGCGTCGGCGGCGAGGGAAGCGCT
>Ga0187894_10007628_pt1 | contig 10128 bp, 8 predicted proteins | sample GBC1701081metaG_FD_136650 | JGI IMG/M metagenome (GOLD analysis project Ga0187894, IMG submission 136650) | White microbial mat communities from a lava cave in the Kipuka Kanohina Cave System on the Island of Hawaii, USA - GBC170108-1 metaG ... | reverse complement strand
CGCCGTCCGGGGGACAAATGATCCGCATCAATCTGCTTCCCACTGAAGAGGCGCAGCGTGCCGCGGATCAGCGGCAGCAGATCGCGACCGTCGGTCTGATCGTCGCGGTCGCCGCGTTCCTGCTCGTCATCGGGCACTCCATTCAGGCGGCGCGGTTCGCCGCCACGCAGCGGCGCGTGACGCAGGTCACCGAAGAGCTCCAGGCGATCGCCGGGCCGTACGGCGACGTGTTGCGCATCCAGGCCCAGCAGAAGGAGCTCGAGGAGAAGCTGAAGGTCATCTCGCAGCTCGAAGCGCGCAGCGCCGGCCCCGTGCGCATGCTGGCCGACCTCTCGAGCGCGACGCCGGACAAGCTCTGGCTCACGGAGTTCGCCGAGATGGCGGGCACGGTCAAGATGCAGGGCTTCAGCGTCGACGAGCAGACGATCGCCGACTTCCTGCGCAAGCTCGGCACGTCCACCTACTTCCAGAACGTCGACCTCGAAGAGACGACGCAGGTCAACCAGGACGGGGTCAAGCAGAAGAAGTTCGCGCTGAAGGCGCACGTCAACTACGCCGGCGCCACGACGACGCCGGCCGTGCAGAAGCCCGGGGCGGCGCCACAGCCGCCGCCGAAGCGCACGGCCGCGCTGTCGGACCATCCGACCATGACGGCGTCGCGGGGGAGGATCACGCCATGATGGAGGGGTTGCTCGACTCCATTCGCGACTGGCCCATCGCCCAGAAGCTCGGCGCGGCGATCGGTCTGGTCGCCCTCCTCTTCCTGGTCGACTACCAGTACATCTACGGCCCCAAGGCCGTGGAGCTCACCCAGCTGAAGGACCAGCTCGGGGTGCAGCAGGGCCAGCTCGAGCAGAAGCGCATCAAGGTGAACGCCCGCGCGGACGAGGAGAAGCGCATCCGCGACCTGCAGGCCGACGTGAAGCGGGCCGAAGCGCGCCTCCCGGAAGGCCGCGAGATCGCCGATCTGCTCTCGAACATCGCGGCCAGCGCGCGCGCCGTCGGGCTCGACCTGACGCTCTTCCGGCAGAAGCCGGAGGCCTACTCGGAGTTCTACGCCGACGTTCCGGTCCAGATGGAGATGCGCGGCACGTACCACGAGCTCGCGCTCTTCATGGATCGCGTGAAGCGGCTCGACCGCATCGTGAACGTCGCGGACATCCAGCTGAAGAAGCCCCGCATCGAGGGTGACGTGCTCCTGCTCGACGCCGCCTGCACGGCGACCACCTTCCGCTTCCTCGACGAGACCGAGCGCAAGCAGCGCGCCCTCGAAAAGGAGAAGGAAGGCAAGGGGAAGGCCTCGGAGAAAGACGCATGAAGCGGCATACGACGACACTGCTCGTTGGGATGGCGCTACTGGTCGCTCGCGCGACCGTGGCGGCCGAGCCAGAGAGCGCCCGGGCACCCGCTGCTCCGCACGCGCTCGCACATTCGCCGTCCGCGGGGGATGCGGCCTACGATCCGGCGGGTCGTCGAGATCCCTTCCGGCCGCCGCGTGCGAACCAGACGACGGCCAGCGGCGAGATCCGCTCGCCGCTGCAGCGCTACGACATCGGCCAGCTGAAGCTCGTGGCCGTGATCTACCAGGCGAACGAGCCGCGCGCGGTCGTCGAGGACGACGCCGGGCTCGGCTACATCGTGAAGGTCGGCACCTCGATCGGCGCCAACGGCGGCGCGGTGAAGGCCATCGAGCAGGGCAAGCTTCGAGTTCAAGAGGAATCCGTCGATTTCTACGGGGATCGCCAGACGTCCGAAGTGGTGATGGAGCTGGCGACCGAGGAGAGGGGGAAGTGATGAGGGCGCTCGGACGTGGGTTCATGCTGCTCGTGCTCGCCGGCTGCGCCGCCGCGACGATCGGGTCGCGCGGGGTGGCCGCGACGCTGGAAGAGCAGCCGATCGCCGTGCCGGAGACGGAGCCTGAGACCCCGACGCAGGCCGCTGCGGTGCAAGATGCGCAATCACTCGGAATCCGCGACGTTCGGGTCGAGGCGACCACCGAGGGCCGCAAGGTCGTGGTCGCGCTGACGCGCGCGCCCGACGGCGTCCGCAACTTCTCGCTCGCGTCGCCCCCGCGCGTCGTCGTCGACGTCGCCGGTCCGTACGCGGATCGCATCCGCGAGAAGCGCTACACGATGACCGACCCGGTCGTGTCGCGCGTGCGGGTGGCCCCCTACGCCGGGCAGCTTCGCATCGTCCTCGATCTCAAGCGGAAGGTCGAGATCCGCGACGTCCGCCAGGAAGGCGACACCGTGGTCGCCGACCTCGGCAATCCCGCGACGCCCGCGAAGGCGGCGCGTGAGCGCGCGAGCGCCGAGACCTCGCAGCCCGTGCTGGCCGCGATGGTCGAGACGCCCACCCCAGCGCCGCAGGCCGCGCCAGCGCCGCAGGCGGCGCCGGCGCCCGAGCCGACGCCCGTGCCCGAAGCCGGCCCGATCGCGACGCCGGCACCGCTTCCGGATCGCAATCGACCGCAGCCGATCGCCTACGAGCCGACGCCGACGCCCGAGCCGACCCGGCCGCAGCAGCCGTCGCGCGTCGTCCGCAGGGACAGCAAGGACACGCTCGGCCCGGTGGTGCAGGCCCCGGTCTTCCACGGCGAAAAGATCTCGCTCGATTTCAAGGACGCCGACATCCAGAACGTGCTCCGCGTGCTGGCCGACGTGAGCGGTCTCAACATCATCGCGACCGACGACGTGCAGGGCAAGGTCACGCTCCACCTGACCGACGTGCCCTGGGACCAGGCCTTCGACCTCGTGCTCCGCACGAACCGCCTCGAGAAGACCGAGGACGGCAACGTCGTCCGCGTGTCGTCCGTGAACCGCCTGAAGGAGGAGCGTGATTCGCTCAAGGCCGCCGAGGAGTCCGAGAACGAGCTCGAGGCACTGCGCGTGAAGTACGTGCGGGTGAACTACGCCCGCGCCGACGAATCGCTGGTCGACAAGGTAAAGGGCGTGCTGACGGATCGCGGCGCGGTCACGTTCGACGAGCGCACCAACACCGTCATCGTGCGCGACATCGGCCGGGGCATCGACGACGCGAGCCACCTGATCAAGGAGCTCGACGTCCAGAGCCCGCAGGTGCTGATCGAAGCGAACATCGTCGAGGCGACGCAGGACTTCGCGCGCGGGCTCGGCGTGCAATGGGGCTACTCGAACCAGCAGGGACCGTCGACGGGTACGCCGACGGGCGCGAACTTTCCCGGCACGGTCGGCATTGGCGGAAGCGGTCTCGGCGTCGGCACGGCGCCGCCGTCCTCGGGGACGGGCGCCGTCCCGCTGCCCGTTCCGTTCCTCGCCGACTTCCCGGTGCCGACCGGGTTCGGGAACGGCTTCGGCGCCGGATCGGGTTCGGCGATCGACCTGGCGCTCGGCTCGCTCAACGGCGCGAATACGTTGTCGGTCCGCCTGACGGCGCTCGAGAACGAGGGTAAGGCGAAGGTCATCAGCCGCCCGCGTGTCATCACCATGAACAACGTCGCGGCGACCATCCAGAGCCTGACGATTCTGCGCGTGAAGCTGCCCTCGACCGGTACCGTCATCAACACGGGCGCCGGTGGCTCGGCGGGTGGCGGCACGACGGCGACCGAGAAGATCAACACCGGCATCACGCTCGTCGTGACCCCGCAGGTCTCGTCGGACGGCTACGTTCTGATGAGCATCTACGCCAAGTCGAGCCAGCCCGACTTCACGCGGGCCGTCGACGGGATCCCGAGCGAAGTCAGCCGCGAGGCCAACTCGAACGTTCTCATCCGCAATGGGGATACCGTCGTGCTGGGCGGCATCTACCGTACCATCGGCGACGATCGCGAGGACGGGATGCCGTACTTGAGCAAGATCCCCGCGCTCGGGTGGCTCTTCAAGCGGACGCTCGAGTCCAAACACCACGAGGAGCTGATCGTGTTCCTCACGCCGAAGATCGTCGACTCGGGCACTGCGAGCCTGCCGCCGTCGAACCAGTTGTGGGCGGAGCGCCGCGGCGGTTAAATCGACCGAGGTCGTGGCGCAGATCATACTCACAGGATTCATGGGGACGGGAAAAACCGAAGTGGGACGCCGACTGGCACGTACGCTCGGACGCACGTTCGTCGACACCGACCGTCTGGTCGAGATGAAGGCGGGTCGTCGCGTGGCCGAGATCTTCGCCACCCAGGGCGAGGCAGCGTTTCGCGCGCTCGAGCGCGAGGCGGTGACGGAGGCCTGCGCGATCCCCGATGCCGTCGTCGCCACGGGCGGCGGCGCGCTCGTCGATCCCGACAACCGGCGCCGGCTCGCGGCCGCCGGGCCGATCGTGTGCCTCAGCGCGTCGCCGGAGGAGATCCTGCGGCGCATTCCGGACGCGTCGAGTCGTCCCCTGCTCGCGTCGGCCGCGACGAAGGGTGAGCAGCTCGAGCGCATGCGATCCCTGCTTGCGGCGCGGGAATCCGCGTACGCCAGCGCCACCCATGCGATCGATACGACGGGCCTCACGGTCGACCAGGTGGTCGACCGCGTGCGCGCAGCAGTGGATGCGCGGTGAGCGGACGATGGCGACTCGGTGGGCGGAGGCGATGGTCGTGTCGGTGGTGAGCGCGGAGGAGATCCGGGTCGACCTCGACTCGCGCTCGTACGCCGTCGTCGTCGGCGAGGGGTTGCTCGACGAGCTCGGTCCGCGTCTCGCCGCACTCGGGTTCGGCGGACGGTGCGGAGTCGTGACCAGCGATCGGGTCGGCGCACTCTATCGTGCGCCCGTCGAACGCTCCCTGCGCCTCGCCGGCTTCGAGCCGGTCGTGGTCGTGGTGCCGGACGGCGAGGAGCACAAGAGCCTCGCGACACTCTCGCGCATCTACGATGCGCTGCTCGGGGCGGGGGTGGAGCGCACGATGCCGGTCGTCGCCCTGGGCGGCGGCGTGATCGGCGATCTCACCGGCTTCGCGGCGGCGACGCTGCTGCGCGGCCTGCCCGTCGTGCAGGTTCCGACGACGCTGCTGGCGCAGGTCGACGCCGCCATCGGCGGCAAGACGGCGGTGGACCACCCGGCAGGCAAGAACCTGATCGGCGCCTTCCACCAGCCGCGCCTGGTCGTCGCCGACGTCGCGACGCTCGCGACCCTGCCGCGCCGCGAGCTGCTGGCAGGGCTGGCGGAGGTCGTGAAGTACGGCGTCATCGGCGACGCGGCGCTGTTCACGCGCATCGAGCGCGCCCCTGAGGCGCTGCTGTCCCTCGCCCCCGACGCGCTCGTGGCCGTCGTGGCGTCGTGCGCCCGCCAGAAGGCGGCCGTCGTGTCGGCCGATGAGCGCGAAGAGCGCGGCGAGCGCGCCGTGCTGAACTTCGGGCACACGGTCGGCCACGCGATCGAGGCCGCGACCACCTATGGTCGCTACCTCCACGGCGAGGCGGTGGCGATGGGAATGGTCGCGGCGGCGCGCGTCTCGCACGCGCTCGGTATCTGCAAGGCCGGGACCGTCGACCGCATCCGGGCCGTCCTGCGGGCCCTCGGGTTGCCCGTCGATCTGCCCGTGGACGTGCCGCCGGCCGCGCTCGTGACGGCCATGCGAGCGGACAAGAAGTCGTCGAAGGGACGCATTCGTTTCGTTGCCGTCGAGGGGGTGGGCCGCGTGCGGTTCGTCGAGCTCACGGCACAGGAGATCGCACAACACCTCTGAGGCGTGCAGCCGTCGGAGCGAAGAGGGGCTGGGAGGAGAGGAGTCATGGGGATTCGTAGAGGTACTGCGATGCGGGCGGCGCTCGCGGCCGTGGTCATGCTGGCCATGGTGGGCGAGGCCGGAGCGGGCACCGACGGGCTCGTCCTGCGAGCGGCCGGGTTCTTCGAGGCCGAAGCATCCGACGACGGGAAGTGCCAGATCCCAACCGTGGACTCGGGCATTCCGGTCAGCTCCGACGAGATCGGGCTCTGGAACACGCTCGGCTTCCCGACCGTGAGCTACCCGCTCACCCGTTGCGGCGGCTGGATGGAGGTCGTGAACATGATGACCCGCCAGGGCATCTCGATCGACAACGTCGAGCTGAAGATGCGCATCGCGGGCGCCGGGCGGTTCCGCCAGTTCGTGCCGACGCGCAACGGCTTCCCGACCGCGTGTCGCTCGCTGCGCAAGGTGCAGGTGTTCTCCGGCGCGCACCTGTTCCCGTTCGGCTTCACGCCCGACGGGACGGGCAACACGGGCAGCGGCGCGCCGCACGTCGCCTTCGTGAACCTCTTCCCCATGGTGAACGCGCAGATCATCCACTGCCTGCGGGCGCAGTACGCGGCACTGCCCTCGGACGTGTACGTGTCGTTCCCGCTCATCATCCGGGCGGTGGCGACCGGCGTGGCCGACGACGGGACGAGCTTCCGGTCGAACCCGATCCAGTTCACGCTGACACTCGACCACCTGTGCGGGAACGGGCGCATCGACAACGCCGAGGTCTGCGATCCGAACGCCCCGAACACCTGTCTCGCCGGGACCTGCGACACCGCGAGCGGCGCCTGCTCGGTGGTGAAGTCGATTCCCTGCTCGTCGAACGCCGACTGCATCGGGACCTGCCTGCCGCAGGGTGACCTGATGGAGTGCAACTGCGTGTACTAGACGCGATTCGATTGCGCGACCAGCGAGCCGGCGGTAGAGCGATGCGCATGCATCCCCGCCGGCTCGTGTGTTTCTGGGCGCTGGTGCTGCTGGCGCGTGCGGTGGCGGCGCCGGCCGCGGACGGCGCCGCACGGGCCGTGGTCGACGAGCCGGTGTACGACTTCGGCACGGCCGAGCAGGGCCAGGTGATCGAGCAGATCTTCCGCGTCCGCAACACGGGCGGCGAGTCGCTCCGCATCGATCACGTGAAGGGCACCTGCGCGTGCACCGTCGGCGTCGCCTCGGGCGATCCGATCGCGCCCGGCGACGCGACCTCGGTCATCGTCCGCCTCGACACCGCACGCCTCTCGGGCCGCACGACCAAGACGGTCACGGTCTACACCAACGATCCCGCCGGGATGCCGCTCACCGTGACGCTCACCGGCCAGGTGCTGACCGACCTCGTGATCACGCCGACGCCCCTCTATCTCGGGCACGTGCGGCGCGGGACGGTCGTGCGGCGCTCGCTCACCGTCGTCGCGGGGCGTCCGGGACCCCCCGCGCTCGTCACCGCGGTGGAGGCGACGAATCCCCACGTCCGGTCCTGGATCGAGTCCGCGGCCGACGACCATGGCCAGCAGGTGGTCGTCGAGCTCGATGGCGACCTGCCCGTCGGGCGCTTCAACGCGGACCTCGTCCTGCGCACGACGAGCGAGCGGCAGCCGCAGGTGACGGTCCGCGTCCTCGGCACCATCGAAGGCGACATCGCGGTCCTCCCGCCGCAGGTGACGTTCGCCCTCGCCGAGGGGGAAGCCGCCTCGACGCGCGAAGTCTACATCCGCAATCGCAGCGAGCGCCCGATCACGGTCACCAAGGTGACCGTGCCGCAGGCGGTGACCTATGACCTCACCACCATCGAGGACGGCGTCGAGTATCAGTTGAACCTGCGGCTGCGCGACGGCCTTCCGCCCGGCAAGATCGAGGGCAACGTCGAGATCTTCACGACCCATCCCGACGAGAACCGGGTCGTCGTCCCGCTCTACGCGATCGTCCGCTCGCCGAGCCGCCGCGGCTGACGGCGATGGACTCGGCGTCCGGGCGTCCCTTTCTCACGGCGCGCTGGTCGAATCTCCTCCTGGCGTCGTACGTCGCGCCCGACTACCTGCTGCGCCGCCATCTCCCACCGGGGCTCGAGCTCGACCGGCGCGACGGGCACACCTACGTCAGCCTGGTGGCGTTCGACTTCCTCGACACGCGGGTGCTGGGCGTGCGCTGGCCGGGGCTCGCCGACTTTCCGGAGGTGCATCTGCGCTTCTACGTCCGGTCGGGTGCGGAGCGGGGTGTGGTGTTCGTGCGCGAGCTGGTGCCGAGCCGCCTGGTCGCGGCGGCGGCGCGGCGCCTGTACAACGAGCCGTATCGCGCGACCCCGATGGGACGGTCCGTGCGCCACGACGACGGGCGGATCGCCGTCACGCATCGCTTCGCGTGGGAGGGCCGGTTGCACCGTTTCTCGGCCGTCGCGAGCGAGCCCCCGTGCGCGGCGTCGGCGAACGGGGCCGAGAACTTCTTCAAGGAGCACCAGTGGGGTTTCGGGGTCGACCGGCGCGGTCGCACCACCCGCTACGAGGTGCGGCACCCGGTCTGGGAGATCTATCCGAACGCGGCCGCCGCGGTCGACGTGGACTTCGGGTCGGTCTACGGCCCGTCCTGGTCGTTCCTCACCGGGTCCGCGCCCGCGTCGGTCGTGCTCGCGGTGGGCTCACCGGTCGCCGTCTTTCGCGGACGGCGGCTGGAGTGACGCGGGCACCTCGGGCACACTCCATCGCCGAGCCGTGTCTGCGCCGTCCTTGTCCGACGTCGTCGCGCGCGCGGCCCGCGCGCTCGAAAAACCCGCTCCGGAGCCCATTCGGCTGACCGGGCTGCGCGGGAGTGCGCCCGCGCTCGCCCTTGCGCGCCTGTACGCCCAGGCTCCGCGCCCGGTGCTCGTGCTCGCGGCCGACACGGCCCGAGCCGAGGCGTTCGCGTCCGACCTGCGCTTCTTTCGGGGCGATCCGGAAGGGCGGAACCCGCTCGAGCGCCGGGTGCAGGTGCTGCCGGGTTGGGAGGTCCCGCCGTTCGAGCCGCTCTCACCTACCCGCGAGACGGTTGCCGCCCGGATGGAGGGCTTCTACCACCTCCTGCAGACGCCCGATCCGATCGTCGTCACGACGATCGAGGCATGGGGGCAGCGCGGCCTGCCGCGACGGGTGTTCGCCGAGGCCATCACCTACGTCGTCGCGGGCGAGACCGCGGCTCCCGACGACCTCGCGTCGCGTCTGGTCGCGTGGGGCTACCATCGCGTGCCGCTCGTGCAGGATCCGGGCGACGTCGCCGTGCGCGGCGGCATCCTCGACGTCTTCCCGGTCGGGTACGTGCGGCCCGTGCGCCTCGAGTTCTTCGGCGACGAGATCGAGAGCATCCGGCTCCTCGACGCGTCCTCGCAGCGATCACTCGATGCGATCGAGGACCTGCTTCTCCTGCCGCTCCGCGAGTTCGCGCAGCATCAGCTGGGTTCGTCGGTCGCGCGCGCGATCGACGAGCGCGCGGCCGACGTCGCCCTCGCCCGCCAGGAGCGGCGTGACCTCGTCGAAGCCGTGCGCTCGGGGCTCGTGCTGCCGGGCATGGAGGCCCTCCTTCCCTATCTGCATGCATCGCTCGGCACGCTGGCCGACTTCCTGCCCGAGGGGACGCTCGTCTGGGTGGAGCAAGGCAGCGGCCTCGAGGCGGCGGTCGAGGCGACGTGGCAGCAGGTCGTGAGCCACGCGGCGGCGGCGGAGAACGAAGGACGGTTTCATCCCCCCGCCGAGGCGCTCTACCTCCCGCCGTCCGAATGGCGCGAGCGTCTCGGCCGCTGGGCGCGGGTCGAGGTGGAGGGCCTCGAGAGCCTCGCGGGCGACGACCTGCGCACGACGACGTACGCGACCGACGGCATCCTCGTGCGCGGTGCGACCACGGACGACGCTCCGCTGAAGGCGGTGGCCGATCGCCTCCACGAATGGGAGCGCGACGGCGCGCGCTTGGTGCTCGTGGCGACGACGCCGGCGCGGCGCGATCGGCTGCGCGCGCTCCTCGCGCCGCACGGCATCGACGCCCTCGCGACCGACGCGCCCTTCGGGCAGGCGCTCGGCGCCAAGGGCCGCGGACCCCTCGCGTTGACCGGCGAGCTCTCGCGCGGCGTGCGGCTGCCCGCCGACGGACTCGCGATCGTGACCGAAGCCGAGCTGTTCGGTGAGCCGCGCCAGGTGCGCCGCACCCGGCGTGAACGGCCGACCGACGTGTTCTCCACGCTCGCGCAGCTGAAGCCCGACGACTACGTCGTGCACGTCGACCACGGCGTCGGGTTGTATCGGGGCCTCAAGCACATGCAGGTCGCGGACACCGAGGGCGACTATCTGCACCTCGAGTACGAAGGGGGCGACCGGCTCTACGTCCCCGTCGACCGCATCAACGTCGTGCAGCGCTACGTGTCGGCCGACGGCGGCGCGCCGCCGCTCGACAAGCTCGGCGGCACGTCGTGGGAACGCGCGAAGGCGAAGGCCAAGGAATCG
>Ga0187894_10007627_pt1 | contig 10129 bp, 11 predicted proteins | sample GBC1701081metaG_FD_136650 | JGI IMG/M metagenome (GOLD analysis project Ga0187894, IMG submission 136650) | White microbial mat communities from a lava cave in the Kipuka Kanohina Cave System on the Island of Hawaii, USA - GBC170108-1 metaG ... | reverse complement strand
CCGTAGCCGGGCAGATCGACGAGATAGGCGCGCCCGCCGAGATCGAAGAAGTTGAGCTGGCGCGTGGCGCCCGGCGTGCCCGAGACGCGCGCGAGGCTCTTGCGCCCCGTGACCGCGTTGAGAAGGCTCGACTTCCCGACATTCGAGCGCCCGGCGAAGCCGATCTCGGGCCGCCCCGGCGCCGGCAGCCGATCCTCGCGCGCGACGCCGAGCACGAAGCGGCACTCCTGCGCGAACAGCTTGCGCCCCGCTTCGAGTGCGTCAGCGGTGAACTCCGGTGATGTCATGGGTTTTCGCCGCGGCGTAATACGCGATCATCCAACCAAGCTTGTCGTCCCCGCGAAAGCGGGGACCCATGCCGACGCCCGGAAAAAGCTCGGAGACCTCGCGAGATGGCTGCGCTGCTTGGGTCCCCGCTTTCGCGGGGACGACAAGTCATAGGCCTCGGCGCGTCGATCAGCTCCCCGCCTTTTCTTTTGCGGCGGCGGCTTTGGCGGCCTTGCGCGCCTCGAGCTCCTTGATGTTGCGCGGCACGCCGGTATCGGGTGGAGCTCCGATGGCGCCCGTCTTCTTCATGATCAGCCATTGCTGGCCGATCGAGAGTACGTTGTTCCACGCCCAGTAGATGACGAGGCCGGCCGGGAAGCTCGCCAGCATCACCGTGAAGATCACCGGCATCCAGGCGAACACCTTGGCCTGGATCGGATCGGGCGGCGCCGGGTTGAGCTTGTGCTGGAGCCACATCGTGCCGCCCATGATCAGCGGCCAGACACCGATGTTGAGCATGTCGAACAGCGACCCCGCGTGCGGCACGGCCCAGGGCAGGAGCCCAAACAGATTGAGGACCGAGGTTGGATCCTTGTTCGAGAGATCCTGGATCCAGCCGAAGAACGGCGCGTGGCGCATCTCGATCGCCACGAACAGCACCTTGTAGAGCGCGAAGAAGACCGGAATCTGCAACAGGATCGGCAGGCACCCGGCCGCGGGATTTATTCGCTCCTTCTTGTAGAGCTTCATCAGTTCCTGGTTCAGCATCGCCTTGTCTTGCGCGTGGCGTTCGCGGATGCGCGCGATCTCCGGCGAGAGCTTCTTCATCTGGCTCATGCTCTTGTAGCTCTTGTTCGCCAGCGGGAAGAACAGGATCTTGACGACGATGGTGAGGATCAGGATCGCGATGCCGAAATTACCGACGTGGCCGTAAATCCACTTCAACGCCATCAGGAACGGCTTGGTGAAGAACCAGAACCAGCCGAAATCGATCGCCCAATCGAATTTCTCGACCTTGAGCTCCTCGCCATAGCGGCGCAGCAGATCGACTTCCTTGGCGCCGGCAAAGACGCGGTGCGTGGCGTCGATCTTGCCGCCCGGCTGGATCGCGCGCGCATCGCCGATATAGAACGCGTTGTAGGTGTCGGACGGCCGTTCGTAGCTATAGGCGACGCGCTGATGCTTGTCCTGCTGCGGGATCAGCGCCACCAGCCAATAGTGATCGGTGAAGCCCATCCAGCCGCCGATGCTCTGCTGGTCGAGGCCCTTGTCGCGGATGTTCTCGTAGCTCGGGTCGTTGATGACCGCGCCGTTCTCGGCGGTTCTGCGGAAGACCGCGATCGGGCCCTCGTGGAGAATGAAGAAGCCCTGCGTCTTCGGCTCGCCCACGAGCTTGGTGATCGCGTAGGGGGCGAGCTGCACCGGCTCGGTGCCGGCATTCTCGACCGTGTCCTGCGCGGTAATCAGGAAGTCGTTGTCGATCTCGAAACGCCGCGTGAATTTCAGACCTTGCGCGTTGGTCCAGGTGAGCGTCACCGGCTTGCCGGATGCGAGCGGCCCGCCCTCCTCGGTCTTCCACACCGTGTTGTCGTCGGGCAGCTCGACCGGCTTGCTGCCGGGCGCGGGCTGCCAGCCGAACACCACGTAATAGGCCTTGCCCTTGCCCAAGCCGGCCGGGTTCAGGATGTGGACATTGGGCGAGTTCTTCGCGACCGTTTCCTTGTAGGTTTTCAGCGTGACGTCGTCGAGCACGCCGCCTTTCAGCGAGATCGAGCCGAGCACGCGCGTCGCATTGATCGGCACGCGCGGATTGGCCTTCAAGACGTCGTCGCGCGACGCGGCCTTGGGCGGCGTCGCCGGCGGAACGGTGCCCGGCGGCACAGGCTGCGTCTGCGTGCCGGGCGGCGTGGTGGCGGGCGGCGTCGTTCCCGGCGGCGCCGTGGTCGAAGGTGGGGTCGCCTGCTGCGTCGACGGATTCTGCGGCGGCGTCGGCCGTTGCGGCGGCGAGATCACCATCTGGAACAGCAGGATGATCGCGACCGACAGCACGATGGCGAGGATCAGGTTCTTCTGGTCGCCCATGGAGTCTCGCTACGGCAAACGGCGGGGTTCGCGCCCGGCCGGGGCGGCGGGCGAAGCAGGCGCTGTGCCGGGCACAGGGCCTGTGGGGGGCACAGGGTCGTAGCCCGCCGCGGCAAAAGGATGGCAGCGCAGGATGCGGCGGAAGGCGAGCCAGCCGCCTTTGATCGCGCCGTGATGCTCGAGTGCTTCCATCGCATAATGCGAGCAGGTGGGAAGGAATCGGCACTGGCGGCCGAGCAGCGGCGAGAGCGCCAGCTGATAGACCCGCACGAAGCCGAGGAAGAGATGCGCGAGCGGGCTCACGGTCGCACGCCTTCGGCATGCTTCGGCACGCCCTCATCGCGCTTTTCGAGCAGGCGCAGGCGCTTCAGCGCGAACCGCATGTCCTGCTTGAGCGCGGCGTAATCCCGCGCGGCGGTTTCGGCGCGGGCGATCAGCACATAGTCGTGGCCGGCCGCCGCCTCGCCCGCCAGCACTTCGCGAGCGAGCGCACGCAAGCGCCGGCGCGCGCGATTGCGGACGACGGCGCCGCCCACTTTCTTGCTCGCCGTGAAGCCGACGCGAATCGTTTCGGATACGCTCACGCTTGCTCCGGATCGGACCGGCCCCGGCGCCTCCTCGCGGACGCGCTGAGGGCAGGCCTGCAGAATGAGCCCAGCCGTCGCCCATTTCGTCCCCTGCCCCGCGATGCGGAGGAAGTCCGCGCGCCGGGCCAGGGTGATGAGCGCGCGCCGGGCGCCGCCCATCGTCAGTACGACAGCCGCTTGCGGCCCTTGGCGCGGCGGCGCGAGAGCACCTTGCGCCCGCCCTTGGTCGCCATGCGCGCGCGGAAGCCGTGGCGGCGCTTGCGGATCAGCTTGCTCGGTTGATAGGTACGTTTCGGCACGGGAACACTCCGAATGGCGGGGATATAGGGACCCGCGCCCACAACGAAAACAGCCCTTCGCCCCCCGCTACTTCGGGCGGATGGGCGATCGGGTTTCGTGGGAAACGCGCTAGGCGGCGCCTCTATACGGGGGGCGGTTCGCGCAAGTCAATGCGGCCAATGGCTTGGCTCTTCCCTTCGAGGGCCGGCCGTTAAGGCTTTCTGCCGATAGGGAGATTGGCCGGCGCGCCGCCCAGGAAGCGTCACGCAAGCGTGAGACCGGCCCACCAAAGCGTCATTCCTGCCGGGCGCCGTCATCGTGCTAGCGTGCCGGCGCAGCGGGGGACGAACGAGAAAAGACTGCGCCATGTCCGCCGACCACGCCCCCTCGCGGGATGTCCCGCCCGACCGTCGGCCGAAGCCGCTCTGGCTCCGGCTGTTGCCGCTGGCGGTGCTGTGCGCCGGACTCGTGGCCTTCTTCGCCCTCGGCTGGCACCGCTATTTCTCGTTCGACACGATCCGCGAACAGCGCGGCATGCTCATGGATTGGGTGGGGCGCTGGGGCATGCTGGCCGCTTTCGCGTTCGGCGCCGGCTATGCGCTGATGATCGCCTTCTCGATTCCGGGTGCCGCGCTCGCGACCATCCTCGGCGGATATCTGTTCGGGCTCTGGATCGGAACCGCGGCCAGCATGGCGGGCGCTACGCTCGGCGCCATCGCGGTGTTCTTGGCCGCCCGCACCGCGCTCGGCGACGTGCTGCGCGCCCGCGCGGGGCCGGCGCTGCGCCGCATGGAAGAGGGCTTCCGCCGGAATGCGTTCAGCTATCTCCTCGTGCTGCGGCTCGTGCCGATCTTTCCGTTCTGGCTCGTGAACCTCGTGCCGGCGTTTTGCGGTGTCTCGCTGCGCACCTACACGCTGGCGACGCTGATCGGCATCATCCCGGGAAGTCTCGTCTTCTCGAGCGTCGGCAGCGGCCTCGGCGCGCTGCTCGACCGCGGCGAGACCCCCGACTTGAAGGTCATCTTCCAGTGGCAATTCCTGCTGCCGATCCTCGGCCTCGCGCTCCTGGCGCTGCTGCCGGTGCTCGTGCGCAAGCTGCAGGCACGGCGCACGGCCCGCATCGAATCGTAGCGGCCTTCGCCACCTACCGCCAAGTGACGCAAGCGGCGGCTGCCCCTATATAGGCATCCTGAGGATCCTGGATGCCCGCCGCAGCCCCCCGCCTGCCGTCCATACGCCGCAGCCTGACGACGCGTCTGCTGCTGTGGACGATCGCGTTCGTGATGCTGGCGGAAATCCTCATCTACGTGCCCTCGATTGCGCGCTATCGCTGGCAATCGCTGCGCGACACGCTGGCCGACGCCCATCTTGCGACGCTCGCGATCGACGCCGCGACGGAGGCCAAGACCGCGATCAGCCCGGAACTAGTCGACAAGCTGCTCGGCCACACCAAGGCGCTCGCCGTGATCCGCTATCAAGACGGCCTGCCGCGCCGCGTGGCGCTCGGCGAGGTTCCCGAGAACATCGACGCCACCTACGATCTCCGCGCGGCGATGTTCTTCGGCCTCATCTGGGACGCGGTCACGACCCTGTTTGCGCCCAAGGCCGGGCCGATCCGCGTGATGGACTATTCGCCCCAGGACGGCCGCGTGCTGCTCGAAGTGTTCCTCCGGGAAGGACCGCTGCGGCGGGACATGATCGCCTATTCCTGGCGCATCCTAGCGCTTTCGGTGATCATCTCGGTGTTCGCGGCGTGCCTCGTCTATCTCTCGCTGCACTGGCTGCTGGTGCGCCCGCTGCGCCGCCTGACCGAGAGCATGGCGACGTTCCGCGACTCGCCCGACGATACGGCGCGGCTGATGCGACCATCGGGGCGCAGCGACGAGGTGGGCTTCGCCGAGCGCGAGCTGCGCGACATGCAGCTCGGCCTTCGCGCTGCGCTGCGCCAGCGCGAGCAACTCGCGGCGCTCGGCGCCGCCGTGACCAAGATCAACCACGATCTCCGCAACGCGCTTTCCTCCGCGCAGCTCGTTTCCGACCGCATCGCCGACAGCGCCGATCCCAGCGTGCGCCGCGTGGCGCCGACCCTGGTGCGCGCGATCGACCGCGCCGTCGACCTCTGCGCGCAGACGCTCGAATTCGCCCGCGGCCAGCAGCACGAGCTCGAGATTGCGCCGTTCGACCTGGCGGCACTGGTCGACGAGACGATCCAGGGGCTGGCGCCGGGAACGCCCGCAACCGCCTTCGTCAACGAGATGCCACGCCCGTTCACGATCAAGGCGGATCGCGCGCAGTTCGAGCGCATCGCGACCAATCTGCTTCGCAACGCGAGCCAGGCCGGCGCCAAGACCGTGACCTTGCGCGCGGCACGGCCGCTGCCCTCGGGCATGGAGGGCGCCGTGATCGACGTGCTCGACGACGGGCCCGGCCTGCCGCCGGAAGTGCGCCAGCGCCTGTTTGAGCCCTTCGCCGCGGGGCGGAAAGGCGGCACCGGCCTCGGCCTCGCGATCGTGCGCGATCTCGTGCAGGCGCATAACGGCAGCGTGCGCCTCGTCGACGGCGTCGCCGCCACGGGCGGCGCGCAATTTCGCATCGAGCTGCCGCGGGCCTGAGATGGCGGAAAAGATCCAGACCGTCCGCACAGTCGCCGCGCTCCGTGCGGCCGTCGCCGCCTGGCGCCGCGCGGGCGAGACGGTCGGCCTCGTGCCGACCATGGGCGCTCTGCACAAGGGGCACATCTCGCTGGTGGAAGCGGCGCGCGCGGCCTGCCGGCGCAGCATCGCGACGATCTTCGTCAACCCGAAGCAGTTCGGCCCGCGCGAGGATTTTTCGCGCTATCCGCGCCAGGAGGAGCAAGACCGCGCGCTGCTCGAGGCCGCCGGCTGCGATCTCTTGTTCGCACCGACGCTCGAGGAGATGTATCCGCTGGGCTTTTCCACCACGGTCTCGCTCGCCGGCGTTACCGACCGCTGGGAGGGCGAGGCGCGGCCAGGCCACTTCGCCGGCGTCGCCACCGTCGTGACGAAGTTGCTGCTGCAGGCGATGGCCGACAAGGCCTTCTTCGGCGAGAAGGACTATCAGCAGCTCCAATCGGTGAAGCGCATGGCGCGCGATCTCGACGTCCCGTGCGAGATCGTGGGCTGCGCCACCGTGCGCGAGCCGGACGGCTTGGCGCTCTCCTCGCGCAACGTCTACCTCACCGCCGAGGAGCGAAAGACGGCGCCTGCGCTTTACCGCGCGATCTCGGGGATTGCCGCAGCCGCGCGCGACGGCCACGACATTGCCGCCGCGATCGAGACCGCGAAATCCGCGCTGCTTAGGGCCGGCTTCGCCGCGATCGACTATCTCTCCGTGGTCGACGCCGCGACGTTGGCGCCGCTGCCGAAGCTCGACCGCCCGGGCCGCGTGCTCGCCGCCGCGAAGCTCGGCGCCGTGCGCCTCATCGACAACGTCGCCGCCCTTCCTTCGTAGGGGCGGGTACCCGACCGGCCCTCTTCGGTTCCGCCCGACGGACCTGCGCGGCGAAGAGCGGAGTGGGGCGCGACGAGGGCGGGTCGGGGACCCGCCTCTACGAGGATTTCATCAAGCCGCCTCCGGCTGCGGCGCGGGCCGGAAGATCACGAGCGCCACGGCCGAGAGCACCAGCGCCAGCGCCGCCACTTCGCGCCAGCCAACATGTTCGTGCAGCAGCACCGCGCTGCTCGCCATGCCGATCACCGGCGTCACCAGGGAGCCGATCGACGCGGTCGTCGCCGTGAACAGGCTCACGACCTTGAACCAGATCGCGTATCCGGCCACGACGCCGAAAACGAAAATATAGGCGCCGGAGAAGAGCGCAGCGTTGCTGGCGGTATGCAGCGTGAAGCGCTCGGTGAGCGCCGCGATGATGGCGATCGGCACGCCGGCCATGATGAGCTGCCAGCCGGCGAGCGTGTTCATGCCCGCCGACCAGCGCCGCCGCTTGATCAGGATGGTGCCGATCGCCCAGCTGATCGCCGCGCCGAGCACGAAAGCGAGGCCGAGCGGATTGGCGCCGAGCGCCGTGAAATCGTGCGAGGCGAGCACGGCAACCCCGCTCATGCCGAGCGCGATCGCGCCGATGGTGCGCGCGGTGAGGCGCTCCTTGAGGAAATAGGCGCTCAACAGCGCGGTCCAGACCGGCAGCGTGTAGCACACGACGGCGGCGTGGCCGGCGCCGATCATGGTGAGGCCGTAGCCGGAGGCGACATGCCAGACCGTCATGTTGAAGACGCTGGCGAGCGCCAGCGGCAGCCAATCGCCGCGCGCGAGCCCGATGGTGCCGCCGGTGAGCCGCGCGATGGCGAGCAGCGCGATGCCGCCCGCGAGGCACGTGATCGCGCGGAACTGCCAGACCGGCATTTCGAGGAAGACCGTGCGCATCGCCGGCCAGCTCGTGCCCCACACGAGCCACATGAACGCCAGCCAGACCCAGGGCGGCAGCAGGGGACGGGCGCTCGCAGCGCCGGGCGCATTCACCGCAACCTCATTCGCTGCGCGCGGCGGCACTGACCGGCGCGGGCGCGGTTTGCGTGCGCCCCGGCGGCTGGATCAACACCAGCGCCACCGCGCCCAATACCAGCACCAGCGCCGACACCTCGCGCCAGCCGAACGGCTCGTCGAGGAACAGCGACGAACTCGCGAGGCCGACGATGGGCACGAGCAGCGTGCCGATGGCCGAGATGTGCGTGGGGAAGATGCGCACCACCGAGAACCACGCGTAGTAACAGAAGGCCAGTGCGTAGACGACGAGATAGATCGAGGCCCAGATCACCGCCCCGCTCGCCTGGTGATAGACGAAAGGCTCGGCGAAAAACGCGATGATCACGATCGGCACGCTGCCGATCAGCACCTGCCACGCCGCCAGCGCCAGCGGCTCGATCGCCCATTTGACGCGCTTCTGGATGTGCACGCCGATCGACCAGTTGAAGGCGCCGACGAGCGTCAAGATCGCGCCCAGCGGGCTCGCGCCGATCACGCTGAAATCGTGCGAGAGCAGGATCGCGACGCCGGCCGCGCCGAGCGCCAGCGAAACGAGGCGGCGCAGATCCATGCGCTCGCCGAGCGCCACGACGCCGACGAGCGCCGCCCAGATCGGCATGGTGAAGCCGAGAATCGCGGCGTGGCCCGAGGCCATCAGCTTCACGCCATAGGCGATCAGCACGAACCACGAGGTGACGTTGAGCAGCGCCGCCGCCACGAGCGGCAGCCATTGCGCGCGCGGCACGGCGAGGCGCTGGTGCAGGATTCGCGTCATCGCCAGCAGCAGAAGCGCGCCGGCAATGCCGGTGACCGCGCGGAACTGCCAGGGCGGCACCTCGCCCACGATCAGCTTCATCGCCGGCCAGTTGAGACCCCAGCCCAGCGCCACGCCGATGAGCATGACGAGGCCGAACTGCCGCGATGGAAGACCGGCGCTAGCGGCCAACGCGCTTGCCTGCGATCGGCGCCACGTATTGCGGCTCGGTATCCCAGGGGAAGTGGATCCAGGTGTCCTGGCTCACCTCGGTGATGTAGGTATCGACCAGCGGCTTGCCTTCGGGCTTGGCATAGACCGTGGCGAAGTGCGCCTTCGGCAAGAGCTTGCGCACGAGGCGCAGCGTCGCGCCGGTATCGACGAGATCGTCGACGATGAGGAGGCCGCTGCCGTCGCCGGCGGGCGCCTTCAGGATCTTCACCTCGCCCTGCGTCTGATGCTCGTAGCTCGCGACGCAGATCGTATCGATGAGCCGCATGTCGAGCTCGCGCGCGACGATCGCGGCCGGCACCAAGCCGCCGCGCGTGATCGCGACCACGGCCGTGAAATTCCCCATCTCGGAGAGGCGCCAGGCGAGCGCCTTGGCGTCGCGATGCAGCTCCTGCCACGAGACCGGGAAGGATTTCTGGAATTTCTCGGTGGTGTTGGCGTTTTCGTTCATGGTGCGGACACCCGGCGCACCGGAGCTATAGCCCAGATCGGACAAGGGAAAACAGGGGGCAAAGGACAGAGGCGGTATGACCCGCCCTCTGTCCTGGCACATTGATCGGGAACAGCTCGCGCGACGGCGCCGGCCTACTGGATGATGGACTCGCGCTGCAGGATCGCAGGGCCGGTCGCTACGCCGCGGCGTATCTCGTCCTCGAGGCTGTCGATCGCGGTCCGCTGCTCGGCCATCCACTCGACGAAGGCGGCGACCAGCAGGTCGCCGTCCTTCAAGAGGCGGTCGATGCTCGCGATGCTGTCGGTGAGCGGCTTCACGAGCGGGGCGGCCGGCGCGCCCGCGGCGCGAACGGCGGCCAGCGCGCGCTCGGCCTGGCCCTTCGTCTGCTCGCTGCGCTGGACGATGCCGTGCAGCGAAAGCACGTCGCCCTGGATGCGCGCCAGCGCCTGGCGCAGCGCCGCGAAGCGATTCTGCGTTTGCTGATTGAACCGCGGCAGCGGCTGGCCCACGGCGGGCCGCAGCGGTGCCACGACGGTCATGTATTCGTCGGCGTTGAGGCGCAGGTAGCGCGCGCGCAGCTCGTAGTCGCTGGCGCGATCGCTCAGCGCCTGGCGCGCCGCTTCCGCGGCCTCGCCGGCGGCGCCGGCCTTGGCCTCGGGCAGCGCCACCGGGCGATAGCCGGGCTCGGGAATGCGCGGAAAGGCGCGCCCGAAGCGCGCCGACGCGCCGAAGCCGGTGTAGAGCGGCTTGTCGCCCGGCGCCTCGCCGACCAGCGCGATATAGGTGATGCGCTCGGCATCGGCGCAGCCTTGAAGCGCGAGCGCCGCCAGCGCGAAACCGGCGGCAGCGGCAAGCGCGCGATGGCGCCGATGCGACATGAACCAACCCCTCCGGCCCGATCCGCCCAACAAGCGCAAACCTTGCCAAGCCACGACAGCCGGGGCAAGGCCCGACCGAGGCACCGCGCCTTCGCGG
>Ga0187894_10007626_pt1 | contig 10131 bp, 10 predicted proteins | sample GBC1701081metaG_FD_136650 | JGI IMG/M metagenome (GOLD analysis project Ga0187894, IMG submission 136650) | White microbial mat communities from a lava cave in the Kipuka Kanohina Cave System on the Island of Hawaii, USA - GBC170108-1 metaG ... | reverse complement strand
TCGCTGGCGCGGATGCCGACCGAGCCGACCTGAACCGCGGCCGGCGGCCGCTGTCGTCCTACCGGGCGAGCGACGGGAACCGGTTCGCCCGCCAGTCGAAGTCCTTCCACGAGCCGTGGACGCGGTGGGCGACGCCGTGGAACTTGTATCGGCCGTCGGCGTGGGCGGCCCACAGTTCGTCGAGTGAACTGAACTGGGCGAGATAGCCGAGGCCGTATTCTGCCGGCTCGGCCATCTTCATCTGGCCGGCGATGAAGCGGCGGTATCCCTCGCCGGGGTGGATCCAGAACGCCTCCGACGTCTCCTCGGTGAAGAGGGCAGGGGCCTGGCCGGCGACGGCCCGGCACAGGAAGAAGCGCGCGGTGAAGCGGATCGGGCTCGAGGGCGGCGTGACGAAGTGCGAGAGATACCTGAGGCAGCGGAGATCGGACTTCCAGCCCTCGCGCGCCAGCAACGCTGGGAGCGCGGCGCCGGCCATCAGCTCCTTGCGCAGGCTCACGACCAGCTCGCGGACGGCCGGCGTGCTCGCGTCGATCGGCCGGTCGGACGCGTCGCACGCCAGCAGGATGCCGCTCTCCTCCAGCAGCTCGCGGACGGCCGTCACCCAGAACGCGAGCGCGGGCCCACCGTCGTGGCCGGGGAACGTCGCCTCCGCTGCCGCGGCGTCGAGACCGTGGCAACACGCGAGCGCCTCGCTCGCGCCGTCGAGGGCGTCGACACGCCCGCCGGGGAAGGCGTAGTAGCCGCCGAGAAACTTCATCGTCTCGTGCCGGCGGATCATCCAAGCCTCGAGGGGCTCGATCGCGCCCGGCGGCGACTGACGCACGATCACGACAGACGCCGCCGGGCGCGGAATGGCAGGCGTGGGCTCGGTCATGCGCCCTCCACTCTACGCCACGATGCCCGCAGGACGGTCGTCAACCTCGCGGAGAGCCGCACGGATGCGCAATCGAGGAGTCGCGGGTCCAGGCGCTAGACCATCAGCCGGAGGCGGAAGAGTCGTTGCACGACGAGGATCAGCCCGCCGACGATGACGATCTGCAGGGCCGACGCTGCGGCGATCGACGGGTCCGCCTCGAACTGGATCTGCGAGAAGATGTGCACGGGCAGGCTGGGCGCGCTCGGGCCGGCGAGGAACAGCGCCAGGTTGATGTCGCTGAACGAGATGATGAACGCGAACACGGCGCCCGTCACCAGGCTCGATCGCAGCAGCGGCAGCGTCACCTTGAAGAACGCCTGCCTCCGGCTCGCTCCGAGACTCATCGCCGCCTCTTCGAGCCGCGGATCCATCCCGACCAGCCCAGCCGTCACGCAGCGGATGACGTAGGGGGTCGCGATGACGATGTGGCCCACCAACAGCGTCACGGATGAGGTCGGCCAGGCGAGCCGCGCCAGGTAGAGGTAGACCGCCGCGCCGAGCAGGATGTGGGGCACGAGGAGCGGCGACAGGAAGAACGTCTCGATCGCCTGGCGGCCTCGGAATCGGAGCCGTACGAGCCCGATCGCCGCAAGCGTGCCGGCGATCGTGGCAGCGAGCGCGGTGAGGAGCCCGACCACCTGGCTCACGCGGAAGAACGAGCGGACGAACATCTCGCTGCCGAAGAATGCTCGGTACCAGCGCAGGGACAGCCCCTTCGGCGGGAAGTCGAACGTCGAGGTGGAGCCGAACGAGACGACGATCACCACGACCAGCGGCGCCAGCAGCAGCGCGTAGACGACGATCACGACCGGCCAGAGCATGCGCTTCGAGCGGCCAGTCATCGCCGCGTCATCTCGAGGCGCGCCCGGCGCCTCGTCGCCCACAACGTCAGACCGACGAGGCCGAGCATCATCACGACCAGGACGATCGTCAGGCTCGCGGCGCCCGGCCAGTCGTAGGCCGTGAGCACCTCTTCGTAGATCTGCTGGCCCACCATCCGCTCTCGGCGACCGCCCATCAGAGCGGGCGTGATGAAGGCGCTCATCGACACACTGAAGACGAGCAGCGATCCCGAGAGCAGCCCCGGCATGCTCAACGGCCAGATGACGCGGACGAACATCTGGCCCCAGCTCGCGCCGAGGTTCTCCGCCGCTTCCTCGAGACTGGGCGGGATGCGCTCGATTGCCGCCATGATCGGCAGCACCATGAACGGCAGGCTCTGCTGCGTGAGCCCGAGGATCACCGCCCCTTCGGTGTAGAGCAGCCGCACGCCGTCCCCGGCGCCCAGGAGCCGGAGCCCCTGGTTGACGAGCCCCTCGTTGCCGAGGATGACGACCCAGCCGAACACGCGGATCACCGTGCTCACCATGAGCGGCATGATGAGGAGGAACAGCCCGAGGGTCATGATCCGCGACGTCGAGCGGGCCAGGACATACGCCAGCGGATAGCCGAGCGCCACGCACACGGCCGTGACGACGACGGACAGCCGGAGCGTGCGCAGGAACAAATTGGCGTAGTACAGCTCGAACAGCTTGGCGTAGTTGGCGTCGGTGAACCCGGGGATCGCGATCTTCGTGGGCGAATGGTGGTACACGCTCAGGAGCGCCACGTTGGCGAACGGCACGACGAGAAACACCAGGAGGTAGATGCCGTACGGCCCGACGAACAGCGCCCAGGACGGCGACGGCCCCGTTCGGTCCATCCGGCAGCGCTACCGCCGCAGCACGTGGATGTCTTCGGGATCGATCGACAGCTCGATCGCGGCGCCGGAGGCGATCGCCCGCGTCCCCTTGCTGTTCTTGATCGCCACCAGCAAGGGCTCTTTCTCCTGCGCGAGCACGCGCAGGTGCAGGTCCTCTCCGAGGTACGTGACGTCGCGGACGCGCGCGGTGAAGCGATTGGCGACGGGCCGGTCGCCGTCATTCCCCGCAGCCATCTGAAATCGCTCCGGACGCAGCAGCAGCGTCACCGTGGCGCCCGCGGCGTCGGTGACGCGCGGGATCGTGAGGGTGAGCCCGTGCTCGGTCTCGACCGCGGTGTCCGCGCCGCCGCGCCCGCCGCGCACCCGGGCCTGGAGGAGGTTCGAGCTGCCGATGAAATCCGCGACGAACGCGCTCGCCGGCTCCTCGTAGATCTCGCTCGGCGTGCCAATTTGCTCGAGCCGACCCTGTGAGAGGACAGCGATGCGATCGGACAGGGCGAGCGCCTCGCTCTGGTCGTGGGTGACGTAGACCGCCGTCTTGCCGAGCCGCTTCTGTAGATCTCGCAGCTCGTACCGCATCTGGATGCGCAGCTTGAAGTCCAGGTTGGAGAGCGGCTCGTCGAACAGGAGCAGGCTCGGCTCCAGCACGAGCGCCCGAGCGATCGCCACGCGTTGCTGTTGCCCGCCGGAGAGCTGGGCCGGGTAGCGCTCCGCGAGGTTCCGCAGATCGACGAGCTCCAGGATCTGGCCGACCCGCCGGGCGATCTCCGCCTTCCCGATCTTGCGCAGGCGCAGGCCGAACGCGATGTTGTCGAACACCGTGAGGTGGGGGAACAGCGCGTAGTTCTGGAACACGAGTCCGACGTCACGGCGATGGGGCGGCTTGTCGTCCAGCCGCTGGTCGCCGAGCGAGATCGATCCCTCGGACGGCGTCTCGAACCCCGCGATGCAACGCAGGGTGGTCGTCTTGCCGCAGCCGCTCGGCCCGAGCAGCGAGAAGAACTCGCCCTCCATCACCTGGAACGACAGCGGGCCGACCGTCACCTGAGACGAGAATCGCTTGGTCAGCCCCCTGATCTCGAGCTGAACCCGACCGGCGTGAGGAGGCACCCGCTACCCCAGCACCTCCTTGTTCCAGCGGGCGAGGTAGGCGGCGCGGTGCTGGTTCATCTTCTGGAAGTCGAGCGCCATCATGTTCGCGAGGTCCGCGTCCTTCACCGCGTAGTGCGCCATGTCCGGGGGGAGCTTCGCCTTCTTGTTCGACGGCGGATACCGGAACCGGCGCGTCATCTCGAGCTGGTATTCGGCATCGAGCGTGATGTTGACGAACTGCTGCGCCTGCCGCTCGAACTTCGTGCCCTTCAAGATCGGGAACCCGTTGCCGACCTGGAGGCTGCCCTTCGGATAGACGATGTCCACGGGCACACCCTCGGCCTGCAGCGAGAAGCAGCGCCCGTTCCAGAACGGCATCATCCAGATTTCCTCACGCGTGAACGCCTTGAGCGTCACGTCGGTGTTCTCCATGATGAGCGCGTCGTTCTTCTTGACCAGCTCCGCGATCGCCTTCATGCCCGGATCGATGTTGTCGGGCGTGCCGCCGAGCGACTGGTTCAGGGCATGCAGCCACTGGATGCCGACCCACCCGTAGGCCGGGATGCCGATCTTGCCCTTGTACTTGGCGCTCCCGAGGTCCAGGAACGACGTCGGCCTGGTCGTCACCCGCTTGGTGTTGTAGACGAGGCCCATCACGATCAGGGTGTGCGCCGCCCAGTAGGCCTTGAGGCCTGCGCGCGGCGACTCGGACGAGCCGGGGAGCAGATCCTTGTAGTTCGTCACGATGCCGAGATCGTAGTCCTGAAGGCAGCCACCCTCGGCCAGCATCACCGCCTCCGCGTTCAGCAGCGCGGGGACCGTGAACGGCGGGTTCCCGCACTGGGCGATCGCCTTGGTCGCGATCACCGAGTCGATCATGTGCGCGTAGCTGACCGGCGTGTTGAACCGCTTCTCGAAGCCAGGGCCAACTATGTACGCCTGCTTCAGGCCATCGCCCCACGACCCGCCGGTCGAGGCGATGGTGAACGCGTCCTCGGCCCAGGCCGGCCGCGTCCCACCCAGCTCGGCAGCCGCGAGCGCGGCAGCGCCCAGGCCCATGGCTCGCATCAGGTCTCGCCGGGAGATGTCCGTGTGCATGACGCTCCTCCTTCGTAGAGGTCCGACGTTCGCCAATCGCTGGCCCGGGTGGACACGCTTGGCCGGGTTCGTCCTGGCCAGCACGCTACCGCCTGGGCGAACGCCTGTCAAAGGGCCGGACGCGGTTCCGCGTTCACGGCGTGGCGCCGACGTCGCGCACGGTGCCGGGAACGCCCGTCGAGCCGGTGTTGAGCCCGGCCTTCCTGAGCAGGCGGCTTCCGGGGCCGTGGCCGAAGAGATCGGGGCCCATGGCCGAAAGCCCGCCGTCGACGACAATGACCTGGCCCGTGATGAAACGAGACTCGTCGCTGGCCAGGAACAGCGCGGTGTCGGCGATGTGCTGGGGCATCCCTGGCTCCGGCCACGGCTGCCGCTCCTGGACCCGGCGCTCCCACGCATCCTCGCGCTGGCCCACCGCCAGCGGGGTCTTGATCATCCCCGGCGCGATGGCGTTGATCCGGATGCGGTGCGCGGCCAGTTCCAGGGAGACCGCGCGCGTCAGGTTGACGACCGCAGCCTTCGCCGCGGAGTACGCGTGGGGACCGCCGCCGCCATTGATGCCGGCGACCGAGGCGGTGTTGATGATGCTGCCGCCGCGCCCGAGCGCCTTCATCCGACTGGAGGCGTGCTTGATGCCGAGGAAGACGCCGCGGACCAGGACGGCGAACGTGAAATCCCACTCCTCGACGCTCGTCTCGCCGATCGGCCCGAAGGCGCCGCCGAGCCCGGCGTTGTTGAAGATCGCGTCCAGCCCACCGAAGGTATCCATGGCCAGCTCGATCAGGCGAGCCACGTCCCGCTCGACGGACACGTCGGCGCGGAGGGAGGCCAGCCGATCCGCGTGTCCCTGGCTCGCGGCCAGCGCGGCGGTCTCGGCGATGCTCGTGTCGTTCAGATCACCGATGACGACTCGTGCGCCCTCGCGCAAGAACGTGAACGCGCTGGCGCGACCGATGCCGCTCGCTCCGCCGGTGACAATGGCAACCTTGCCGTCGAGTCGTCCGCTCATTCGGGAGACCTCCTGGGTTGGGTGGCGTGTTGGCGTCGATCCTGGACTCCATCAGTAGACGAAGGTCCACGACCAGCACAACAGGTTTCGCGAGTGAGCGTTTCGTCTCGGGTAGACTCACCCTCGAGATCAGCTGCCGTGCGCGTTCGAAAGGAGAGCCTGCGATGGATCGACGATCGTTCATTGGCGGTGCCGCGACGGTCGCGGCGGCGTCCTTGCTTCGAATTCCGCGGGCCGCCGCGTCCACGGGCGATCTCGACTTCGCCTCGGCGCTCGACGCCGCGCGAGCGATCCGCGGCGGACGCGTCTCGTCGGTCGAGCTGACGAAGCGCATGCTCGACCGGATCGCCCGCTACAACCCGAAGCTGAACGCGGTCGTCACGCTGACCGAGGACGCCGCGCTCGCGCGGGCGAAGGCGGCCGACGAGGCCCGCGCTCGCGGACAGTGGTGGGGGCCGCTGCACGGCGTGCCGGCGACGATCAAGGACACGTTCGAGACGGCCGGCGTGCGCACGACGGCGGGCGCGGGACCCTTCAGCAACTACGTGCCGTCGCGAGACGCGGTGGTGGTGGAGCGGCTGCAGCGGGCCGGCGTCGTCGTGCTCGGCAAGACGAATGTGCCGGCGATGGCGAGCGACTGGCAGAGCTTCAACGCGATCTTCGGCATCTCGCGCAATCCCTGGGATCCCGAGCGCACACCCGGCGGATCGAGTGGAGGCGAGGCCGCGGCGCTGGCCGCAGGGCTCACGTACGTCTCGATCGGCAGCGACATCGGCGGATCGATCCGGATCCCGGCGGCCTTCTGCGGCGTGTACGGTCACAAGCCGACGCTCGGCGTGGTGCCGATGCGAGGCCACGTGCCGCCGCCTCCGGACGCGCCGCCGTCGCCGCCATCCTCGCTCGCCGTGGCCGGCCCGCTCGCGAGGAACGCCGCGGACCTCACGCTGTCGCTGGAAGTGCTCGGGGGCCCCGATGATCCCGACCGGCTCGCGTACCGCTGGTCGTTGCCTCCGGCGCGGGGAGCGCGGCTGGCCGACTACCACATCGGCTACGTGCTCGACGATCCCGCGTGCCCTGTATCCGCGGACACGAAGCCGGCGATGGAGCAGGCGATCGCCGCGCTCCGCAAGGCCGGCGCGACGCTCGAGGAAGGCTGGCCGTCGGGCATCGCACCCGCCGTTCAGTACGACACGTACCGCGATCTGCTCTGGGCGACCTTCTCGTTCCTCGTGCGCGACGATCAAGTCGAGGCGCTGCGGGCGATGGCCGCGCGCGAGGAGAACACGCACCAGGTCCGCCGCGCTCGCGCCTGGACCGCGACACCGAGGTATCTCGTGGCCGCGCACAGTCGCCGGCTGGCCGCTCGAGCCGCGTGGCAGCAGTACTTCAGGACGCACGACGCGTTCATCCTGCCCACGTCGTTCGTCCCTGCGTTCCCGCACGACGCTTCCGAACCGATGGACAACCGCCGCCTCGCCACGCCCGCGGGCTCGCGAGAGTACTACGACCTGTTCTACTGGATCTCCTTCGCCACGTTGACGGGACTGCCGGCGACCACGGCGCCGGTCGGGCGCACGGCCGCCGGTCTTCCCGTCGGCATCCAGATCATGGGGCCGTACCTCGAGGACGCGACACCGATCGACATCGCCGGCAAGCTGGCCGACGTCGTCGGCGGGTTCACCGCGCCGCCCGGCTACGCGTGATCGTCGCCCAGTCCGCGGCCCCGCCGACTACGCGCGAACGACGTACCCGTACCGCAGGTTGCTCCGCGCCGCCCCCGCGGCCTCGTACTCGGCTTTCATCGCAAGAAGGCGATCCCGGGGCCCCCCGAGCTCGGCGCTCTTCTTGAAGTTGTAGAGTCGCGCGACGTTCTCGCCGAAGATCGCGTTCTTGATCGGGCCATCGGCGGCGCCGAGCGGCGCGTAGCCGTACTGCTTCTGCATGTCCTCGGGGATCTCGAGCCGGCGCAGCGCCTCGATCTGCCACTGCGGCGCGCCCGTCCAGATGGCGTCCGTGCCCCAGATGATGTGATCGGCGCCGAGGCCCTTCACCAGGGTACCCATCAACCCCGCGGCCAGCCGTGGCTGCGACACCGTGGTGTGCGCGAAGAGCTGGCCGAGATCGGCGTACACGTTCTTCACCCCGTGCTTGCCGGGAATCTCCGCGAGGTCGGTCACCCACTCGATGCGCCCGGTCTTGTCGAACGCGGCCAGCGCCGCCTCGGCGCTCCCGCCCGGGTGCAGGCGGTACGCGCCGTGGTAGATGATGAAGTTCAGATTCGGCCAATCCTTCGCCGCCTTCGCGATGTCCCGCGTGTCGCTGAAGGCGAGCAGATGCGGGAACTGCTGCTCGACCGACGGCGGGAACAGCCCCTTGTGGATGCAGACGTTCACGAGCCCGGCCTTCGCGAACTTCTCGTACGCGGGGTAGACGAGCTTCTCGTCGTCGAGCCGCCACGGGTGCTTGGAGAGGTTCTTGTTCGTGTTGTCGCCGATCGTGTAGCCCTTCATCGAGTCGGGCTTGAGCTGTCCGAGCGCCTTGTCGACGTCCTCCATCCAGCCGGGATAGCCCGGCGTGAAGATGGCGTGCGCCATCAGCCGCCGCGCGCCCAGCTTCTCGTTGATCTTCCTCCTGGCGTCGACGGCCATCTCGTTGGTGAGGAACCAGTCGCCGGGAACCTCCGACGGCGCGCTGGACAAGAGCGCCACCTTCGTGTCGCTGTCGAGGAACATCTCCTTGAAGTAGTTGTCGAACTTCAGATCGTCGAGCGTCTGCGGCTTGTCGGCCAGGCCCTTGTTCCAGCCGGCCTTGCCGACCGCCTCGCGCTGGCGGACGAACGTCTGGATGCGCGTGTCGTCGCGCAGGAAGTGCGTGTGCGTGTCCATGATGAACTGGCCGCTCAGCGCCTTCGCGCGCTCCGCCGCCTTGTCCTTGTCCTGCGCCTCGGCGCGCGACACGTCGTAGAAGCGGCCGTAGACGTCGTTCATCACGACGAACGCCGCCGCCATGCCCGCTGCGGTCTGGAAGAACTTGCGCCGGCTCATGCCCTCGCGGCGCGCCAGCTCGGTGCCGAGCGCCTTGAGTCGCACTTCCACCTCGGCCTGCTGGCGGCTCTGAGGTTGGGGGTAGTACTCGTCGCTCGAGACGATCTGCGTCGGGATCGGGCCTGGAAAGGCGTGCGTCTCGGCGGGCAGCAGCCGGCTTCGTTCATCGTCCGAGAGAAATCCCATGGCGTCCTCCTTGGGCCCCAGTGGCCTCTGTGCCTTGGTCGGTCCTCACGTCGGCGGCGGTCGAGCTCGCACCGCGGTCGGATTGTACTCTTCCCGCGGGGCGCCTGATGGCTGGACCAGGCTCGCGACGTGCTGCGCTTCTACCGCGACTTCTGTCGCGGCCTGCCGGACGAGGCCGAGGCCTACACGGGGCTCCTCACCTCGCCCGAGGGCATGCCGGTCGCCGCGCTGATCCTCGGCTACAACGGGCCCGTCGCGGAGGGCGAGAAGGTGCTGGCGCCCGCGCGCCAGTTCGGACGCCCCGTCGCCGACCTCGTGGGGCCCATGCCGTATCGCGTTCGCCAGACGATGCTCGACGAGCCCAACGCGACGCACGGGATTCATCGCTACTGGCGCTCGGCCTTCACCGACCAGATTCCCGATCAGATGATCGACGTGCTGGTGGAACGAGCGGCGAGCTGAAGCTCGCCGCTCTCGGCCATGATCTTCTTCTACATGCACGGGGCCCCGACGCGAGTGTCACCGACCGCGACCGCGTTCGCCGCGCGGCGGGCGCAGTGGGACTTCGACGCCATCGGCCAGTGGACCGATGCGGCGCAGTCCGCGGAGCACATCGCGTGGGTGCGCTCGCTCTGGAGCCGCGTGGAGCCGCACCTCGAGGGGAGCGCCTACGTGAACCACCTGGCCGAGGACGATCGGCCCGAGAAGGTGGGCGCCTCGTTCGGGCAGAACTACGGCCGCCTCCGCCAGCTCAAGGCCGTGTACGACCCGACGAACCTCTTCCGCGTCAACGCGAACATCGCGCCCGCAGCGTAGGGCGCGGGCGCGCGGGCCAGCCCGAGTCCCTGTCAGGGGGCCGGCGTGCGCGCATGCGCCGTCGCGGTCGTGCCAGAAGTCACCCCTTGTCGAGACAACGGACTCTTGCTAGGGTCGGTCGCCTGCCATGGCTCGGCTCTTTTCGAAGGGCGCCTTCCAGTTCCAGAAAGAGCGCACGCTGCTCCCGGAGATCGTGGCCGATGCGAACGGCTTCGAGGTGTTTCCCGTGTGGGGCAACGTCTTCCTCGGCCAGGGGTGGACGCTC
>Ga0187894_10007625_pt1 | contig 10132 bp, 9 predicted proteins | sample GBC1701081metaG_FD_136650 | JGI IMG/M metagenome (GOLD analysis project Ga0187894, IMG submission 136650) | White microbial mat communities from a lava cave in the Kipuka Kanohina Cave System on the Island of Hawaii, USA - GBC170108-1 metaG ... | reverse complement strand
CGTGATCCGGTTCGGCGGCACATGGATCGCCTCGGCAAGGCGCGCCGCAGAGATGCCGGCAGGAAGCAGGAATTCCTCCAGCAGGATTTCTCCGGGATGCACCGGCGCCGGCTTCTCCGACTTCGACGCTCTCGCCATGTTCGCCTCAGTGATAATCCACGATCTCGACTTCATGCGGTCCGTCGTTCTTCCAGACAAAACAGAGCCGCCACTGCTTGTTGATCCGGATCGAGTGCTGCCCTGCGCGGTCGCCGAGAAGCGCTTCGAGTTCATTGCCCCGGCGGACTTGCCAGATCCCCGAGCACGACCGCCGCATCCAGAATGCGCAACTTTCGAAGCGCCTGACGTTCAAATCCCGAAAATCGTTTGACTTTCCTACGACCGAACAGCCGCTCGGTGTCCTTGCAGGAGAACGACCGGATCATGTCGTTACATAGTACGTATCGCGTACGTATGCAACGGATCAGCGTAACGCGTAGTCCGCCCAATCCACCTGCGCGGTGCGCCGTGCGAATTCGCGGGTGTGGCTGGACCAGTTCTGGGTGATGCGGCCGTCGGCGGTCTTGTACCAGGACATGCAGTGCGGATCGGCCCACGTGGTCCTGGCGAGATCGGCCTGCAGCTGTTCGTTGAAACGCTTCTGCGCGGCGGGCGTCACGTCGATGGCGGCGTGGCCTTTCGCGCGCATGGCTTCCAGCGCGCGCACGGCGTAGCCGACCTGCTGTTCGATCATGAACGTGATGGTGTTGTGCCCGAGGTTGGTGTTCGGCCCGTAGAGCATGAACATGTTGGGGAAGCCGGACACCGTAACGCCGAGTTAGGCCTCCGGCGCGTCGGCCCACACGTCCTGCAGGCGCTGGCCGTTCTTGCCGATGACGTCCATCGACCAGTGCCAGCCGGTGGTCTCAAAGCCCGTCGCCCAGACGATGACGTCGGCCTTGTGCGTGTCGCCGTCCTTGGTGACGACGCCGTCGGCGCCGATGCGCTCGATGCCGTCGGTGATCAGCGAGACGTTGTCGCGCAGCAGCGTCGGGTAGAAGTCATCGACGATCAGAATGCGCTTGCAGCCGATCGGGAAGTCCGGCGTCAGCTTCTTGCGCAAGTCCGCATCGGGAATCTGCGCTTCGAGGTGATTAAGCGCCTGCCGCGTCAGCGCGGCGCGCCCCTGCTCCGTCCACGCGAACGCCTGCCAGAAGAAATGGTCGGCGCGCTCGTAGGTCATCTGGCGGTTCATGGCGCCGAGACGCATGGCCGCTTCAAGATCGGTGAAGAAGAGCGCCTTGTCTTCGTCGGTGATCTCCATGTCGTTGCGGGGGATGCACCAGTTGGGCGTGCGCTGGTAGATGTCGAGGTGGCCCGCGGCTTTCGCCACTTCGGGAATGAGCTGCACGGCGCTCGCCGCAGACCCGATGCACGCGACGCGCTTGCCCTTGAGATCGACCGAGTGATCCCAACCGTCCCTGCCCGGAATGTCCGGGATCGCAGGGCGATTGAGCTGGCCGAGCGCAGTGACGATAACTTCGGCTTCGTAGCTTTTGCCATTGCGCGTCTCGATCTTCCACAACGCCCTCGCATCGTCCCACGTGGCGCGCATCGGCTCTTCGCCGAGCTTCAGGTGCGCGCGTAGCTGGTACTGGTCGCAAAGATTTTCGGTGTACTGCTGCACTTCCCTAGCGCGCGGGAAGAGGTGGCTCCAGTTGGGGTTCGGCGCGAACGAAAATTCGTAGAGCGCCACCGGCGTGTCGCAGCAGCAGCCCGGATAGGTGTTGTCGCGCCAGGTGCCGCCGACCTTGTCGGCCTTCTCCAGAACGGTGAGATCGTCGAAGCCCGCTTCCTTCAGCTTGATCGCGGCGCACAGGCCCCCGAGGCCTGCTCCGATGACAGCGACGCGCGGCTTGGACATGGGACGCTCCTCGTTTCGGCCACTGTATGTTGGATTTCGCTGCGCTCAATCCACCCTACGTTACGGCAACGCTGAGCGTTGGGCCGATTTCGGCGTGGAGGACGAGGTCCGCGAAGCCGTCGAGCGGTGTTTCCTCGCGGTTCAGGATCACAAGGCGTGCGCCCGCGCGTTTGGCGATGACCGGGAACGTCGCCGCCGGGTGCACCACCAGCGACGAGCCGAGCACGAGAAAGAGATCGCCCATCAGCGTCGCCTCGTGCGCGCGCTCCATCTCGGCCTCCGGCATCGACTGGCCGAACGAGATGGTGGCGCTCTTCACCAGGCCGCCGCAGATCGTGCACACCGGAATCTCGCCGCGCTCGACGAAGCCGGCGCGGAAATCCTCCAGTTCGTAGCGCATGCTGCATTGAAGGCAGCGCGCGTAACTGGCGTTGCCGTGCAGTTCGACGATCCGCTCCGCCGGCACGCCAGACCCCTGATGCAGGTTGTCGACGTTTTGCGTGATCACCGAGATGCAGCGCCCCGCCTCCACCAGCCGCGCCACCGCCATGTGCCCCGCGTTCGGCGCCTTGCCGATCCAGCCGGCCGCGCCCGAGTAGACCCGCCGCCACGCTTCGCGCCGCATGGCTTCGTCGGCGACGAAGTCCTGGAACATGATCGGCTGCATCTTGCTCCACACCCCGCCCGGGCTGCGGAAGTCCGGAATGCCGGACTCAGTGGAAATCCCCGCGCCGGTGAAGACGACGATGCTGCGGGCTTCGTCGAGGAACGCGTGAAGTTTCGCCTGGCCGCTCATCCCGTCACGCGGCCCCGCGCCGCACTACAAAGCACAGCAATGGCAGCGAACATCAACGCGCCAGCCACCAGCGGCGGCGCCTGCATCATGACCGATGCGGCGATCCCCGCAAACAACGCCAGCAAGAGCAGCGGCGTCGCTGCACCGCCGCCCGCGCGCCAGAGCGAGATAGCGCCTACCGGCGGAATCAAAGCCCCGGCGGTGCTCAGCCCGAAGCCGTAGTGCAGCGGGTTCGGCAGCGGGAAAAAACCCGACATGGCGAGCCCGGCTGACGCCAGAAAAAGCGCCAGCGCCGCGATCGTGCCCGACACCGGCGCCCGCGCGCGGAACGTCGCGGCAAGACCGACCGCGCCGGCCACGCCCAACGCAGCGGTGCCCAGCAGCGTCGTGTTGAATATGTACGCTCGCGGAACCCCCTCGGCGCCCAACACGCTCGGCGCATCCTTCAGAGGCGCAAAATCACTGTTTAGCGCGGCGGCCATTGTCAGGCCGGCAAAGTAGAGGCCCGGCATGAGCATGCCCGCCGTCAGCAGTTTTCTCGCCATCGTCATCCTCCGCTTGCGGAAACATGCCGGCGCCGGGGGTTGGCGCCAATGCACGGGTGAACCGTTCCCGGTCCGTGCTACATATCTGGAATCACATGGACGAACCCCCGCTCCCGATCTCCCAGCGCGCCAGCGCCGCCATGCCGTACCTCGCGGGGCTGAACCCCGAGCAGCGGGCAGCGGTGGAGGCGCTTGACGGGCCGGTGCTGGTGCTGGCCGGCGCGGGCACCGGCAAGACGCGGGTGCTGACGACGCGGCTGGTGCACCTCCTGTCCACCGGCCGGGCCAAGCCCTGGCAGGTGCTGGCCGTCACCTTCACCAACAAGGCCGCGCGCGAAATGCGCGAGCGTGTGGAGGCGATGCTGGGCCCCGGCTCCGGCGGCATCCAGTGGCTGGGCACGTTTCACTCCACGAGCGCGCAGATGTTGCGCCGGCATGCGGAGCTGGCGGGACTCAAATCCAACTTCACGATCCTCGACACCGACGATCAGGTGCGGCTGCTGAAGCAGATCGTCGAAGCCGAAGACATCGACGAGAAGCGCTGGACCGCGCGTGCGCTCGCCGGCCAGATCGATGCGTGGAAGAACCGCGCGCTGACGCCCGCGCGCGTGCCGAAGAACGACGCGCACGTGTGGGGCGACGGCAAGGCGATCGTTGTCTACGCCGCCTATCAGGAGCGGCTGAAGATCCTCAACGCCTGCGACTTCGGCGATCTGCTGCTGCACATGATCGACGTGTTCCAGAAGCATCCCGATCTGCTGGCGGAGTACCACCGCAAGCTGCGCTACCTGATGGTGGACGAGTATCAGGACACGAACGTCGCGCAGTACCTGTGGCTGCGATTGCTGGCGCAGGGATCGAATAACCTCTGCGTTGTCGGCGACGACGATCAGTCGATCTACGGCTGGCGCGGCGCGGAGGTGGACAACATCCTGCGCTTCGAGCGCGATTTTCCGGGCGCGAAGGTCATCCGCCTTGAGCGCAACTATCGCTCCACCGGGCATATCCTCGCTGCGGCATCGGGGCTGATCGACAAGAACGCGGGCCGGCTCGGCAAGACGCTGTGGACGGAGGACGATCTCGGCGATCGCGTGAAGGTGCGCGGCGTCTGGGACGGCGAGGCCGAGGCGCGGCTGGTCGCCGACGACATCGAGATGTGGGTGTCGGACAAGCGCAGGAAGCACGCCGAGTGCGCCGTGCTGGTGCGTGCGGCGTGGCAGATGCGGGCGTTCGAAGAGCGCTTCCTGATGCTGCGCATTCCCTACAAGGTGATCGGCGGTCCGCGCTTCTTCGAACGCGCCGAAGTGCGCGATGCGCACGCGTACCTCCGGCTCATCCGCAGCGAGGACGACGATCTGGCGTTCGAGCGCGTGATCAACCAGCCCAAGCGGGGCCTGGCCGAAGGTACGCTGAAGAAGCTGCATGTGGAAGCGGGCTCGCCCGCCGCGCGCTTCCTCTCCGACAACGGGCCGCTGTTCGATGCAGACACAGGCGAGGTGGTGACGGACCGCGATGCACCGCCCGGCGGCTCGACGCGCTTCCGCTCGCTCGCCGCCGCCGCGCGCAACATCGTGCTGACGGATGAGCTGCCGCTGAAGGCGCGGTCGAGTCTGCGCGCTTTCCTCAACGATCTCGACCGCTGGCGCGCGAAGTCGCGCGAGGTGAAGCACTTCGAGCTGGCTGAAATCGTGCTCGACGAGTGCGGCTACACGGACATGCTGAAGAACGACAAGAGCCCAACGGCGCAGACGCGGCTCGAGAACCTCAAGGAGCTCGTCCAGTCCATGGCCGAGTTCGACACGCTCGAATCCTATCTCGAACACGTGCAGCTCGTGCTCGACATCGAAGCCACCGGCGACGGCGACGACGTGCATCTCTCGACGCTGCACGCCGCCAAGGGCCTCGAGTGGCCGCTGGTGTTCCTGCCGGGCTGGGAAGAGAGCGTCTTCCCCTCACAACGCTCGATGGACGAGAGCGGGTTGAAGGGCCTCGAAGAAGAGCGTCGTCTCGCCTACGTCGGCATCACGCGGGCGCGCGAGAGTGCGCGCATCTCGTTCGCGGCGAACCGCCAGATCTACGGCCGCTGGCAGAACGTGCTGCCGTCGCGGTTCGTCGATGAACTCCCCGAAGCCAACGTCGATGCCATCAGTGAGACCGGCTACGGGCGCAGCGGCGTCGGCGATGCGGGCGCGCGCTTTGAAGCGTATGCGCCCGGCGCCGGCTTCAACTCCGGATACGAGAGCCCGGGCTGGCGGCGCGCGCAAGAGAGGATGGGCGGCGATCGCCCCTTCTCCCGTCCGCCCACCATCGACGGCGAAGCTCGCCTCGTCGCACGCACCGGGGTGGCGGATGCTGCCTTCGCCATCGGCGCTCGCGTCTTCCACGACAAGTTCGGCTACGGCCGCGTCATCGGCGTCGAAGGCAACAAACTGACAGTCGATTTCGAGAAGGCCGGCGAAAAGAAGGTGATCGATACCTACGTCAAGGCGGCGTGAGGTGAGCGCCTCCGATTGTCAGCCGGAAACGATGCGTGCTGCGGCCTGTCCACAAGGAGCCCGCCCGGCGAACTCCATCCTGCCAGACTTCGATTTCCCTCCCGGTCGGGAACGGCTGGCCCGTGGCGTACATGACGATGATATGTTCCCCGGCGCTCAGTCCGTCGAAGGCGGCGCGATAGCGACCGAAGGCATTGAGTTCCGCCACAAAGACGCCATCGATCCAGATCGCAATCTCACCCTGCGCATTCGGCGCGGCCAGCGTCAGTTGCGGGCGATTCGGCCAGGCGAAGGACGTCTGAACGCTGCTTCCGAATAGGCTGGCGGGCAGGAGGCGCCCCATACTGTATGTCGCCACTCCGGCTGATACCGGGACGACGCCGATCGCCTGTCCGCCGACCACCATGTCGCCGGCGCCCACTCTTACCGACGCCAACCCGCCATAGTAGGTCCGCACCGTGGCGTTGCTGTCGACAAGCACATTGAACCGCGCGCCGTCGCGCGTGACAGACACCACACGGCCCGAGGCCTCGACGCGAACGTTGGCGACATCAGTCGTCACCCGGTGCGTTGCCGACCACAAGGGCGATGAACCGGAGATCGCGCCGTTGAAGGTGTAGACGCCTGCAGAAGTCGTCTGCGGCGCCGCAACGGCCACTGAATCGGCAGATCCACAAGGCAGATCCTGGCGATAGCTCGGATCGAACCGCGCCAGCGCGTTGTTGACGGCGCGCGGCGTCTGATTGGCGGGACTGTCGACGCACCGGTCGGCCTGAGCGACCGCCTGCGAAGCAGAGGACGCAGCGAACGCTACGATGAGGCCTGCGAGGACGCGCGCCAGCAAGGGATTGGTCATGACACCACCGGATTGTCTAGGACGCGGGGACATCGAAGTCGAAATTCACGACCGTGCCAAGCGGCGGAGCCCCCGACTTGGTGGTCGTGCCGTCTGAGAACCGCCAGCCGTTGCTCAAGTCGATCTGATAGGTGCCAACGTCGTCCGGCGCCACGATCACCGTAAGCGTCAGGCGATGGCGCCCCGGAATGAGATTGTTGATGGCGATGTTGTTGGCTTGGCCGATTTGGGTTTCCCCCACGACCAAACCGTCTATCGCGATGCGGAAGGCGTCGTCCGCGAGACTTCCGTTGTCTGACACCCGAATGCTGCCATTCACCGCGGCGCCGACACACGCGTGGGGATCGATCCGGTTGGGCGAGAGGATGATCGCGCCATTCGGCACGTACTCAAAATGAAGATGGTCTCCCGTTGATTGGCCCGTGCTGTCGGCCTTGCCGATCGACTGACTGGCCTTCACACTGGCTCCGGCCTGGACGCTGCGCGACAAGAGGTGGGCATACAGTGTGGCGCCACCGTCGGCGTGTCGAACGACAATGACTTCTCCCAAGCCCCCCGTGCTGAGTCGCGATTCCTCGACGGTTCCGTCTGCGGCGGCGAGAATGTCTATTCCCCGCGCGGCTGCGTAATCGACCCCCGCGTGGTTCTGAATCTTTCCTGTCACCGGATTTGGTCGACTCCTGCGAAAAGAATCCGTCACGACACAGCCCGTCGCTACCGGACAGCGGATTGAAACTGCCTGACACTGCGCCGCAACTTGTGCGTGGGAAGGAGGGAGCACAACCGGAACGACAAGGGCCCCGAGCACCGCAATCGAACAAGCAAATGCCGAGAGTTCCAGCGCTTTTCTCATGTCCTGTCCCCTCGCAAGACCACCGGGCTCATGGTCCCGGTGCTAGCGCCACCACGAATGTCCCTGTCTGATTGCCGCCCTGCGTCTGAGCGAAGTAACTCGGCTCCGCTTGAAACGACAAGGTGCTATTGCTCTGGTTCACCGTGGGCGACACAAGCTCGAAGTAGGCGTATGGCCCTTCAGAATCGCTCGCATTTTCGGTTGCGACCAACACGCGTATTGCTGACCCGGCCGGCTTGGAAGAGATGAATGAAGCCGGCACAGTCAGCGTCACGCCAACCGGCACTGACGGCTGTTGGTTTTGAAGTGTGACGCGGACTGCTGAATTGAGATAACCGCTTGCGACGAACATGCCCGCGCTGAGTGCCAAGTCGGCATCGACGGACGACTTAGGTATCTGCGCAATCTGGATGGTAGTCGATTGAGAAAAAGCTCCCATGGGCACCGACAACTGGGCGACGCCGGGAAGCCCGACGGTGCCACCCTGCATGCCGATTATGGCCGTGCCAGGAGCGCTCATTGCAGGCGGTGTTCCACCACCACCGCCACCTCCTCCGCCACACGCGGCCAGAGAGAGCGCTAGCAGAAACAGCCAATATCTCACAGCGTCCACCCACGCCTAAACCTCGATACTGTTAGTACGGACCCAACCCAAGTCAAGCCCGCGTCTTGAGCAATCTGTCGGTCGATAGAGCGCTCCCCTTGGGCGCCCATGGTCGAAAGATGCGCGCTTGTTATGCTCCTCGCCCAAGCGCGGCCTACGCGTCACCCCTTCATCAGCTCCCGCGCCACGATCACGCGCATGATTTCGTTGGTGCCCTCCAAAATCTGGTTCACGCGCACGTCGCGGACGATGCGTTCGATCTCGTAGTCCTTCAGGTAGCCGTAGCCGCCGTGGATCTGCAGCGCTTCGTTGGCGACGCGGAAGCCCGCGTCGGTGACGAAGCGTTTGGCCATGGCGCAGAACTTGGTGGCTTCCGGATCCTTCGCGTCGAGGCGCGCGGCGGCCTCGTAGAGAAAAACCCGCGCCGCTTCGAGCTCGGTCGCCATGTCGGCGAGTTTGAACTGCGTCGCCTGGAACTCGCCGATCGGCTTGCCGAACGCCTTGCGCTCGCCGGCGTACGTGAGCGCGCGTTCGAACGCGTCGGTGGCGCCACCGAGCGAACTCGCCGCGATGTTGAGCCGCCCGCCATCCAGCCCCATCATCGCGATACGGAAGCCCATGCCTTCGTCGGCGATGCGGTTCTCCGCCGGCACGCGGCAATCCTCGAAGATCACCTGCGCCGTCGGCTGCGCATTCCAGCCCATCTTGTTCTCGAGCTTGCCGAACGAGAGGCCGGGCGTGCCCTTCTCCACCACGAACGTCGAAATCCCCTTCGGCCCCGGCTCGCCGGTGCGCACCATGCAGACGTAGATGTCGTTCTCCGGCGCGCCGGAGATGAACGCCTTCGAGCCGTTCAGCACGTACGCGCTGTTGCCGTCCTTCTTCGCCGTCGCGCGCAGCGCCGCAGCATCGGAGCCCGAGTTCGGCTCGGTCAGCGCGTAGCTCGCCATCAGCTCCATGGTGGTCAGCTTCGGCAGCCAGCGCCGGCGCTGTTCGTCGTTGCCGAAATTGTCGATCATCCACGACGCCATGTTGTGGATCGAAATGAACGCCGCCGTCGCCACGCACCCGCGCGCGAGCTGCTCGAACACCAGCGCCGCATCGAGCCGCCCCAGCGCCGAGCCGCCGACATCCTCCTTCACGTAGATGCCGGCAAAGCCCAGCGCGGCGGCGTCGCGGATCGTATCGCGCGGGAAGACGGCGTTCTGGTCCCACTGCGCGGCGTGGGGGCGCAGCCGGTCGAACGCGAACTGGCGCGCGGTGTCCTGGATGAGGCGCTGGTCTTCGGTGAGCTGAGGCATGGGTTCTTCTACCAAATTGCGGCGGCGAAGCGATAGCGCCCTGGAGCGCGGGCGTCCTCGCCCGCGTGGGCCGGTGCAGGAAGGGAAGCGATCGGGCGTGTCACGCTCCACCGCACGCGGGCGAGGGCGCCCGCGCTCCAGGCGCGCGGCGGCGCCCGCGGCGAACGGGCGTTCGCGCGGTGGGTGGCGGTGCGGGGAGATGACGGCGGCGGTCATGAGGAGTCGCACACACGCGGCGCGGCGCGCACGCTCGCGCACAGTGCATCGTCCGCCGCCACGACGATCCACGCGCCCCTGGCGCCGCGGACGATGCGGCGGAGCAGCCGGATGACCAGCGCGTCCAGATGGCGCAACGCATCGAGCAACGCTTCGATGCGCGCGCACAGCGCGCCGCCGCGGGCAATGAGGCCGCGCGAGAGCGCACGCCGCGCCGCGATCTGCGAACGATGCGGATCGCCGTGCGTGGGCACGCACCCGCGCGTACGGCGCGCAGGCCGAAGGCGGCAGACCGCCATCGCCGCGACAAGATTGAGCACCTCCTCGCGCGCATCGAAAATCTCGGCGCGCAGCTCGCGCTTCAGCGCCGCCGGCAGACGGCGCTCAACGCCGAGCGTCGTCATCAGCCAGTGCAGCAACGCGAGCAGCCACACGCGCAGGTTCGCCGCCAGCGCGGCGAGCGCGGCGGGGTCGGGGCGAGTGGGGCTTGTGTGTGTCATGGCCGCGAGTGTGCGCCCGCTGCGAACCCGGTCAGATTGGCGGCGATGAAATTTTTTCTTGTG
>Ga0187894_10007624_pt1 | contig 10132 bp, 8 predicted proteins | sample GBC1701081metaG_FD_136650 | JGI IMG/M metagenome (GOLD analysis project Ga0187894, IMG submission 136650) | White microbial mat communities from a lava cave in the Kipuka Kanohina Cave System on the Island of Hawaii, USA - GBC170108-1 metaG ... | reverse complement strand
GCTCCGTCCGCAGGCTCGTGTACTTCGCGAGCGCCTCGAAGTCGCGGTCGTTGTGGAGAATGGTCGCACGCTCCCTGACTGCGACGGCCGCGATGAGACAGTCGATGAGCTTTCGCACTGTCCCTCCCCGGCGGCGACACGTGCGGTACAGCTCGGCCGCCGACTCGAAGTCGGCGAGCCCCTGCACGGTCAGCCGCGGCAGGGCGACCAGCCTCGACCGAAGCCTGGACATCGCGCTGCCATTCCGCGCTCCGGCCAGGAGCTCCATGATGATCGGCTCCGTGGTGGCCAGCGGTGAACGCCGATCGAGGTGGTGCCTGAGGGTCTGGTGCGCCGGATGTCCCGTGCCCCGAAGCAATTCGATCCAGGCCGACGTGTCGACCAGGATCATCGACGCCGTACGCGGTGGCCGCGCATCTCCTCGAGATCTCCGGTCCAGCCCGACCCTTCGAGGTCGAGCAGCGCTGCGTGGACGTCCTGCTGCCGCAGGCGCCCCGTCCGCCGCGCCCACGCCTCGATCTCGAGCCAGTCCCACGCTGGTTGGCCCGACACGATCCAGCGTGGCTCGGGCAGGAGCTCGCGGTGCCGCCACGCGTGTACGGTCTGCGGTCGCACACGAAGGCGGGCCGCGATCTCCGCGGCCCCAACTGGAACCGATTCGCCACGGGACCTGGTCGTCCGGCGCACGATGCCGGCATTGTGAGGCGGCCACGATGGCGTGTCAAGTTCAGCTTGACAGACGCGACGGGGGGACCGCCACTCGTTTGCCGCGCGGTCCCTTGACAGCTTCGGGGCCACCACCGGAGAGTGGCTGGCATCTGGCGGTTCCGGCGGCACTGCCCGCCCTTCCGGAGGAACGCGTGAAAGACATTCGCGTGGTGGGCCTGGCCAAGACGTTCGGCAGGGCGATCGCCGTCGACCACGTCGACTTCGAGGTGGCGGCCGGCTCGCTCGTGACCTTGCTCGGCCCGAGCGGCTGCGGCAAGACGACGACGCTCAGGCTCGTGGCCGGGCTCGAGCGGCCCGATGCGGGCGAGGTGCACGTGGGCGAGCGCCTGCTGACCTCGGCGGCACGGCGCGTGTTCCTGAACCCGGAGAAGCGGCGCATGGGCATGGTCTTCCAGACCTACGCCATCTGGCCGCACATGACCGTGTTCGAGAACATCGCGTTCCCGCTGCGGGCCAAGGGCCTTCCCGCCGCGGAGATCCGCGAGCGCGTGATGACGATCCTCGACACGATCGGGCTCGACGGCTTCCAGGACCGGCCGGCGCCGCTCCTCTCCGGCGGCCAGCAGCAACGCGTGGCGCTTGGACGCGCGCTCGTGGCCGACCCCGACGTGTTGCTGCTCGACGAGCCGTTCTCGAACCTCGACGCGCGTCTCCGGGAGGAGATGCGCTTCGAGCTGAAGGAACTGCAGGCGCGGGTCGGCGTCACGACGCTGTTCGTCACCCACGATCAGGAAGAGGCGATGATCCTCTCCGATCGCGTGCTCGTCATGAGCGCCGGGCGCATCGCCCAGGCCGGCACGCCGCGGGAGATCTACGAGCGGCCGCGCACGCGGTTCGTCATGGACTTCCTCGGCCAGGTCGATCACGTGAGCGCCCATGTCGCGCGCACGTCGGAGGGATCGTACGTCGCGCGCCTCGACGGCGTCGATGGCGCGGCCGTCGCGCTCGGCCCAGATCAGGAGTGGCGGGATGGCGAGGACGCGATCCTCGCGTTCCGCTCCGCCGATGTGCGCGTCCGCCCGGGGACAGTCGACGGGTACTGGCCGGGCATCGTCCTGTCCACCGTGTACCTGGGCGAACGCGTCCAGTACGTCGTGAAGCTGGGTCTCTCGGAGGTGCGCGCCTGGGGGCCGGTGGCCGAGCCGCTGGACAAGGGCACCGCGGTGCAGCTCGAGGTTCCCGCCGCCGCGATCCGCGCCTGGCCGGCCGGGCGATAGGACAGCCTCAATGAGGAGCGGTGTCGTGAACCCAACGGGCCTACGCCGACACACCGGTCCTGCCGCGTCTCGTCTCCAATCGGCCTCAACGAGGAGCGGTGTCGTGAAGTCACGGGCCTACGCCGACACACTGGTCCTGCCGCGTCTCGTCTCCAATCGGCCTCAATGAGGAGCGGTGTCGTGAAGCCAACGGGCCTACGCCGACACACGGGTCTGCCGCGTCTCGTCTCCAATCGGCCTCAACGAGGAGCGGTGCCGTGAAGCCAACGGGCCTACGCCGACACACTGGTCTGCCGCGTCTCGTCTCCGACCGGCCTCGATGAGGAGGAGCGTCGTGAAGCCACGAACCTGCCTGTCGATGCTCGTTCTGCTGGGTCTCGTCCTCACGTCGATGGCCGGACCGCGCGCTGTCGCGCAGACGGCCAAGCCCGCCGATACGCGATCGTGGGACGAGGTCGTGGCCGCCGCCAAGAAGGAAGGGCTGGTCGTCTGGTCGTTCTTTGGCGGGCCGGGTGCGGCCACCGAGCGGCTCGCGCGTGAGTTCGAGCGCGCGCACGGCATCCGCGTCGAGCTGGTCCCCGGCCGCACCGGCGACTTCGAGGCGCGCTGGAACGCGGAGCGCACCGCGGGCAAGCCGACCATCGACGTGCGTTCCTCGGGCAGCCCGGAGAACCGCCGCCTATCCGCGCGCGGCCTCGATCAGCCGTTCGGCGCGCTGCCGGCGCTCGGGGAGCCCGGCGTCCAGTGGATCGTCGACCCGATGGTCGACGTGAAGGCCGGCAACGGCCACACGCTCCACATCACGGCCGGCGGGTACTTCCTCCTCGTCAACAACAAGCTCGTGCCGCCCGAGATGGGGCCGAGGAGCTACAAGGACCTGGAGGATCCCAAGTACAAGGGTCTCATCGTGCTGTCCGAGCCCATCGGCCCGTCGCCCGGATCGCGCTGGGCCGCCTACGCGTGGAGGGCGTACGGCGACGAGCATCTGAAGAAGGTCATCGCCAACGTGAAGGCGCTCACGCGCGCGGAGATCGACGCGCCGAAGCAGGTCGCGCGGGGCGAGTACGGGATCTTCATCCATCCGACGCAGGGCGGCGCCGCGGACATCTGGAAGCTTCCCAAGCCGCATCCGTTCCGGCTGGTCGTCCCCGAGGACGGCGTCATGCTGCTCACCGGCGGCATCAACCTGCTGCAGGGCGCGCCGCATCCGAACGCGGCCCGCGTGTTCCTGAACTATCTCCTGACCAAGCCCGCGCAGCAGATCTTCGCCGACGACGCCGGCGGCCCATTCATCCGCAAGGACGTCAAGCCGGCCGTCCCGGAGCTGGCGCACTTCGTGACCGCCAAGCCGTTCCCCAACAACCCGGACACCTACGAGTTCGGCTCGAAGCTCTTCTTCGAGTGGTCGGCGAAGGCCGAGCCGCACCTGAAAGCGGTGGGCCTCAAGTAGGCGGGGAATGGCAACGTCCGACGCCGCGGTCGGGCGAGCGTCGCCGCGCGCGGCCGCGGCGCGGGCCGCCTGGCTCCGCCCGGACACCCTCCTGCCGCTCTGTCTCCTGGTCGCGACCGCGTTCCTCGTCGTGTATCCCGTCGGCATGGTGCTCTACGGCAGCTTCAAGGAGACCGCGCCCGGACAGGCGGGCGCGTTCACGCTCGAGAACTGGCGCGCGGTGCTCTCCGATGCCGGGACATTCCGCGTGCTGTCGAGCAGCATCATGATCGCGCTGCCCCGCACCATCCTGGCGCTCGCGCTCGCCACGGTGTTCGCCTGGTGCGTGGCGCGCACCAACACCCCGTGCCCGCGACTGCTCGAAGGGCTCCTCGCCTTCATGTTCTTCCTGCCCGAGCTGCCCTGGGTCCTCGCGTGGATGCTGCTCGGCGCGCCGAACGTCGGCCTGCTCAACCAGTGGATCGGGGCGATCGTCCCCGGCGCGGCGAGCGTCGTGAACGTGTACTCGTACACCGGCCTCATCGTCCTCGGCGCCGTGCGGTCGGCGACGGTGCTGTTCCTGTTCATCTATCCCGCCTTCCTCGCCATGGACGCCACGATGGAGGAGGCCGCCCGCATGGCCGGCGCCAGCGCGTGGCGGACGCTCTGGCGCATCGACTTCCCGTTGCTGCTTCCGGCGCTCCTGGCCTCGGGCATCCTCTCGTTCGTGGTGGCCATGGAATCCTTCGAGATTCCCCAGCTCCTCGGGACGCCGGCCAAGATCTTCGTGTTCACGACGAAGATCTACGACCTCGCCTACGGCGGCCACGTCGCGAGCTTCGGCCCGGCGATGGCGCTGGCCGTGCTGCTGCTGGTGCTCACGCTGAGCCTCATCGCGGTGCAGTGGAACGTCCTGAAGGGACGCGCATACACGACCGTGTCGGGCCGCGGCTACCAGGCGCGGCCGCTCGACCTCGGCCGGTGGCGCTTCGTCCCGTTTGCGTTCATCGCGGGATTCTTCCTCGTCTTCGGCGCATTGCCATTCGCGGTCCTGCTCGCGAACTCGTTCATGGAGATCAGCGGATTCCTGAGCTGGGAGATGGTGACGACGAAGCACTGGACGGATGCGCTCGGCCGGACGGCCGTGCTCACCTCGATCAAGGACACGCTGGTGGTGTCCGTCGCCTCGGCCACGCTCGGCGTCGTCGCCTCGGCGCTGATCGCCTACGTGGTCACCCGCACGAGCTGGCGCGGGCGCCGCATCCTCGACGTCGTGGCCTGGGCGCCCTGGGCCGTGCCGGGGCTCGTGATGAGCCTCGGGTTCCTCTGGGCCTTCGTGTGGTTGCCGATCTACGGAACGCTCTGGCTGCTCGTCCTGGTCTTCGTGGCGCGAGGGCTTCCGGTGGGTTCGCGGTTCTTCACCGCCACCATGGTGCAGATCGGGGCCGAGCTCGAGGAGTCGGCGCGCATCCACGGGGCGTCCTGGCTCAGGACGTTCACGCGCATCTGGGTGCCGCTCCTGCGCCCCGCCATCCTCGGCGCCTGGATCCTGCTCTTCGTCATCGCGGTGCGCGTGCTGGATCTCGCGGTGCTGCTGGCGGGCCCGGGGAGTCGCATGCTGTCGGTCGACATCTTCTTCTGGGCGGTGACCGGGCGACAGGAGGCGGCGTCCGTCCTGGCACTGCTCCAGACGGCGCTGGTCCTCGCTGGATACTTCGCGGCGCGATGGCTGCTCGGGCGCGCGCCCCAGCAGAGCGCGCTCTGACAGAAGCACGCGGTGAGGGCGCTGTGCGGCTGATCACCGGCAATGCCCACGCCGAGCGACCGGAACCAGGATCCATCTAGACCATCCATACCTGCGGGATGCCGATACTAGTCCGCGTCTCCCGCCGCGTGCTGCCGAATTGGATGGGTACAAGCGGCGGCGGGCCCGAGATACTGGGGATCGCGCATCATGGCCACGCCCGCCATCGACGTCGGGATCGCTGCGGAGCACACCGCGTCTCACGCCCCGGAGTCCGCCTACGCCTGGACCCGGCTCTTCGCCGCGCTCTTGCTGTCGGCCATCGGCGGCGTCGGCATGTGGTCGGTGATCGTCGCGCTGCCCGCGGTGCAGGCGGAATTCGGCGTCGCGCGCTCGGCGGCGTCGCTGCCGTACACCATGACGATGATCTGCTCCGGCCTCGGCGGCATCCTGATCGGGCGCCTCTCGGACCGCTTCGGCATCTTCGCGCCGGTCACGGGTGGGGCCATCGTGCTCGGTCTCGGGTACGCCGCCGCCAGCCAGGCCACGAGCCTCTGGCAGTTCGCCCTGGCCCAGGGACTGCTGGTGGGAGTGGCCGGCTCCGTCGCGTTCGCGCCGCTGATCGCGGATACGTCGCTGTGGTTCACGCGGCATCGCGGGATGGCGGTGTCGGTCATCGCGAGCGGCAGCTATCTGGCGGGAACGGTCTGGCCGCCCGTCCTGCAGCACTTCATCCAGAGCGACGGCTGGCGGCGAACCTACCTCGGCGTTGGCGTCCTGTGCGTGGCCACCATGCTGCCGCTCACGCTGGCGCTCCGGCGCCGATCGCCGATCGGCGAGACGCACGCCGCGACGGCGCATCTCGTCTCCCGGTCGCCGCGGCCTCTCGGGATGTCGCCTGCTCTGCTCCAGACCCTGCTGGTCATCGCCGGCCTGTCGTGCTGCGTCGCGATGTCGATGCCGCAGGTCCACATGGTCGCGTACTGCGGCGACCTCGGACACGGCGCCGCGCGGGGCGCAGAGATGCTGTCACTGATGCTCGGCGGTGGCGTCGTGAGCCGCCTCGCGTCGGGATGGATCTGCGACCGGATCGGCGGGCGGCGCACGCTGCTGCTGGGCTCGGCTCTCCAAGCCCTGGCGCTCATCCTCTTCCTCCCGTTCGACGGGCTCGTGTCCCTCTACGTTCTGTCGGCGCTCTTCGGGCTGGTTCAAGGTGGAATCGTGCCCGCCTACGCGGTCATCATCAGGGAGTGCTTTCCGCCCGAGGAGGCCGGCGTGCGTGTCGGGATCGTGTTGATGGCCACCGTCTTCGGCATGGCCCTCGGCGGGTGGATGTCCGGGGTGATCTTCGACCTCACCGGCTCCTACCAGGCCGCGTTCGGGAACGGTATCCTGTGGAACCTGCTGAACCTGGGCATCGCCGTGAGCCTGCTGCGGCGGCCGCCCGGCGTCCACGGCGCGATCAGGGGCCACGAGGCGGTCTGACGGTCATCGGAGCACTCGGCCCCGCCGTTGACAGGGACGGGGCTGCCTGCTACTCCTGAGCCATTCTCGTTGCCTGACGGCTGCTGTTCGCGCCGATTCATGCGTCGACGGCCGCTGTCCCTAAGGAGGGAGCGATGCGAACATCCGTGCTGGTCCGGAGTATCGTGGCCGCGGCGCTCGTCAGCCTGGCGCTCGTCAGTGGAGCGTGGGCGCTGGACGTCGGGCAGAAGGCGCCCGACTTCTCTCTGAACGGCGTCGACGGCAAGCCCGTCAAGCTCTCCGAGTTGACGGCGAAGGGCCCCGTCGTCATCTACACCTTCATCGCCGCGTTCACCCCGACCTGAACGAAGGAGCTCAGGGCCTTCGAGGCGGCACTGCCGCAGTTCGAGGCCATGGGAGCCCAGGTCGTGGGCATCAGCACGGATCATCACCTGGCACTCGCGGCGTGGCAGAAGGATCAGGGCAGCAAGCAGCTCCTGCTTTCGGATTTCCGGCGCCAGATGCTTCCCGCGTACGGCGCGATGCAGACCGATGAGACGAGCCCGGTGTACCGCTACGCGAAGCGCGCGTACTACATCATCGACAAGACCGGCACCGTGAAGTTCATCAAGATCATGGACAACCCCCTCAATCTCCTCGATGCCGACGAGGTGCTGAAGGCCACGAAGGCCGCAGCGTCGTGATCTGAAGAGACGCCGCCGCCGCGTTGACTGCCTCGTGAGCCGCGCGATAGCATGGCTCGTGCCGCCGGATTGGCGGGCACGCGGAAAAGGGGGACAGCGATGGCATCGATGACGATGACGATCGAGCAGGTGCGGGCGTTCAACGGCCTCGACGTGCTCGTGGCGCGGGACGAGGGCCTGTTCGCAGCGGAGGGGCTGGATCTCCGCATCCAGGCGCTGCCCCCGACCGACGTCAGGCCAGCCACCGACGGCACCCTCGACCATCCAGTTACGAATCAAGGACGGCTCGTCGATCGCGGCGAAGCCGTCATGTTCCAGGGGTGAGAGTGCGGCAATAACCGCCGGGTGGCGGAAAGCGCAGTGGGCGCCCTCCAGGTCGGGCGCCGTTCGATGATCGTCTGCGGCGCCCTGGTCGTCGGTCCCGACTCGAACGTCTACGTGCCGCAGGAGCTGGCCCACAAGACGGTCGCGCTCGACTACGGCAACGGCACGGCGTACGCGGGCCTCCAGATGCTCGAGGGCGCGGTGCCGCGCGAGGCCGTCGTCACGCGCGCGGCCACCGTGAATTCCGGCGATCGGCTGGCGGCGCTCCTGCGCGGAGAGTTCGAGGCCACCGTCCTGCAGGAGCCGTGGATCGTCCTCGCCGAGAAGGCCGGCTGCCGAATCGTCTCGACCACCTTCTTTCACGGCACCTGGGTCGCCGACCAGAGCGTGACGCCCGAGGCGTATGCCGCGTTCGTGCGCGCGATCACGGCCGCGATGCGGCGCATCAACGCGGACAAGCGCCGCTACGTGTCCTACTTCATCCGCGACTTCCCCGATCACCCGGGCGTGCAAGCGCTCACGCCCGCCGACTTCAACCTCGGCCGTATCCAGTTGAAGGAGCCCGGTCCGATTCCCGAAGAGGAAGCGCGCTGGGCCTGGGAGTGGATGGCGAGCTGGGGGCTGATGTCGGGCGCGTTCGAGCCCGCCGCCCAGATCAACCGGAAGCTCGAGCAGGAGGCGCACAGGCTGGCCGGCGTCGCGGTCTAGCCGAACGCGCGAGCGTTCAGCCGATCGTTTCTGGCTGGCTCTTTCTGAGCGCCAGCGCGGCCGCCCCGAGCGGCTCCGGACCGCGCCACGGCGCGAGCATCGCCCGGAGCCGTGGCTCGTCGAGCAGCGACTCGAAATCGGGCTCGCAGACGATCCACTCGAAGTGCCGGTATCCGGCGTCGATGGCCTCCTGGAGACACTCGAAAGCCCGCTCGACGTTCCCGGCCCGCGCGTGCACGGCGGCCGCGTACTCGCGCGCGACCTGGTCGGCGGGATCGAGCGCGCACGCGCGGTCGGCCCACTCGATGCTCCGCCCATGGTCGCCGAGCCCGGCCAGCGCGCTCGCGCCGAGATAGAGCGCGCGGACGTTGTCGGGTTCGACGGCCAGCGCCTGCTCGGCCACCGCCACCGCTCGGAGGCGGGCGGCCGTCGCGTCCTCGACCCGGCCGAGGCGCTCGTACACCTTCGCGAGCAGCGACGGCAGCGCCGGATAAGCGGGATTCAGCCGCTCCGATCGCTCGAGGTGATGGGCGGCCGTCGGCAGGTGACCGGCCAGCCAGCACGCGCGCGCATAGACGTAGTGCGGCTTGAAGAGCCGGTGGTCGAGGCGGAACGACGCCTCGAAGGCCAGCTCCATCTCCTCCGGTTGCCCGAGGAGAAAGGACACCATCGCGCGCGAGGCGTGCGCGTCCGCCGAGTAGGGAGCCAGGGCGATGGCCCGGCGACTGGCCTCGTCCGCCGCGACGAGATCGCGCTCGCTCCCGCCCCAGCAGAGGTAGAGCCACGCGCAGCTCTCGGCCAGGCCCGCGAGCGCCGGAACGAAGTCCGGCGCCAGCTCGATCGCTCGCCGGAACATCTGACGGCCGGCCTCGAGATTCCGCCCGCTCGCGTGCGCGATGTGATGCCGTCCCCGGAGATACCAGTCGTACGCGCCGACCTCCACACGCGGAACGCGGTGGAGGGCCATGCGCTCGCGATCGCTCATCACGACGCGCAGCGCGTGCACGATGCGCTCGGCGATCTCGATCTGGATCGCGAAGACCTCCTGCAGCTCGCGCTCGAACACGGCCGCCCACAGGTGCCGATCGTCCGTCGCGTCGATGAGCTGCGCGCTGATGCGCAGGCGGCCGCCGTCCCTCCGCACGCTGCCCTCGAGGACGGTGGCGACGCCGAGGCGCGCGCCGATCTGCCGGATGTCGCGCTCGGGGCCGCCGCACTGGAACGACGACGTGCGCGATGCCACCGAGAGACCATCGATCCGGGCGAGCGCGCCGGTCAGCTCTTCGGCCAGACCGTCGCAGAAGTAGCGCTGGTCGCCGGCCGGGCTCAGATCGGCGAAGGGCAGGACAGCGACCGACGCCGCAGGTGGCGCGGCCGCGATCGATGACGCCGCTGACGCCACTGAGCCGGCCGGCGCCGGGTCTGCCTGCGCGTCGAGCAGAGCCCGAGCGGAGCCTGCGACGCGCCCGGACGCCGCGTCAGCGGACAACGGAACGGTGACGGGCCCGATGAACTGGAAGCCTCGGCCGTACACGGTGCGGATCCACGATCGGCCGAGCGCGGACCCGAGGGCGCGGCGGGCCTCTCGGATGGACCGCGTCAGCGCCGCTTCGCTGACGACCACGCCGTGCCACAGCCGGTCGAGCAGCTCGGCCTTGGCCACGACCCGCTCGCGATTGGCCACGAGGTAAGCCAGTACCTCCAGCACGCGGGGCTCCATGCGGATTCGCGCGCCCGAGCGGGTCAGCTCGTAGCGTTCGGGCGCGAGCTCGAAGTCGCCGAAACGGAACGACATGACGCAATCGAGTATAGC
>Ga0187894_10007623_pt1 | contig 10132 bp, 4 predicted proteins | sample GBC1701081metaG_FD_136650 | JGI IMG/M metagenome (GOLD analysis project Ga0187894, IMG submission 136650) | White microbial mat communities from a lava cave in the Kipuka Kanohina Cave System on the Island of Hawaii, USA - GBC170108-1 metaG ... | reverse complement strand
GCGCACTGGCGAGCGCGTTTCAAACTGTCCGTGGGCGCCGTGATAGATCTCGACGCTCGTCCCATTGGCGACATTTTTGAACGGGAATGGAATCGAGCGCAGCGTCGAAGCGAACTCCTCGTTCGCCAATCCGGCGATAAAGAGGCGGCCATCCAGGAACCCGATGTCGGTGATTGATTCAAGACGCCGATTACTCTGACGGGCGCCCTCACCGACCATCGCGTCGGCTGGCGGATCAGGCAAGTCAGCGCGCGAGAATTTCACTTTGTCGAGCGCCACGGCTTCCGGTTGGCCGTCGGCTTTCACGCGTATCAGCACGGGGACAGCGTCAGTGCCGCGCCCGCGAGATACCGCCAGATAAGCGTTGTGCGAAATTGGGTTGATCGCCAGGTCCGCGATCAGAATCTGATCGGCGGCCGTGCCGAGCAGCGCGGCGATCTTTTGATTGATTGCTTCGACTTTGAGTGGTTTGGCGTTCGCGGCGGGCTTGGTGTCACCCGTGGCGATGGCCATGATCGCCGCCGCCTTGGTGTCGGCGACGAAGAGAATGCCGTCGGGGCCGAAGGCCAGCGGCCCCATGGATTTGAATTCGGGCTTACCTTCTTTCATCTCCGATGTCCATCTGGCGGCGTCCGCGCCCTGAATAAACAGGCCGAACGCAACGGCCGCCAGCGCAATGGAAAGAGCGAAACGTTTCATGGTTCTCTCCTAAGGTTGAGACGCGGCCACAACCTGCGGCGGAAGCGACCGCGTCGAGTCGTTTTCAGGTTGGTTGTCAATTAGTAAATGGAAAACGATGTCAGCAAATGCTATTTATAGAGACGACGCCAGGTCAAGGCGGGTTACAAACTCCCTCAACGGCGAATTGGGCGCGGCGGGTTCGCCATGCCTTCTCCAAAATAAAAACTTGTATGCGGCGGCTGGTTGTAAGCGACGTTCTGCCAGGCGACGCTCAGCCGGTATTGCGGGTCGTGCATCAAGGTGTGGAACCGGCGCTTCGTCGGAATGGTTGTCGTGTAAATCCGCAGCTCTTTGTTGTCCGTCGCGCGCCAGATCACTTCCTCGCGCCAGTCGCCCAGAATGTCGGCGCTCAGCGCGGGCGTCGCCTTCGTGCCGTTGTTCGACGCGCAACCCTCGGCGGTCAGAAGCGGAGTCTCCGCGTTCTGCTCCCAGTCCCACTTGAAAATCATATTACGATCCAACAACTCGCGCAGCGTGTCGCCGTCCCAGAAGACGCCGAAGTTGCAGGAGCGCGGCTCGCGGTCGGAGATCTTTTCGCCTCTGGCGTTGAACAATCCGGTGATGCCCGCGCCTTTGACCCAGCACTCGAATCCGGGGTGACGCGGATCGATGTCGAGCGCCAGCCCGCGTCCTGGACCTTCGCCGTCCGCGCCCGCTCTGATCGAGGGCTTCTTCCACAGAATCTCGCCCGTCTTCGCGTCGCGGAAATGCGCTCCGGCGTCGTCAAAGCGTTCCTGGATGTCGAAGACTTCCAAACCGGGCCGCGCGGGATCGAGATCGGAAAGATGCAATGCGTCGCCATGTCCCAGGCCGGTCGTGTAAAGCCCCTTGCCATTATCGTCTATCACGCACGCGCCGTAGACAATCTCGTCCCTGCCGTCGCCGTCCACGTCGCCAACGCTGAGGTTGTGATTGCCCTGCCCCGCATAACCTTTATTGCCTTCGTCCGCGCTGTCGAAAGTCCACACGCGCGTCAGCTTGCCGTCGCGCCAGTTCCACGCGGCCAACACCGACCGGGTGTAATAACCACGGCACATCACCAGGCTCGGCCGCTTGCCGTCGAGATAAGCGATTGCCGCGAGGAACCGATCAACGCGGTTGCCGTAACCATCGCCCCAGATCGCCTTCATTTCATCAGTGCTCGGATCGATCTTCGCCGGGTGCCGAGGAGGAATGTAGTCGGTGGTGGCGAGAGCCGCGCCTGTCAGCCCATCGAAGATCGTCAGATATTCCGGCCCGGCCAGAACATAGCCGGCCGCATTCCGCCGCGCTTCGGCGCCTGACCGGTCGAGAGTGGTGATGAAGGAACCTTCCGGATTCCGCCAGTCCGCGTTGGCGTCGCCGATCACCTTGCCCTTGCCGTCAACCGTTCCATCAGCGGTTTTGCAGGCGACTTCGGCCTTACCGTCGCCATCGAGGTCGTAGACCATGAACTGCGTGTAGTGTGCGCCTTCGCGGATGTTCTTGCCCAGATTGATGCGCCACAACATCCTGCCGTCGAGCTTGTACGCTTCGAGGATCGGCGGGTCGGTCATTCCGGCTTGCGAGTTGTCACGGCCTCTGCCGGCTTGATGCAAGACAATCTCATATTCGCCGTCGCCATCCAGATCGCCCACCGAAGCGTCGTTGGGCGTGTAACCCGGCGGCGTTTGCAGCAGAATCGAGAGGTACTGACGGAGGGGCGCATTGGCGGGCAGCGTGAACGTTTTGCTCGCCTCACGCTCACGCCCTTTTATCACCGGCCGCACGAAATACGAGACCGCCTTAGTCAGATCGACCTTCTCGTCAACAAAGTGCGTCGCGTCGGCCAGCGGCCTTGCATTGAGTTTGACCGGCCTGGCGCCTGCCGTGACGCGGTAGAGATTGAACGCCGTCGCTTCGGGATCATCGCCGAGCAGCCGCCAACTTATGAACACCTTTCCCTCTCCCTGATTTATGGCGATGACGCCTCGTCCGAGCCGTTCCATCTGGCGTTGCACAAGGGCTTCGGCGGGAATCATGCTCAGAGCCGCTATTGACGCGATGAGAAGTAGAAGTTTAGCGGTTATAGTCATGTTGTTCTCTATCGTCAGCGGGGAACTAAGACTCAAGACCTACACCCCATCACCTACAAACCTTTCCTTTGATAGTTCAATCAAGTAATGGCAAGTAATGGCAAGTAATGGTTCGAAGGAAAAGTTTATAGGTGATAGGTCGTAGGTCCTGGATTTTAGTTTGTCAGCAAAGGCAAATGCTTCAACAATAGTTTCATCTCCCGCGCCTGCCGCGCGAAGGCCGGATCATCAGCGAGGTTTTTCAATTCAAGCGGGTCGCGCGAATGATCGAACAGCATTGCGCCCGCCTTGCCATCGTCCCATTCGACGTAATGCCATCGTTCGGTGCGGACGGATTTGCCGAGCTTGCCCTGATAGCGCGTCACGGTGAAGGCCGGATGGTTCCACTTCGCCCGCGGATTGCGCAGCAGCGGCGCAAGGCTGTGTCCTTCGATGCCCGGCGGGCGCGGCAGGCCGCAGAGTTCGACGAGCGTCGGATATAGATCGAGCAATTGTACGGCGCGCCCGCTGATTCCGGCCTTCGCTTGCGGCGCGGCGATGATCATCGGCACGCGCGCTCCGACTTCATAGAGCGAGTAGGCTTTCGACCATTTGCCTTTCTCGCCGAGGTGATAGCCGTGATCTCCCCAGAAGACGACGACGGTCTTATCGCCGAGTTTGAGCCGGTCGAGCGCATCGAGCACACGCCCCACCTGCGCGTCCATGAAACTGACCGAAGCGTAGTAGGCGCGGATCATCTCGCGGGCCTCAGCCTCTGAAGCGTCGCGCCCGATGAACAGATCCGCGTTCCGTCTCGGAATGGAAATCTCAGGAAATCCGGGCGGCGCAGCCGGGCGCGCAGCGAAATCGGGTGGCAATTGAATCTTTGCCGGATCGTAAAGATCGAAAAACTTCTTCGGTGCGGCGGGCGGGCTATGCGGCTTGGCGAAACCGACCGCCAGGAAGAACGGACGGTCTTTGTGCCTCTCCAGATATTCAACCGCGCGCGTGGCCGTCCGGTAATCGCCGTTCGATTCTCCCTCTCCTTCCAAAACCACAATGCGGTCCGATTGCGAGGCGCGGGACGGGGCGCCCGGATTGGCGGCGTTCGGAGTTCGGCGCGCGCCAGTAAAATTGCGGGCCTCGCCGCCTTCCGTCCAAGCGTCGGTGTCGTCAATCCCGCCATGAAAGATTTTGCCCGCGCGCAACGTCGCATAACCGTGCGCCTTGAAATGTTGAGGCAGTGAGACGAATTCAGGATGCTCCGCGCGGAACCAGGTCTCGTTGTCCATCACGCCGGTCTGCGTCGGATACCGTCCCGTGAGCAGCGACGTGCGCGAGGGATTGCAAAGCGGATACTGCGCATACGCCCGCTCGAACCGCACGCCGCGCGAGGCCAGTCTGTCTATGTTCGGCGTCTTGATCAGCGAATTGCCATAACAACCCAACTCCGGCCGCAGATCGTCCGAAGCGATAAAGAGGACGTTGAATGCGGGCTTCTCCGTCGCCGCAGCCGAACGTGGCGCGCGAGGAAAAGGAAGAAGCCCACACGACAGAACCAGCAGACAAGTCAACGGAACGTATCTCATATCTAAGGCCGGATTTCACTCGTGTATACTGGATCAGGTGTTGGTGTTTACAGCAAAGGACGTGTCAATAGAACGCGGATGACGCAGATCATCGCGGATCACCGCAGATAAAACCGGCAAGATCGGCGTCAATCCGTTCTATCCGCGTCATCCGCGTTCTGTTGACACGTACACCGACAGGAAAACCGCTCTAAAAATAAAGTTTCAACGCGATCTGGATAAACCGCGGCGTATAGCCGGACCGCGACCCTGTGACCGCCAGGAAGCCCCAGCGATCCGGCGTGTAGGCTTGCCGCATGCGATAGAGCTTCAACCCCTCCAGCGTGCTGATGTCGAACGAATTGGCGTTTCGCGAGAAGAAGCCGTTGGGCAATGGCGTCCTGAAGAAATCGCGCGGCAACGTCTGCGTGCCTGGCACGCGGTTGTTGGTGACGAGCGCGTTGATCTGCGCCATCTTGGCCGCGCCTTCCGGCGTCGTGCGCGCGGGCCGGTTGGCCGGATCGAAGTTGCGCCATGTGTCGTAGGCGGCATTGTCGAGCGTCCCTTCGTTCGGCAGCGCGAAGATTTCGCCGGCGTCTTCAAGGGTTCCGATTCGGAAGAACGGATGGTTGAAGGCGTTGATGAAGTCCACGCGGAATTCCAGCCGGCGTTTCGCGTCTTTGCCGAGGGCGAAATCCTTCTTGAGCGACATGTCGAGGAATTGCTGCGCCGGGCCGCGCGCGTTGTCGAAGGCGCGCGGCGCATTGCCCAATGTGCCCTTGGCCGGACGCATGAACGCCGAAGGATTGAAATAAGGCTCGCAGTTCTGCCCCGTCGGACAACTGCGATCCCAGTTGGGATTAATCAGCGGAACGCCCGGTACCAGATCGGGGCGGATGTTGCGCGTGTTCCCTTCGACGCCGAGCCTGTTGTCGTCGCGCAGGACGACGACCATCGGAACACCTCCCTGAATGCGCCCGATGCCGCTGAAGCTCCAACCGCCGATCACCGAATCGATCCAGCCAGGCGATTGCCCCAGCAACTGGCGGCCACGCCCGACGGGCAGATCCCAAACCCACGAAGCGCTGAAGGCATGCTTGATGTCGAAGAGCGAAACCGAACGATCGAGCCGTCGCGACGCGCCGTAATTGACGTGGCCGGTCGACCGCACATTCAGGTCGACGAAGCGATTGCCGCCCGCGTCCGAAGCGTCGTCCAGCCCTTTGCCGAATGTGTAATTGACCGTGTACGACAGGCCGCGAGTGTGGTTGCGGCGCAGGCTGACCGTCCCGGCGTGGCGGATGCTATTGGCCGACGAATCGAACATCATCCCCAGCCCTTCGAAGCCCAGATACTTCGTTCCGATGTAGCCTTGCGAGAAGACGCGCGGCGCGCCCGTCGGCGTAGTGCGTCCGAGCGGATCGGTCACGTCATTGAGCGGGTTGACTCCTTGAGCCAGATACGCGTCGGTCAATTCAAACGGCACGGGGTTGAGATTGATCGGCGGCAGGAAGAGACGCGTGCCCTTGCTGCCGTTGTAGGTCAGCTCGATGACCGTCTCCTGCGGCAGTTCATAAGCCAGTGAGAGGCTGAAGCTCTGCACGTAAGGCACGTGGGCGTTGGGCGAGACCGCAAGGCCCGCGATGTTGAGGCTGTTGAGATAAACCAGCCCGTCTTCCGGAATGTTCAGGAAGGCGTCAGGCGAGATGGGCCTCAGCACTGGCTTGTTGCAGCAGAGCCGCCCCGCCACGTTCGTCCCCGGAAACTCCACTCGCTGGTCGAACGTGCCGAACGCCGTCGTGCCAGAGGCGAAATCGGGCGACGGATTGCGCCCCATGCCCGTCAACGGCGCGTGCGACAGACCGTAACCGCCGCGCACGACGAACCGCCGATCATCATTCCAACCGAACAACTGCGGCGCATACGCAAAACCGAAGCGCGGCTCGAAGTTCAATTTCTCGACCGGGAAGATGTAGCGCGAACGCCCGCCGCGCCCAGAATAGCCGAACGGAACCACCAGCGCCGTCGTCACGGTTCGTCCGGTCGGCAACACGCAATTCGGGCACGGTTGCGGGATCGGAAACTCTCTGGCCAGTTCGGGCAGGAAAGCGCCCTGCCGGTCGTACTTCTCGGTGCGCGGCAATTGCAGCGAGTAACGCAGGCCGAGATTGAGCGTCAGATTCGGCCGCAGCTTCCAATCGTTCTGCGCGAAGGCCGCCGCCGAATTCCACTGGTAGTAGTACGGAATGAACACTTCGCGCAGCGTCGTCTGGTTGTAGACGCCGAGCAGAAACTGCGCGAACTCGCCGCCGCCGGTGGTGGTGTTATTCGCGCCGGTCTGGTTGGTGAGCTGAACATTGCGGTTGAATTCGTACTTCCCGCCCGATGCGCCGAACATCGGAATCGTCTTCAATCTCTGCTGCGACAGGTCGACGCCGAACTTCCACGACATATTCCCCTGCGCCCACGAAAGGTTGTTCGCGATGCCGTAGCTGTGCTCGGCGTTCTCGTTCTGCTGCGAGAGGCTCCAACCGACGTTCCCCCCGCCTGAGTTGAATTCCGGCAACCCGCCCGACGTGAGCGACGGCAACCCGAGTTCGGTCGAAAAATTGCGCCCGGTCAACGCGTCGAACATCGGCGGGAAGTTTTTAGTGAAACGGCCAAAGGTGTAATTGAGCCTCAGCTCATTGACCACGTTCGGCGAGAAGATGTGCGTGTCGGTCAGCAAAACCTGTTTCGACCAACTGTAATCGGTGCCGCCGCTGTTGATCTCGTCGCGCCCGATCTGGAAATCGCCGCGGCCGCGATCGCCGCGGATCGGCACTTGAGTGTACCGCCCGCTCAATCGGTTGGCGCTGTTGAACTGATGATCCAGTCGAACGGTCAGTCGCTTTTCCAGGTCTTTGATGAAGGTCTCGCTGACGTAATTCCGCAGGTTGCCGTCCGAAAGGAAATACTCGCCGGCCCTGGGCATATATTTCAGCAACTCCTGGCTGAGCGGGTCGAGCATGTTGGCCGGAATCTTGTTGTCTGGGAAGGCCGGGAAGAACTCGCCCACCGCCAGCGTGCGGCGCGTGAACAGATTGCCGTTGACGATCCACTGGTTGTAGATCGTCGCGTCGGCGATCTGGTTTTGCAGGCCGAACCGTTCGACCACGGCGCGCGGCGCCACCCCACCGTTGACGCGCACCGCGCCGCTGAAATCGCCGCGCAGCATCTCCGGCGTCGGTAGCAACTGCGTCCCTTGATTAGCGTCATAGTAGTAGCGCGGCTCGTAGGCGACGAAGAAGAATGATTTGTCGTGTCCGTCGTAACCGGCCGGCCCGAAAATTTTCTTCGGTAAAACGATGGGGCCGCCTATGATCAATCCGAATTGATGCTGCCGGCGGTTCGATTCCGGGCGGTTATTGGCGCTGATGGTGAAGGGCGCGGCGTTTAACGCGGGATTGCGGTGGTACCAGTAGGCCACGCCGTTGTACTGATTCGTCCCCGACTTGGTCGTCATATTGACGACGCCGCCGCCGGTCTGTCCGAACTCCGCCGAAAAGTTCGAGGTCTGGACAGTAAATTCCTGGACCGTATCGGGCGAGAAGGTCACGATGGCGCGCCCCAAACCCGCGCCGGTGTTGTTCGCGCCGTCGGCCAGAATCGCCGTGCTGCCGGCGCGTCCGCCGTTGATGTTGACGTTGAATCCAGGCGCCGGAATGTCCTGGCCGAGTTCGGGGTCTTCAGTTCCGGCCACGCCACTGACGTTGCCGACGGTCAACACCAGATCGAGCACGCTGCGATTGTTGAGCGGCAAGTCCCTGATCTGCCGCTCGGTGATCGTCTGTCCCGGCGTGCCGGACGCGGTGTTGATCAATACCCCATCCGCAGTGATGTTAACAGTGGTTTCGACCGCGCCGGTTTCGAGCGTGACGTTAACCGTAGCCGTGACGGCGGTGTCAACCTTGATATTCTCCATCACGGCCTTCTTGAAGCCTTGCGCCTCAACCGTGATCCGATAAACGACCGGTTCGAGCGACAGCGCGATGTAGGCGCCCTCCTCCGAAGTCGTCAGCCTTTGCGACCGGTTCGTTCCGACATTGATAATAGTGACAAGAGCGCCAGGAATGACCGCGCCGGTCTTATCGAAGACCGTGCCGCTAATGCCACCACGGTTGGTCTGCGCAATAGCGATGGCGGCGCAGATGATGATGAGGGTGAACAGCCTTGCGAATGATCGAATCGCGTTTTCCATTTGCTACCTCCGTTTTGACGAATCGGTACCGCGAGCAGCGAGCGTGACGCCGTCAGCCTGCAATTGATGGCGTCACGCTCGCTACCGCTCGCGGTACCGATTCAATTCGACAGCGTAGACGTGAGTCGCCCCGTGAATGTTGGAGCGGAAGACGATCCATTTCATATCGGGCGTGAAAGTGACGTTCGGTTCGAGCGTGTAATCGTGTTTGGCCAGATTGACCAGCTTTTCAACTTGCAACGCGCCGTTCTTCGGAGTGAAGAGATAGATCCACTGGCCGTTGCCGGGAGTGGCCACGCTGCGCGGCCCCCCGCCGTCGCCGGCGAAGCGCTTCCCATCGGGCGACACGTTGAAATGCACCGACCAATGTTCGCGCTCCACTTTGTATTTGATCTTTTCGCCGGTTGCGAGCGTGTGTCCGGCCAGCCAGAAGACCTTCGATTTCGGCGTCTGCAAGTCATACCAGATGGTTTTGCCATTGGCGCCGAAGAACTCGTGCCCGGCGATCTCCATCTCCATCGTCCGAGTATGAATCTTCGTCAGCCCCGCGCCGTCCGTGCGGATCGTCCAGATGCGGTCAATTTTGTGCCACGGTCCCTCGTGACAGAACATCAGCAAGCCGGGATCGGCCGGCGAAAACTGCACGTGGTTGAGCCAGTCCGCGCTGCGATGAACAGCCTTCACCTCGCCGGTTTTGATGTTGATGGTGTAGAGCGCCATCGGCAGCCGCGCGGCCAACCGCTCTTCCATCATTCGGTCTTTGCCCGGATAACTGTCCGCGCCCGCGGGTCTGTTCGTTGACGAAACAAATCTCCGCCCGCCTTCGATCAAGCTGCCCGCGAGCAGAGTCTCGTCCGCGTTGACCGCAAAACCGGAACCGGAACGCAATTCAGCGTTCTTGACGATTGCCCGCGTGGCGCGGGTGTCGAGGTGAGTGGCGTAGGCTGTGTCATCCTTGATATAGAACACCTGCCTGGTCTTTTTTCCGACCACGACGTGGCTGACGCGGCCTTCCACCAACGGCTCGACCTTGCGCGCCTTGAGGTCGATCGTGGCAAGCCCCGCTCTCGTCGAGATGACCAGTTTGTCGCCGCTCGCCGTATATCCGTTCTGATGGAAGTAGAGGCTGGAACCGCCCGAATCTTCAGTGAGCCGGATCACGCGATGGCCGGTGTCAGGATCGATCCATTCGGTCGGAGGAGACGGCTGCGGCTCAGCGGATTGGGCAATCGCGCTAAAATCCCCGCCGATATTGAGCGTCAACAGTACGGCCGTCACGAGAAGCAATGCCAGACAACGTAAAATGTAAGTCATGTCTCTACTCCGGCTATAAATAACGACTTGTGTCAGTTGAAGCCTGCGGGCGACCAGAACCTTCAGGAGACGGTGTTTGGAGTACTGGCTTTAGTCCAATGGCGTTAAGTTAGGAGGAAGAGAGAGTACGGAAAAGACGGAAATAACGGAACAAACGGAAAAAAGATCTGAAAAAACCTAAGAATTTCCGTCTGTTCCGTTATTTCCGTCTTTTCCGTACTCTCTCTTCGCATCCT
>Ga0187894_10007622_pt1 | contig 10132 bp, 6 predicted proteins | sample GBC1701081metaG_FD_136650 | JGI IMG/M metagenome (GOLD analysis project Ga0187894, IMG submission 136650) | White microbial mat communities from a lava cave in the Kipuka Kanohina Cave System on the Island of Hawaii, USA - GBC170108-1 metaG ... | reverse complement strand
TTTTGGGGCTCCGGCGGGTTGTGCTTGCGATGGTAGCTGATGCGCTCGACGCGTGCGCGTTCCAGGCCGTCGCGTCTGGCTTTGCGGATCGCGGGGCCGCGTCCCTCGTGCTCGTCGTCGGGGTGACGTAACCGATGCCCTCGTGCCGGTGCACCGTGTTGTAATGCGTGCGGGCACGCTCAAGCTCGGCGCGCAGGACGGCGGGGTCGTCGATCTGTTCCAGGTGCGGGTACTCGGTCTTGATATGCCCGAACAGCGTCTCGATGTGCGCTTGGTCGGTCGGGTGTGCGGGCGCCCGAAGTGTTGGGCGATCGCGCACAAGGGCCATGAACTCCCGCGTCGACCCGGAGGTCATCTGCGGGCCGTTGAGTTCTTAACCGCTGTCAAGGTTTTTGACCGGGTGCTTGCACCCCGGTCATGCTGGTTGTGGAACGGGCGGGGCCTTGGAGCGCTCGGCGATTCCTGGCTTGGCCCGCTCGTTCCGCCGCGGCTTGCGAGTGATGGCGGTCAGTTGACGTCGGGCGGCGCGCACAGCGGGAGGAATGCTGTAGCGGTCGGCCACGATCTGGCGGCCCTGCTGTTCGGTGATCGGCGTGCCGTCGGTGTCGCGCAGTTGGTAGGGCTGCCCGCTGCGCAGGCAGGCGGCGATGCGGGTAAGCAGCACTGTCGCGATGGTGCAGACTGCACAGTTGTGATGTTTGCCGGATTCGACGATCAGTCGGTGATAGCGGGCGGCCAGGGTGGGGTCGACCTTGCGGGCGTGATCGGCGGCGGTGAACAGCGCCTCGCGTAGGCAGGCGTCGCCGGCTTTGGTGGGCCCGCCGGTCCGGGTCGCCACGCCAGAGGCGTCTTGGTGGGGTACTAGCCCGGCGAAGGCGCGGACCGCGGCCAGGTTGGCGAATCGGGACGCGTCACCGAGCCGACCGGCGATCTGGGGTGCGCCGATGCGTCCGACGCCTGGGGCGGAGCGCACGATCCCGGCCGGGTCGGCGCGGTCATACAGTTCGGCGATGCGCTTGTCTAGTTGGGTGATCTCGTCGTTGACCGCGAGCGCGAGGCGGGCCTCGATGGCGATGTCGGCGGCCAGGGCGTCGAAGTCGATGCCGTCGGGGCTCCACAGCGTCAGCGTCGCGTTGGCGGCGGCGATGACCGCACCGGCGCGCTCATCGTTGCATGCACCGCGGCTGGAGCGGCGGAAGAACTCGGCCAGCCGGGCGCGCCCGAGCTGCTTGACGCGTTGCGGGTGGGCGTATTTGGCGCAAAACCGCAGCGCGGTCAGGCACATGTCGGACCCGATCGCGGCGACCCACGCCGGTCCCAGGATCTCCAACAGCGCGTCCAGACGCGCCATCGACGCGGTCCGTCGGTGCACCAGCCCCGAGCGGACCTTGACCGCCCGCTTGAGCGCCCCGCCGGGTCCGAGCGTGTCCTGGCGGTGCAGTCCGTCGGGGTGCAGCAGCGGCAGGCGGGCCAGCAGCCGCGAATCCAACCGGTCGGTCTTGGCGTGCTTGCTGTAATAGGCGCGCAGGTCGGCTGATTGTTCGGGCGGCACGAGCACCACGACGGCGCCGCGGAATCTGACAGGCCCGCGGCGCCCGTTCGGCTACCGCTATATCCGCAGAAGCCAGCATGCGGACGCCTGCTACGAGATCGCCGAACCCCAGGCTGGGGTGGTGCGCCAGATCTTTGGCCGTTACACCGAACAAGACGCCTCGATCGCCGGGCTGTGCCGCTGCTAGACGACCGGGACATCCCCACACCCACCGGCAAGTCTTGCTGGGACCGCTCCACGGTCTGGGGAATCTTGCGCAACCCCGCCTACGCGGGCCGTGCCGCGTTCGGCAAGACCGCCCGCAGCCACGACGTTCGGCCCGCCGCCAGCCGGCCGGTGCGCCTGGCGGGCAAGGCCCGCTCCACCAACCCGGTCACCATCGAGCGGGACCCCGCCTGTTGGATCCAGATTCCCGTGCCGGCGATCATCGACGAGGCCACGTTCGAGCTGGCCGCGCGCAAGCTGGCCGACAACAAACGCTTCGCGGGGCGTAAGGGCACCGTGCCGTCGCTGCTCAAAGGGCTGCTGGCATGCCAGCGGTGCAGCTACGCCTACTACCGCACCTCGAATACCACATCCAAGCACACGCTGTACTACTACCGCTGCCTCGGCACCGACGCCTGGCGTTATGAGCACGGCGCGCGCTGTGACGCCCGCCCGGTCCGCGCCGACCAGGTCGATGCGCTGGTGTGGGACCACATCATGCGGCTGCTGTCCGACCCGACGCTGGTCCAAGACGAGCTGGACCGGCGTGTGTCCCAGCTGCGCGTCGCCAACCCCGCCACCGCCCAACGGACCCGGCTGGAGCGTGACCTGACCCGGACCAGCACCGGGATCGCTCGGCTGGTCCAGGCCTACCAAGAACAGCTGCTCACCCTGGACGAGCTCCGCGCCCGCATGCCCGACCTGCGCAAACGCGAAACGAGTCTCCGCGCTCAACTCGACACGCTCGACGCTCACCTCGTCGACCAGGAGACCCACCTCAAGCTCGCGCAAAAACCTCACAAGCTTCCTGGGCCGCCTGCGTGACACCGCAGGCAGCGCCAGCGTCGAAGACCGCCAACGCGTCCTCCGCGCGGTCGTCCGCGAGATCCTCATCGGCCCCGACGGTGTGATCATCCGCCACTGCATCCCCACCCCCAGCCGAGACCCGACCCCAGATTGCCACCCGTGTAGGAGGAGTCATGATGCCTCCCTGCGGGGTGCCGGTCGCGGTCGGTTCCTGGTAGCCGAGCTCGGTGAGGATCCCGGCTTTGAGGAACGCCTTGACCAGCCCGCGGACCCGCCTGTCCCCGACACGTGCCCGCACCCGGTCCATGAGCCCCAAGTGCGAGATTTCATCGAAACAGGCTTTGATGTCGGCGTCGAGCACCCACTCGTAGCCGCTGGTCGCGAACAGGTGGATTTCGCTGATCGCGTCCTGGGCACGGCGGTTGGGGCGGAACCCGTACGAGCACGGGCGGAAGTCCGCCTCGAAGATGGGTTCGAGCACCAACTTCAGGCTGGCCTGCACCACCCGGTCGCATAGCGTGGGGATCCCCAACCTGCGACGCTTGGTCGTGCCAGGCTTGGGGATCAGCCGCTCCCTGACCGGCAACGGAGCAAACGTGCGAGCTTTGAGCTGATCACGGATCTGGCTCAAGAACTCGGCCTTGCCGTACCGGCCGATATGCTCGGCTTTCTGGCCGTCCACCCCCGCGGTGCGGGCACCCTTGTTGCCTTTGACCCTCTCCCACGCCACCACCAAGAATGCCGGGTCACAGACGAGGTTGTACAGGTCATCGAACCGACGCGTCGCGTCGTCTTTGGCCCAGTGGTGCAGCTTGGCCTGGATCCCCAGTACCCGCGCCCGCGCCTGGGGCGGCGACGGCCACGACGCGCCCGTGTTCACAGGCGTCCTCCTGGCATGACAGTGCTTCGGCTGCGGCCTCGCTGCCTGCCTTCGCCATGCAGACGGCTTTCCCGTCCTCGGACTACTACGCAGGCTCCGTCCCCTCCGGTGCCATCAGCCGACGACGAGCCTGCCCACCCGCACCCAGTTCGCGTGCGGGGAGGGCGACACCGGAGAGTTCCCACGTTCACTGTCGGACCGGTCGACGAGTGAGGTGCCCAGCTATGCCGCTGCGGCCTCGCCATACCTACGCCGCAGGCCTTCGGTATGGCCTCCCTACCAACGACATGCATCCGGCTCGGGAGTTGCCCGCCCCACGGGCGGGTACGCGCCGCTGCCCAGCCCATATCTGCCAGGTTGGAGCTGGTGGGATCTCTTGAGCGGTCTTAGGACACTGGTTCCTCATGTGCACCTTCTCGTCTCGCTTGCCGGACCCGGGCCATCTGGCGGTACTGGCCCGTTCCGTCGTTGTCGGGGCTGCTTGCCGCCCTCCCCTGCGTCTCCAGGATCGGGCTGCCCCCAGCTTCAACAGCCTGCTGCGACAGGCCACAGGCGGAGTCCTTTCACCTCCGCCCGGTCCAACAGCGCCTCGTGGCGCTCCGTGTCATAGATCCAGATGCTGTGCTTGGTGTAGGTGACCCAGGCGGGCAACGGCCGCCGCCGCGACGTCCCCGCACGTCTGGGACGTCGCAGCGTAAGCCCGTGAGCAGCCGGGACACGGCGGACCGAGGACGGGGACACCCACACCCGGCCAAGATAGGAGCCGCGGTGAGGACCAAGGACACCTACCTGTCCGAGCGTTTCCGGCAAGTGACTCGCCGCCAAGGCCGCAAGAAGGCCGTGGTCGCGGTCGCTCACGAAATCCTCATGGCGGCCTGGTGGCTGTTATCCACCGGTGAGTTCTACTAAGACCCTGGCGTCGAGGCGCTGCGCAAGGACAACGTCGAGCAGACCCGCCGCCGCTCCGTACGCCAATTGGAAGCTCTCGGCTACACCGTCACCCTCGACCCACCCAAAGCGGTCGCCTGACGGCGGCCCAGGCCAACCCCACACCACTCACGCAAGGACCGGCCCCTCAAGGCTATTTTCTGAGCAGCCACGCGTGTCCTCCCGCCACCTCGACAACAGCAGACACACTAACCACAACACACCCGAAACCCTCCTAACCTCCATGAACCCCCGCGGAGCTAGCCAAACCGCCACCCACCTACCTGAACAGTTACCGTGGGAGATCGAGTCGGCGTCTGGTGAGCGGAAACCCACTGACCCGGCAAGAACGTTCACTTATAGTTGAGGAATGACGCGTGCTATGCAGCTATCACGACGTCGCCTATGAGGCGTTCGTCCGGTTGGAGAGATTCGTTTTGGCCAGTAGTAGTGGCGTTCGTCACCGCCGCCGGAGCCTACACGGCTATCGCGGCGGGTTTCAGTGATTCTCCTACGCCAACTCAGTTTGGCTCAGCGTTATCAGCTAGCGTGATAGCCGGTATACTCGGGTACTTGGGCGCGGCGGAAGGAGGGTATGCGCTGCGAAGACAAGGGCGGGTGACTTTCGTCCGACAGTCTCGCCGTCAGCAGCGAAACCGTAAGTTAATGCTTGAGCGGGTGCGCACGTCCTGGATTACTGGCGTGCTGGAGCAATCCCTTGAAACCATTACATGGCTAGAATTCGGGTTAGAACGTCGGCCTAATAGAGTACGCCAATATCCAGGACTGACCATTGATCAACAGAACGCACCAAGGCGCCAAGTGCCTCCAGGTACGCCGGCGAGTGCCGTCTTCGATGAGATGGGTCAGGCACTACTAGTGCTTGGAGCTCCAGGGTCGGGCAAGACCACTTGGCTGCTTAACCTGACGCGTGATCTGCTGGACCGAGCCGAACTCGACACGGAACAGCCGATACCGGTGGTGTTCAACTTAGCATCGTGGGCGGCACAACGCTCACCGGTTACCGACTGGCTGGTCAATGAGCTTGCCGAGGCCTACGACGTTCCCCGCAAAATTGGACAGTGCTGGGTCGATGCCGAACAAATCCTCCCCCTCTTAGACGGCCTAGATGAGGTGGCAGTAGAACATCGTAAGGCATGCGTCGAAGCGATTAATGCTTTCCGGGAAGACCACGGATTCGTGCCCATGGTCGTATGCAGCAGAACAGCCGAGCATGCTGCACTCACGATACGGCTACGGTTAGTCGGCGCAGTCGAGATCCAACCACTCACAGAGCTACAGGTGAATGCGTACCTCAAGGAAGTAGGCGAACCTTTTGCAGGGCTACGAGTGGCGCTACATGATGATCCGGCGTTGCAGGCTCTCCTTGAGACGCCTCTGATGCTCAGTATCGTGACGATAGCTTATCAGGGGAAGTCCGCAAGCGAAATCCTTCGAACTGGAACGCTGGAGAAGCGGCGTCAGCAACTATTTGCTGCGTATGTTGATACGATGTTCGAGCGCCGCAAACACAATGTGCGATATCCCAAACATAAGGCTGTTTACTGGTTGGCTTGGCTTGCCCGATCCTTGCAACGACATAATCAGGTGGAGTTCTACCTAGAGCGGATGCAGCGGGACTGGCTGCCTACCAGGTATCAACAGTATGTACTGACGTTCTTGTCAGGCTTAGGTGTTGGACTGATTGCCGCCCTAGTGACCGGCTTGTTCATACTTGGGTTGCTATTCCAATTTGTTTACGATCCGGGCTTCGATCCGGGCCTCAACCCGGGCTTGAGATTGAGCAACATGGAGATACTCGGACTTATTGGTCTGAGCGCCCTGCTATTCTTGGTATTGGTGGCCGCCTTGGTCTCCGCAATGTTTTATGGATTGGGGGAACTGTCCGGAGCTACTCACGTAGCATTACGATTGCGTTGGTCGTGGTTGGCGGTGCGTGAGAAGCTCGGCTTGGCCCTACTAGCCGGGCTATCCTTGGGCGGCTTGGTGTTTGGGTTCGTCACCCTACTCGACAGAGAGCCATTTCTTACACCGGTTAGTAAACTCATGATTGGAGTGTTTTACGGACTGGTTTCTATCCTTATTGCCGGACTGGTAAACGGATTGTCTCCACGAATTCCCTTGACCGAAGGACTACGTGGATCAAGATGGATCGCTGTATTCGCCGGGCTGGGCTATGGGCTGTTGGCCGGGCTGCTAGTCTCTTTATTTGCCGACCTCAATAATAGTCTGTTCTTTGGGGTATTGTTCGGCGCGTTCGGTGTACTGATTTTCGGCCTGGGTGAATATTCCGGAGCTCTCCAACTGCGCGCAGGACAGGGGTGGTCGTGGTCAGCGGTACTTACTCGGCTTGCCTCAACTCTCCTGATCTCGTTAGTTACTATATTGTTCGCCATGGCCACTCTCGGATTGCCGATCGCGTTGTATTCCGGCGAGCTAAGCGGCGCATTGACATATGCTCTCGTTTTTGGTCTATTATATGGATTTGCGGCTGGGTTGTTCTACGTATTTTTTACCGGTCGACCCACGGCTCTGCGAATGGGCTCTGTCGAAAGCGCGCGACGATCAGTTGGGGCAAGCATACTTACTGGGCTGCTCATTGGACTGCTTGTCTGGCTGATATTCGGCTTGATTCTCGGGATAGCTTTTGAGAAGTATTACGTAGGAAAGAGACTTCCGTTCGGGCTAATGCAAGGCCTGTTTCTTGGCGTGTTCGTCGGGCTCATGAGTGGGCTATCATGGCGGCTCGGGGAGCGATCCATGCCGATACAACCAGCTGAGCAATTGCATTGGTCGTGGGTGACATTACGCGATCGCCTGAGGCCGACACTAGTCGTAGGGTTCCTCGTCGGGCTCGTCAACGGCTGTAGTGGTATGACGTCGGGAAAAGGAGTGCGCCAGGGGTTGTTGGACGGCTTCGCTTTAGGGTTAGTTGTATTGTTATCGAGTGGACTACTAAGCGGCTTCTCTGTGAGTCAGCTGAGCAGACCTCGAACAATTCCCAATGAAGGACTGCGAAGGTCGGTGCAGAGCGCCGGAATTGTCGGTTCGACAACGTGCTTACTCGTCGGGCTTCTTATTTTCCTGCCGAACTTGCTGTTCAGCGGCATGAGGTTCCCACCATCCCAGGCGCTGGTGCAGGCCATGGCCTTCGGAGTCTCCGCAGGAATAATTGCAAGCGTATTCTTCGGCGGCATGGCCTGCTGTCAACACTGTCTACTAAGACTTCTATTGATATACAATCGAAACATCCCACGTCATTATGTCGAATTTCTCGATTATTCGGTTGAGCGCATTTTCTTGCGCAAAATCGGCGGCGGGTATATATTTGTCCATAAACTTATTTTAGAGTATTTTGCCGAGTTGGAGCTTGAATATTCCTGATGAATACGACGCGCGTGTTACTCCATTGACGTCCGGACGTTAAGAGGGTTTATCTTATAAAGCATGGAGTGACTGCGGGTTGACTTTTCGCATGAAGCGCCTGGAGTCCCGGCCTCGGCTGTCAAGTCGAGGAGGCTTCGTCCCCGCGCGTGAAGGTCTTCCTCGCCGTCGGTGGGGGCGTCTTCTGCGTCGCGGAACAGCATCACGGCGGAGTGGCCAGGTATCACCAGCTCACACAAGTCGAGCGCGTAGGCGCCGAGCTCGGCGGCCAACTCGACGCCTGCGCCGGTATGGGGTCCAGTCTTGCTGGTTCTCGATGTTTGGTTCTCAGATCCCGCACGGTCGGTCCCAGGGTGTGGATCGGACATTCCCATAGCCTTCCTGACAGGCCGGGAACCCCCCAAAGTGCGGACTGATTACAGCTCGATCTGTGTCTTTAAGTCAGGAGCAACACACGTACGTTATGGCCAACGCCCCGGTCTGGCTGGAGGCCGTGTAGGTGAACGGATCCGGGTGAATGAGTACGGCCGGTCGGGAGAACATGTCTCGGGCGGCGTAGGTACTCAAGGGCCGACCACACGCCTGACTTGCCCGGCGGGCTGACACGCCAGGCTTGGCGGACGGCGGCTGTACAAGCCACCGCCCCCGGACCCGCACTGTGGGCGAGAATGCGCATGAGATTCCACTGGAGTCTCAACCAAGTTTTCACAGCAGGCCCAGTCGTCACATATTGATGTATAGCCCGTCGTCACCGCCCTCTACCCGCCGTTGCGACTGCAGGGCTTGCTGGATGGGCGGATCGAGCTGCTTGCGGCCCCGCTCGCGCTTCCGAGCCTCGCGACGCGGGGCTGCGGGGCCACGGTCCACTGCGAGCAGACGGGCACGGACGTCTCCGCGCTCAGCGTCCCCCCGCCTGCCGGCGAGGTAGCGGGTACAGTCGCGGGCGGGGTGTTGGTCGCTAGCGAAAGCGTGGGCTCTGGAGTTGCCCAGGGCTTCTTGCCAGCCCGATCCGTCGACCGCATAGATGTGGTTGGAGTAGCGGCCGCGGGACAGGGCGGTGTAAGCGGTTTCTCGGCTGGTGGCGGGGGAGGGCGCGAACAGGACGTGGTCGACGGTCATGCCTTGGGCTTTGTTCGCGGTGAGCGCGTAGGCGTAGTCGACGTGCTGGGCGACGTAGCTGGCGGGCAGGGTGACCTGGTCGAGGTCCTCACCGGGGTCGAGGGCCACGGTGATGCTGTGGCGGGTGGTGGCGGTGATGGTGCCTTCCATGCCGTTGCGGACGGTGACGTGGGTGCCGTTGGGTTGGCGGAGGTGGCCGTCGTTGCGGCCGAGGCGGACGCGGTCGCCGACGGACAGGCGGATGTCGCGGGTGTCGCTGGTGTAGGTGCGGCCGCGGCGGGAGACTTCGCCGCGGGCGATGAGGGCGGCGCGGGCGGTGAGGTTGAGACGCTCCACGACGGCGTTTTCGGTGGCCAGCATGCGCACCTCGTTGTGCTCGGGCTGGTCTCGTAGGGTGAGCCAGTGGTCGATCATCCCCTCGGCGCGTTGGTCGGGGTGGCAGTACTCGTGGAGCATGCCCAGCTCGGCCAGCACGGCGATGGCGGCGTGGGCGTGGCCGTCGCGGATGAGTTCGGCGGCGTCGCGCAGGGCGGGGAGTGTGAAGCGGTGGTCGATGCCCAGGGTGATGGCGCCGAGTTCGCGTGCGAGGACGGCGTGGCCGCCGCCGGTGTCGACGGAGGGGATTTGGCGGTGGTCGCCGACGTCGGCGACCTTGCCGCCGACCGCGTCGACCAACTGTTGGAGGGCCAGCCGGTTCCGCGTCGCCGTCATGCCCGCTTCGTCATGGACGACCGCGACGCCGTGGGGGAGTTCGCGGACGTTGTTGGTGATCTCGACGAGGAGCTTATCTAGGGTGCAGGCGGGGATGCCGGAGGCTTTTTCGAGTTGGCGGGCGGCGTTGGCGGTGGGCGCGACGCCGATCACCGGGATCCCGGCGGCCTCGAAGGCTTGGCGGGCCACCTCCAGCGCGGTGGATTTTCCGGTACCGGCCTTGCCGACCACAATGTCTACGGCGTTGCCGGAGGTGCACAGCTGCCAGACCATCGCCTCCTGATCGGCGTCCAGCTCCCGACGCGGGTGCGCCGCGTTGTACTCGCCGATCACCCGGGCGACGACGTGGTCAGGGATGACGGCTGCCCCGGTGTCTTGGCGGGCTTTGGCGCGGGCGATCAGCTCGGTTTCAGCGGCCAGCAGGGAGGCGGTGGTGAACCGTGGCTCTTCTTCCAGGCAGACCTCGCGCATCACTTTGCCGTGCTCGTCGCGGGGGCGGATGACCTCGCCGGAGGTCTTGCGCACCG
>Ga0187894_10007621_pt1 | contig 10133 bp, 7 predicted proteins | sample GBC1701081metaG_FD_136650 | JGI IMG/M metagenome (GOLD analysis project Ga0187894, IMG submission 136650) | White microbial mat communities from a lava cave in the Kipuka Kanohina Cave System on the Island of Hawaii, USA - GBC170108-1 metaG ... | reverse complement strand
TTACAGGATTTCTCTGCTGCGTGCTGCCGCATTCCATGGGGCCACGCATCAAGCGGCCATGGTTTTCCAGGTCATCGTCCCGCGACAGCTTCGCAACTTCGCGATAGGCCGACATCGCCTGGAATTCGTCTACCAGATCCGGGCGGACTTTGTCAGCGTGAACCGAGGCGACTGGCTGGACTCCATCAAGAGCGATGCTGGCTTGGCCAAGGTTGCCGGCGTGGAGTTGACGTTGTTCGACTGCGCCCGCTACTTCCACAAGGCCGGGGGCATCAATGGGCTGGCGCAGATCGTCAAGGATCTCGGCGGTCGCGCGAAACCGGCGAGCCTAATCAAGGCGGCCGCTCATTACGAGAACTCATCCGTGCGTCGACTTGGCTACCTTCTGGAACGAATGGGTCACGCGCGACAGGCCAAGGCACTGCAACCGTTTGTAAAACGGGCCAAGACGGCAGTATTGCTGGATCCTTCCGTGAAGCCATTGCTCGAGGGACTCGACGCGCGATATGAGAAGGCAGCGAAGTGGATGCTGGTCATCAATGAGACCGTTGAGGTCGATTTCTGATTCCCGCAGCTTACCTCCAGGCATGGAGCGCGAAGGCGCCGTGGCCGGATCCGCGTCAGGTCGAGCAGGATCTGATCATCTGTCGTGCATTGTGCGATCTATTCAATGCGCCGGCGTTAAAAGGAAAGATCGCCTTCCGTGGCGGCACGGCCATCAACAAGCTGCTGTTCAAGCAGCCAATGCGTTATTCCGAGGACATCGATCTGGTGCAGCTGGCAAACGAACCGATCGGCGCCATCATTGATGCGACCCGTGAAACCCTGTCGTGGCTCGGCAATTGTCGGCGGGAAAGAGCCAGCCATTCGATGCACTTGGTGTTCAAGTTCAAGCCCGAAGCTGATGCACAGGCGACGTTGAAATTGAAGGTGGAAATCAACACGCGCGAGCACGCGCACCTGTATGACATCAAGTCCTATCCTTTCGCCATGGAAAACGACTGGTATGAGGGCAATGCCGAAATCGCCTCCTATGAGCCAGAAGAATTGTTCGGCACCAAGTTGCGCGCACTGCTGCAGCGCCGCAAGAGCCGGGATCTATTCGACCTGCATCATGGCCTCGAGCAGCTGAAGCTCGATCCGGACAAGTTCATCGCGTGTTTCGATCATTACTTCGCGCTGGAAGGCAACCCGATCACGCGCGCTGCGGCCGAGCAGCGCATGCTGGAGAAACTAACCCGCAGTTTGACCGAGGACATCGCACCATTGCTGCCCGCCGGAATTCGCTTCAATGATGACGATGCGTTGCAGGCATTCGAGCGCGTGTGGAGCGTTCTGATCACCAGAATCAGTGGCGATGCGTGGAAGCTGACAAAAAGAGGCCATCGAGGCATTGCGCGAAGGCAAGTATCCGGGACTGTTGCGCGATCCCCAGCTGTAGCGTCCTACCCGTCGAATTCCATGTTGGCAAGGAGCCCTTCGTCCGCCAAGCGATCTGTGGTCTCGACGACCTTCCACGCTTCCTGCCAGTGTCGCCCCATCAGGCGGCTGAGCGTTTGGCGCACACCTTCCTCGTTTCCGTATGTCCGCGGACTCTCGTCCATCAGGTCGGCGTCGTGCGGGGCAGGTGACAACGGGTCGAGTTGGTCGACGTAGTGCGTCGCCCACGCGAGAAAGTCGACGGGCAGCTTGTTTAGCGACGCCTCAACCATTTGATCTCCCAGAGTCCCCTTGAGCGCGCGCAAGTACGACCTGAAAAGTCGCGCGCGCATCCAAGCGCCAGCTTGGGTCTCGAGTGCGCGAATCAGCTCTGCATTGGCCGAGCGACGCTCGGTCTGTCGCCACTCTAAGTCTTCCCTTCGCCTGCGCTCGATTTCGGCGCGGCGCTGCTCTTCGCTTCTTGCCTTAATGCGGAGGGCTTCTTCGAGAAATGCAAGTAGCACCGCATTGATCTGCTCCTCTAGCGGACGCTTCGCGGAGTCTTTCCATGTCTTGACCGCAAGGTTCGAGCTCGTGTGCAGAAGGTGCAGGCGTAGCTCTCCCGTCGGAACGAGATCCCATCGCGGCGGGAAACAGAGTCCGCCGCGGCGGCTCTGCTCCTTCTCGTAGTCGGTCAGGACGTGATCGACCTGGCGGTGACGTTCGTCGATGCGAAAAGCTAGAGGTTCGCCCTCTACGAGCAGGCATCCGTACACAGGGGTGTCTGGCAGGGGAGCGTATTGCCGACGGCAGCCAGCGTTAGATTTCTCTAGTTTCGGCGGTGCCTGGAACGGCCAATCCACCATGCCTGCGCTGGCCAGAAGCAGATCGGCGATCCGCAACGCGCGATCCGCTACGAGGCAGGACGTGTCGATGCGGGTGACAGGGCCGGACTTTTCACCGCGACCCCACGTGATCTCGCGCCGCCACGGCCGTTTCAGGAGAACAGCGGTGCGTTTGACGGCCGGTGACGCGGGGTTGTGATCCGTCCCCGGCGAAGCTCGCAAAGCGACGATTCGCTCGCGCAGTGCGACTTCCTCAGCGGTTCCTGGTGGCTGGGAGTTCTGGTTCTCGGATGGCTCACGGGGCGCGTTGAAGGAGAGGGCCGAGTAGTCGAGTGGTTGATCCTCCCGCTTCTTCAATGGCGGCTGACGAGGGGCTTGCCCGGCGGCGACTCGCGCCCAGTACCCGCGCCCCGGGACGGGAATCGCCAATTTCCGGCATCGCTTTGCCAGAGCCACGTCGGAGAGCCCGAAGTCCTTTGCGAGTTCGACGAGTGGTTTCGACCAAACGAGTTCATAGAGGTCCTGGCGCGTAAGGGTCAGCGGATCATTTGTCGGCTGCACGGTTGTAACTCTGGTTTGTTGCCATGGTGCACGTGAGGTTTCAGAGGAATGTTCCACGAATCGCAGGATAGGCTTTCAGCCGCTGCTGTCACACGATGTGCCTCATGGCAGCCGAAGCCTTCATTCAGTGTCGTGTGTCGCAGGCGACGAAAGCGTCACTTCGTGCGGCAGCGGAGCGGCAGCAGCTGACAGAGTCTGCGCTGCTCAAACGAATGCTTGTGCTCGTGCTGCAGACCGCTGGTGCGGCGCTTGTCGCTGATGCTGCGGACGATCGCCTGGCACGTCAGGCACGCGTCTATGTCCGCCTGACGCGCGGCGACCGACAGCTGCTCCAGGCACGATCAGCTGCCCGTTGTCTGGCGCCGGCGACCTATGCCTCCAACCTGCTACGTGCCCACCTGCGAGCCCTGACGCCGTTGCCCGAGGCCGAGATGCGAGCGATCCGCCAATCCACCCGCGAGCTAGCGGCCATTGGCCGGAATCTCAACCAGATCGCCCGTGCGACCCATCGGGGCGGCGCAGGTGCTGGAGTGAGCCAAGGGAACCTGCTGAGTCTGCTCAAGGCCTGCGAGGCCCTGCGCGACCATATCCGCGCTTACGCCAGAACCAACCTCACTAGCTGGGAGTCGGGCGATGCAGCATCGTAGTTCACGAGAGCGCCGGGACCGTCCGTTCCTGGACATTGTGAGCTACGGCCGCAGAGCGCCCTCGGAACGGGAGCTGCGGCTGCTGCCGGCTCAGATCGAACAGATCACGCGCACCGTGCGGCATGCCCCGGAAGTGATGGTCAAGATTTCCGGTGGTGGCCAAAGTGCCAAGGCGGTCGCCGCCCATTTCAGGTACATCGGTCGCCAGGCGTTCGAGATCGAGACCGATCACGGCGAGCACATCCGGGGGCAGGAGGCGCAAAGGGCGCTGATCGGAGATTGGGAGCTGGAACTCGATGCTGCGGAGTCACGATCCCCCTATCGCGGCGCTTCAGGCCGCAAGCCGGCCAAGTTGGTACACAACATCGTCCTGTCGATGCCGAAGGGCGCGCCGGCAGCAGGCGTGCTCGAAGCGAGCCGCGCGTTTGCCCGGGAGCAATTTGCGTTGAAGCATCGATATGCCCTGGTGCTGCACACCGACCAGCCCCACCCGCATGTCCACTTGGTGGTGAAAGCGATGAGTGAACAGGGGAGGCGGATCAACATTCGCAAGGAGACCTTGCGGGAGTGGCGGCGAAGTTTCGCCAGCCAGCTGCGGGCGCAGGGCATCGCGGCGAACGCGACGGAGCGAGCAGTGCGGGGCGTCACCAAACCTCGCAAGAGCGACGGCATCTATCGGGCGATGCGCGCGGGTCGGTCTACCCACATGCACGGGCGCAGAATCCGTTGCGGCAGCTCTGCATGCCGGCAACATGCGGGTCGAGCCTGGCAAGAAGCGGATTCTCGCTACCCGCCGAAACGTAGTTCGGCACTGGTTGGGCGTCCACGAAGCCCTTCGTGCGAAGGGCAGAGCAGGGATTGCAAACGAGGTCGAGCGTTTCATTGTGGGCATGCTGCCGCCCCGAACGGAGCGCGAATGGATGGCGATGGCCTTGACCGAGGGCATGCTGGATCGCCGGCAAGAGCGATCGCTTGCTCCAACAAGATGAACCGTAACCCATAAATGGGGTTATCTTGTGAATTTAACCCTATTTAGGGGTATGATGACCCCATTTCGGGGACTCCGAGGGCGGGCGTGCATTCCCTGACCGCGCAATTCCTGACCGGACTCCGGTTCGGCCCCGAGCAGGCCGCCACGCTGCGGGCCATCGGCGAATTCAGGGGCCGGCAGGAGCTCCACTACCGGCAAGCCCGGGAAGCCCTCGCGGGGTTGCTGGAGGTCGCAAAGATCGAATCCAGCGAGTCCTCGAACCGCCTCGAGGGAGTGAACGTGCCCCCGGACCGCATCCGGCGACTCGTCGTCCACCAGGCGCAGCCGCGCAACCGTTCGGAACAGGAAGTCGCGGGCTACCGCGACGCCCTGGCGCTGATCCACGATTCAGGACGGGAGATGCCGTTAGCCCCGAACGTGCTCCTACAGCTGCACGGCACGCTCTACCAGTACATGCCGAATCCGGGCGGGCGCTGGAAATCTACCGACAACGACATCGTCGAGCGTCGGCTGGATGGCACCTCCCGCGTACGGTTCAAGCCAGTACCGGCGCACCTGACGCCGATGGCGATAGAGCAGCTCGCATCCAATTACGCCTCGGCCGTGCAGATGCCCAAGCTGGACTCCTTGATCGTCGTGCCGCTGGCGATCCTGGATTTCCTGTGCATCCATCCGTTCACGGACGGCAACGGCCGCGTGGCACGGCTGTTGACGCTGATGCTGTTGTACCACTTCAAGTACGAAGTGGGCCGGTACATCAGCATCGAGCGTGTGTACGAGCAGACGAAGGAAGGCTATTACGAGACGCTGGAAGCGAGCTCGCAAGGCTGGCATGAAGGCCGGCACGACCCGAACCCCTGGCTGAACTACTTCTGGGGCGTGCTGCTCCGCACATATCGCGAATTCGAAGAGCGCGTCGAAGAGGTCAGGAAGCGCAAGGGTTCAAAGTCGGAGCAGGTAAGGGAGGTCGTGCTGGCAAAGCAGGAGCCGTTCTCAATTTCCGAAATCGAAGCAGATTGTCCCAACGTTTCCCGGCAAACCGTTCGGATCGTCTTGCGCGAGATGAGCCGGGAGGGGCTGATCGCCTCCACCGGTAAAGGGCGCTCGGCCAAGTGGGTGCGGAAATCGTGACGAACTCCGAGGCCGACACCTGTCGCAAGTTCGTGATGCCGGGGATCCAGACGCCGAGGTGGCGCGATTAGCATCATGATATTGAAGCTCGACAAAATGACGGTAACGTTGAGAAGTCATGACTCCTGAACAATTCATTCGAAAGTGGACGGCAGCGAGCCTCTCTGAGAAGTCGGCTGCCCAGCAGCACTTCATTGATCTATGTGCCTTGCTTGGCGAAGTGCCGCCAGCCGAAGCTGACCCGACAGGCGAGACGTTCACGTTCGAACGCGGAGGCACGACGGCCACCGGGGGTCAGGGTTGGGCTGACGTTTGGAAGAAGGGCGTATTCGCGTGGGAGTACAAGGGGCCGGGAAAGGATCTGAACGCCGCGTATTTGCAGCTAAAGAAATACGCGGACATGCTCGAAAATCCACCGTTACTGATCACTAGTGACACAAAGCGAATCGAGATTCATACGAACTTCACAAACACAGTGAAAGCCGTACACGTTCTGGATCTGGCCGACCTAACTGACCCCGCGAAGCGAGAACTGCTAAGGAATGCGTTCTCGGATCCGGATCGGTTCCGTCCGGGCGTCACCCGCCAAATGGTGACCAAAGAAGCGGCAGAGCGATTCAGCGCACTCGCACATGAATTGCAGCGTAAGGGATATGAGGCAGACCGCATTGCGCACTTCCTGAATCGCATCATCTTCTGCATGTTTGCGGAGGATGTCGGATTACTGCCAAATCGATTGTTCAGCAAGCTGGCAACCGCTTCGGTCGCACATCCAGAAAGATTCGAGGGTCATGCCAAACAACTCTTTGCAGGCATGGCAACCGGTGGGACTGTCGCGTTTGAAGTTGTCGACTGGTTCAATGGCGGTCTGTTTGACGACGATTCGACGCTGCCGCTCGATGAGGCCGCTCTCAATTTAGTACTCAAATGCTCGGAATTGGACTGGTCCAACATTGAACCGTCCATCTTCGGCACGCTGTTCGAGCGCGGTCTCGATCCCGACAAGCGATCCCAGCAGGGAGCTCACTATACGGACCCAGGCACGATCATGAAGATTGTGCGCCCCGTCGTCCTGGAGCCATTGGAGCGGGAATGGGATGCGGAAAAGGTGGAGCTTGCGAAGCTTGTCGACCGAGCGAGGAAAACTGTATCTGATGCGGCGAAAAAGCGGTATGCCGCGTTCCTGGAGCGACTTCAAGAGTACCGAGTGCTGGACCCAGCATGCGGTTCAGGAAATTTTCTCTATCTTGCTTTACGCGGCCTGAAGGACTTCGAGAAGCAAGTAATTCATGAAGCCGAGACTCTGGGATTACCAGTGCAGTTCCCTCGCGTGGGACCAGAGGCGGTGCTCGGCATCGAGGTCAATGCATATGCAGCAGAGTTGGCGCGAGTCACAATCTGGATTGGCGAACTGCAATGGATGATTGAGAACGGCTTCAATGCGAGCAAGAATCCTGTCCTCAAACCTTTAGATCAGATTGAACGCCGAGATGCCATTCTCAACGAGGACGGAACGGAAGCTGAGTGGCCAAAAGCCGATGCAATCGTCGGGAATCCACCGTTCCTCGGGGATAAGAAGCTGGTTCGCGGTTTGGGTGCGGGTTACGTTAGGTCTCTGCGGCGCGCGTACAAGGGCCGCGTGCCAGGCGGGGCAGATCTTTGCTGCTACTGGTTCGAAAAGCTTCGGCTGCAGCTCGCAAGTAGACGCGCGACGCGCGGTGGCCTCGTTGCGACGGATAACATTCGGTCCAGCCCGAAGAATCGGAAAGTCCTTGAGACCGCGACAACCGAATTGCGGATTATTAACGCCTGGACTAACCAGGACTGGATCAATGACGGAGCCGCGGTTCGCGTTTCATTGATCAGCTTTGACCGAGCAGACAGCTCTGTTGCTCAACTCAACGGTGTGGATGTTCCGCGGATACAACCGGACCTCTCGGTTGGCGAATCTCGGACTGAAAGCATTCACCTGGCTGTTCCATTGCCAGAGAATGCGGACATCGCATTCAGCGGAATCACGAAGAAAGGGGCATTCGATCTTTCTGGCGAGAAAGCACGGGCGATGCTTGCCGCTCCAACTGGGCCGCACGGTCGGCACAACGCTGAAGTTCTCTTCCCGTGGAAAAATGGGGACTCAATTGTCGGCCGAGATCCAGATAAGTGGATCATTTCATTCGGAGAGATGGAAGAATCAGAGGCCATGCTTTTTCCGGAGCCTTTCGACCATGTACAAGTAGCTGTGTATCCGATGCGCGCGCAAAGCAATAGCGCATTGGAGCGACGTCGTTGGTGGCAGTTGGGTCGGCGGGCTCCAGATCTATTCGTGGCGATCGATCGGTTGACTCGGTTCTTGGTGACTCCTGAGGTCTCAAAACACCGTCTCTTCGTGTGGCTTAGCGGAAAGGTCGTGCCGGATAAGAACCTCGTTGCGATTGCGCGGGATGACGATACGACCTTCGGAATTCTGCAGAGCCGGATACATTCGGTGTGGGCCCTGCGCGTTGGCACACGCTTGGAGGACCGGCCTAGGTATACCTCGACTACGACTTTCAGAAGTTTCGCGTTTCCTAAGGGCCTTACTCCAAACACGCCCCAATCGGATTACGCAGATGACTCGCGCGCGCAGCGCATTGCAGCGGCTGCCAAGCGCCTTCACGAGCTACGTGAGAATTGGCTCAACCCTCCAGAGCTCGTAGAGCGAGTGCCTGAAGTCGTATCAGGTTTTCCGGAGCGGCTAGTCCCCAAGTCGACGGAAGTAGCAAAGGCGCTCAGGAAGCGAACATTGACCAATCTTTATAACGATATGCCGACTTGGCTGCAGCACGCACATCAGGAATTGGACAATGCTGTCGCGGCGGCATACGGATGGGAGTGGCCGTTGTCTGAGGACGAAATTCTGAAGCGTTTGTTCGCGCTCAACCAGGAGCGCGCCGGGTTATTGAAGCCTTAAGTGCATGTGGGAAAGAGGCGAAGAAAGAGTCGGAAGAAGAAGAGTTCGTGAGTCAGGGCAGGTTCGGAGTCTGAGCGCAGTCGACAAGACGCGGTTGTCGAAAGCCAGACTCTCCAGTTCGCGTTCAACCTAACAGTGATCTACGGCAACAACGCCGCAGGCAGAGCTGTGGCTGACGGATGTTCAATTCGGAGTCCACTTACCAGTCGGACCGACCCTCAACTTGAAGCAGCGTTCAAACCTGCTCTGGCAAGCTCAAACACAGCATGCCGCGTACGCAATGTGACTGCGTCCGGATAGACGGCGACTACGTTCGCGGCAAGTCTTTCGCAGTCTCTAAGCAACCTCTGCCGAGCATCGAGTGCTTGTGCCGAGCCCATGCGCTGCCGAATATCTCGCACGCGACCCTGGTGGCAATGCCACAGCCGCTTGCCGCTGAGACAGGGGCAATCAATGTACCCCTTGATGGCGGGTGCTCCTATGGCAGCAAGCAGATTCAGCGTGGCGTCCAGGCTCGGTGACTTCAATAGCTGCGCGTAGTAGTCAGCAACGCCAAAAGCATCGTGAGCCCATTCGCCCGCAGGCCATTTCTCACCGCGTTCGACTAAAGCCTGCCCGATGAAGTAGCTGTGGATGGGTCCTTCCACGAAATGAAGCAGGTTACGGCCAACGGGCCATAGTTCCCAGCGCTGATCCGGAAGCATGACGCATGCCTGCCCAGTGATTGGCTGGACGTGCCGTTCTGCGGTCTTGGGAATTCGTCCACCAATCTCCCAGACCTCGGGCATCGACAATGGGTAATCGTGCCTTAGGAGGATTCGGATCTGATAGCGCTCGATCTCGTCACTTCCGTCACTGATTGTGAACGTGCCGGACACCTGTATCTCGCCGTTGTGCGGTTCGGCGTGCAGGAGGTGATACTTAGCCAGAACCTCGTCTACTTCGCGCCAGTTCGGTCCCGAGCGATCCATTCCTCAGTTCTTGATCTTGGCGTAGGGCCGGATCGGCACGGCTGCGGTAGCCACGCGATGCAGCTTCCGGATCTTTTCGTCCTTTGCTTCTTCTTCGACTTTGCCGAATACGGATTCCCACCCGTGAGAGCTGACGGTTTCCAAGGTTCGCTTCGCTACCCACTGGAGCGTATTGCGGTGCTGGTCGAGCGTTTCCGTCAGGTCATTGCCAGACGGATTGGCGGGATCCTCCACGGTGAGCTCTTCCGAGTTGTCGCGCAACTCGGTCAGGATGTGCGTGAGTTGATCCGTCAAACCCCAATTCGTCTTCCCCGCCAGCAAATCAATCACGAGCAACTCGAGGACGAAGGTCTTGAGTCCGATAGCGTTCAAAACCTTCCACAACTTCATGAGCCGGATGGCATCCGTCACTCCGCTGTCCCGCACATGATCGATATGTGTCTGAAGGTTGGTCTTGAGACGGTCCTTGTTTGCAAGATTCTGGTGCAGGTACACGTCGGTTCTTGTGTCGTCTGTGTAGCGACCTGGGACTATGTCGATATGCAAGTCGCTGCCCTGTCCATTCGGGTCCAGCACGCGCAGGCGCAGCGCGCACGTCCGGCGTTCGACCTGGTACTT
>Ga0187894_10007620_pt1 | contig 10133 bp, 12 predicted proteins | sample GBC1701081metaG_FD_136650 | JGI IMG/M metagenome (GOLD analysis project Ga0187894, IMG submission 136650) | White microbial mat communities from a lava cave in the Kipuka Kanohina Cave System on the Island of Hawaii, USA - GBC170108-1 metaG ... | reverse complement strand
GATCCAGCGTAACGCGCGCTTCGCCAACCCCGACTACTGGGAATGGCAGGTCGGCCTGGTCGCCACGCTTTACGGCGTCGACTTCGGCATCACCTATGTCGACACCAACATCTCCAAGAGCCGCTGCAACGGCGGCGGCTTCAACTATTGCGCCCCGCGCGCCATCTTCAGCATCAGTAAGTCGTTCTGACCCTTTTTGGACCACGCGCGTCCACGCGCGCATCGGCGCGTAGCGCCGACGACCGTCTTCGCTCTTCGCTTCGCTACGAGCGAATGCGGGCATGGACGCCCGCGGTCCGAAAAAACTAAACCACGGCCGGCCCCAGCCCGACGCTGCGACGTGCAGCCTGCAGGGTGTTGTGCAGCAGGCAGGCGATGGTCATCGGGCCGATGCCGCCAGGCACCGGAGTGATGGCACGGGCCACGGCACGTGCGGCTTCGAATTCGACATCGCCGATCAACCGCTGCTTGCCGTCGGGTTTGGTGATGCGCGTGATGCCGACGTCGATCACCGTGGCGCCCGGCTTGATCCAGTCGCCCTTGATCATCTCAGCCCGTCCGACAGCGGCGACCAGGATGTCGGCGCGCCGGCACAGCGCGGGCAGATCGCGGGTGCGCGAATGGGCCACCGTCACCGTACAATCCTCGCGCACCAACAGTTGCGCCATCGGCTTGCCGACCAGCACCGAGCGGCCGACGACCACGGCATCGGCGCCGGCGAGCGCGCCCAGGGAATCCTTGAGCAGCATCAGGCAGCCCAGCGGCGTGCAGGCGACGGAAAAGTCCAACGGGCCGCCGCTGGATTGCACCAACCGGCCGGCGTTCGTCGCGCTCAGCCCGTCGACATCCTTGGCCGGATCGATTGCGGCAATGACGCGGGCTGACGCGATGTGACCGGGCAACGGCAGCTGCACCAGGATGCCATGCACGGCGGGATCGGCGTTCAGCCGGCCGACCAGGGCCAGCACATCCGCCTCCGCGGCAGTGGCCGGCAGCTTGTGATCGAAGCCGGCCATGCCGGCTTCGGTGACCAGGCGGGTCTTGCTGCGGACATAGACCTGGCTCGCGGGATCGTCGCCCACCAGCACCACGGCGAGGCCGGGCGTCAGCCCCTTCTCCGCCTTCAATGTCGCCGCTTCGCGCGCTACCCGCTCGCGCAGGCCGGCCGCATAGGCCTTACCGTCGATGATACTTGCCGTCATCCAGACCACCTCGTGCCGTTGATCCGGCGCCGACATAGATCATGAATGCGACGCGCGCCATGCCTCGATGATCGCACCCAACGCCTGCGGATCGCCGGCGACGCTCACCAGCTTGCGCCGCGCGGTCGCCCCTTGGACGACAGCAAACGACGCGGCCGGCATTTTCCAGGTGCGTGCCAGCAACGCGATCAGCGCCGCATTGGCCTTGCCGTCCTCGGGCGGCGCCGTGACAGAGACGGCCAGCGCTTCGCCCTCGACGTCGGGCACGATGCCCTCGATGCCGGGACGGCGCGCCTGCGGCTTCACCTTCAGCCGCAGCCGCAGGCCATCGCCGGCGGTCCGGTAGAAGCTCACAGCAGCGAGATCGATCGCCCGGCCATCAGGGGATACAGGACGGCGCGCTGCAAGAAGATGATGATCAGGATCAGCACCAGCGGCGACAGATCAATGCCGCCGAAACTCGGCAGTATCCGCCGGATCGGCCGCAGCAGCGGCTCGGTGATGCGCGCCAGGAACTCCCAGATCGTGCGCACCACCTGGTTGCGGTAGTTCACGACGTTGAAGGCGAGCAGCCAGCTCATGATCGCTTGCGCGATCAACAGGTAGACGAAGAACTCCAGCAAGAGGCTGAGCACGTAGGCGAGCGACGAAATCACCAGGGCTCTCCGAGGGATAGGAACGTGACCGCAGGCATAGCCGAGCCCCGGGGGCGCCACAAGACGGGCGCCGCGGTCGGATATATGGTCATCCCGTACGCCGCGCGGGATTGCCGCGACGGGAAATCGCAGAAGATCCTCGCTGCACTCGGGCTGACGAAAATCTCACGCCCGCGACAGCGAGAACTCCAGAGCACCGAAGCGGATCTTTTTCGACTGCGTGACCTCACGGATGCCGTGGCTTGGCAGCAGCTGGGCGCCGTCGATGGCCGTGCCGCCCGTCGAGCCCAGATCCTCCAGGCCGAGCCGGCCCGGCGCCAGGTGCAGGCGCGCGTGCGGATTGCCGATCGAGGCCTCCGGCACGATCAGGTCGCCGCCACCACCCTGGCCGCTGACGACATAGATGCTCTTACCCTCGACCAACGACAGCACGAAGGGCGTACCCCCTGGACCGGGTGTCGACAGCGCCCACCCTGGCCCCGATGACGTTGGCGCCTGTGGCGCTGACGGCGGTGGCGGGGGCACGATCGGCGCGCCGGCCTGCGGCATGGACCGGCCGGCAATCACCGTGGCCTCCCCATTGCCGCCGGCTGGTGGTGTCGGCTGGGCCGACGGCGGCGGTGCCACGGGTGACTGTCCGTAGGACGGCGGCGGCGCCACGGGCGGCGGGGCGTAGCCGCCGGCGCCACCTGCTGGCGGCGGGTAGCCGCCCGGCGGCTGGCCGTACTGAGGCTGGGGTGATGGCGGATAACCGGGCTGTTGCGGATAGCCCGGCTGCGGTGGATAGCCGGGCTGCCCGGATGGCTGCGGGTACCCAGGCGGCGGGTAGCCCGGCGGCTGCGGATATCCTGGCTGTTGCGGATAGCCCGGCTGCTGCGGGTAGCCCGGTGGCGGATAGCCCCCGGGTTGCGGTGGATAGCCGGTCGCCGGCGGGTAGCCCGCCTGCGGCGGATAGCCAGCGGCGCCCGGGGTCAGCCCCGGTATGCCACCGCCGAACGGCACTTGGCCGCCCTCTTTCGGCCAGCGAACGAAGGCGAAGGCGTACAGCAACCCAAGCTGGATCAGCTGGACCAGGATGCCGACAAACGGGATCAGGCCGAGGATGAAGCCGCCGACGCCAATTGCCAGCGCATACCAGCCGGGATAGCCCGCCTTCTCGATGATGCGCCAGGTCATCCAGACACCCAGCGCCACGAAGATGAGCGAAAAGAGCAATCCGCCGATGGTGGCGGCGCTGCTGTAGCTGCCCATCATCGGCCTCCCTGAACCTGACGCATCAGATCCTGCACCGTGGAGGTGCGACCCGATTCGCCGGCCGGCCAGCGCGAAAACGCGAGGATCGCCATCACGGTGAAAGTGCCAAGTCCGAGGATCAGGTTGAGCAGCGTAAGATAGGGCGAAAAACCAGCCCGTTTCAGGATGAACCAGAAGGGCACCGCCACAATCGCGACGCCGATCAGATAGAACACGAAAAAGATGGCCCCGAAACTGGCCATCATACCGCCCATGTCTCCCATCCCGACCTCCCTGACCTGAGCGCCGTGCCTCGCTCAGAGGGTTGCAACAGCTTCGATCTCGACCCGTGCATCGCGCGGCAGTCGCGCGACCTGCACGGTGCTGCGCGCCGGTGCCGGGTCGGGAAAGTAGCTGGCGTAAACCCCGTTCATGGCTTGGAATTCGCCCATATCGACGAGAAACACCGTGGTTTTCACGATCTTCCCCAGATCGCTGCCGGCAGCCTGCAGCACCGCCTGCAGGTTGCGGATGACCTGGTGCGTCTGCGCCTCGACCGAATCGCCGGCGAACTGACCGGTCTTGGGATCGAGCGCGATCTGGCCCGAGCAATACACCATTCCGCCGGCGATGATGGCCTGGGAATACGGGCCCAGCGCGGCCGGCGCCGCCTCGGACTGCACTTTTTGCCTGCTCATGGGATCCTCAACCGACGGGCTGAAACTGGCATGAGCCTAGGCCGCGAAGCAAGCGCCGGTGCGTCGGAAAGCGCGTTTTCTGCGCTCCAAATGATAATGGGACTTCCTTGACTTCGCGGCCCCCCATCACCATTATCCGCGCCGCTTCGGGCGGGGGGCTGTAGCTCAGCTGGGAGAGCGCCTCGTTCGCAATGAGGAGGTCAGGGGTTCGATCCCCCTCAGCTCCACCATCCGACCGAAAGCAACCGTGGACGGCGCCATACTGGGCGCCGTTCTTATTTTTAGCCGCCGCCTGTTCCGGCATTGAGCCGCCGGCCCGGTTCAACGCAGGATAGCGGCATGCACGTCCGACCGCCCTCCGCCGAACGGCTTGGCCTTTCCCCATCCCAGTACAGAACCCTGCAGCGGCTGCGAACACCGGACCGAATCCAGGATTTTGTCACGGCGCTGCCGACAAATTTCGAACTGAAGGGCGACACCGCCCTGTCCGTGCGCGAGACCCTGCGGCAGGGCCACGCCCATTGCCTGGAGGGAGCCTTCGTCGCTGCCTGCGCCCTGTGGCTGGCAGGCCGACCGCCCCTGCTGATGGACCTGCAGGCCGACGCGACGGACGACGACCACGTGGTGACCCTCTTCCGCAGCGGCGGATGCTGGGGCGCCATTTCAAAGAGCAACCACGTCTGGCTGCGCTGGCGCGATCCGGTTCACCGCTCGCTACGCGAGCTGGCACTAACCTATTTTCATGAGTATGTGCTGAAGGACCGCAAGACGTTGCGGACCTATTCGCGACCGTATGACCTGCGCCGCATCGACCCGCGGCTATGGGTCGGCCGCGACGACAACTGCTTTGACGTCGCCGACTGGGTCGATGAGAGCCGCCACTACCCGTTGATCACGTCGATGCAGGCACGCCGCCTGCGCCGACGCGATGCGATGGAGATCAAGGCCGGACGGCTGCTCGAATACGCCGCACCCAACGCCCGCAGCGCCGTGAAGTACTGAGGCGTTTTCCCTTCCCTGGAAGGGTTCTCACTGGCGCGGTTTGGTCTGGCGGGTCTGCTTGGCCGGCTGCTGCGGCGGCGCGAAGCGCGTCTGGCACTGGTGCGTCACTTGATTTACGCGCTGCACGGCTTCGGACTTTTCGACTTTGTTCGCCAGGTCCTTGTCCGCCTGCATCGCCACTTCCAGCGGAACACTGGCCTGCACCTCTTGAACGATGCAGGTGCAGTACGGCGCACAGACGCCCTGACGATCCTTGTACAGCGCGTTGGACTGACACGAGCTCACACAGGAGTTCATCCACTGATTGGCGAACTGTGACGGATAGGGCTGCTGCGCCTGAACCACACCGGCGGTGGCGAGCGCCAGCGCAAACGCCATCGGAACTGACCAGACTGACCTCATCGGTGTCCTCCTCGGTTGCCCATTCGCCGTGGGCGCGAAACGCTCGGGCGCAATCGTGTCCTCAATGTGCAACGCCCGATCCCTGCCGCACGTTCCCGTCGGACTGCAACATCCAGCCAAGACTACCTATTAGGAATGCCGGGTACCAGACTCCCATCCTATTACAGGATGGTGTCTGCACTATTCGTTTCTGCCCGGCAGTAGGATCGTGAACACCGCACCCACGTCACCGTTGCGGGCCGTGATCGATCCACCCATGTCGCGCACGATTCCGAACGCGATGGAAAGGCCGAGCCCCATGCCTTGGCCCGGCGTTTTCGTCGTGAAGAACGGCTCGAACAGCCGCGACAGCGCCATGGCGTCGATGCCGCCGCCGTTGTCGGCGACGGCGATCTCCAGCCCGGCGTCGGTCTGTCGCCGCACCGTAATCTCGACCCACCGCGAGGGCGGTGGCTCACCGAGGTCACTCGAGGGTGGGTGCCGTGCCAGCAGCGCGTCACGGGCGTTGAGCAGCAGATTGACGAACACCTGCTCGAGGGACGGCCGATAGCCGAACGCCTGCAGCGCGCCATCGTCGAACTGCTGGCGGATCAAAATGCCATCGGCGCGCAGGCGGTGACCGCAGATCACCAGCGCACCGGTGACGGCATCACGGATGTCGAAGGCCTCGCCGTCACCCGAGGGGCCGCGGCCGAACACACGCATATGGTCGATGATGCGCGCTGCCCGTACGGCCTGAGCGGCGATGCGCTCGGCCCGCGCATGCAGATAGTCGCGGGCGTCACCGGGCAGATCGGTGCGCTGCAGTCGGTGCTGCAGGTTCTCGGCGGCGAGGCTGATGGCGTTGAGCGGCTGGTTCAGCTCATGCGCCATGCCGGTGGCCATCTCGCCCAGGGTGACGAGTTTGGACGATTGCAGCAGCCGCAACTCGGCCTCGCGACGCTCGTGGATGTCGAGCCAGACGCCGACCACCTCCGTACCGTGGCCAGTGCCGTCCTTTACCAGGGCCAGCTGCTCGTAGACCCAGCGCCAGCTGCCGTCGCCGCAGCGCACGCGCCGCTCGGCGAGCAAGGCACCCGTCGTGACCAGCACCCGCAGTTCGGCCTGGCTCAACGCCGTCGTGGAATCGACGATCGCTTCCCAGGCCTGGCGCGTGGTGATCGAGCCTGCCGGATAGCCGAACTGTTCCTCCAGGGTCTGGTTGTGCGATGCCAGCGACCACTGCAGGTCCGACGTCAGCCGCAGGGTGAAGAGCACGATGGGCGCCTGACGCACCAGCCGCTCGGCCCGCTCCTGACGGGTTCGCGCGTCGTTTGTCTGTGCCCGCAGGGCAGCACCAGCCTCCAGGAACTGATGCGACATCCGGTCGAGTTCCGTGATGCGCGTCGGCGGCGGCGCCGCGCCGATATCGGCCAGCGATCGCGATACGGAATCGGCAACACCGGTCAGCGACCGCGTCAACCCCCAGCCCAGCGTCGAAGCGGCAATGCCGCCCAGCACGCAAATCGCCGCTCCCGCCAGCAGCGCGCGCAGGCCCTGGTCCAGCGCCTGCGCCTGCAGGGCGAAGGGGATCTGTGCTAGGCGCAAGGTCCACGGCAGCGCGGGATCGATGGGAACATCGGCGACGAAGACGCGTGACGACCATGGCCGGTGGGACCCTCCCGACGGCGCGGTGCTCGTCTGCAGCAGCCCCGGCGTGCCGATCGCTTCGATCGTTTCGCCGGTGCGACTATGGATCTCAAGCGCCGTGCCGGGGTCGAGCGGAGTCGAGCGCAACAGATCGCCGACCGCCGGCGACCACACCGTGCCCGCAACCAAGCCAAGGTACTCGCCGGCATTGGCGATCGGCACGAGCGTCGTGATTCGGGTCGCGCCGGCCGAGGGTGTTGCCAGAACGAGTGGCGCCGAGAACGGCGCCCGCGGCCAACCGCGCCGGTCGACTTCGTCGCCGCTGCCGTTCCCCGGCGGCCAATGATCGATGGACTGGCCCGACGCCACCACCAGCAGCACCTCGGAGAGCTGCCATTGGGCGAGCGCATCGGCGTGGGTGCTGAGCAGCGCCAACCCCGGGCGCGGCAGGCCGCGATAGCCGAGATATTCCTCGAGGCTGAGCTGGCCGACATGCCGCAGGGTCGTGCGCATGCCGTCCCACCATCCCCGCACGACGTTGCCGGCCCGCGAGGCCATGAGCTGCGTCGTCCGCTCGGCTTCCGCGATATAGCGACTGTGGCTTTGGGTGGCATCGAGCGCCACCAGCACGACCACTGGAATGATGGTCAACGGCAGCAGGAAGGCGCGCACCGTTTCCTGCACCGTTAATTGCGTGGTGGTTCGCCAGTGACTGGGCAGCAGGCGTTCGGCCAACGCCGCCAGCGCCGCGCAGGCGATGCCGTTGAGGGCATAATTGAGGGCGACATAGGCCGCGACGCGGGACGGCAGGTCGAGCAGTCCGGCAAAGATGCCCCACAGCATCGGCAGCGCAACGATAAGCCAGAACGCGCCGGCAGCGTGCGGCAGCCCCCATCCCCAGCGCCGCAGCAACCACACGCCGCCGATGGCAGCGATGGGTATGATGGCCAGCGCCGGCGGATCGCCCATCAGGATCCAGCCCGCCGCCAGGCACAGCGCACTCAGCAGCGCAAAGCGATCTCCGTGGACCAGGAAGACGAGATAGACCAGCGACAGGCCAAGCAGGATCCGGAACTCGCCGGCCGGTGGCACAAGCCAATCGATGAGCGCAGCGAGAATGCCGGCCGCAATCGCAGCGTCGATAGACGATGCCAGGCGCTTGCGAATCCACCCTTCCCACATGGTGGTCTCATGACGCGGCGCGGTCGATGTTGGCACGGGACGCCGCAACGCTAAGCGCGGTTCAACTTGGTGCCGTCGCGCTCCACCTGCTCGAGGTAGGCCGAGAGACGCTCCACGCCGCTTTCGGTCAAACTCACGATCACGCGGCGACGGTCGACGGGATCGTCCTCGCGCCGCACCAGGCCGGAAGCAATCAATTGCTCGACCCGCCGCAGTGCCGTGGTGGTCGGCAGACCCGAGACCACGCACAGGCTTGTGAGATACGTCTGCTTGTTCTCGATATGCGCCAGCATGAGTTCCAGCAGCATGTCCCAGCTGGGATCGAGCAGGACACTGCTGCGGAAAATCCGCGCACGCACGCGGTGCTCGCGCAGCATGGAGCGAATGCGGTCGGGCCTCTCCGGTGGCCGCGCATCGCCCGCCACGGCCGGCGTGGTGCCATCACTCGCTACCGGTTCCACGTTGGCTTCACCGACCAGCAGACGATTGAGCGTCGCGTTGATGCGGGCGAGCGTATTCTGCATCTCCGAATAGCGCTTGCGGATGTCGGCCTGCTCCGTGCTCTGCTCGCGGGCACCCAGGCACCGCTCCATGGCCCGCCGCACGGTCGCCACCAGATCGGCGCGCGTCACCGGCTTGCTCAGGAAATCGCTGGCGTGCAGGCGCAACGCACGGATCGCCGTATCCATCGTACCGTGACCCGTCAGCACGATGATCTGCGGCTTGGGCGCCTCGGCCTGGAGCTGCGCCAACAGTCGCTCGATCAGTTGAAGCCCGTCCAGTTCAGGCATCCGCACGTCGGTTACCACCACACCGATCTCCGGATTGGTGCCGAAGAGCTTGAGCGCCGCCGTGCCGCTGGGCGCCCGCAGGACAGCAAAGCCCTCCTCGCTCAATGTCGTGGCCATCTCCTCCAGCAAGTCGGCCTCGTCATCGACAATCAGCACGCTGGGTGGCGTTTGCGTCGTCTTGCGCAAGTCACCACGAACCGGCGCGTAGCTTGGCCGGCGCGGCGGCGTGGCGCAGCCGCCGTTGCCGCTCGCTGTTGCTGTCAGACTTGGCTCTGTTTCCGGCATGGCCCGACGATTCCACTTTCAGCGTTGCGCCGACTGCGACTGCCACGCGCGTGCTGCGCGCTCACCCTCGGCAACCTGTGCCGGCGTGAGTTCCTGGCGGAGTTTGCCCAACAACGTGCGCGCGCCGTCGAGCTGGCTGGAGCTCAGGTAGGTCCACTTGTAGGCTTCGACCGCATCCTTCGGCAGGCCATCACCCAGATAGTGCGCCGATGCGAGCTTGAGCTGCGCTACGGCGTAGTTCTGGTTGGCCGCCTGCCGGTAGTAATCGAGCGCACGCGCCTTGTCCGGCGTCACGCCGATGCCGTTGGCGTACGCATCGCCCAGCGTCGTCTGGGCGAAGAACGAGCCCTGGTCGGCGCTGGCCTTGAGCCACACCAGACCCTTGCGGGTGTCCTTCGACACGCCGTCGCCGGCCATGTAGAGCATGCCGATGGCGTACTGGGCGTAGCTGTGGCCAGCGCCGGCCGCCTTCTCGAACCAGTAGGCGGCCTGCTTGACGTCACGCGTAACGCCGGATCCTTCCAGGCACATGGTGGCCGCCATGACCTGGGCGAACTTGTCGCCGGCGCGGGCGGCCGCGTCGAACTCCTTGAAGGCCACGGCGTAATTGCCGGACTTGTACGCCGCCATGCCCTCGTTGAAACCCGCCTGCGCCGGCACGCCGAACAGCAGAGCGGAAGCCAGACCAAAAGCGAATAAAGTATGTTTCACGGTTAATCTCCCCAGAGCTCACAGCAATCAAAAAGATGCCCCCAGACGTACGAACACCTGCCAGTCCTTGCTGCCGTCCTTGTTGCTGATGCGGCCGGCCAACGGCTTGGCAGCTTCGATCTCACCGCTAAACTTGTCGAAAATCTTGATGCGGATGCCGCCACCCGCCGACGCACCTTCGCTGAAGAAGGGCTTGTTCAGGCGGCTGCTGGACCACAGGCGACCGTAGTCGGCGAAGGCGTAGAGGTAATGGTCCAGCCACTCGCGCGGGATGAAGTCGATCGGCGGCCGCCAGCGGATTTCGCCGGAGATGGCAAAGCCGTGGTCGCCGACGGTTTCCAG
>Ga0187894_10007619_pt1 | contig 10134 bp, 7 predicted proteins | sample GBC1701081metaG_FD_136650 | JGI IMG/M metagenome (GOLD analysis project Ga0187894, IMG submission 136650) | White microbial mat communities from a lava cave in the Kipuka Kanohina Cave System on the Island of Hawaii, USA - GBC170108-1 metaG ... | reverse complement strand
CTGTCATTCCTCCGAGTCCTGGCGTCGATCCGTTGGTCATCTCTCTCACCGAAGGCGTTCGTCACACGCGCCGTCCCGCCGCGCTGGCGCTCGCAAACTGCGGCCTTTTCAACGGACTGCTAGTGCGGCGACCGACTCTTTTGCAAATGCGGTAGGCCGCAGCTAAGTTCCGCCGCATGCGAATTCCGAGAACGGCCGTGGCTCTGCTGGGCGGTGTGGCCCTGGGGTGGGTGGTTGCCGACGCGGGTCCACCGCCGGTGATTCACGATCTCGGCCAGGTGAATCCGACGCCCGTGCCGACCGAGAAGACCTACCGCAAGATGAGGCTGATCACGTCGCTCACGGTGCAGAACAGCCCCGAGGGCGAAACCGTGGTGACGTTCGAAGCGAGCGACGTCGCCAAGAACAAGGATGGGAAGTTCCGTAACCTTGCGTCGCAGCGATACTCGCTCGGCGAAGTGAAGAAGCAGCACGCCGCCCAGCGCGATGTCATCATCACCGACCTGCGCACCCTCGAAGAAGCGATACTCAAGTACGTGGAGGCCGTCGGCGGTCCCCGCGATCGTCCCGACAAGGGCGGCGAGAAGCGGCCCGAGTAGGCGCTAGCGCCCGAGGATCGATAGCAGGTCGGGTACGTCGGCCGCGGTGATGAAGTCGTCGCGGTTGACGTCGGCTTCGGGTGGGATGTCCGAAGTGCTCACCTGTTCGCCGCTGCGCTCGAAGATGAGCGCGAGGAGGCTCTCCAGATCGGCCTGATCGACGAGGCCGTTCAGATCGACGTCGCCGATCAGGATGGCGGGCGTCGGTGAGGGCGTCGGCGTGATCGTCGGCGTTCGTGTGTTCAGCGGCGTCGATGTCGGCGTTCCGGTTGCTGGGACCGGCGTCGCGGTGAAGGTGGGCGTGCTGGTGACCGTCGGCGCCGGCGTCTGGGCCGACCCGCGATAGAAGAGGCCGTAGAGCAGCAGGTTCTCGATGGCCGTGCGGTCCGGTCCGTTGTCGTTGTTGGCGCCGCAGAAGTCGAGCGAGGTGACGATGATGCGGCCGTCGCCGTGTGGATACTCGATGAAGGAAACGCCGTCGCTGTTGCGGATGAGTACGGTCTGCGACGGAGCGTTGTCGATCTGGCCGCGGTCGACCGGGCCCCAACCGAGGAAGTTCGACTGCGTCAGCGGCAGGCCGCCGAATCCTTCGCCGGTGAAGTACGGGTGCGCGGTATTCTGGAGGCTCTCGAGGTTGTGGGTCGCGTCGGCCTTGTAGTCGACGAGAATCGGCGCGATGTCCATCTGGTCGCCGCGGAGACCGGCGACGTTGATGACCACCGAACCTCCCTGCGCCGCAAACTGCTCGAGTCGCCCGCCCAGCTTCGACACCTGGATGAGATTCGCATAGTCGTCGTCGCCGAGGCGGGGCGCGATGAAGATAGCGCGGTAAGTGCGGCGCAGAAAGTCGACGTCGGCGAAGCGGTCGTCGTTGGCGAAGTCGGAGAGCTGCGGTCCGAAGATCGTCGGACCCGAGTCGAGGCGCTCCGACAGGCGCTCCGCGACTCGGGTGATGCAGTCACGCGCCGCCGGCGTGCGGCCGCGCGGCATCAGGTAGTCGATCAGCGGCGTCGGAACGGGCGTCTTCGTGATCGTGATCGTCGGCGAGATCGTCGGTGTTAAGGTCTCCGTAGGAGTCTCCGTCACCGTCGCCGTAGCGGTCGGTGAACCGATCGTTTCCGTGGTAGTCGGCGGGCCGGTCGTCGCGGTCTCGGTCGGCGTGAAGCTCTCCTCGGGGGTCGCGGTGCCCGTCGGCGTTTCGGTGAGCGTCTCCGTCGCGGTGCCGCTTGGCGTTCGAGTGGAGGTGCGCGACGGCGTGGCCGTGCGCGTTGCGGTCGGTGAGTCGGGCAGGGTACCGGTAACGGTCTGGGTGACCGTCGCAGTTTGCGTCGGCTGAGTCGTTTCCGTCGCCGTTCCGGACGGCGTCGGCGTGCGCGTCGGCGTGCGCGTGCGTGTCCGAGTTGCCGTGGACGTCGGCGGTGACGTGCTGGTTGGCGTCGCGGAAGAGGTCGCAGTCTCGAGCGGCGTCGGGGTGACGGACACGGTGTCTGTCGGCGTCGGAATCGGAGTGGTCGTGAAAGTCAGCGTCGGCGTCCGCGTGAGCGTGATCGTCGGTGAGAATGGCGGCGTGGCTGTGGGAGTGGCGCTGTCGACGGGGGTCGCCGTATCCGCCGGGGTCAAAGTGATCGTGAAGGTGCGCGTCGGGGTGGGGCCGGTCGGGGTCTGCGTCGCCGTCGCCGTCATCGTCGGTGTCGCCGTCGGCGGCAGGAAGCCGCGCGTGTCGAAGGCGACCTCGAGCATGGCCTGCATCAACTGGCCCACTGAGTTACTCGAGATGTGGACGACGCCAATGTCGAGCATGTCGACGGCGTCGAGGGTCCAGGGAAGCCCGGTCTGTGGATTGGTCTCGCTCGTCCAGCCAAAGCCGCGGAGTTGGAGCGTTGCCTCGAAGCCGGTCGGATTGTTCGGGTCGTCGAAGCGGGCGCCGCCGGCGGCGCGCAACTCGCACGGCACGGAGTTGACGCGCAGGAAGAGGCGCATCTTGTCCGTGGTGAGGCTGCCTTTGCGAACGACGACGTTGTTCTTCACCGCTAGGATGCGCCCGTAGATTCCCGCGGGGGTCGAAGGCGCGTGGCAGAATGAGACCGAGAGATTTCCGATGTTGGTCTGCAGGAAGGTCGTGTCTGTCGGCGGCACTTGATTGACGCAGCTGAAGGCCCCCTGTCCGCACGAGGCGCTGCCGGAAGCCCAGCCGAGGAAGAAGCCGTCGGCTGTCGGAAGCAGCCCGATGATGCGCACGTCCTCCGGCCAGACCAGGTCGCGCGACAAGGTGTGATCGTCCCACACGACGTCGGCAGACGGCCCGCTCGAATCGAAGCCGATTCGGCTCGAAGTGATCGCGACGGTCGACGCGTGCGGCGCGTCGACCTCGACGTTCCCGTTCACACGAAGGGTGACCGAGCCGCCCGCGGTCACGGAAGCGTATTGAAGCTCGAGCTGGGTGAAGGTGTACGGCGGATTGGAGCCGCAGAGCGCGAGCGGCGTCTGGCTGGTGCCGACGCCGAGCCCGCCGATCTCGACGCTGACGGTGAAGTCGGGATTCAATACGAGGCCGACCGCGTTCTGCGCTCCCGCACCTGACCAACTGCGTATGCGGCGCGGGCCGGTGAGCGAGGTGTTCTGGTGACAGACCCAGATGCCGTCGGTGATGGTGTCGCTGGCAGTGATGGATAGGCTGACGTTCTGGGCACCAGTCTGGGTCCCGACGTTGAACGTGCGCAGGCCGAAGATACCGTTGCGGGCCACATTGGTCTGTCCAGGGTTTCCCGTTCCCGGGAGATAGTCGCCGATGAGGCCGGCCTCAAAGCCGTTCATGCGCTCGATACCGCGCAGATCGGGGCCGGGGAACGTAGCCGTCGGCGAAGGTACGAAGGTCTCGGTCGGGGTCACCGTCAGTGTGGGGGTGCGCGTGATCGACGGTGTCGAGGTCACCGTCAGTGTGATCGTCACCGTCGGTGCAGCGGTGCCGGTGTCGGTGGGCTCCGGACTGCCTGTTTGAGTCACCGTTGCCGTCCGGGTCTGCGTCAGCGTCGCCGTTGGCGTCAGGGTCACGCTGGGGGTCCGCGTCGCGGTGAACGTGTCGGTCGGACTCGGCGTGAAGCTCGGCGTATCCGACGGCGTCGGCGTCGGCGTTTCCGTCGGGGTCGCGGTCTCCGTCGGCGTGTCGGTTGCCGTCGGAGTATCGGTTGGTGTGAACGGCGGCGTCGGCGTGTCGGTGAACGTTTGCGTCGGGGTGAAGCTCGGCGTCGGCGTGCGGGTGTTCGTCGCGGTCGGCGTCCGGGTGCGCGTCGGCGTTGGAGTGAAGGTGCGCGTCGTGGTGGCCGTCGCTGTCCGCGTCGGCGTGCGAGTGATCGTCGGCGTCGGGCTCGGGAAACCGGTGGTGTCGTACGCGACTTCCTGGACGACCTGTGTCAGCACTTCCGCCTCGCCAAAACCGAGGTTCTGGACGATGATCTCACTCTGATCGATCTCGACCGGGTTCAAGGAGTTCCACTGGATGCCGGTACCGGGATTGGTCTCATCGATGCGCGCCAGGCTGCCGAATACGACCGGCAGGCTGAAGGTGCGGTCCGCCAGCGCACCGCCGTTGCCGCCGCACGCGGTGGAGTTCACCCGCAAGGTGACGGCGATGTCGGAAGCGGAGTCGCTGCGGCCGACGATCATCGTCTTCAGCGCGAGCATCTCACCGTAGATCCCGACTTCACCGATGGTCTGATGGCAGAAGGAGGTTCGCGCGCTGAATGTCACGGATTTCAGCGTGGTATCGTCTCCGTCGTTGGGCTGTTCGTCGACGCACTCGAACGAGCCGCTACCGCCACACGGACCCGTCGGCGTCCAATCACCGAACGCAGCGTCGCGGTTGGGCGCGAGTGCCATGACGCGGAGATCGCCGGGAAAGATTGCCTGCGGCGGACTGCCGATGGTGTGGTCATCCCAGATCAGCGCCGCCGTGGCGCCGGCGCCGTCGTCCGGGCCGATGCGAGTCTCGTCGATGAGATTCGGATAGGCACCCGATCCCTGGATCTGCTGCGCGCCGTTCACACGCAGGCCGACAGCCCCGTTGCTCTCGTCGGAGAGATAGCGCAACTCCACGTGCGTGTAGCCGGACGAGCACAGGACGACGGCGGTCGTGCTGGTGCCGATCAGATCGCCGTCGACGAAGAGCGAGAGCGTACGGTTCGGGTTCAGAATGAGCTCGACCACCGGGACGCCGTCGCTGAGCCAGTCCCGTACACGCCGCGCCTGCGCCGGTGTCGCTGAGACACACATCCAGATGCCGTCACTTGCGACCGCTGAGGGCCCGCTCAGCATCGTCGAGACGTAGGCTTGGTTCTCCTGCGCCGCGTTGGTGAAGAGCGCGAACTGCCCGCTGCGCGCGGTGATGGCCGGTGGCCCTGGAGAGTTCTTGAGGACGAGAACGGCGCCGAAGGCGCCGGCTGTCGTATAGTCGGCCGTTCCGCCCGACTCGAAACCGTTGAGCTGAGCGATGCCGCGTAGACTGGCGAACGCCGGTGCAGTTGCGACGAGAACCACCACGAGCGCAGCGGCGGCGCACGCGGCCGCGGGCGAGCGTCTACGCGCGGACTTTACTCCCCGCGTTTGGCCAGGCGCCGATCGGACGCCTAGCACACGTCCCTCCCCGTACCGGGGCCAGGAGACTCGAACCTGGAAACACCTCTCATTACCCGGGCTGCGCGAGCCCCGACCCAACGCTTCGTCGCTTCGTTGACTTGGTACCAGGGCCCTGTTAGCTTTTGCAACCTTTAGGCGCAAGCTTTTCATGAAAATCTCGGCCGTGAAGGGCTTTCGCGACGTTCTTCCCGAGGAGAGCGCACGCTGGAGCTGGATTGAAGCGACAGCCCGTGAGCTCTTGGCGCGCTACGATTACGGTGAGCTTCGCATCCCGATCGCCGAGCGCAGCACGCTCTTCAGCCGCTCCATCGGAGAGACCAGCGACATCGTCGAGAAGGAGATGTACACCTTCGACGACCGCGACGGCACGCAGTTGTCGCTCCGGCCGGAAGGTACAGCCTCGGTCGTGCGCGCCTACGTCGAGCACTCAATCCAGGTCAAGGAGCCGGTCTCGAAGCTCTTCTACATAGGGCCGATGTTCCGGCGCGAGCGCCCACAGAAGGGCCGCTATCGCCAGTTCCACCAGATCGGGTGGGAGGTCATCGGCCGCGACGACCCTGCCATCGATGCCGAGGTCATCACGCTGGTAGATGATCTGCTCGCGCGCCTCGGCGTGCGCACCGCGCGCTTTCAGTTGAACTCCCTCGGCGACGGCACTTGCCGTCCGGTGTACCGTGAAGCGCTCACGGTCTGGGGACGTGCTCACCTCTCCGAGCTGTGCGATAACTGCCGGCGCCGACTCGAACAGAATCCGCTGCGCCTGCTCGACTGCAAAGAGGAAGGTTGTCGTGCGGCGACGGCGTCGGCACCGGCGATGGCCGACTACCTGTGCGCGCCGTGCCGGGCACATTTCGACGACGTCCGTGCGATCCTCGAAGGCGAGGGGATCAACTTCGTCGTCGACCCGCGTCTGGTGCGCGGCCTCGACTACTACTGCCGCACCGCATTCGAGATCGTCGCCGAGGGGCTCGGCTCGCAGAACGCGGTCGGCGGCGGAGGTCGCTACGACGGCCTGGTGAAAGCCGCTGGTGGACCGGACGTGGGAGGTGTAGGTGTCGCGCTCGGTCTCGAGCGCCTCGCCATGGTCGCGGGCGACACCCCACTGCAACCGGGGCTCGAGATCTTCATCGCACCGCTCGGACGCGATGCAGACCTGACGGCGGCGCGCTTGGGCCGCGAGCTGCGTTCGCAAGGGGCGCGCGTCGAGGTCGAAAGTGGGAGCCGTAGCTTGAAGAGCCACATGCGCCGCGCCGACAAGCTGGGTGCGCACTACGTCCTCATCCTCGGCGAGCAGGAACTCGGCAGACGAGCGGCGTCCGTACGCGACATGGTCGCGAAGCTCGATTTTCAGTGCGCCATACCGCTCGACGCGGAGCCCGAGAAGTTCCTCGCGACCCTCCGCCAACTGGCGGTTGAAGCTTCGTCGCAGACCGCATGAGCGGGGCGACGATGCGACGGTCCCGCCCTCCGGGTGCCGCCGCCCACCAGGGTTTCGTGCAGCAACCGATCTCCGCGGCATTGTGCCTTCTCCTCTGCCTTGCTTCGATGTCTGCGTGTGGCGCTTCGTCCAAGGGAAAGCTCGCGTCTGCGGCGGTCCCGATGGGCCGCCTTGCAATTCTCCGCTTGGAACGCGCTGCGCCGCAGGGCGAGCCAGTGCCTAGCGTGGCGCGCGACGGCAACCCCAATCCACTCCTGCCAGCCGATGCGGAGGCCGTGGTCACGGCGCAGGTCTATGGCGTCCTCGCCAACGATCCGCGCTGGCGGCTCGTCCCCGATCTCGACGTCGATGACGCGATGCGGGCAGTGCCGCTCTCGGGCACGCTCGAGACTCGAGCGCAGGCGCTCGGCAAGGAAGCCGCCGCCGACGGAGTCGTCACCGGGCGCGTCTCCCGCTTGCAGGAGCGCGCCGGCGGCGACTACGGCACGCGCTATCCTGCCTCAGTCGGCTTCGAGCTCGAGTTGGTGGAAACGCTCACCGGCAAGGTGCTGTGGAGCGGTTCTTTCGAGCAGACGCAGCAGGATTTGAGCTCCAACCTGTTCGACTTTTGGATGTTCTGGCGGGGCGGCCCGCGCTGGTTCACCGCTGCGGAGCTCGCCGGTCTCGGCGTTCAGAAACTCGTCGAGGACATGGATGCGGCGATGGAGGAAGACGTCGAGGCGGCCGCCTCTCCCTCGACGAGCTCCCCCTGAGCCTGGGCACCCATGTCCTTTGGAGCAGGAGAGGCACGCTTGCCCCGGTTCGTGACGTTCGTCGCTCTCCTTCTCGGAGCGCTCTATCTGGCCTCGTGTGTGATCACACCACCGGGCGCCGGCGACCAGGTCCTCCTGGGTCATCGCTTCGTCGGCTCGAGTGGCTGGCTCGCGAGTGCCGCCCACGGCGTGTTCTTCCTCTGGCTCGCTTATGCCTCCTGGCGGAGGCGCAGCGTCGCGGTCTCGGGTCAGATCGGCTATTGCGTCTACATGATCGAGAACATCTGGATCTACTCGATCGGCGAAGGGCGAGAGTACTTCCGCGGCTTCTATTCGATGCTTCTGGTCAATGCCGTCGTTACGGCGGTGCTGTTGGCGATCTGCCGCATCATTCTGCAGCGGCGCGCCGTCTTCGATCGGTGAGCGGTATGTTCGATGGCGCCGCCAGGCCCGTCCGCCGCGCCGCGTGGGTCGCGATCATCGGTCTGACGGCGAGCTGTCATCGCGGTGGCGAGCGGCTGTACGTAACCGCCCCGTTCAATGACGAAGTGCGGATCGCCGACGTTACGGCGGAATGGCGCTCGGTGCCGGGCGGCGACGACGCCGCCGAGGACCATCTGAGCTTCGCCGTGCACGTCGAGAACCGGCTGGCCGATCGCTTGTACGTCCGCCTTGAAGGCCTCGCCCTCCTCGACGCTGCGGGGAAGCCCCTCGCCGCACCACCAGAGGAACGAGGCTGCGTCGTCGCGGCAAAGGCGACGGCGACCCCGCTCTCTGGAATGGTCGATGTTGCGCCCGCCGGGGCGGCGGCAATCACGTCGTTTCGTGTCCACCGCTTCGGTGTGCCGCTCAGCGAGCGCGGTCGCGGCATTTATCGCGAGTTCCTTCTCCAGTCGCAGAAGTTCACCGCCGCAGAAGTGGACGCCGAGATCGACGGATATCTGCGGAGTCCCGATTGTCCGTGACCACGGCGGGCTCGATTGCGCCCGCGCCGGGGCATCGGCTATCAGAGCGGCATGTGGACGCAGCTCTTGGTCGCGGCGTTCCTCACCGCTTCGCCGCTCCAGCCAATTCAATTCGCCGCTCCGGCTCGCGGGCCCGTCGTCTACCGCCTCGAGGGCTACCTCGATCACGCGCCCGAAGGCGCCGTCGTATACTTCAAGACGATCATTGGCTTCGGCTCACAGGAACGCGTCTACCTGATCACCAAGTATGCACGGCAGGGCGACGGCAATGCGTTCCTCATGTTCCGCAACCTCGGCATGTTCCGGCCCGACTTCATCTTGATCGGGCCGAAGGCGCCGATCGAGAGTCTGATGAACGCGACGGCAGGGAGCCGCGTCACCGGAACGTTTTACTACCGGCAGGGAATGCACGTCCTCGAGCTCGACCCACACCAGCTGCGGATCGAGTAGGGCGCTTGCGCAGCACGAGTAGCTGAAACCGGTTCTTGCTGTGGCCGACGAAACCGTCGACCGCCTCGCGCGCTTCCCGGGCGAGTGTCTTGCGGTGCCGACCGGGTGGCTTGCTCCATGAAAGCGACGCGGACCGCTGTCGCTGCTCGGGACCGACGCCCGTCACCGCGAGAAGCCAACCGAGGGCGCGGTGCTCGATGATCGTCTTGATCGCGGCGTCGTCGAGACGTACGCGGCTCAAGCGCGCGAGACCACCTTGTGGTCCATAGTAGCTGATCTTCAGGGCAGCGGCAGCGGCGGCACGCAACGCTACGGAGAAGTCGACGAGGAAGGTGATGTCGTCGCGACCTGGCGCTCGGTAGGGCGTGGCGTTCCTCTCCTCCGGTCGGCCGGCCGAGATCCGGCGCGCGCCCGGGGTGAGCAGGTGATAGCCGCGGTCGCCGCCGTAATCGATCAGGAGGATCTCGGCGTCGTGGTACAGCCCGGCGAGGTTGGCGACGAAGGTCGGCATCGACGGGCAGGCGAAGTAGGTCCAGGGCAGACGCGAGGAGCGCACCTCAGCTGGCGAGTAGTGCCGCCAGAGGAAACGCCTGAGGCCGCGGACGCTCTGAACCGGCAGCAGCAGCTCGCGAAAGCGCAGACGTTCGCCCGCCGCAAGCGCGGCAGCGATCTCGCCGCGCGTGAGCAACGGCCCGCCGCCGCGTCTCCTGGCAGCGACGTGCACGGCGCGAAACACGCGGTCGCGACCGAGTACCACCTTCTCGTGCGCGAGGCAGTCGAGTACTTCGTTGGCGACGATGAGAGCCACGCCCCGCCGCGTGGCGACTCTTCGGGCCTGTGACAGGTCGAGGTTGGTCCACGTCACGCTGCCCGCCAGCGGCCCGAGCAACTCGGCTTGGCGCCGGCGCAGTGCGGGGCTCTTCTCGATGATGCGATAGCGCAGCCCCTTCGCAAACGAGCGCCAACCTGGGTCGCACGCAGCTTGCGCCGCCACATGCGCGAGCACATCGAGGCAGAGCTGCCCATTGCCGGCGCCGATCTCGCAGACTTCGAAGCGGCGAGGCCGCTGCGCCGCCCGCCACAGCGAATGGGCCCGGCGCGCGACCATCATGCCGAAGTACGGAGAGAGCGCGAGAGGATAGGTGTCGAAGTGGCCGCCGTCGCCGAAGCGCACTGCGCCGGTGGCGTAGTAGCCCCAGCGCGGGTGAAAGAGCGCCTGCTCGACGAAGTCGCGGAAGGAGAGCAGGTGCTGCCGCGGCCCCGCGGTGGCCGCGGACTTGGATCCCACGCGATCCGCT
>Ga0187894_10007618_pt1 | contig 10134 bp, 6 predicted proteins | sample GBC1701081metaG_FD_136650 | JGI IMG/M metagenome (GOLD analysis project Ga0187894, IMG submission 136650) | White microbial mat communities from a lava cave in the Kipuka Kanohina Cave System on the Island of Hawaii, USA - GBC170108-1 metaG ... | reverse complement strand
GAGAATCCGCTTCGCCGTCGGATCGAAGCGGGAGACGGGGATCGTGTTGTTGGGAAAACACGCCGTCTGGTCGGCGGCGGCGCAAGCGCCGGTCTTTTGCGGATCGCGAATCCGCCCGGCGAAGACCCCGCTGCGTTCAGCCGCGGTCGGCGGCGTCGCGGTGTTGTTGAAGACCGGCCGCCGCTGGCGCAACCCGGAATAGCTGAAGAAGAAAAAGGTCTGGTCGCGCGAGATTGGCCCTCCGAAACTGCCGCCGTACTGGTTGCGACGGAGCGGCTCTTTCGTCAACAGGCTCGCGCCAGGAGTCCAGCGTCCGGCGTTGAGGACGTCGTTGCGAATGAATTCAAAGAGCGACCCGCGCCATTGATTGGTCCCCGATTTGGTCACCACATCAACGACTCCGCCGGCGAAACGCCCGTATTCCGCCGAGTAGCTGTTGGTGATGACACGGAACTCCTGCACCGCGTCGGGGTTCGGCAACGAATTGCCGGTGGCGCGCAGGCCGTTCGTGTTGCTGCCGCCATCAAGGTAGTAGTTGACCGAGCCTGCGCCCCCATTGGCTGATCCGTTGACGACGGTGTTCTGCGCGGGCGAGCCGAAGATGTTGTTGTTCGTGGTCGAGTCCACGCCCGCCGTCAGTTCCAGCAGCGTGTAAACGTCGCGGTTGACCAGCGGCAGCCGTGTGATCTCTTCATTGTTGGTGGTCTGACCAAGCGCGGCGTTGGAGGTCTCGACCAGCGGCGCGTCGGAAGTCACCGAAACGGTTTCGGTGACCGCGCCCGCTTCGAGCGCCGCGTCAACGCGCGCATTGCGGTTGACTTCCAGCACGACGCCGCTCCGCACATATTTCTTGAACCCGGGCGCCGCGACTTCGATCCGGTAAGGTCCGATGGGCAGAAACTGGATCGAATACTGGCCGGATGAATCGGTCGTCGCGGCGCGCGAAAAATTGGTTTCGGTATTGATCGCCGTGACCTGCGCGTTCGGGATCACCGCGCCGGCCGTATCACTGACCGCGCCTGAGATTGTAACGGTCGTGACCTGCGCCGAAATTCCCCGAGCGGAAGCGGCGAGAACCAAAAGCAGCGCGAGGAGAGAGAAGATGGATCGCTTGCTCATAGTCACTCCTTATTCAGGTGAGGCCCAAACACTGTCAGTGGCGGATTACGAAATCGGGAAGGAAGAGCATTTTCCATTTTCCATTTTCCATTTGATATTTGGCATTTGTCATTGCCTGATCTGATCTTCTTCAATGACAAATGCCAAATATCAAATGGAAAATGGAACTCTTCGTTCGTTTCGTGATCTACTGACCGTGCCGATCTCGCGTGGTTAGGGAGTGTAAAAATATAACTTCCCGATTTGCCTGACAGTTTGAAACCACGGATTAACACAGATGCGACGGATTTCAACAGATCATCCGTCCTGATCCGTCGCATCTGTGAAAATCCGCGGTTAATTCCGGGAAGTTAATTTTTTACGCGCCCTTAGTGCGCATAACCCACGGATTCCAGTGTTTCTGAGAGCCGCCGGGCGGCGTCTTTCAGATGTTCAGCAATCTTCTTTCCCAGCTCAGCCGAATAGCGCGCTTTAGGAATGCCCACGCTGAGGCTGGCGCAAACATTTTGGCGCGCGTCGAAAACGGGAGCGGCCAGAAAGACCGCGCCCACGATCGTCTCCTCATTATTTGTGGCGAATCCACGCCGTCTGATCTCTTCCCATTCCTGTTCCACGTCGGTCCGTTTGGTAAGCGTCCGGGCGGTCAGTTGCGCGAACTTCGTTTCTTTCAGCAGCGACGCGCGACGCGCCGGAGGAAGAAAAGCCGCCATCACTTTCCCGGCGGCCGTCGCATGAAAATGGACTTCCGCCCCCAACGGCCCGACCAGCCGCAGGTCGCGCCGCGTCTCCTGCACATCCACGAAGATGCCGCGCTCAGCCCGGAGCACCGCCAGATAGGCGCTCTCGTCGTACGCCTCGACCAGTTCGCGCAAATAAGGCCGCGCCACCTCGACCATCTTGATCCCGCCGTTGAGTCCCCTGGCCAGCGTCAACACCTGTAGCCCCAACCGGTAGGGGCCGCCGGCGATCTCCTGCTCGACGTAACCGTGTTTCTTGAGACTGTTGAGAATGCGATGGACCGAGCTTTTGACCATCCCGGTGCGCGCCGCCAGTTCCTGCAAACTGAGACCATCCGGCTCGTCCCGCAACGTCTCCAGCAGCAGGACGACTTTTCCGACCAGCTCGATGTAATGGTCATTTGACATGGATTCTATTTATCAGAATGAATTCCTGTAAGCAGAATGCCGGAATCGCGGGCCGCTGTCAACTCAAACCTGGCATAATCGCCCTGGGCGTGTATCGCTTGGGAGCGTGTCCGGGCGCTGGCATTCTTTTTGCAATACGGTCGCAATGGTAACGAATAATTTAGGAAGGGAAGCCTGCTATTTTGTCGAGATTCAAGGGGGCAGTTTGGGCGGTTGCGTTAGTTTTGCTGTCGGCGACTTTCGCCCTGTGGATTGTCTGGCGCGCCCCGGGGCTGGAGATGAATGCGCGAGACTGGCTGATGCGGCAGCGAGGTCCATTGCAGGCGCCGGATGACATCGTGATCGTCGCCATTGATGAGTCGAGTCTCAAACGCTTCGGACGCTTCCCCTGGCCGCGATCGTTGATGGCGCAGGCGCTCGACTCTTTGAAAAACGCCCAGCCAAAGGCAATCGCGCTCGACGTGCTTTACGTCGAGCCGACAGTCAAAGCCGATGACGCCGCTTTAGCCTCGGCCGTCAAACGCGCGGGCAATGTCGTCGTCGCGGCTCAGTTGACCGCGGGAGCGACAAGCGCGGATGAGGTCGCTTGGCTGCGACCGTTGCAGGATATTGAATCAAACGCCGCCGGGGTCGGTCACGTTGACGTCCACACGGGGTTTGATGGCGTCGCTCGAACGTTGCTGCCGCGTGAAGCCGATGACCATAACAAAGCTTTATGGGCGATGGCGGTCGAGTTGATCCGGGTTGGCGACGGCCTCCCCGCCGACGCTCTACGTGAATCGCCTCATGCGGTTGTCGTCGGCAAGCGCACCCTGCCTATCGCAACCGATCCGGACTCACACCTCATAGAGTCGAAGGGCGCAAGACCCGAGCATCTGCGCGCGGCGCGATTGTTAATTGATTACATTGGCCCACCCGGTTCTTTTGCGCCACAGACAATCAGTTTCAGCGAAATCTTCGATGGACGCGTCGATCCGCAGAGGCTATATAACAAGTATCTGCTGATCGGCGCGACGGCCGCCACGCTCGGTGAACAAGTGGCGTCCCCATTCATGCAAAGTGTGAACAGTGGCCGGTTGCGCAGTGATTTAATGCCCGGGGTCGAAGTGCTGGCGAATCAGGTTAATACCATCTTGCGCGAGAGATTTTATCGTGAGGTCTCTGATTGGATCGCTTTCCTTTGTTCTCTATTAGTCGGCGCCGGCGTGATCATTTTTGCCGCACTTGCGCAGGGAAGTTATGAAGTAGCGCGGCAGATTGCCGCGCTTGGGATTCTGTTGGCCTTGATTTTACTGACCTCCTATCTGGCGTTTTCCCAGTGGCTGATTTTGCCGCCGGTTGTACCCATGCTGTTTGCTTTCGCGATTGCGACGCCGCTGACTTTATTACGGCGGGCGTTCGTGCTCGGCCGCGAGATAGATTCGAGAATAACCGAGCTGTCAAAGGCCGAACAATCGTTATTGCCGGCGGCGCCCGGTCAGACGGCGCCGGAGCAATCCGGGCTGAGCGAATCGAGAGGTCGAACCGAGGCGCGGCGATTGTGGAGATGGCCGCGGGGGGCGGAATGGAGAGCGCGCGAATTGAAGACGCTCAACCGGCAATTGTTACAACGCGCCTTATTCATCGGTCGCGCGATGCGATCGGTTGAAGACGGTCTGATCATCGCGGCGACCGACGCCAGAATTATCTTCGCCAATCCTCGCGCGGCGCAGATTCTCGGCGTCTCCGAACGGGCGCTCGCCGGCAGTGATCTCTTCGAACGTATCAGTGAGGCTGAATCCTCGCACACCCAACAGGTTCCGACGTTTGTCTCGCGGTTGCAATCGGCGGGCGCGGCGCGCGAAGCGTTGCAGCGACTGCTGGAAGAACGCGAATCCATCGAGCGCGACATCACTCTCAGCTCCGGCTCCAACAATGCGCGACATTATTCCCTGCGCATTTCATCAGTCGCTGACTCGGCCGACGGAGCGGTTTACGGGATTGTCGCGGTCTTTACCGACATTACGCGGCATCGCGAATTGCAGCGCACACAGCGTGACGTCATGGCGCTGGTGACGCACGAATTGAAAACCCCCCTCACCGCGATTCAGGGGATAAGCGAACTGCTCTCACAGTTCGAAATGGACGCGGCGCGGCGGCGTGAGATGCATTTGATAATCAACGATGAGGCGAGGCGGCTGGCGCGCATGATTGATGAATACCTCGACCTCACGCGTTTGGAATCCGGAGCGCGCCAATTGAGGCTTACGCCTTTACGGATCGAACAACTGATGGAAAGAGCGTTGTTGTTGCTCGATCCCGTGGCCGGACGCGCCGGAATCGAAATAGTCCGCAATCTCTCCCCGGATTTGCCTCCAATCTTGGGTGACGCGGATCTGATCTCCCGCGCGGTAACCAACCTTGTTGACAACGCCATCAAATTCAGCCCCATCAACTCTACCATCACGATCAACGCCCGCGCCGATGGTTCGGCGGTTTTGATCGAAATCATTGATCAAGGCTGCGGCGTCGCGCCTGAATTTCTGCCCCATATCTTCGAGAAATTCTATCGTGTGCCTCGCGCGGCGAATGTTGATATTCCAGGCGCCGGACTGGGATTGGCGCTGGTGTGGGAGGTCGCCGAGTTGCACAACGGGACGGTGAAGGTTGAGAGCCAGCCCGGCAAGGGTTCGATTTTTTCGCTCTACTTGTGGGAGCAAAAGAAAGATAGTGAAAAATGAGTGGCGGTATTCCCCATATCTTAATCGCTGATGATGATCGCGCGATCCGGATGATGTTGGAGGCGGGGCTTACGCTCAACGGCTTTCTCGTGACTGCCGTGAGCCGTGGCCGCGAAGTGATCGAGGCTGCGCGTAAGAAGAGTTTCGCCGCGGTCGTTTGCGACATCTTCATGCCGGACGGCGACGGAATGCAGGTTGTCCGCGAGTTGGGTGTTATCAGCCCGCAGACACCGATCATTCTAATCACAGCGCAAGGTTCGATAGACCTGACCGTTCAGGCCCTGTCTGAGGGCGCAAGCGATTTCATCGCCAAGCCATTCGAGATTGGCGTTCTCGCTAATCTCCTTCGCCGTTACATCGCCGCCCGGACTGAAGTCGCCGAGACCGAAGAGCGCGAGACCGCAGGTTCCCTGCTCCTGGATGATCTTTCGCGCACACGACTCGTCGGACGCAGCCCGGCGATGGTTGCGGTTTACAAGCTGATCGCGCAGGCTGCGCGCACGGACGCAACGGTGCTTATAACGGGCGAATCCGGCACGGGAAAGGAATTGGTGGCGCGCGCGATCCATCAATTCAGCGCCCGGTCGAACAAGCCGTTCATCGCCGTCAATTGCTCGGGCTTGACCGATACGCTCCTGGAGTCGGAGCTTTTCGGTTACATGAAGGGCGCATTCACGGGGGCGACCAGTGACCGGCCCGGGTTGTTTGAGGCGGCGGACGGAGGCGCGTTGTTCTTGGATGAGCTTGCTTCGACCAGCCCGGCGTTCCAAGCCAGCTTGCTGCGCGTCCTGCAATCGGGCGAAGTGCGTCGAGTGGGGTCGCCGGCGTCGCGTATCGTCAACGTGCGGGTCATAGGCGCAAGTAATGTATCGCTGCGCGCCCTGGCCAACGATGGAAATTTCCGCCCTGATCTTTTCTATCGCCTCAGCATTTTGAGCGTCAACCTTCCACCGTTGCGGGAGCGTGGCGCCGATCTCGACTTGCTGACGTTACACATTGTTCGCCGGTTAAGCGGCGCCGGGCGTCCGCCGCTGCGATTGACGCGGGAATCCGCCGATGCGCTCCGCTCTTATTCATTCCCAGGCAACGTCCGCGAATTGGAGAATGCGTTGACGCATGCGGCGGCGCTGGCGTCGAAGGGGCAGATAACGCTCGATTGCCTGCCAGAGCATATTGCCGAAGCCGCCAGGGCGATAAAAGAAGAGGTCGCAAAAGATCCCGCTCAAGGCATCATTGCCGATTGGCCGACGATGGATGAGTTACAAGGGCGCTATTTGCAATTGGTGCTCGCCCGCAACGGCGGAAATCGCAGCCGCGCGGCGTCCGCGCTCGGATTGGATCGCCGGACTGTCCAACGAATGCTCGCGAAATATCAGATCCCATCTTCCGATGATGATAACGGCGATACTCATGATGAGACGCCGTGAGACGTGGGACATGACAGGAGAAGAAGTGTGCAGGGCTATCCTTTTCTATTACGTCTGACACTTGTCATATCGTTATTCTTGTTGATAGCGCCTGAAGCGCGGGCGCAAGGAGATGCTGTTCGATCGCACGTCCGGAGTGTCGAAGGAAGCGCTCGAATATACATCGGTCCTCAGTCCGGCGCCTTTGCTCCCAAACGGAATGCCCGGCTTGAGCCAGGCAATATTATCGAAACCGACCACAATGGGCGCGTCGTCGTTTCGCTCAGCGATGGCAGCCAGGTCACGGTCTTGCCCAATTCAAGGGTGGTCCTCAGAGATTATCGAGTTGCGCATTCGGCGCGCGAGTTACTCGAAATTGTAATAGGACGCGTGCTTGTAAAGATTCATCATCTCGGCGGTAAGTCAAACTATTATCGCCTGAACAGCCCCGCAGCTTCGATTGCGGTTCGTGGAACGGAGTTTATAGTTGACGTGCTCCTGGACGGAGAAACACTGGTCGCCGTCCGGGAGGGCCAGGTTGAGGTCTGGCCGCGCAATAATCCCGCCAATAAACGCCTGGTAACTCCCGGAGGCAGAGTGATCGTCAGACCCGGAGGCGATATCAGCTCGGCCTTTCCAGGACCGGGAAGCGAGTTGAACGGGAGAACCAGATTTAACCGGGACCTGGCGGAGGATTACCATCGCTCCGTTGACAGCGTGGCGCAAAACAGTAATGAAATTCCCCCTGTATTTTTCTCCGCATTTCCCGACCCACATCTGGACAGCCTTGAAAATCCGGCTTATGCCGCTGAGTTCAAAAAAGCTGAGGGGCGCCTGTTGCTGCTGCCTTCGATCAGCGAGCCCTATCGTTTGGCCGTGGAAAAGACTTCCAGCTCATCTGATCCCACAAAAGAAGAAGACGCGCCTCTCTTCGATTACTCCATCTCTCCGCAATTGACGTTCTACACGCCGATACCAGGTTCACGCCTTACAATCGGCGGCGGCGTTTCCGCATTGCGCACCAGGTTGCAGGACCTGACGGATCGCCGGGTTCCCGGATATAACTATTATGACTATCAGGCCTTGAGGTTGAACGCTTTCAATGTCTCCTTCATCGCCGCCTACAGTTTTGGGGTTCATGGCAAAACGAGCGCCGGGATCGGTATTGATACGTTGTCAGGCGATGGATCCTTTTTAAGTGACTACCGTTTTAAGACGGAAAGATATAACAGTGAGCGCCTCGACGAATCGAATGCGCGGTTTGCGCGCGCACGCCTGACGTTCGGATTGGTCCACCGGTTCTCGGAAGGTAAGAAGATCGGACTTTACTATCGTCACGGCTTTAACTCATCTGATCAGGAAAATCAGTACCAGCGGAAACAGGAAGATGTATCTCGCCCCAACGCCTTGTATCTCTCATCTGACAAAACGAATATTTCAACTCTCTCTTCCGAGCTTGGGGTTCGTTTACGCGCTCCCCTGACGAGGCGGCTTTTTTATGGAATTGAGGGATCGTACCTGTACGAACGAATCAATAGCCAGCGTGAAACGCCAAATCAACCCGTCGCTCACGATCGCTATCTGGCGCGCCGCGCGCGCCTTGGCGTAGGATTGGGATTCGCCCTTACCTCAAAAATACTCCTCAACCTCGATGTTGCAGGCGGCCACTTTAACAACACCAGACCTGCGGAGGAGCCTCTCAGTTTGAGTGGAAATTTCTTTTCCTTGTCTGCGAGTTCATCGAGAATCGCGCGAGGAACATCTGTATCCGCTCATGCGATGGTACAAGCAAATCCATGGCGGAACCTTTTTCTGTCAGCCTCGAGCCTGACCACGGTTCGCAGGGACTTATTTACGTACAATTACAATGGGAATTTAGATAGGTACAAGGTTAACGAAAAGAACCAGCTATCTAACATCAGCATAGGGTGGAAATTTAATCCCAACTTCATTGCGGAATATCTGTTCTCGGTTGATCATCGCTATCGAGTCCCCAGCCACTCGCTCAAGCTGCGATACACATTCAGCCTGGATATCGAGAGCGAAAAGTAACGCCATTTCGCCGCTGCTCAATACTCACTTGAGCGCCATCTTGCCGCAGCTTTCACCTCCTATCAGCGCTATTGCTTGGAGTTAGGGCGGGCACACGCCTTGCTCTCCTTGGCTGCGAATCGCCTTCAGGCGATTACTACAACGAATTTCGAAGGGAGCAGTCATGCCGAGTTTTAAATCAATAACCACTTTCTGTGCCTTGTTATTGTTTACGTTGATTCCCCATGAGTTTGTCAAGGCTCAATCGGGCGACTCCAAGATTGAAGCGGGCGTTCAGTTCTCCGTGTTAGGAGGAAGAACCGGCTACTGGTTCGATGATGGGACAAGTATTGGAGGAGGAGTCAGATTGACCTTCGATTTGATGAAGAGCCTGGCGCTCGAAGGCGAATTGAATTACTTCCCGTCCTCTGGTTTCAATAACGTTCATAGATTTCAAGGTCAGTTCGGAGTGAAGAGTGGCTTGCGCTTCGATAGATTCGGTGTTTTTGGGAAAGTGAGGCCCGGCTTTATCGATTCCGAATACGATGGCGCCAGATTTTCTCTGGATGTCGGCGGAGTCCTCGAATTCTATCCTTCACGGCGAATTACTGTGCGTTTCGATGTCGGCGACACGATCGTTAATCGCCGGGAACCTCCGATTCTATTCACCGACAGATTTTTTGCGCTATCGAGGCGCCATTTTGCGGCGCATAACTTACAGTTGGGCGCGGGCGTAGGGTTCCGATTTTAATTGAGAAACGAATTTCGAAAGGAGTAGTTAGTTCTGTGTCAGCCAAGCTGTACACTTTAATGATAGTTGGTTATAGCGCAGCGCTATTTTTACCATTGATCGGACACGGCTTTGTTCATGATGATTTCGTTCATCTTTGCTCCGCGGCTTTCGATCCGTTTCGACAAGGACTGACAAAAGCTAACGGCGGACCTTTTTACGCGCCACTGGCCTGGCTATCTTATAAGATAGATTGGATGCTTTGGGGGTGGAGGCCGTTGGCGTTCGCTGCCGTAAATTTAACTCTTCACATATCAAATATATTTCTGGTCTATCACCTGGCGTTCAGACTCTACCGCTCTGTTATTGCCGCGCGATGGGCGGCGATCGGGTTTACGCTCCTGTTTCCCGCCAATACCTGGGCGGTGATGTGGATCAGCACTCGCGCGCATCTCATCGTAACGTTATTCTACTTGGCGGCAATGCTTGCGACGGTGTGGTATGCAAGAACAGAACGCCATCGCGCCGTCGCCTTTATCGCAATAGTGTCGTTCTCCACATTATCGATATTTTCGAAAGAGAGCGGTGTTACCGTGCCTGCCGCGATCGCTCTGATCTTGTTCAATGAGAGAGCAGCGCGGAAACAGAACCACATCTCACGTTCCAGCGTCATCGGATTGTTCGCCACGCTCTTTGCCGTTCTTTTAGTTTATGTAATGGTAAGGGTGCAATCCGGGGCTATTCCCATTACTTTCTCGGGTAACCTGGGATACCACTATGCGTTGTCTCCGAAAATACTGTCAGAGCATCTGCTGAGATACGGATGGCGCACATATGGGTTACTGGCGATTCTGGTGGCGGCTATAGCGCTCTCACAATATTTTCGTGGACACACTCACTACCTGAAATCACTTACGAGGAAAGATGTCTCCTTATCCATAGCTCTGTTTATTGTTACTATTTCCCCGTTCATTTTGCTGCCT
>Ga0187894_10007617_pt1 | contig 10135 bp, 10 predicted proteins | sample GBC1701081metaG_FD_136650 | JGI IMG/M metagenome (GOLD analysis project Ga0187894, IMG submission 136650) | White microbial mat communities from a lava cave in the Kipuka Kanohina Cave System on the Island of Hawaii, USA - GBC170108-1 metaG ... | reverse complement strand
TGCACGCCAACTGGATTCGGCCGCGCTGCGCCACGCTCTGCTGGATCTGCACGAATTCTGGCTCACCACAAAGGCCGCCGAGATCGGGATCACCGCCACCAGCGGCTTCGCCATCGTCGCGACCGGCGGGCTGGGTCGTGGCGAATTCGTGCCGTACTCCGACCTCGATCTGACGCTGCTGCACGACAACATGCCAGCTGACGTAGTCAGCCAAGTCGCCGAACTGCTGTGGTACCCGTTGTGGGACGCCAACATTCGTATCGACCACAGTGTGCGGACGGTGCCCGAGGCGTTGACGGTCGCCAGTGAGGACATCTCCGCCGGGCTGGCCATGCTGGAGGCCCGTCATATCGCGGGGGACCCCGACCTGTCGTCATTGCTGATCGGCGGAGCTCGCCGACAGTGGCGCACTCAAATCGCCTCGCGTTTCGACGAACTCGTCGAGCACACCGAGGCACGGTGGCAACGCAGCGGCCAGATCGCTCACCGCGCCGAGCCGGACCTGAAATGCGGGCGCGGCGGACTGCGTGACGTTCAGCTGCTCAACGCGCTCGCCATCGCGCAGCTGGCCGATGTTTATCCCAGCCGATCGTCTGCATCGCCGACGGAAACGCTCGGTGAGGCACACATGGCCTTGCTCAACGTGCGAACCGAACTGCACCGGGTGGCCGGACGCGGCCGTGACCTGCTGCTGGCGCAGCACGCCGACGAGATCGGCGCTGCCCTGCACATCGGTGACCGATTCGACTTGGCCCGTATGCTTTCCGACGCCGCCCGCACCATCAGCTTCTACGTCGACGCAGGGGTGCGCACCGCAGGTAACGCCCTGCCACGCAAGGGGTTGGCGGCGTTCCGCCGCCCGGCCCGTCGTCCGCTCGACGAGGGCGTAATCGAATTCGCCGGCGAGGTGATCCTGGCCCGCGACGCCCGCCCGGAGCGCGATCCGGGGCTGATCCTGCGGGTGGCGGCGGCGTCGGCCACCACCGGGTTGCCGATGGCTGCCTCCACGCTGGCGAGGCTCGCCGAGAACGCGCCGGAACTGCGCACCCCGTGGCCGCGGCAGGCGCTCAAGGACCTGCTGGTGCTGCTGGGAGCAGGACCGACGGCGGTGGCCACTATCGAGGCGCTGGACCGAACCGGCCTGTGGGGCCGGCTGTTTCCCGAGTGGGGTGCGGTGCGCGACCTTCCGCCGCGCGACGTCGTGCACATCTGGACGGTGGACCGCCATCTTGTCGAAACCGTCTCGCGGTCAAGCGCATTCACCACCAGGGTGTCGCGTCCCGATCTGCTGGTGCTTGGCGCACTGTGCCACGACATCGGGAAGGGCCGCGGGGGCGACCACAGCGTCATCGGCGCCGAACTGGCAACGCAGATCGGCACCCGGCTCGGCCTGTGGCCGTCGGATATCGAGATTCTGTCGAAGGTGGTGCGGCATCACCTCCTCCTGCCGCACACCGCAACGCGCCGCGACCTGCAGGATCCCAACGTCATCGCCGAGGTGATCGATGCGCTCGACGGCGATCTGGTCCTGCTCGAGCTGCTCCACGTATTGGCCGAAGCGGACTCGCTGGCCACCGGTCCCGGAGTGTGGGGCGATTGGAAGGCCTCACTCATCGGCGATCTCGTGCGTCGCTGCCGGATGGTGACGAAAGGCGAACCGCTGCCGCAGCCCGATCCCATTGACCCGCGCTATCTTTCGCTCGCCGCCGACGTCGGCGTGCATGTCGAGCTCAAGCCCGGCGACAGCCCCCACATCTACAACGTCACGATGATCGCCCCGGACCGGCGCGGCCTGCTCTCCAAAGCCGCGGGTGTGTTGGCGCTGAACTCGCTGCGCGTGCACTCGGCATCGGTCAACGGTCACGGTGGTTCGGCCATCAACACCTTCGTCGTCTCACCACATTTCGGTTCGCCGCCCGCCGCCGAACTCTTGCGTCAGCAGTTCATGTTGGCGCTCGACGGTGAACTCGACGCGATGGCTTCCCTTGACAAGCGCGACCGTGATGCGGCGCAATACGGCACCGGCCGGGCCGGGGAGATCCCCGCGGCGGTGCCGATCAACCACGTGACCGCACCGCCGCGAATCCTGTGGACTGAGGGCACTACCCCCGCCGAAATGGTCGTGCAGATCCGCAGCACCGACCGCACCGGCCTACTGGCGCGTCTGACGGCGGTGTTCGAGCGAGACGGCGTGGACATCGCCTGGGCGAAGGTCACCACGATGGGGTCGTCGGTGGTCGACGTGTTCGGGATCGTGGCTACCGGCGACGGCGCCGCCGTCCGCGACGAACTCGAACGCGACCTGTTCGCGGTGCTGCCCGCCCCTGCGCCCGCGAAGCCGGTTTCCGAAGCCAGTTAGGCTGGATGGCGTGTTTGAATCGCTGTCCGACCGGTTGACCGGTGCCCTCGCGGGCCTGCGCGGCAAGGGTCGGCTCTCAGATGCCGACATAGACGCCACCGCCCGTGAGATCCGCCTGGCGCTGCTGGAAGCGGACGTGTCGCTGCCGGTCGTGCGCGACTTCGTCGCCCGCATCAAAGATCGCGCGAAGGGCGCCGAGGTGTCCGGCGCGCTCAACCCCGCGCAGCAGGTCGTCAAGATCGTCAACGAGGAACTGATCGCCATCCTCGGCGGCGAAACCCGTCAGCTGGCGTTCGCCAAGACCCCGCCGACGGTGATCATGCTCGCCGGTCTTCAGGGCTCGGGTAAGACGACGCTTGCCGGCAAGCTAGCGAAATGGCTTAAAGGACAGGGCAATACGCCGCTGCTGGTGGCCTGCGATCTGCAGCGCCCGGGTGCGGTGAGCCAGCTTCAGATCGTCGGCGAACGCGCAGGCGTCGACGTCTTCGCCCCGCATCCCGGGGTGTCGGCCGAAGGGTCCGAGCAAGCCGGTCACGGTGATCCGGTCGCGGTCGCCGCGGGCGGCCTGGCCGAGGCGAAGGCCAAGCACTACGACGTGGTGGTCGTCGACACCGCTGGCCGGCTGGGAATCGACGACGAGCTGATGGGCCAGGCCGCCGCAATCCGCGACGCCGTCGACCCCGACGAAGTGATCTTCGTGCTCGACGCGATGATCGGCCAGGACGCCGTCACCACGGCGCAAGCGTTCCGTGAGGGTGTCGGCTTCACCGGCGTGGTGCTGACGAAGCTCGACGGCGACGCCCGCGGCGGTGCGGCGCTGTCGGTCCGCGAGATCACCGGTGTTCCGATCCTGTTCGCATCGGCAGGCGAGAAGCTCGAGGACTTCGACGTCTTCCATCCCGACCGGATGGCCAGCCGCATCCTCGGCATGGGCGACGTGCTCACCCTCATCGAGCAGGCCGAACAGGTCTTCGACGCCCAAAAGGCCGAAGAAGCGGCGGCGAAGATCGGCAGCGGCGAGCTGACGCTGGAGGACTTCCTCGAGCAGATGCTGGCGATCCGCAAGATGGGCCCGATCGGCAACCTGCTGGGCATGCTGCCCGGCGCCGGTCAGATGAAGGACGCGCTGGCCGCCGTCGACGACAAGTCGCTGGATCGGCTGCAGGCCATCATCCGCGGCATGACGCCCGACGAGCGCGCCGATCCGAAGATCATCAACGGCTCGCGGCGGCTGCGGATCGCCAACGGATCCGGCGTCACCGTCGGTGAGGTCAACCAGCTGGTCGAGCGGTTCTTCGAGGCCCGCAAGATGATGTCGTCGATGGCCGGCCAGATGGGCATGCCGTTCGGCCGCAAGAGTTCGAACCGCAAGTCGGGGAAGGGCAAGAAGGGCAAGGGCAAGAAGGGTGGTCGCGGGCCGACGCCGCCGAAGGTGCGCAACCCGCTAGCTGCCGGCATGCCTGCCGGCTTCCCGGATCTGTCCAACATGCCCGAGGGACTCGACGAGCTGTCTCCGGGCCTCGCGGACTTCGACCTGTCGAAGCTGAAGTTCCCAGGTCAGAAGTAAGGAATGCGACACGCCCGCCTTCATGTCCGCGGCTTCGGACTACCTGACGAGCAGCGGGTGGAGTGGTGGATCGTCGACGGCTTCTTGAGCGCCGAGCCCGTCACCGGCGCCGAGACCGTGTTCGACGGCGGCTGGATCGTGCCGGGGCTCGTCGACGCGCACTGCCACGTCGGGCTCGGTGACCACGGCGCCATCGAACTCCCCGAAGCGATCAGGCAGGCCGAAACGGAACGTGGGGTGGGCGCGCTGCTGCTGCGTGACGCGGGGTCCCCCGTCGACACCCGCAGCCTCGACGATCACGACGACCTGCCGCGGATCATCCGGGCGGGCCGACACCTCGCCCGTCCGAAGCGCTACCAGCGTGGATTCGCCATCGAATTGGACGACGAATCCCAGCTGCCCGACGCGGTGGCCGAGCAGGCGCGGTGGGGCGACGGCTGGGTGAAGCTCGTCGGCGACTGGATCGACCGCGAGGTCGGCGATCTGGCGCCGCTGTGGTCCGACGACGTGCTCAAAGCCGCGATCGACGCCGCCCACGACAACGGCGCACGCGTCACTGCGCACGTGTTCAGCGAGGACGCGCTGCCCGGGCTGATCAACGCGGGCATCGACTGCATCGAGCACGGCACCGGCCTGACCGACGACACCATCGAGCTGATGGTCGAACACGGCACCGCGCTGGTGCCGACGCTGATCAACATCGAGAACTTTCCCGGTATCGCCGAGGCCGCGGCCAGGTTCCCGGCGTATGCCCGTCACATGCGGGACCTGTACGAGAAGGGTCATTCGCGTGTCGGGGCGGCCCGTGAGGCGGGCGTGCCGATCTTCGCGGGCACCGATGCGGGCAGCATGGTCGCCCACGGCCGCATCGCCGACGAAATCGATGCGCTCACGAAGATCGGGATGACGCCCACCGACGCCCTGGGGGCCGCGTCGTGGCGTGCCCGCGAGTGGCTGGGCCGGCCGGGCCTCGAGCATGGAGCGCCCGCCGATCTGGTGTGCTATTCCGACGACCCGCGGCAGGGCGCCGCCGTCGTCAACAACCCGGCGTTGGTGATCCTGCGCGGGGTCGCCTACTAGCGCCGCGAGATTGCATCCTGGCAGGCCTCTACTCGAACTTTCTCTGCTGGAATGCCATTTCGGCGAGGTTAGGGCTGGCTGAAGCCCCAGTCCAACAGGTCGATCGCCTGCCCGTACAGGTCGCCGTCGCCGTACAGCTGCGCGACCACCAGCCGCCTGCCGTTGCGCTGCGCCGCAGCGACGTAAGTGTCGCGAGCGAGATTCGTGTAGCCGGTCTTTCCCACGAGGGTGCCGGGATAGCGCTTCAACAGCTGGTTCTGGTTGGTGATCGTCTTGGGTCCGTCATCGGTGGGGAACAGTGACGACGGTTGCGCGACGATGGCCGCGAAGAGCGGATACCGCAGCGCCGCACGGTATATCACCGCCAGGTCGTTGGCGGTGATAGTCGATTCCATGCCGGGACCGTCCAGGCCCGAGGGGGACGACGCGCGAGTGTTGCGGGCGCCCAACGCAACCGCCTTGGCGTTCATCTTCGCGACGGCGACGTCGTAGCCGCCGAGCCCGTCGGCCAAGACGTTGGCGGCGTCGTTGCCCGACACCAACATCAGACCGTCGAGCAGCTGTCGCACCGTGTACGCGCGGCCCGCCGTGACCCCGACACACGAGCACTCGACGTCGGCGGCGGCCTCGCTGGCGGCGATCACCGCGTTGAGCGGCAGCTGGTCCAGCACAACGATCGCCAGTAGCGCCTTGATGGTGCTGGCGGGGGCATGCGGCTCATAAGGATTGCGGGAGGCAAGAATTCGCCCGCTGTCGATGTCGGCCAGCACCCATGACTGCGCCGGCCCTTGCGGAACTGCAACGGCGCCGACGGGTTCGACCGCGGGCTGCGCGACCGCAGAGGGAGCGCCCACCATGGCACCCGACAGCGTGATAGCGAACGCGGCCAATAACTTTCGCACGGGCGCCGAGCGTAATCGGCGCGCTCACGGAACTAGGTCTCGAAGACGTTGCGATTGCGCAACTTACAGAGACCCGATGTTTTCACCCGGATTGAGTGCGAAGCCCCAGTCCAGCAGGCTGGCGGCTTGGTCCCAGTAGGTGGGTTGTCCCGGCCTATCCATCCCGAACATCAATGCCACGACCAGTCGCCTGCCATTGCGTTCGGCGGCGCCGACGAACGTTTTCTGAGCGAGATCGGTGAACCCCGTCTTGCCGCCGATTGTGCCGGGATAGAGCTTGAGCAGTTCGTCCTGATTGAGCAGGACCTTGTCGCCGGTTTTCGTCGGGAAGACGGTGCTCGGCTGGGCGGTGATCTGTGCGAACACCGGGTTGGCCATTGCGGCGCGGAAGATGACCGCGAGGTCGTGCGGGGACGACCACATGGCGATGCCGGGGCCGTCGATGCCGGACGGCGAGCCGACGTTGGTGCCGTACGCACCGAGCAGCGCCGCCTTGCCGTTCATCTTCATCACGGCGGCGTCCTGACCGCCGAGCATGGTGGCCAACGTGTTGGCGGCGTCATTTCCAGACACCAGCAGCAGTGCCTCGAGTAGTTGTCGTGCGGTGTAAAGCTTGCCGGGAGCGACTCCGGCGCAATTGCATTCGACCACGGTGTCGGCCTCGTTGGCGACGATGGTGGTGTCGAGGGGTAGCTCGTCGAGGACGGTCAACGCCAGCAGAACCTTGATGGTGCTGGCGGGCGCGTACTGGCCGTACTCGTCGCGCGCGGCCAGTACCGCGCCGCTGTCCATGTCGGCCAGAATCCAGGCCTGCGCCGGCCCCCCGGGGATAGGCAACGAACCCGGCGGTTGACTGACGCCGACGGGTGCGGCCGTCGCGATTGTCGTTCCCCCGGCGATCAGACACACGGCTGCCGCCATGCAGATGAAGAGCTTCCGCATGGGCAGGCAGCCTAGTCGTGTTCAATCGAGCCATGTTGAGCCTGGAGGAGATTTCGGATCGCTTGGAGATCCAGCAGCTGCTGATCGACTACTCGACGGCGATCGACCAGAAGCGATTCGACGACCTCGACCGGGTCTTCACCCCGGACGCGTATATCGACTACACCGTCACCGGCGGGACCGAGGGCCGGTTGCCCGAGGTCAAGGCATGGTTGAAGGAGGTGCTGCCCAACTTCCCCGTCTACTACCACATGCTCGGCAACGTCGATATCCGCATCTCGTACGACCCGGCCGGCGACTCCGCAACCTCGCGGGCCATCTGCTTCAACCCCATGGTGTTCAACGCCGACCCGAACGCCGGGGACAAGCAGATCCTCTTCGTGGGGATCTGGTACGTCGACGAGTTCGTCCGCACGGCCGAGGGGTGGCGGATGAGCAAGCGCGTCGAGGAGAAGTGTTTCGACAAGCTTCTCTAGCGGGCAAGTTTCGCGGCAGCTCGGGTGAGCCGGTCCGAAATGCGCACGGAAATCAGCGGATTGAAGAAGTCAGTGCGCAGCCGGGTAAGTGTCGAGCTCGTGATGCGCCACTGGCCGTCGATCTTCTCGTACGTCTCGTGGTAGTGGCCGTAGCCGTCGAGGTTCAGCCCGAACGCCAGCCGGACGACGTCGTTGAGCGCCCAGATGCCGCGCGCTGTCGTCGCCGACGTCAGCTCGATCTCCGGTGCATGCACCTGATGCACCGTCGGCTGTGCGCCGAGGTTCTTGCGCACGAAAGCCACGAAGTCGTCAGCGCCGACGATGACCTTGCCGCCCGACGGCGAGGTGTCGCTGCGGAAGTCGTCCGAGAAGATGGCGCGCCACCCCTGCCAGTCCTTGGTGTCCAGCAGACGGCAGTACCGGGCCTTCAACTGCTTGATGGCCTCGATCTCGAGCAGGGATTCGGCGGCGTCCATGCCGTGAGCGTGACACTTGGCGCAAAAGTTGTAAAGGTTGACTGGTGCTCTACCGGGCAGGATTTTCACCGGTAGGGCCTGTTCTGGCACAATGGGCGGCTGTCTGCCTCGCGACTACGGCTGCGTGGCGGTCACACACGTAAGGCAAAACCGGATCAGGGCATCCCGCCCCGATCGCTGAATTGCAGCGTGGCAATCACAGGAGAAGTCGCTCAACCATGGCTGTCAAGATCAAGCTCACCCGGCTTGGCAAGATCCGCAATCCCCAGTACCGCATCGCCGTCGCCGACGCGCGCACCCGCCGCGACGGCCGTTCGATCGAGGTCATCGGCCGGTACCACCCGAAGGAAGACCCCAGCCTCATCGAGGTCGACTCGGAGCGCGCGCAGTACTGGCTCGGCGTCGGCGCCCAGCCCACCGAAGCCGTCCTCGCCCTGCTGAAGATCACCGGCGACTGGCAGAAGTTCAAGGGTCTGCCCGGCGCCGAAGGCACGCTGAAGGTCAAGGAGCCCAAGCCGTCCAAGCTGGACCTGTTCAACGCGGCGCTGGCCGAAGCCGACGGCGGGCCGTCGGGCGAAGCCACGCAGCCCAAAAAGAAGAAGGCACCGGCCAAGAAAGCCGCCGAGAAAGCCGAGAAAGCCGAGGCCGCTGAGCCCGCCGAAGCCACTGAGGCAACGGCCAAGGCCGCTGAGCCGGCCAAGGCCGCTGAGCCCGCCGAGACGACTGAGGCCGAGCAGGCCGAGTCGACGGAGAGCTGAGCGCCGCGATGAGCTCTGTCGTCGTCGACGCCGTCGAGCATCTGGTTCGCGGGATCGTGGACAACCCCGAGGATGTCCGGGTCGACATGGTCACCAGTCGTCGCGGACGCACCGTCGAGGTGCACGTCCACCCCGAGGACCTCGGCAAGGTCATCGGTCGTGGCGGCCGCACCGCGACCGCGCTGCGCACGCTCGTCGCCGGCATCGGTGGCCGCGGCATCCGTGTCGACGTGGTGGACACCGACCAGTAGCGGTCGTCATGGACCTGGTTGTCGGGCGGGTCGTCAAGGCCCATGGCGTCACCGGCGAGGTGGTCGTGGACATCCGCACCGACGACCCCGAAGACCGATTCGCGCCCGGCACATCGCTGCGGTGCAGAGCCGCCAGGGGTGGGCCTGAAATCCGCTACGTCGTGGAGTCCGCGCGCGCCCACAGCGGTCGGCTGCTGGTGCGGCTCGACGGCGTCGCCGACCGCAACGGTGCTGACGCGTTGCGGGGCAACCTGTTCGTCGTCGACTCCGACGACCTGCCCGCCATCGAGGATCCCGACGAGTTCTACGACCATCAACTCGAGGGGCTGCGGGTCGTGACGACGCAGGGGCGGCTGATCGGCAACGTCGCCGAAGTCCTGCACACGGGCGCCGGAGAACTGTTGTCGGTCACCTCGGAGACCGGCGCCGAGGTGCTGGTGCCCTTCGTCAGCGCCATCGTGACGTCGGTGTCGCTACCGGATCAGACCATTGAGATCGACCCGCCCGAGGGCCTGCTGGAGCTGGGCTGAATCATGCGCATTGATGTGGTGACGATCTTTCCGGAGTATCTCGATCCGCTGCGACAGTCCTTGCCGGGCAAGGCGATTGACACGGGCATCATTGAGCTCTCGGTGCACGACCTGCGGCGGTGGACCCACGATGTGCACAAGTCGGTCGACGACTCGCCGTACGGCGGTGGCCCCGGCATGGTGATGAAGGCTCCGGTCTGGGGTGACGCGCTCGACGAAATCTGTTCGGAGGAAACGCTTCTCGTGGTGCCGACGCCGGCGGGCCGATTGTTCACACAGGCCGACGCCCAGCGCTGGAGCACTGAGACGCACCTGGTGTTCGCGTGCGGCCGGTACGAAGGTATCGACCAACGCGTCGTCGAGGATGCGCGGCGCCGGATGCGCGTCGAGGAGATGTCGATCGGTGACTACGTGCTGCCCGGCGGCGAGTCGGCGGCAGTCGTCATGATCGAGGCCTTTGTTCGTTTGATGCCCGATGTGCTCGGCAATCCCGCGTCACACCAAGATGATTCGCATTCGGCGCAGAACAGCGGCCACTTGGAGGGCCCGAGCTACACCCGGCCACCGAGCTGGCGTGGCCTGGAGGTGCCCGAGATCCTGCTGTCCGGCGACCATGCCAAGGTGGCGCAGTGGCGGCGCGAACAGGGGCTTGCGCGCACCCGCGAGCGGCGGCCCGATCTACTCGAGTGACGTCGGTGGCGAGCAGACGCAAACATGCCGATTCTGGCCCAGCTCGGGAGAGGACGGAACTAAATGCGGCCGCCGGGGAACATCGTCTTGACGGCCTGGGTGAT
>Ga0187894_10007616_pt1 | contig 10137 bp, 9 predicted proteins | sample GBC1701081metaG_FD_136650 | JGI IMG/M metagenome (GOLD analysis project Ga0187894, IMG submission 136650) | White microbial mat communities from a lava cave in the Kipuka Kanohina Cave System on the Island of Hawaii, USA - GBC170108-1 metaG ... | reverse complement strand
CGCGACCCCTCGCCCCATCGGGCAAAGCCCGACGGGGCCCCACTCCCCGCGCTCCCTTCGGTCGGCCGCGCGCTGCGCGCGCGGTTGTTCGACTCTTGGGTCACGCTCCTAGATCGGGAGAGCAGCCGCACGCCTCAGTTCGTCACCAGGCCCGCGCGGCACGGTGTCTCCCCACCGCGCTCGAGCGCGAGTACTTGACCCGTGCCGAACGGCGGCAGCCAGCGCAGGTAGGAGACTTGGTGCACGACGCGTCGTTCGGGTAGCGCACCGAAAGCTATGACCCACCTGTCGTCGTCGACCCACCACCAGCTCTTGTCAGGGCGAGCGACCCAGGATGGGTCGTAGAGCATCGCCGCATTCCACTCGAAGCCGCCGTCGATCGCGGCCGGCGACGCGGCGCACTCGGCTACGAGCCAGCTCGCCGCCTCCCAGCGCGCGCGGTTCCAGCCCAGGTAGTCGTGCACTGCGGCAACCGAGAACGACGCGCTGCACGCGAGCGCTACCGCCGCGCCGACGCTCGCGGCACGGCTCGGTCCCGACCGCGTCGCCGCTTGCGGCTCGCGGAGGGGATGCGCGCTGATCGCGAGCGCCAGCGGCAGCACGGAGAGCAGATAGCGGTCGAAGTACGGGCTGATCAGGTTCGGCGTGACGTAGAGCGCGCCGACCAGGGCGAGGAGGAGACGCGTGGCGCGCGCGACGTGAGCGTCGCGCGCGTGTGCGCGGTCGTCGCCCGTCGCGGCGACGAGCAGGAAGAGCAGGACGCCCTCGCGCCTCCCGAAGCCCTTCCCGGCCACGGCCGGCAGCGCGGGCGCCGTCAAGCGAACCCCGCTCCCCCCGTCCGCCTTCGCCCGCCTGCGCCGCGGACCGGCTTCGGCAAGGCCTCGGCGAGCCTACTGCCCCGGCGGGGGCGGCGGGCAGTCGGGGAGCCGGCTCTTGCCGGACGCGCCGCCGACGAGGACGTAGGCCATCTCCCGAGCGGCCTCGCCGTGCTCCGCCGTGCCGGTCCTCGTGGGCACGAGGATCTTGTAGTCCCAGAAGTCGCACGCCCACAGGACCTCGCCGGTCCGGTGCGTCATCACGGCGCGCCCGGTCGTCGTCCAGTAGTTGCCGCTCGACGGCGCGTACTCGTCGAAGACGATCTCGAGGGTCGCGTCCCAGTCGAGGTCGTCGGCCGCGAACTTGCCGTCCGCGCCGATGTGCGAATCGACCTCCGAGAGCTTGAACGGCGAGTAGCGGCGCTCGGGCAGGAGCCGGTAGACCTCCTGGCGCACGTTGGTCTGGATATCCACGCGCGGCGCCTTCACCGGCAGGAGGGCGATGGTCACCGGCCGCACCTTCTCGTAGTCGGGCGAGGGGCGGACGTCGATGCGGCTCTCCGTCGGTTCCTTCTTCGTGTGCTGGCAGGCAACTGCCACGAGAGCGACAAGCAGAATCCTACGCATCCCGAGATTCTAATCCGCTATCGCATGGGGGGCAATAGCCTGTTAGCCCAACCCGTGGTGCCGGGTGTGAGGGGGCCTCGGGGGCAGAGGGCGTTGCGACGGCGGGTACCATCCCCGCATGGCCAGCGGCCCCGTCGTGGTGCGGGTAGCGCCGAGCCCGACGGGCGACCCGCACGTCGGGACGGCCTACGTCTCCCTCTTCAACTACGCCCTACGGAAGAAGCGCGGGGGCCGGTTCATCCTCCGGATCGACGACACCGACCGGACCCGATATCAGGCGGGCTCCGAGGCGGCGATCCTTCGGGAGCTGGGCTGGCTCGGCCTCCCCTGGGACGAGGGCCCCGACGTGGGCGGCGCCAAGGGCCCCTACCGGCAGAGCGAGCGGACAGATCTCTACCGGAAGGCCTGCGAGGAGCTCGTGAGGAAGGGCGCCGCATACCGGTGCGACTGCACGCCGGAGCGGCTCGAGAAGCTCCGGGAGGAGCAGCAGAAACGGAAGGAGCAGCCCCGGTACGACGGCCATTGCCGGGAGCGCTCCGTCCCCCCCGGCCCCCCCCATGTCGTCCGCCTGAAGGTGCCCCTCGACGGGGAGACGACGTTCAAGGACGGGTTACGCGGCGCGATCACGATCGCCCACAAGACCGTGGACGACCAGGTGCTCCTGAAGTCGGACGGGTTCCCGACCTACCACCTCGCGACCGTGGTCGATGACCACGGGATGGGCGTCACGCACATCCTGCGCGCGGAGGAGTGGATCAACTCGACGCCGAAGCACGTGCTCCTCTACCAGGCGTTCGGATGGCCGCTGCCCCAGTGGTACCACCTCCCGCTCCTCCGGAACCCGGACCGTTCGAAAATCTCGAAGCGGAAGAACCCGACGTCGATCACGTGGTACCGGGAGAGCGGGTTCCTGCCGGAGGCGATGCTCAACTTCCTCGCGCTGATGGGGTTCGCGCTCGGCGAGGATCGCGAGGTGTTCACGCTAAAGGAGTTCGTCGAGGCCTTCGACCCGGACGCGATCAAGACGTCGGGTCCGATCTTCGACCTCCAGAAGCTCGAGTGGCTGAACGGCGTCTACATCCGGCAGATGGCGCCCGCGGACCTCGCGCGCCGTCTCCGCGAGGCGAGCCCGCTCGCGCGCGAGGCGCCGGACGGAAAGCTCCTCGCGACGGTGCCGCTCGTGCAGGAGCGGATGAAGAAGCTCACGGAGTTCGACGAGCTCTGCGACTTCCTCTTCCGCGACGCGGCTCCCGCCGCCCCCTCCGATCTCGTGCCGAAGGGCCGGAGCGCTCCCGAGACCGCCGCGATGCTCCGCCGCGCGCGCGACCTGATCGGCCGCGTCGATCTCGTGCCGGCGCCCTTCGAGGAGGAGCTGCGGAAGCTCGCGGACGCGTCGGGCTGGAAGGCGAAGGACCTGATGATGGCGCTCCGCTTCGCGGTGAGCGGGAAGAAGGTGACGCCGCCGATCATCGAGTCGATGTGCGTGCTCGGCCGCGAGGCGTGCATGGCGCGTGTCGAGGCCGCGGCCGCGAGGCTTCCGGGGTAGGCCGTGGCGCGGGTGTACGTGGTGCTCTCCCCGCTCGCGAAGATCGCGGCGGCGGTCGCCGTCGTGGGCATCGTGCTTGTCCTCTACCACCGCTTCACCGGGGCGCCGTGGGCGCACCTCACGGGGACGGTGATCTTCTTCGGCGGGGTGCTCGTCTACTTCGTCGAGCGGATCCGACTCACCCTGCGCCGGCGGCGCGAGAGCGGTTCGCCGCCTCCCTGAACCCCAGGGTTCCAGCCCCGCGATCCGCATTCCCGATCCTCGTCGCGAGCTCCGATCGTCCTATCCGCGCGACGGGGGCGCGACAATCCGACTTTCCGCAGGATCCCGCTTGCGACCATCGGAGGCGCCGTCGTTCGGCGGGAATCCGTCCGCAAACGGGAAGCGGGACGGCGTACGATCCTCCAGAGTGCCTGGCGCGGCTCGTCGGGCCTCCCAAGGAGGTTTGCATGTTCTTCCGGATGGTGTTGCGGGCGCTTCCCGCGCTCGGCCTGGTCGCGGTCCTCGCGGCGCCCACGAACGCGGGCTGCTGCTGCGGGCGCTCGGCCGCGTGCCAGGAGCGGCTCACGATCCAGTGGCACGAGATGGAGATCGTCGCACCGGTGGCGGCCGAGACCGGCAAGGACGCCGACGGGGCCGGCCAGGCGATGCGCGCCATCCGCCCGATGCTCGTCCTCGTGACCGACGGCGCCGCGGGCGACAAGGCGATGGCGAAGCTCGAGGAGGTCGTCTTCAAGAGCGAGCAGGTCGCGATCGGCGCCAAGTTCTTCGACACGCTCAAGGTCACGCCGGCGGCGGCGGCGGAGGACCGCGTGCTGGCGGCGGCCGGCAAGGGCACGCCGCGGCTCGTCCTCCTCACGAGGGACTACAAGGTCCACGATGTCTACGACGCGAATAGCCTCTCCGCGAGCAAGCTCGTGAAGGGGATGGCGACGCTGGCGCGGGCCGAGTACGAGACCGACTTCGACGCGGTCCTGAAGGACTACCAGAAGCTCCTCAACGAGCGGGACCGACTGGACGACAAGAAGTCCACGCTCGAGGGACAGAAGGCGAAGGCGGAAGGCGCGAAGGCCGACAAGGTCGAGCGCGAGATCGACGGGGTCGATGCGGAGATCTCGGCGTGGGAGAAGCGGGAGAAGGCGCTGCTCGGGTTCAAGCTCAAGGGCGCCGAGAAGCCGTCCGCCTGACCGCGCACGTCCGGACGAAGCACGAGGGGCCGCGAAAGCGGCCCTTCTTCTTTTCACGGGGGGAGGGGGGCGCGGGGGGAGGAGGGGCCCGAGCCGCCCCCGCACGCCTCTTGAGCCCCACTCCCTTCGGCGCGAAGGTGCGGACTGCGTGCCGCATCCGGATGTCGTAACCGCCTGCGGCCGCCCAGCTTAGGGCCGAGACATGGCGTAAGGGATATGGCGTAAGGGATGCTACTAGACGGTGATGGAGTCGAGCAGCTGGCGGAGGTTTTCGACGCGGTAGGGCTTCTTGAGGCAGGCGTCGGCGAGGCCCTGCGTGTCGTTCGTCGCCGTCTCGATGTCGTGGCCCGAGGTGATCACGATCGGCAGCTTGGGACGGAGCTGGCGGATCGCGCCCGCCGCCTCCCAGCCGCCCATGACCGGCATCGCCACGTCGAGGATCGCGGCGCAGAACTCGCGCCGCGAGCTCCGGACGGCGTTCACGGCGCGGCGGCCGTCCGAAGCGGTCACGACCTCGTAGCCGAGGCCGCGGAGCATCTCCGCCGCCACCTCGCGCATCACCTCCTCGTCGTCCGCGAGGAGCACGACGCCCGAGCCCTTCCGCGTGTCCGCGCTCGGCGCCGCGTCCTCGCCCGCCACGACGACCTCCGCCGCGGGGAGCAGGATCTCGACGGTCGTGCCCTCGCCCTTCCGGCTCGCGATGTCGATCGCGCCGCCGTGCCGCTCGATCACCCGGTACGCCATGTAGAGACCGAGGCCTGTCCCGCGCCCCGCCTCCTTCGTCGTGAAGAAGGGGTCGAAGACCTTCGCGAGCGTCTCCGTGTCCATCCCGACGCCCGTGTCCGAGACGATGACGCTCACCGCGGGGCGCCCCTTGTGCTCCGCGCGCGCCGCCTCGAGCGTCAGCGTCCCGCCCTTCGGCATCGCGTCGCGCGCGTTGAGCGAGATGTTCAGGAGCACCTGGTGGATCTGGCTCTCGTCGCCGAGCACGTGCGCAAGCTCCTGCTCCCAGCGCATCGTGACCGTAATCGCCGGGTCGAGCGTCTCCTCGAGGAGTCCCGCGACCTCGCCGAGCACGCGCGCGATCGGGAAGGGCGCCACGCGCACGGGCTTGTCCCGCACGATCCCGAGGAGCTGCCGGGTCACGTCCGCCGCGCGGTCCGCCGCCTTCTCGATCGACTGGAGGTACCGGAGCGCGCGTTCGCGGTCGTCGAGACAGCCTTTCATCAGGCTCGCGTAGCCGAGGATCCCGCCGAGCAGGTTGTTGAAGTCGTGCGCGATCCCCGACGCGAGCGTCCCCACGCTCTCCATCTTCTTCGTGCGGACGAGCTGGGCGAGGATGCGCTTGCGCTCGGTGATGTCGGCGACCGCGAAGAGCCTCGCCTCGGCGCCGCCGACGCGGATCGTGCTCGTCCGCAGCGCGACGTCCACCGTCCGCCCGTCCGGCCGCAGGAGGTGGCCGTCCGTCTCGCCGGGGAGCGACGCCGCCCCCTCCTGGCCGATCACCTTCTCGGCCGCGCGCCCCACGAGGAGCGACGGCGGGACCCCGAGCATCTCCCCGATCCGCGTGTTCGCGAAGAGGATCCGGCCGTCGCGCACGATCAGGATGCCGTCGTGCCCCTGCTCGACGACCGCGGCATATCGCTCCTCCGACTCGCGCAGCTTCGCCTGGAGGTGCTTGTTGTGGATCACCACGCCCATGAGCGTGATGAACCGGTCCACCCAGACGAGCGGCCCGAGGTTCTTCGGGTCGGGCCGCTTGCCGTCGGTAGGCCGGTCGAGCGAGAGCACGCCGCTCACCTCGCCGTGCGCGTCCCGCACGAACACCATGAGCCGGTCGTTCGGCTTCCACTCCGACCCCGGCACGGCGTCGCTCGGATGGAACGACATCCCGAACGGGATGTCGCTGTCCTCCGGCATGAAGCAGATGTGCGTGCCGTCGATCCGGTGCTTCTCCCAGATCCGCTGCCGGCGCCGCGCGCGGCCCTCCGGCGTCGCCTGGCGCGCCACCGTGAGGAAGCTCTGCCGCATCTCCTCGTCGCCGCCCTCGAGCCCGATGTAGACGTCGTCGCCGAAGTAGAGCGAGAGCAGCGCCAGCCGGTACGGCGAGAGCTCCACGGCCCGGCGGCACGCGAGGTCCACGATCGCCTGCACGTCGTCGAGCGCGTAGACCTCGGCAAGGGTGGCGAGGACGGTTTCGGCCTGCGATACGTCCATAGGGGGGCGCTTCTCCTTATCGGCGGTCCCCGCACCGGGGTTTGAGGGGGCCTCGGGGGCCGCGGCCGGCCGCGCCGGGTAGAATCCGGCGCGCTTGGGGACGCGCTTCCTCGCTTCCCTCCTCTTCCTCTCGGGCGCGGGCGCGCTGATCCTCGAGGTGGCGTGGTTCCGGCGCACGGCGCAGGTCGCGGGGGCCACGTCGGTCGCCATGGCGGGCGTTCTCGCCGCGGTCATCGGCGGGATGGCCGTGGGCGCCCACCTCCTCGGAAAGGTCGCCGACCGGTCCCGCTCCCCGCTGCGCCTCTACGGGCTCCTCGAGTTCGGCGTCGCCGCCGGCGCCTTCCTCTCCCCCACCCTCCTCGACCTCGCGCGAGGAGGGTTCGCGGCGGCGAGCATCCCCGTCCGGTTCCTCCTCGCGACGCTGATCCTCGCCCCGCCCGCGATCCTCATGGGCGGCACGCTGCCGGCGGCCGCCGCGGCGCTAAGGTCCGCGCGCGGCCGCGAGATCGGGATCCTCTACGCGACGAACACCCTGGGCGCCGTCTGCGGCACGTTCGCCGCCGGGTTCGTGCTGCTGCCCACGTTCGGCCTCGCGGGCACCATGCGGCTCGCGGCGCTCCTGCCCGCCGCGGCGGGCGCGATCGCGTTCCTCGCCCGGACCGCGCCCGTGGCCCCCGTGGCCCCCTCCCTTCCGGCCCCGGGAGCGCGGCGCGCGATCCTCCTCTACGCCGCGTCCGGGTTCCTGGGCCTCGTCGCGGAGGTCGCCTTCACGCGGCAGCTCGTCCTCGTCTTCGGCTCCGCCACCTACGCGTTCACCACGATGCTCGGGATCTTCCTCCTGGGCATCGGCGTCGGCGGCACGATCGGCGCGCGGCTCGCGCGGCGCGCGTCGGGGCACCTCGCGCTCCTCGAGACCGTGATCGCGGTGACCGCGGCGGTCTTCTCGCTCTCGGGGCTTCTCGTCTACCTGCTTCCGCGTCTCTACCTCGAGGGCTACCTGCGGTTCGGGGACGCGTTCGGCGTCGGGCTCGCGATGAGGCTCCTGCTGTCGGCGCTCGTTCTCTTCCCCGGGGCGGTCGGGCTCGGCGCGGCGTTCCCGCTCGCGGCGCAGCTCGCGACGGCGGGCGCCGCGGGCGGCGGCACCGGGAGGCTCTATGCCGCGAACACGCTCGCGTCGATCGTCGGGTCTACGGCGGCGGTCTTCTGGCTCGTGCCCGCGCTCGGCCCCCAGCACGCGGTCGCCGCCGCGGCGCTCCTCGCGGCGCTCGTCGCGGCGGCAGGGAGGCGGCGGCTGCTCGCGGTCGCGGCGGTCGCGGCGGTGGGCCTCGTTCCGGCGCCGGCGGTCGCGCGCGAACGGCTCCTCTCGGGCGTCTACTTCACGCCGCACGCCTGGACCACGGGCGGCCGGATCAACGAGGCGTCCTGGAGCGAGGGGGTGGACATCCCCTTCTTCGAGTACGGGCGCGAGGCGACGATCTCGGTCTGGCGCTGGTACGGGACGAGCAGCGTCCTCATCGACGGGAAGGCGGAGGCGACGAACCAGGTCCTCTCCGACGACCTGCACCTCTCGCTGCTCGGGCACGCGCCGATGGCGTGTCACAAGAACCCGCAGCGCGTCCTCGTCGTGGGGCTCGGGATGGGGACGACGTACCGCGCGGTCGAGGCGCACCGCCCGGAGCTCGTGCGGGTGGTCGAGCTCGAGGAGGCGATCGTCCGCGCCGCGGCGCGGATCGGCACGCGCCCGCGCGAGATCGTGCTCGACGACGCGCGCGCCTACCTGCGGAGGACGAAGGAGACCTTCGACGTGATCACGAGCGACCCGATCCACCCGTGGGTGCGCGGGAGCGGGGACCTCTACACGAGGGAGTACCTCGAGAGCTGCCGCGCGCGCCTCGCGGAGGGCGGCGTCGCGTGCCTCTGGGTGCCGCTCTACCAGATGGGCGTCGAGGACATCAAGGACATCCTGCGGACCTTCTGCGCGGTGTTCCCCTCGGTCGCGCTCTATTACGGGGGGGAGGACCTCGTGGCCGTCGGGGGACATGAGCTCGGGACGCCGCGCGCGCTCGAGGGCGAGGCGCTCGAGCAGCTGAAGAGGCTCGGCGCCGAGGACCTCTCGAAACTCGAGGTTGCACGGCGCGACCGGATCCTCGCGGCCGTCGGCGAGGGGCCGATCCTCACGGACGACGCGCTCCGCCTCGAGTACTCGACGCCGCGCCAGGTGGCCAATCATGCGAAGAGCGCCTGCTGCCGCTGGGTCAGGGACCTCTGGGGCACGCCGCCGCCGCCGTACGGGTCGATGCTCCTCGCGCAGGCGGCAACCACGTACGAGGAGATGTGGAAGCACCTCGTGCAGGCCCGGAAGGAGGCGCCCGAGAGCGCGTACGTGCGGCGCGCGGTGGGCGAGGAGTACTTCCTCGCGGCGGACGAGGCGATCCGGGAGGGCCGGATCGACAGCGCGCTCAAGAGCTTTCGCGCGGCGCGCGGCTATGTCCCGGACGACCCGCGGCTGCTCGGGCTCGACGCGGAGCTGTGCGCCGCGCAGGGGAACCGCGAGGAGGCGGTGAAGCGTTTCGAGAAGCTCCTCGCGAGCGACCCCGAGAGCGCCTACCTGAAACGCCGCATCGCCGCGCTCCGGTAGTCCGCACCGGGTCTCTTCCTCCGGCAAATCGGGCGCGCCGGCGGCCCCCCAGGCCCCCTCCGCTATAATGGCCGCGTGGCGCTCTGCGACGAAGGGTACCGTTGCGACCGGTGCAAGGAGTACGTCGAGGACATCCGCGAGTCGGAGCTCTACCTCCGCTACGTCCTCGGCGTCGTGCCCGCGGAGGAGCTGCCGCGCGAGCCCGAGCGCCACGTCCGGTGCGCGACAGAGTTCGCCCAGTTCATCGTGGATCCCGCGTTCCCGCCGGTCGTCTGCGATGACCCGGTGATGGACAAGCGCAAGCTGCCGCCGGAGGTGCGCGCGGCGCAGGAGCGGGTCTTCACGCGGGCGTGGCGGCGACTCCAGGAGTGCTTCGGGAGCGCGATCCCGATGGACGAGTACCCGCTGCGCGCGGAAGAGCTCGCGTAGGCGACGCGTCTACCTGCGCGCCTCGAGCAGCATGACGTTGTGCCCCTCGGGGTCGTGGAGGACGGCCCATCGCCGCGGGCCCTTCTCCTCGATGCCTGCGAAGCGCTCGCGGCCGAGCCTCTCGACCGTCGCCGCGAGGTCGTCCACCTCGAAGAAGACGACCGCCTTGTCGCGCGACGGGTAGCTCTCGCTCCCCTTGCGCTCGAGGCAGAGGAACGCGGCGCCGGCGCCGAACTGCGCGAACCGGCCCTTGCGTTCGTCCGTGACGGCAAGGCCCAGCTCGCCCTCGTAGAACCGCCTCGCCCGATCGAGGTCGTCGAAATAGAGCTCTACTCCGGAAAGCCGCATCGTATTCTCCTCAAAGCAGGATGGTCACGGGTCCGTCGTTGACGAGCTCGACGTCCATCATCGCGCCGAACCGGCCGGTCGAGACCGGCACGCCCTGCTCGCGGAGCGCCGTGCAGAAGAGCTCGTAGAGCCGCTCCGCCTCCGGAGGCCGCGCCGCGTCCACGAACGACGGCCGGTTGCCCTTCGAGGTGTCCGCGAGCAGCGTGAACTGCGACACGACGAGCGCCTCGCCCTTGATGTCGAGGACCGACCGGTCGGTCGGGCGCAGCTCGCTCGGGAAGATCCTGAGCTTCGCGATCTTGCCCGCGAGCGCGCGGGCGTCGTCGTCGG
>Ga0187894_10007615_pt1 | contig 10138 bp, 7 predicted proteins | sample GBC1701081metaG_FD_136650 | JGI IMG/M metagenome (GOLD analysis project Ga0187894, IMG submission 136650) | White microbial mat communities from a lava cave in the Kipuka Kanohina Cave System on the Island of Hawaii, USA - GBC170108-1 metaG ... | reverse complement strand
TCAATCAAAAGCTGGGAAAGCGGCGTCAGAACCCGCCGCACTCCAAAGCTTCGCACTCCTCCACACTAAACTTAATACCATTGGGCTTGCAGGCCCAAGTGGCCGAAACGATGATCAAGGCCAAGGGTCGAAGAAGAGTTAAAGGCTTGATTTGGTTTGTCTTCTTTGACCCTTTGACCCTTTGCGATGAAAAAAGCTCGATGTCGAACTGTTATCTGGGAAATGAAACTTGCCATTTTAAGTTTGTCATTTGTCATTGCTTGCTCCGTGCGGTTCCGGCAATGACAAATGACAAATGGAATATGGCAAATGGAAAATGAAAGCCGTGACAGTAAACGGTCAGGACGGGCAGTTGAGTTTGATGATCGAGAAGACCGCGCCTTGTGGATCGGCAATCATGGCAAAGCGGCCCACGTTCGGAATGTCCTGCGGCGGCATGATGATCTTGGCGCCGAGTGACCAGGCCCTCTCCGACTGCGCATCGCAATTGTCAACGGTGAAATACGGCGTCCAGTTTGGCGGAACATCGCCCATTTCGGGAGGCATCGGATACATTCCGCCGATGCCCTGCCCGCCCAGATGAAATTCCGTGTAAACCATCGGCTCATATTCCTTGGTCTGGGGATTCCAGCCGAAGACCTTGTTGTAAAAATCGGATGCCGCAGCCGTATCCCGCGTGGCCAATTCGTGCCAGCAAAGCGCATGCGCCTCGTTGTTGATTTGCGCGCCGATGTGATTGCGAGCCTGCCAGATTCCGAATGTCGCGCCAGTCGGGTCTTGCGCGACGGCCATCCTGCCCGAATCGAACACGTCGAACGGATCCATCAATATTTTCCCGCCAGCCGCGATGACGGCCTTTGCGGCTTCATCCGCGCTTTCGACGGCGACGTACGACTGCCAGTGCGGCGGAATTCCCTGCGCCAGTTGCTCCTCGCTCAGTTGGTAGAGCGCCGCCACATCTTTGCCGCGCAGTTGCAGCATCGAGTAAAAGCTGTCGGGACCCATCGGCATGTCATTGACGCTCCACCCGAAAAGTTCGGAATAGAACGTCTTCGCCGCCTGTTGATCGGTTGTGCCGAGGTCCCCCCAGCAGAACATTCCGTGCGTATATTTGGTAACTTCCATTATTGAATCTCCTTCGCGATTGGGTTTGGGTAATTGGAAACCAAAAGAGAGACAGAGGGACCGCGGAGATGGAGGGACCGCAGGGACGGAGGGATGGAGAGAGCGCGCGATAAAGCGTTAATTGGTCTCTCTGTCTCTCCATCCCTCCGTCCCTGCGGTCCCTCCATCTCTGCGGTCCTTCTGTCCCTCCGTTTGTTCCATACTCTCTCATTACGCCGCGTTCGCCAGTCCCGTTTCCGACCAATCTCTCTCGGCCCACAGATATTTCATCGCCGGTTGAGTGATCGAGACTCTATCGCCGTTGCGGCCTCTGAGCATTGAAATCTTCGATCCCATCTCGCGCGCGTAGGAGCTTAACTGCCCGCGATGATGAACCGTGTGGTCGTGCAGGAAGGTCAGGTAGACGACCGCCGGGTATCTGAAGACTCCGTAAAACGACAGATAGTTGGTCAGCTTCTTCACGTTCATCTTTCTGACCGATTCAAGCCCCGTGCTGAACCGGTTCTCGTAATACTCCGCCAGCTCGGACATGCTCGCGGGCGGCCCTTCCGTTTCGTCATCGTCTTTCGAAAACGAGCCGCTGGCGATGCCACTCAGAAGCTGAAGCTCAGTGCTGACGATGTGCCACGCCAACTCGCGAGCTGAGCGCGAGTTCGGATTCGGGCGGTAATCGCATTGATAATCCGGGATTGATCTGAGGACGCGCAGTGTGACGATGTGCGCTTCCTCAACCCTGTTTAGAAGAAAGTCGCGAAGAAAAGACGCTTGGTCTGAAGTCATAGTTATACCTCCGATTCGGTTTTTTGAGTTTTCAAAAAATTACTGTCGATACGATCGCAAAGTTTCGACAATCTGTTCAATTACGCTGTCGGGAACATCGAGCGTTGACAGGTCAGCCGTGCCCAGGATTGTTTTTATCATCCCATCGGCATGCTGCTCGATGCGGTTTGCGCTCTCGATGATTTCAGCGCTGGATGATTGTCTCCTGATCTTCCTGGTATCAGCGATTATTTCAAAAACGGCGAATGGGTTACCGCCCGCTGTGTCTGCGAAGCCGCTCGCCAACGGTCGAGATGAACGCTTCATGGTCGTACTCCTTCATAATCCGCCAGGCGTCATTGCTGAGATGCCCCGCGTACCTGCTCTTCTTGATCCTATTAGTTTTGTTGTCGCCCCATTCCGTCCAACAACGCCACAAGTTCAATCCCTCGTCCGAACGCCGCCACTCGCAGCCGCGCGGAGTAGGCGGCAAATCCTGGGCGATCTGCTTCTCGCTATGTTTCTTGAGACCGGGGTAGCGCGGCTCTCGCTTTTCCCTCTCCATCAGGCCAGGATTTGCTTTGACCTTCTTCCCCTTCTGTTTCGATTTGTCTTTGCCGCCTTCGACAACCGTCAGAAACGGCGCCGCCGAACCCCAATGACCATTATCCATTCTCGCTTCCAGCCTTGCCTCAAACGCCTTTGTGGAATCGAACCAGTTTTCGTCATCAGAATCGCCCGCGCGAACCATGTCCGGATAATCATCCTCCTCGACAACCGGAACACCGCCCGCAACCATCCGGAATCTGGGTCTAACATATTCCGATTCTGCTGATTCGATGAAAGGCCCGGAATAATCTTCATCTGTGGTTGTTTGATGCGCCGCTGAGCCTTCCGCGCTCAATGGCGCGTCGGTTGAAAACACTTCGTAAGGCATATTGTTACTCAGCGGCGATATTCTTTTGGGTCATATGACGCGTTGACAGGCTCCATGTTCGGACGATGATGGCGCGGTAGTTGTTGTCTCGCGCCGCCCATGATTTGCAGCGCCAGTTGATTCGCCTCCAGATCAGCGCGTTCCGCCATTGCGGCCTGAATCTTCTCACTGTCCAAACCTTCGGTCTTGGCTTCAAGTATCTTCTCCTGCTGTTTGCCCTGGTAACGGAGTTCCAGACGAATCAGGCGGATCACCGGATCGGCCAGCGTGATAAATAGAACTATCAACAGCACCGCGATGAACACCGTCACGGCCCCCCAATCTATCCACTCCATCTGAAATGGATGAAGATTGATGCCCTTCACCATCATGAAATGCGTGACCAGATTGATCAGCATCACGATGACCAGAAAGCCCATTCCGCAAAGCGAGACCAAGCGCTCCATCGCCGATGAAAACGCCCGCGTGAAGCCATAAACCAGCCACACGAACGCGCCTTCGACCACGACGACCGCGAAGAGCGCCAGCGCCTGTTGAAAGACAAATGGCATATCTCCAAAGCCACTGCGATAGATCATAAATGACGATACGCAGGAGAGCGCCGTAATGCAGATCAGAATCACTGCGCCACCGATTATCACGTTCTTGCGAGCGCGATTGTGTTTAAATGCGTCCTGTACACTGTTCATTTCGCCTCCTTCATTTGATTCATTGTTTTGTTTTTGGAAAAGAGACAGGCATTCGCCATACCTCCTCAATAAAAAGAGCGTTATTTATTACAGTCTTGCTCTCGCCCCACTGCGATGAACCGAAGAGGCGGGAACCACTCATCCCAACGCGGGCAGTCGGGATGAGTGGAATAACGCCAGTGGCTGAGAGTGGTTCAAGTGGTGCAGGCGAGAAATTTTCAGATAATCAATTTTGCCCGAATGATGAACTCCGAAATAGATTCGGAGCCGGGCGATTCCGAAGTGTTCTGGTAAAACCGCGGCGATTTTGAAAAGGATTCAAAATGCGGGCTGCGGTTTTAGTAAAGTCAGGGAAAAATCTCTTCCACAAGGTTGCGCGCAAACAACTTTTCTGAGAAAGTTCGCGCGGACTTAATCCCTGACGGACTCTTCAAAATCTGACAATGGGAAATCAATGATCGCGCTTCGAGCAGATGAACGCTCTTCTCCGAAACAATCGGAGATCACTGCGTGTGCCATCTGTGAAACAGCAGTGTAATGCAGCATGGTGCCTATTGCAAGAGGTTTTTCACGCCTCCAGCATTTTTTTCGCCTGGGGTTTCACGTATAACACACTACCGGCCTGAATAGCGATTGGCGATATTCGCGATAATAAGTGTCTTCGTGACAGGCCTGAGTTTGGCGTCTCTTGAGCGCGGGTTATCGTCAGAGACAATAACAATAGAGAGGGTGAATGACACAGGACAACAAATCCCCGATCCGGCTGGTGCAAATCGAAACGGTCAGGAGATCAGAGGCGACGTCCAAAGACGATTCTCAATTTGCGATCAATCTGCCGGCGCTTTCCGATCGGGAAATTTATCGAAAGAAAGCCTACATAGGCTTCCGCAAAATAATCGGCTTCTTTTATACCAAGCATTCAATTGGCGCCACGCGGCGGTGGGTCCTGGCGAAAATTTTACCGGACAGGATTCTTTACCGATGGAAGCCTTATCAACGTGGCGGCTGCAACCGTTGCGGTCTGTGCTGCAAGATCGTTTTCCGCTGCCCTTTCTTTTACGAAGACGAGAGCACGACGGCCTGTTTGATCTATACGTCGCCCAGGCACGCTCCTCCGCCTTGTGTTGTATTTCCGATGGATCCGATTGATCTGGCTGAAGTCCAGCGTGAGGTCGCCCCGGCGCCTTGCCCGTTTTACTTTGAGGGGCAACCGGAACATCCGACCACTTGGGGGGCAGTCAGGGCCGAGATTCGCGCGGAGTTTGGGAAACGCGTGGACAAACTTAAGGAAGCCTTCGATTTTTAGCCCGCAAGCGCAACTTGGAAAGTTGCGGGGAGTGGGGAGTGGGGAATGGGGAATGACCTTTTCTCCCTACTCCCCATTCCCCACTCCCTTTTCTTCACTACTGTTTAGAAGTTGAACCGCGCAACGATCTGCACCAGCCGTCCGCCCGGATCGTTGGTGTTGGCCGAATCCGTATACGCCGTCGTCACCTGCATGAATGTCTGGGTGGACGGGGTAATGAAGGCGGCGGCGTTGGGGTTGAAGAAGTTGATGTTGTTGAAGGCGTTCAGGAACTCGCCGCGCAATTCAAAGTTGAAACGCTCGGTGAGCCTGACCTGCTTCTTGAGACTCAGATCGAAGCGGGTGAACTTCGGCCCGGTCACGAAGACGTTCTGCGAGGCGCATTGGCCGCTATAAACCTGGATGCAACTTGCGTTGCCGGCAGGCGCGATGTAGCGGCCGGTGGGCGGGCCACCCGCGCCATAACCCGTCGCGGTGGTGGCGCTGACGTTGAATGCGCGGATGGAATTGGCAAGAACGTCGTGAGGCAGCAAATAGGTCGCGGGGGTCTGCCTGCCGTTAGTCAACGCCGGGTTACCGTCTAAATCAACAACAACGCCGTGACGAATCTTGAACATGTCTCGCAATTCATCATTGGTCATGCCGACCAGGTTGACGTTGCCGAAGTCAAACAACTGGCCACTCTGAACGCGGCCCGCGCCATGGAATTCCCAACCGCCTACCAGACGGTCGAGCCAGGCGCCGGCCCCGCCTAATAATGGCTTGCCTCGCCCGATAGGGAGTTCATATACCCAACTGACCTTGAAAGCATGCCGCAGGGTATTCGTATCGAGGACGTTGACGCGCGGCGCGCGAAACGAATACTGCACCGGATTAGCAGTGCCTGGAATCGTGGCCCGCGACGATATGTTCGGTCCGAAGGCTTTGGCGAATTGGTAATTGGCCTGCACCTGCAACCCATTTGAAAGGCGGCGGCGCAAGTCAACCTGGAAAGCGTCGTAGCGGGTCCCCCCACCATTGCCCGTGAAGTTGGCGCCTCCACGCAGCCCAGGATTGGTCAGCATGAAATTGGCCGGCAAGCCCGCCCGTAGGGCATTGGCGCGGAACGTCGCGTTAGTGTCCAAGCTGAATGCATAGCTGGGACTGGTACCGAAGGCGGTATTAGCCGTCGTACTTGCGCAGCAAAGATTGGGGTTGTTCAAGGCCAATGTGTTGACGAAAGTGGCGCTGGTGAAGTTGGGGGAAGTGTAGAGCGCCGAGTTGTTGGCCTGCGCCATCGGAGTCCCGCTGAAATAAGCCAGCGCGATCGGCAAAGGCGAAGTGCCAGGCGCGCCGGTGTAGGCGAAGGTGGCGCCACGGCCCGCCGCGATATTGGCCCGCAAGTTGGCTTGCGCCAGCTTGAACTCGTTGAGCAGGCCGTTCTCCACGATGTTGTTTTCGATGGAGTTTAGATTGTAGGTCTCCCAGGCTCCCAGATTGCGCGCGCCGACATAGCGCAGTTCGATGACCGTGTCTTTGTTCAGCTCGCGCTGGATGCCGAACGTCCAGGATTGCGAATAGGGTATCTTGATGTTCGGATCGTAGACGTTGACCGAATTCGTAGCCTGGACGAACGGCTCTCCGGTGAGTGGATAGGTCGGCGTGGTCGGAAACGCCGGCGGCCCGAGACGATCCTTTTCGCGGAACAGAACCGGCAATGTGCCCAGGTTGCCGAGCGTGATGCTGCGGTTGGTGGTGATGACGGCGCCCGGATTGTTGGAAATCGAACCGCGGAAAACGCCGATCCCCTCGCGGTTGTACGCAAGCGAATACCCGCCGCGCACCACGGTCTGGCCTTCACCGGCAATCCGTTTCAGCCAGCCGTCCTTCGCGTCCACGCGCCATGCGAAACCGAGGCTCGGGGCGAAGTTCGTGTAGTCGGTGTTGTAGGCCCCTGTGCCTTCCTTCATCTGGGTGAATTGCGTGGGGCGACCGGTCAGCGTGCCGGGTTTGAGGAGATTGCCCGGCCCGGAGACGCCCCAGATGTCGTCAAAGGTAGCGGTAGTGTAGCTGCTATTGTCCACCGTAAATGGGCGCGCCACCTCCCAGCGCAAACCATAATTTAGCGTCAGGTTCTGATTCACGCGCCAGGAATCCTGCGCAAACAAGCCGAACTCTTTCTGGTGCGAACGTTCGAAGGCGTTGCCGAGATAGGTGAACTGCCCGGTCTCCTCGACGAGGCGGGCGTTGGCGTTGATTGCCGTAACGCGCCCGGTCAGGACGGCGTAGAGGTTGCGGGCGTTGTTCAACTCGGTGGCGGAAGCGCCAGGAAAATTGGCGCCGTTGAACATCGCGTTCGCCGGATCGGTGGTGTCAACGCCGAAGTTGATGGTCGGTACCAGCGTTTGTTGGTTGAACGTGAGCTGGGTGTCAATGATTTTGCCGCCAAAGACGAGGCTATGCGCGCCCCGCGACCAGGTCAGCGTATCGCCGAATTCCCGGAACAACGGATTGCGGCGGCTGGGGGCATTGACGGTCGTTGGCCCGTTGATGCCTAAAATCGCGATTCCAGTGGCGTTGGCGCCGGGCGCTCCGCCAAGATTGAAGCCGGCCTGGTTGGCGACCGAGCCTACAAAGTCCGCCGTGCTGGCCGACGGATTGAAGCGCGAAGGGCCACCCGAAAGGCCGGCGCGCGCCTCATTGACCAGCGTCGACGTCAACGTCGAACGCACCGCCAGCGAGCCAGTATAACGATCGGCGGGCTGGTCACCCTGGTTCGGGAAACCGGGGAAGGCAGGTTCTACGTTGTTCAAGAAGTCCGGCTTGCCCCTGCCCATCTGATAAGTCCAGGAAAGCTCGACCTTGTGTTTGTCCGTCACGTTGACATCGAACCGCACAGTCGGGCGTTTATTGAGCCCGCTACCGCTGGGATTGTAGGTGAAACGCTGCTGGTTCGGATCGGTCAATTGCGTAATGCCGCCGACGCCGTTCGTCGCGCCGCGAATATCGGCGAGCAGCTTGCCGATAACCGGATCAATCGTCGCGGTCTGGTTGTTCCGCGCCGCCAGATCGAGCAGATTCACTTGCCGCGCATTAGCGCCCGTCCCATATTGGAATACGCCCGATTGCGCCAGCGGATGGAGGATCGTGCGCTGCCGGACGACCGCGGTGGGTTGGCGGAACTCTTCGTAATTGACGAAGAAGAACGCCCGGTTTCGCCCGTTGAACAGCCCCGGAATCCAGATCGGACCGCCGACGCGGCCGCCGAATTGGTGGAACAGATTTGCGGCGCGCGGCGCGTGGCAATTGTCCGGGTCGTAGGGGACCATCGTGTTTGAGTTGAATGCCGGGCTGCCAGGATCGCCGCAGGGCTTGGCAGCCTTCACGTTATACGGCGCCGTGTCGCGGTTGGTGAACCAGTAAGCGGAGTTGAGCGCCGTGTTGCGGTGATATTCGTAGAGGCTGCCGTGGAATTCGTTGCCGCCCGATCGCGTGACGAATTTGACCTGCACCGCGCCCATCGCGCCGCCAACGGCTTCCGGCGTGGACGTCGAAACGGTGACCTCTTCAATCGAATCGAGCGTCGGGGCGACGCGCACGAAGAGGCCGTCAGTGGTCTTGTTGAAATTATCCTGCACATTGATGCCGTCCAGCGTGATGTCAATCGCGCTCTCAGGCAAACCGTTGATGGTCGAGTTGCGGACGTCTCGCGGCGTGTTCACGCCCACCATCGTGGAGACAAAATTGACCGGATTGCGCGAGACGAGCGGCAGGTTGATGATCTGGTTGGTGTTCAGCGTCGTGGAGACGTTCGCGGTTTGCGTCTGGATGATCTGGGCGCCTCCTTGCACGACGACCGTTTCAGTAGCCTGGCCGACTTCGAGCGTCACGTTGGCGGTCGCCGGCGTGCCTGCGTCAATTTCGATGTTTTGCACAGTGGCGCTTTTAAAACCTGAAGCCGTAACGACGACGATGTACGTTCCGGCGCCGAGTGAGGGCACGTTGTAAGTCCCCTGGTTCGAGGTGACGGTCTTGAACTCACTTCCCGAAGCGGCGTTTCTCACTGTGACTGTCGCGCCGATCACCACCGCGCCGTTGGGATCGGTGACCGTACCTGAAAGCGAAGAAGTCACTTGCCCGAAAGCCGTGAAGCTTATCAACACCATAAAAACGATGAGCGCGAATGCGCTGGCCATTCTGAATTTCATTGATGAGCTACCTCCCAAGCTACTTTTGAGTGGAAATGGAAACCTGGAGAAGCGCTGTTAGGAAAAACGCTTCTCCCCGGAAGTTTTACATTGAAGTTAAAAGTTGATCCGCGCGACTATCTGCACCAGCCGTCCGCTTTGTGTGCCCCCTGCTTCTTCGGCTTTGCAGTATTCAGCTTGTACTTCAGCTTCTGCTCAGGTGTGACTGTCTGTATTAAACGGTAATGCGCGAACCCACTATTTCAGGGGTGGCGGTTCATTGGCGAACTCTTCCAGCCCGAGAGCGGCGCTTCGTTGATGGTTGGATCGCTTTTCGTGTTTTGTGCGCCGGCGTGCGCTCAAATCTGCCGACGTGGTTTGGATCGGTCGTGGTGAGCTTCTTACCGCAAGAGAGCGCTCACCGTAATGAAAACGAGGAGGAGCTGGGCTCCTCCTCCTGCGGTTTGGGGAAACGAGACCAGATAACAACAAACTGTATGAATTGGACGATAGAGATAAATTGTGGAGTCTTAGGCAAAGGCAATATTTATGCCCTGTGAGACCGTGAATTTTCAGCATTGATTTAGCTCTACTTATAAACCTGAATGCTGGTCTTCCGGTCAGACCTTGTCCATTTTTCTGAATTTTATCTGGATTTTCGGATGATCTATCTTTCTTTTTTCAAGCCGGAAACGCCCCTTGCAGCGCTAAACTCAATCACTTATCCACGCTTCCACGAGAAACGACTACTTGCGACAACTTTACTTATCGTGTCAGTCGCTTTCAAACTTCAACTCAACTCTTCCCGCCGGACTGTTTGCCCAGGGCTTGACGCAGTTTGTTGATCGCGTCTTTCACCTGCGCGGCGTTCGGCGCATCGGGCAGATCTCGCAAGTAGGCCTCGAAAGCTGTGATTGCCTCCGCGTAGTCATTCTTCTGAAAATAGACCTGCCCCAGCAACAATTGAGCGCCGGGCATCTTCGCTCCTTCGATTTGATAGGCGCGGCGCAGCGACGCTTCGGCTTCATCGAGTTTGGCGGTTTCAAGCAAAGCCGCGCCAAGATTGAATTGCGCGAGCGCGTTGTCCGGCTCTGACTGAACAGCCTCACGCAGCGCAGTGACTGACGCCTCGCCTTTACCCTGCCTGAGCAAAACC
>Ga0187894_10007614_pt1 | contig 10140 bp, 8 predicted proteins | sample GBC1701081metaG_FD_136650 | JGI IMG/M metagenome (GOLD analysis project Ga0187894, IMG submission 136650) | White microbial mat communities from a lava cave in the Kipuka Kanohina Cave System on the Island of Hawaii, USA - GBC170108-1 metaG ... | reverse complement strand
CGCTTGGCTGACCCCGGCGGTGTTGCGGCCATTGCGGATGCGTTGCGGGCAAAAAGTCTTAGCTCGGTAACGGCAAAGTATCGCGAGATTGGGACCATTGCTAATCTTGCGGTGTTTAATCGACTCGGCGTGTTACCGACGCGGAATTTTCAACAGTCCACTTTTGAACACGCCGAGAACCTCAGCGGCGAACGACTCCTCGAGGACTCGTTTAGTCGCGTCCATGGCTGTGCTGCCTGTACGATTCGCTGCGAGCGGCTTTTCCACTCGCTGAACGGCCAACCGCAGCGACTAGAGTATGAAACTCTTTTTGCCCTTGGCCCGCTGTGTGGCATGGAAGATCCACAAGTTGTGCTTCGCGCCGCCCAGCTCTGTGATGAGTATGGTCTTGATACTATCAGCACTGGCGGCACGATTGCCTGGGCAATGGAATGTGCCGAGAAGAATCTGCTTCCTGACGCACGACGGCTTGGCTTGCGTTTCGGCCATGCTGGGCCGTTTCTTGCGATAATCGCCGCCATCGGTCAATGTGTTGGCCTTGGCGCGTTGTTGGCAGAGGGCTCTCGTGCCGCGGCTATGACTATCGGCGGTGAAGCAGAACACCTCGCCATGCACGTCAAAGGTTTGGAACTGCCTGGGTACGAGCCACGAAGTTTGAAAACCATGGCCTTAGGTCTTGCGGTGAGCCCCCGTGGAGCCTGCCATAATCGCTCGGGGGCATACGAGGCCGACTTTTCCGGTCGGGTTGATCGGTTCCAGGCAGATCCGCAACGAGGAGAGCTAGTTGCTGCATCCGAAGATTTTGCTGCGGTGATGGATTCGCTCATTGTCTGTAAATTCCTGCGCAAGTGCTTTACCGACTTCTACGCTGAAGGAGCGGAGATGCTCAGGAAAGTCGTCGGTTGGCCCTTTACCCCTATAGAACTCCAACAGGTCGGGGAACGAATCAACGTGCTCAAGAAGCTCTTCAACCTGCGCCAAGGATGGCAGCCGCATGACGACTGGCTTCCATCTCGATTGCTCAGTGAACCTCTCCCAACTGGGGTAGGGCAGGGGATTGGGCTGACGGAGACCGAGTTGCGCGCAATGGTTATTGGGTACTATAAAGCTCGTGGATGGGATGAAAATGGACGAGTTCCGTTAGAGAAACAGAAAGCGCTCAACCTATGGACACCGTAGCCTCGCAACCAACGACACTGATTACGCTGACGATCAATGGCCAGACGGTGAACGTTCCTGCCGGAACGACGATCTGGGAGGCGGCGCGACAGTTGGGAATTGACATTCCCGTCCTCTGTCACGACCCACGGCTTGACCCTGTCGCCGTTTGTCGGGTGTGCGCGGTCGAGGTCAAAGGTGCGCGGGTAGCGCAAGCGGCCTGTATTCGCCAGGTCGAGGCCGGCATGGAAGTCCAGACGCAAAGCGAGAAAATTGAGCGCTCGCGCAAGATGCTTACGGAACTCTTGTTAGCCGATCACCCAACTCCCTGCGCGAAGCACAAGAAGAACGGTAACTGTGAGCTCGAAGTACTCGGTGAACGCTACGGACTGCTCAAGGTTTCCTCTCCCCTGTGGGGCGAGGGGCAGAGTGAGGGGAATCTGTCTATCCGCTTCCGCCCTCGCATCATGGAAGATGGACACGATTCCTCCTCTCCGGTCATCGCAGTCGATCACAACGCCTGCATTCTTTGCGACCGCTGCATCCGTGGCTGCGATGATATTCAAAACAACGAAGTGATTGGTCGAACTGGTAAAGGCGCGCACGCTCACATCGGCTTTGATTTGAATCTGCCGATGGGGACATCTACCTGTGTCTCTTGCGGTGAGTGTGCCGCGGTGTGTCCGACCGGTGCATTATTCAACAAACCATTAACCATCGACGTTCCGTTGCCAGAGACGAAAGCCGTAGATTCAGTCTGTCCTTACTGCGGTGTCGGTTGTGCCATCACCTATCACGTAAAGGACGATAAGATCGTCCAGGTCAGCGGACGAGAGAGTCCGGTCAATCACGGACGCCTCTGCGTGAAAGGCCGCTATGGCTTTGATTATGCCCTCCATCCGCAACGCTTGACGGTCCCGCTGATCCGGCGACCCGAGTTCTATCCCAAAGGGCCGTTGTCCCAAGATGTACGTGGGGCGGATGGCGAATGGAAACGGAAGCCTGGTGGCATCGTGGACTATACCGAAGTCCTGCCGGCATTCCGTGAAGCCACCTGGGAAGAAGCGCTCAATCTCGTGGCAGGTAAGTTGAAAGGTATTCGTGACCAGCATGGTCCCGGAGCCCTGGCAGGCTTTGGTTCCGCCAAATGCTCGAATGAAGAAGCTTACCTCTTCCAGAAACTAATCCGCGCCGTGTTTGGCACCAACAACGTCGACCATTGTACGCGGCTGTGTCACGCTTCCTCGGTTGCCGCTTTGCAAGAGACCATCGGCTCGGGGGCGGTCTCGAATGTTTTCGCCGACATTCAGTATGCCGACGTAGCAGTGGTGATCGGGTCAAATGCTACAGAGAATCATCCAGTCGCGGCCACCTTTTTCAAGCAGGCCGCAGAACGGGGAACGACATTGATTGTCATCGATCCCCGCCGCCCGACCCTTGCTGATCACGCGCAATACTACGTCAGATATAAGCCAGGAACGGACGTTGCTTTTCTCAATGGTCTGATGCATGTCATCATCGACGAAGGTTTGACCGATCCCGCGTTTATCGAACGGCGCACGGAGAATTTCGCCGCACTCGCCGAGACGGTTAAACAGTACACACCCGAAGTGGTAGAAAAGCTCAGCGGCGTTCCCGCAGAACAGCTTCGCACCATTGCCCGCACCTATGGGAGGGCGAAGAATGCGATCATCTTTTGGGGCATGGGGATTTCGCAACACACAACCGGCACCGATAACGCCCGCTGTCTGATTTCGCTCTGCCTCATGACCGGCAACATCGGCCGTCCAGGTACCGGACTGCATCCACTGCGGGGACAAAACAACGTCCAGGGCGCATCGGATTCCGGCCTCATTCCGATGGTCTACACCGATTACCAGCGGGTGGATAATCTACAGATTCGCGAGAAATTCGAGAAAGCTTGGGGAGTCACGTTGGACCCGAAGCCGGGCCTTACGGTTGTGGAGATTGCACACGCTGCACTGCATGGGACCATCAAAGGGATGTACATGATGGGAGAAAATCCCTTCCTCAGTGACCCCAACATCAACAAAGTGCGCAAGGCGCTGGCGAACCTGGAGTTTCTCGTTGTCCAGGATATCTTTCTCACCGAGACGGCGGAGTTTGCCGATGTCATTCTCCCCGCGTCGAGTTTTCCCGAAAAAGACGGTACCTATACCAATACCGATCGGCGAGTGCAGCTCGGTCGCAAAGCCATCGATTCGCCGGGCCAAGCCCGACCCGATTGGCAGATCATTTGTGATATCGCTACGCGCATGGGCTATCCCATGCGCTACCGGTCGCCGGAAGAAGTCTTCGCTGAACTGGTAGCGTTGTCTCCTAACTTGGCAGGCTTGAGCTATAGCAAGCTGGGCATAACCGGAGAACTGTGGCCCTGTCCGGACCCAAATCAACCTGGACAATCAGTGATTTTCACCGACACCTTTCCGAGTGGCAAAGGCAAATTCGTTCCCGCCGAGTTCGCTCCGGCCAACGAACTTCCGGACAACGAGTATCCATTCGTGCTCAATACTGGCCGCGTACTAGAGCATTGGCACACCGGCACTATGACACGCCGCTCCAAAGCGCTTGATGCCATCGAGCCAGAAGCGTTTGTCGAGATTCATCCTGAAGACCTTTACGCTATGGGCGCACAGGATGGCGACTTCGTGCGGGTGAGTTCCCGACGCGGCGCCATCGTCTTAAAAGCCCGCATTGGCGTACGAACGCAAAAAGGGAGTGTCTTCATTCCGTTTCATTTTCGCGAGGCGGCCGCGAACTTACTTACCAACGATGCGCTCGATCCCTACGGTAAGATTCCCGAGTTCAAGTTTTGCGCGGTAAAAGTCGAGCGAGTCTCGGCTGCGCATGTGGAGTTACGGGACGAACAGGGTGACATTAGACAGTAATTGTAAGGCGCGTGTCACGCGCCATTGCTCTCAGTGCCGTTGGAAACCGTATTAGCCTCCGGCCCGCAAGAATGTCAGCGTCAGGCGATGCAGAAAAGCTTCCTCTTCCTGGATGCTGACGTCGGCAAAGGTCATTAATAGTAAGGTGCGGTGAAAAAGGACCTGCGGATTGAACGGGCTATGGTGCGAAGGAAGTGGCCGCACGACCAGTCGCAGCGACCCGGAGGGGAGTATTACCTGGAACTGCACTTCGGCGTCAGCTTCGATTCGAGTATAGGGATACCCTGCTTGAGTGAGTAATTTTTCTAGTCCTTCAACAACTTCACCTTGTGCAAAGCCCAGGTTCCACTCGACCGTCTTGTCTGTCACAACCTTGTCAAATCAACTTCCCATGCCGAAGTCTAGCCCGCCCTTTTCGAAGAGCCGTTGCATAGAGCGCTCTGTGAGATAGCCTTGATATGTGCCATGCTCGCAAACACTCTCGACGGAGCCAGGAATCTTGCATATTTTATATTCTTTCCAGGATATAAACCCACAGAATACCTCAAAGGGAGGTCAGCACTATGGCTAAAGCAATAGGGATTGATCTGGGGACAACGAACTCGGTCGTCGCGGTTATGGAGGGAGGAAAACCGACCGTCGTCATCAACAGCGAAGGCAACCGCCTCACTCCTTCGGTCGTCTCCTTCACGAAAACTAGTGAATGGCTCGTCGGTCAGCTTGCCAAGCGTCAGGCGGTGCTCAACCCTGAAAGAACTATCTATTCGGCCAAGCGCTTCATCGGTCGTCGCTATTCTGAGGTCCAGTCGGAAATCAAGAATGTTCCTTACAAAGTGGTTGCCGGCTCGAACGACGCCGTGCGATTCGATATTGACGGGAAACTGTATGCGCCTGAAGAGATTTCCGCGCAGGTTTTGCGCAAACTTGCCGGCGACGCGGCGAAATATTTGGGTGAAAAGGTGACCGATGCAGTCATCACGGTCCCGGCATACTTCAACGATGCCCAGCGGCAAGCGACCAAGGACGCGGGCAAAATCGCTGGCCTCAACGTCTTGCGTATCATCAACGAGCCGACGGCGGCCGCGCTCGCCTACGGGCTCGATAAAAAAGGCAACGAGACGATCTTGGTCTTTGACCTCGGTGGTGGCACATTTGACGTTTCGGTCCTCGACGTCAGCGAAGGCGTCTTCGAGGTCAAGGCGACAGCAGGTGACACACACCTTGGCGGTGATGATTTCGACAAACGGGTCGTTGACTGGTTAGCCGAGGAGTTTTTGCGCAATCAAGCGATTGATCTGCGTAAAGACCGCCAGGCACTACAGCGACTCACCGAGGCGGCTGAGAAGGCGAAGATCGAACTCTCTAGCGTCCTCGAAACCACGATCAACCTGCCTTTCATTACGGCGGATGCGTCGGGACCAAGGCACTTGGAGACGCGACTGTCGCGGGCGAAGTTCGATCAACTGACGGCGGACTTAGTCGAGCGTTGCACCGGACCGGTTCGGCAGGCGCTGGCGGACGCAAAACTCAGTGAACGGGACATTAACGAAGTCGTGCTTGTCGGTGGTTCGACGCGTATCCCGGCTGTGGTCACCCTTGTGCGCCGCTTGATGGGTGGCAAAGAGCCGAATCAGTCGGTTAACCCGGACGAAGTCGTGGCGATTGGGGCAGCGATTCAAGCCGGCGTGCTCACCGGCGAGGTCAAAGGCGTACTGTTGCTTGATGTGACTCCGCTGTCATTGGGTGTTGAGACCCTCGGCGGGGTCATGACCAAACTAATTGAGCGGAACACGACGGTTCCGGTGCGCCGCTCCGAGACCTTCTCGACGGCGGATGATAATCAAACAGCCGTGGAGGTCCACGTGCTGCAGGGCGAGCGCGAGATGGCACGCGACAATCGTTCGCTGGGGCATTTCCGCTTGGAAGGCATTCGGCCGGGGCGGCGGGGCGAGCCGCAGATCGAAGTGACCTTTGACATCGATGCCAACGGCATTCTGACCGCGACCGCGCGGGACAAAGACACTAGCAAAGAGCAGAAGATCACGGTAAGCGGATCGACTCAGCTCTCGAAAGAGGAGGTTGAGCGCATGGTCGCCGACGCCCAAAGTCACGCGGCCGACGACCGGAAGCGGCGGGAAGAAGTAGAAGCACGCAATACGGCTGATACGACGGCCTACCAAGTCGAACGGCAGATACAAGAACTGGGGGCCAGTGTTCCGGTCAACGAGAAGGCGCGTGCCGAACAGGTGATCGGGGAGATTCGCCAACTCATTCAGGGCAACTCGACTGATCTCGCGCGGCTGCGGCAATTGACCGGCGATCTGCAACAGATCGCGGCCGGACTCACGTCGGGTGGCGCTCGTAGCACAGCGGCTGAAGGCGAGAGAGGTGGAACACGGAGTTCGCAACCGGGCGGACCGGATGATGTGATTGATGCCGACTTCACCCAGAGGTGATCCCATGTCTCAAGCCGGACAGAAGACGGAAACGGCCAGCCCTGAACAGGCCGAGATCGAACGATTGCAAGGCGAGGTCAGCCGAGAGCATGATCTCTACCTGCGTACCTTAGCCGACTTCGAGAATTATCGACGGCGGGTAGAACGCGAGCGGGAGAGTGTGGCGAAACGAGGCAAGCGCGAGCTGCTCCTGGCTTTGCTCGATCTCGCGGATAACTTCGAGCGGGCGCTGGCGCATGTTAACGACTCACCAGAATCGGTCGTGGCTGGGTTGCACACGATACAACGGCGGCTGGCAAGCGTACTCGAAGGGCAAGGGGTGACGTCCTTTGAGAGTGTCGGCCAACCGTTCGATCCGGCCGTGCACGAGGCGATAGGGGTAATCCAGGACGATGAGCAAGAAACGGGAACCGTGCTTGACGAGCTGAGCCGCGGCTATTACTGGGGGGATGAAGTGCTGCGGCCGGCACGGGTTCGTGTCGCGCAATAGGGCGAGTGGTGAAAGATGGCAGTGAAGTTTCGTGACTATTACGAAGTGCTCGGCGTGGCTCGTACGGCGAGCCTGGATGAGATCAAGAAGTCATACCGTACGCTCGCGCGTAAATATCATCCCGACGTCAATCCTGGAGATAAATCGGCCGAGGAGAAATTCAAGGAACTCAACGAGGCCTACGCCGTCTTGTCCGACCCGGATAAGCGCAAGCGCTATGATCAACTCGGCGCAAACTGGAAGGCGGGATCCGATTTCACTCCACCGCCAGGCTGGGAAGGCGCGCAGGGCTCGTATCAGGATTTTGGTGATTTATTTGGCGCCGCGGGTGGTGGGCGCGGCGCCACTGGCTTCAGCGATTTCTTTGAGTCGCTCTTTGGCGGCCGGCGCGGCGCGCGTGCAGGAGCCGGCTTCGCTATGCGAGGTTTAGACATTGAGGCGGAAATCCCACTCACGCTCGAAGAGGCCCATCATGGAGGCACGCGCGGGATCACGCTGCAAGGCCCGAATGGACCGAAGACGCTCGACGTCACCATCCCGGCTGGGGTGCGTGAAGGCTCGGTAATTCGGCTCGCCGGTCAAGGTGAGCCGGGGATGGGCAACGCTCCTGCTGGTGATCTCCTCCTCCACGTGCGGCTCACACCACATGCGCTGTTCAAGGTGGTGGGCGAGAGCGATGTCGAGGTTGACCTCCCGGTGGCACCCTGGGAGGCCGCGCTCGGCGCGCGAGTGAGTGTACCGACGCTTGACGGGTCGGTCGAAATGACGATTCCGGCCGAAACACAGGGCGGGCAGCGGCTCCGCTTACGCGGCCAAGGGCTCAACCAACGCCGCGGTGGGCGGGGGGATGAGTACGTTCGGCTCAAGATTGTCATTCCGCCACGGCTCACCGAGGCCGAAAAAGCGCTCTTTGCTAAGCTGGCCGTCGAATCACGCTTCGATGCGCGTGAGTCAATGAAAGGAGACCAAGGATGGCCACGTCGCGATACCAGATCGTCCGCCGCCGCGTCGAGCACGAACAGATAACCCTCGACACGCTCGCCGCCAGCGCCGGCTTGCATCCAGCGCTGGTCGAGTGGTTCGTCGAATGTGGTTTGCTTGAACCAGACGAAAGGACCGGCACGCAGATGCTCTTTAACGTCACTTGTATCGCGCGCCTGCGCACCATCGTGCGCTTGCGGCGCGATATCGGCGCCAACGTGCCCGGCATTGCGGTGATCCTCGACATGCTCGACCGACTCACTACTTTGCAACGCGAAAACGCTTGGCTGCGCAGCCGGCGGTAAGTAAGCCATCGAAGGAGGTCAGAGATGGATACAACCGTTTCACCGAACAGGCGCAACAAGCGCTCAGCGCGGCGCAGACCAAAGCGGTGCGCTATCACAATCAGCAGGTCGACGTTGAACACCTACTCGCGGGTAGTGCTCTCCTGGTAATGCTTTGGGAAGGCTTATGATATTCTGAGCTATGAGCAAAAACGAGGAGAGGGGAGGCGTGCGGGAGCATGATGACACCCAGAGAAGCCTGTCCGCAGTGTGGATCAAGGTGGTACAAAAGAAACGGGCACATTCGTACAGGCAAACAAAATCACCGCTGCAAAGTGTGCGGCCGGGCCTTTGTTCTTTCTCCGGAAAATTTTGTGATCACTGCGGAACAACGGGCGTTGATTGAACGCCTCCTACTGGAGAGAATCTCGCTCCGTGGAATCTGCCGCGCGGTGGGGGTCGGGCTGCAGTGGCTCTTGCAATTCATGGTTGAGCGGTTCCAGGTTGCACCCGAAGATCTCTGTGTCAAGCTAGCCGACGGCCCCCCGGCGATGATCGTGCAGCGGCTGGAGGCCGAGCTGGACGAGCTCTGGAGCTTCGTGGGCAAGAAGGAGAACCGGCAGTGGGTCTGGATTGCGATGGACGCCACGACTCGTCAAGTCATTGCCTTCCATGTCGGCGACCGCAGTGGCCAGAGTGCTGCAGCTTTGTGGGAGAAGATTCCCAGCGTGTATCAGGACCGAGCCATGTTCTACACCGATCAGTATGCAGTCTACACAAAGATCATTCCTTCCGCCCAACACCGCGCGATCTCTAAGCTTGCCCGTAAGACGAATCACGTCGAGCGTTTCAACTGCACCTTGCGACAACGGGTCTCGCGGCTGGTGCGTGCGACGTTATCATTCTCCAAGAAGCTCAGCTATCACATTGGCGCCATCAAACATTTCATTTGTGATTACAACCTCACCAAGTGTGCAGCATTACCACAATAGCACTATCCATTGATATAGGGCCTGGCTATCGCGTGTATTATGCAGTGGAGAGTGGGACGATCGTGCTGCTCTTGTGTGGTGGCAGCAAACGGACGCAAGACGCTGACATTAAGCGAGCCACACAGTATTGGCGTGATTACCAACGGCGGAGACGACAATGAAACGAAAACTGAAAAAGGCCTCGTCCCGCAGTCATGAAGCAGCAACGATTGAGAGCTTTCGCCAAGATCCGGCATTTGCGGCAGAGTACTTGAATGCCGTCCTTGCCGATGGGGATCAAGACGAAGTGATGCTCGCCTTGCGACGCCTTTCGCAAGCGTTTGGTGGTGTAACAAAGGTAGCAAAGACTGCAGATCTGAACGCGACGACACTGTATCGTACCCTGTCTCCAAAAGGGAATCCCGAAATGAAGAGCCTCACCGCCCTTCTCCGCGCTCTTGGAATGCAACTGGCCGTGAGACTCATTCCACAGAAGCGCGCTGCGTAACTGATCCACGAGATCTTCGCTGCATCGTCAGCGTTGCCGCTCAAAATGACCCGGAAAAATATTTCCAGTCTCCGTGTGTCCGATAATAGAATTGTATGTCAACTCTTATTGCTCAGCGATGAAAAGCACGCTCAAAAGGGATCAACGCCGCAATAACGGATACAGTTGCATCAACTTATCATTGTGTACGCGTATACACGTTTCCTGGCGACGGTCGGAATGCGGATCCCAGTATCTTTACGATTTCGCGAGCGGCACGATCTAAGTAAACCGGCAGAAATACTTAGGCTGCCAGTTGCTGCACTTGAGAGGGCGCATCCAGCTCGCCCTCCTCGTGTGTAAACAGAAATTTCATGCGCTCCCGGTTGCTCGTGACACGTCGG
>Ga0187894_10007613_pt1 | contig 10142 bp, 9 predicted proteins | sample GBC1701081metaG_FD_136650 | JGI IMG/M metagenome (GOLD analysis project Ga0187894, IMG submission 136650) | White microbial mat communities from a lava cave in the Kipuka Kanohina Cave System on the Island of Hawaii, USA - GBC170108-1 metaG ... | reverse complement strand
CCCCGCGACGCGCGGGGCTGGAACATCGAGGCCCGGCAACCGGGCTCAACGGGAGGGACGTCCATGCGCATGAAGCTCCGGATCGCCGTATCCGCTATCGCGGCACTGGCGCCGCTCGCATTCGCCGGGCAAGCCGCGGCGCAGCAACAGCCGCCGCAATTCCCCAACATGAGTTTCTTCATCACCAGCACCGGCGGGCCCAAGGGCGCCGACTATGGCGGCGTCGCGGGCGCCGACGCGCATTGCCAGGCGCTGGCGACCAGGGCCGGCGCCGGCGCCAAGACGTGGCGCGCCTATCTCAGCGTCCAGGCGACGGACGGCGCCACGGCGGTCAACGCGCGCGACCGCATCGGCAAGGGCCCGTGGTTCAATGCCGCCGGCGTGCGCATCGCCGTCGACGTCGCCGACCTGCATTCGCCGCACAACGGCATCGACACCGAGGGCGGCATGGCGGAGACGGGACGGCGCATCCCCAGCCGGCTGTTCGTCGTCAACCAGCACGACATCCTCACCGGCTCGCTCGAGGACGGCACCGCGCCGCCGCCGGACAAGGACATGACCTGCGGCAACTGGACCAAGAGCGGCGAGGGCGCGGCCATGGTCGGCCACCACGACCGCATGGGGCTGCGCGACGACGCGCCGTCGAAATCGTGGAACGCCTCGCATCCCTCGCGCGGCTGCAGCGCCGACGCGCTGAAGAGTTCGGGTGGCGCCGGGTTGCTGTACTGCTTCGCGGCGAACTGAGGACTTCGGCCGCGGAAACCGGCGCGTCGCGCGATCCGAGCTCGCGACGCGACGGCTTCGGCATGGCACTGCCATTCCCCGACGCAGAGGTCGAAGTCCGAATGTGGATGCATATGGTCGTCGTTCTCATGGTTTGAGGCTACAATGGTCGCTCGTGCCACCGCGCAAGCCAGGACCATGCAGATCGGATTCAACCTGCCGAACTCCGGCCCGCTCTCCGATGTTGCCGCGATGACGGAGATCGCCGCGCAGGGCGAGGCGATGGGCTTCGACTATCTCACGATGACCGACCACGTCGTGCTGCCCGACACCAAGGTGCCCGGCTACCCCTATTCGGAGAGCGGCGAGTTCTACGAGTCGGCGCCGACCGAACGGCACGAGCAACTGATCGGCATGGCCTTCATCGCGGCCAGGACCTCGCGCATTCGCCTCGTGGCTGCCGTGCTGGTGGTGCCGCATCGCCCCGCCGTGCTGGCCGCGAAGATGCTGGCGACGCTCGACGTGCTGTCCGGTGGGCGCCTGGTGGTCGGCATCGGCGCCGGCTGGCTGAAAAGCGAGTTCGATGCCGTCGTCACGACGCCGTTCGCCGAGCGCGGCGCGGTCACCGACGAGTACATCGATGCGTTCCGCGTGCTGTGGACCGAACGCGCGCCGCGGTTCACCGGCCGCTACACCAGCTTCGACGGCATCGTGCTCGAGCCCAAGCCGGTGCAGCGGCCGCATCCGCCGATCTGGGTCGGTGGCGAGAGCGGCCCTGCCCTTCGCCGCTGCGCGCGCGCCGGCGACGCGTGGTACCCGATCGGCAGCAACAACCAGCACCTGCTCGATACGTTGCCGCGCCTGCGTGCGGGGATTGCGCGGCTGCGCAAGGCGACCAGCGATGCCGGGCGCGACCCGGCGTCGGTCGGCGTCGCGTACCGGGTGAAACGCTATGGCGCGGCGGTGCCGCCCGTCGCCTCGGATGGCGAGCGGCGGCTGTTCTCCGGCAGCGAGGCCGACATCATCGGCGATTTCCGCGCGCTGCGGGACATCGGCGTCACGGCGATCGACATCGATTTCGGGCGGCCGGACGCCGCGGCGGTGCTGGCGGAGATGCGCCGGTTCAGGGCGGCGGTGATCGAGAAGATCTGAGGCGGGCACTGTCAGGTTCACCAAGCGGATCGGTGCATCGCGCCAGACGGGTCGGCGAGGTTCCTTTCGCGGGAGATCTCTCGCTTCGCTCGGGATGACGAGCATTCAACAACGATCTCCAGAAAATGATTCAATACCTGTCGCGTCCTGTCAGGGGTGGCGTGTGAATCTGGGTCCGATCGTCACCGCGAGGATGCGGGCATGAAACTGATCGGCCATTACCTGTCGCCCTTCACGCGCCGCGTGGGGGTGAGCCTGCACGTGCTCGGGATCCCGTTCGAGCTGGCGTTCGTGTCCACCGTGCAGGAGCCGGACAAGGTCCGGGCACACAATCCCCTGGTGCGGATCCCCGTGCTGGTGCTCGATGACGGCGAGGCCCTGGTCGAGAGCTATGCCATCCTCGACGAGATCGATCAGATGGTCGGCCCGGCAAAGGCGCTGGTGCCGCCGTCCGGCCGCGACCGGCGCCGGGTCATGCAGCTCACCGCCCTCGCCGTCGCCAGCATGGACAAGCAGCAATGGGCCTTCTACGAGCGGCGGTTCCGGCCGGAGGAGAAAGTCCACCAGCCGTGGATCGATCACAACCAGAGCCAGTCGCTGGGCGCGTTGCGCTACGTCGAGGCGATCGCGGTCGATGTGCCGGAGTCCGGCTGGCTCGCCGGCACGCCCGGCATGACCCAGGCGGACATCACCACAGCGGTAGTCGTCAGCTTCGTGACCTTGATCCGGCCGGAGCTGAGGGAGGTCTTGCCCAATCTCTGCCGGTTCGCCGCCCGCTGCGAGGAACTGCGGGCGTTCAAGAGCGCGCCGATGCCGGAATCGCAGCCAGGACGGCCCGGGTACCTGGCGACGCGTGCGTGAATCCGGCCGTTGTCATCCTGAGCGAAGCGAAGGACCCTGCGGTCGTTCGACCAACTGTCATCCCGAGCGCCCCTTCGACAGGCTCAGGAGAGGGATCTTGCGGGAATGGAGACTCCTTTCGCGGAAGATCCCTCGCTGCGCTCAGGATGACGACCGATCGGAACACCGCAAGGTCCTTCGCTTCGCTCAGGACGACAGAGGCACTAGTTCGCCGTCATGCCGCCGTCGATGACCAACTCGCTGCCGGTGACCCAGGAGGATTCGTCGGAGGCGAGATAGAGGCAGCCGGCGGCGATATCGTAGGGCGTGCCGAAGCGGCCCAGCGGGGTCACCTCGATGCGCTTGCGGGCGATGTCCGGATTGGAATGCCCGGGCTGCGTCATGGGCGTGTCGACGAAGCCGGGATGCACCGAGTTCACCCGGATGCGGTCGGGCGCGTACTGGATGGCGGCGGCCTTGGAGAAGATGCGCACCGCCCCCTTGGAGGCGTGATAGGCGGCGTTGGCGTGCGAGCCGACGATGCCGCAGATCGACGAGATGTTGATGATCGATCCGCCGCCCGCGCGCTGCATCGCCGGGATCACCGCCTTGGTGCCCAGGAAGACGCCGGTGGCGTTGATCGCCATGACCTGGTTCCACTGCTCCAGCGTCTGCTCGGCCAACCGCGGGCCGGCGGTGTGGCTGGTCTGGATGTTGAGCTTCGGGTCACGGCCGGAGATGCCGGCGATGTTGCACAGGATGTCGAGGCGCCCGTAGGCGCTCTCCGCCCGGGCCACGACCTGTGCCCATGTCGCCTCGTCGCGCACGTCCTGCGGCGCGAACGTCGCCGTGCCCTTGTTCTTGACGATCTCGGCCGCGACGGAGTCGCCGAGGGATGCGTTCATGTCGGTCAGCAACACGGACGCGCCGTGCCGCGCGAACAGGCGCGCCGTCTCGGCGCCGATGCCCGAGGCTCCTCCCGTCACAAGGGCGACCTTGCCTTCCAGACGTCCTGCGTGTTGCATCGTGTTTCCTCCTGTTCACCTCGAAATGCAGCGCTATCGTACATGATGTCGCAACGCGCTTCCTCCGTCGTCCCGACCAAGGCCCGAAGGGCCGCGTGGAGGGACCTTCTCTCGACAACCACGGCCTTTGTTGTGCAGAGGAGGTCCCTCGACTGCGCCGCACTGCGTGCGTCTTCGCTCGGGATGACGGGAAATGCGTAGCGCAGCCGCGAGTCACGCACTCTGTTGGCATCGCGTCTCGCGCATCAGGGAGGTGCACAGGATGGCCACGACCGTGCCGGCGACCAGGACGCTGAAGGCGGTGCTGTAGGCGGCGGCGGTGTAGACGCGGGCGCCGCCGGCCATCTCGCCGGTCCAGGCGCGATCGAGCAGCCAGCCGAGCAGCGGCTGGTAGAGCGCGCCGGCGCCGGTCATCAGGCAATTGACGATGCCGATGGCGGTGCCGGCGGCGGCCGGCGGGTTGGATTCGCGCACCACGGCGAAGCCAATGATCTGGCCCGAACCCCCGAGGCCGCACAGGAAGCACAGCGCACTCACCGCCCAGAGCGGCAACCCGGGCGCCCAGGCGAGCCCCGCCATCGCCGCGGCGCAGAGCACCAGGCCGGCGAGGAGCGGTGGCTTGCGCCGGCCGATGCGGTCGCTGAGCCAGCCCAGCACCGGTGCGCCGATGCCCCAGCCGATGAACATCACCGACGTGACGCCGGCGGCGGCGGCGCGGTCGAGTCCCTGCGTCGTCGCCAGGAACGGCACGCCCCACAGGCCGGCGAAGCCGAGCAGCGGCCCGGCGGTGCCCAGGCCGGTGATGGCAATCAGCCAGGTCTGACGGTTGCGGGTCACCTGCGCCGCACCGGCCAGAACCCGCGGCGCGCCGGCCGAAGCCCGCGACTTGTCACGCACGGTGGCGAACGCGGCCAGCGACAGCAGCACGCCGCCACCGGCCAATGCCAGCGAGGCCAGCTGCCAGTCGAGCCGCTCGACCAGCAGGCGCAGCGGCGCCTGGCCGAACACGCCGCCGGCCATGCCGAGCATCATGGCGAGGCCCGAGAACAAGGCGAAGCGCGTCGGCGGGAACCACTGCCCGGCCACCGCCATTGCGCCCACCAGGCTGAAGGCGGCCGTGGCGCCGATCACGAAGCGGCCCAGCGACAGGCCCCAGAGCGCCGGCGCGAGCGCGAACAGCACGCAGCCGGCGGCGCAGCCCGCCGCGGCGACGGTCATCAGCCGGCGCGGGCCGAAGCGGTCGATCAGCAGGCCGACCGGGATCTGCATGCCGGCATAGCCGTAGAAATAGAAGGCGGAGAGGTTGCCGATGGCGGCGGCGCCGATGGCGAAGTCGCGCATCAGCTCGTCGATCATCACGCTGGGCGCGACGCGCAGGATCCAGGCATAGAAGAAGAACACCGCGCCGGTCGCCCAGCCGAACAGCGCCAGGCGCAGGGCGGTTGACGTGACGTCCCGCGTTTGCGTCCCGGCGCTCATGTTGGGTTTCGCTCCTCTTGCCTTCTCCCCGCGCATGCGGGGAGAAGGTGGCGCGAAGCGCCGGATGAGGGGCTTCGCGATACTGCGATCCGCACGATGGATTGCACCGGGACACTTCGATCTTCGGCACTCTTTTGCTTCGGCGCCGCGAAGCCCCTCATCCGCCCTTCGGGCACCTTCTCCCCGCATGCGCGGGGAGAAGGCTGTCACTCCAGGACTTCCTTGTTGATGACGTTGTCGCGGTTGGGGCGGCCGTCGAGCACGCTCAGCATGTTGGCGGCGGTGACCTCGGCCATGCGCATCACGGCCTCGGTGGTGACGCCGGCCATGTGCGGCGAGCTGAGGAAGTTCGGCAGGTGCAGCAGCGGGTTGTCCTTGGGCGTCGGCTCCTGCTCGAAGACGTCGAGCCCGGCGGCCGCCAGCTTGCCGCCGGTCAGGGCCGCGTGCAGCGCCGGCTCGACGATGATGCCGCCGCGCGCCGTCGACACCAGGATCGCCGTCGGTTTCATCAGCGCCAGCCGCTGCGCGTTGAGCATGCCCACCGTTTCCGGCGTCTTGGGACAGTGGATGGTGACGAAGTCGGCGCGCGGCAGTGCGGCCTCGAGCTCGACCGGCTCGCAGCCGGCGGCGCGGACCGTATCCGGCTTCACGTAGGGATCGTAGATGAGGACGTTCATCTCCATCGCCAGCGCGCGTTTTGCGGTACGGGTGCCGATGCGGCCGAAACCGACGATCAGCAGGGTCTTGCCCAGGAGGTCGACCGGCAGGTGCTTCATGCGGTCGGCGCCCCACCGTCCCTCCTGCACCATGGCGTGGAAGTGGGCGGCGCGCTTGGCCAGCGTCATCATCAGGAAGATGGCGTGCTCGGCGACCGACGGCGAGTTGGCGGTGCCGGCCACCATCAGCGGAATCTTCTTCTCGCTCAGCGCCGGCACGTCGACGGCATCGTAACCGACGCCGATGCGGGCCACGACCTGGAGGCCCGTCGCGGCATCGCGCTCCACCGGGCCGAACGGCGTGCCGCCCAACGCCACGGCGTTGACCTCGCCGAGCTCCCGCAGCCTGGCCTGGAAGTCGGCCGGGCGCATCGCGCCGGGAAACGTCGCGACCTCGATGTCGTCGCGCCGCTTCAGGACGTCCAGCCCAGCCATGCCGAAGATGTCCGGTACCAGCAGCCGCTTCTTGTTCGTTGTCATCACCTACTCCCTTTCAGGCCTGCGCCATCGTGCGGCAACCCGCCCACTTTCCGGCAGGACAATCGAATCCCTTCCCCCGGAGGGGGAAGGTGGCGCGAAGCGCCGGAAGGGGGATGTCGCTCCGGATGCGGTATCCGTCCGCGGAAATCGCATCTATTGGAACATCCCCCTTCCGCCCTTCGGGCACCTTCCCCCTCCGGGGGAAGGGATTCGAAAGGCCCGTCGGCTCAAATGCAATTCCCCTGACTTTCCGGTCAGACTTTTAGGGTTTTTTGTGCCACGGCGGTATCGTCGCGGGCATCGGGCAATCGCATACGAGTGTTGCGCGCCGGTTTTTCGTCGCCGTGGGCGAGATTTCGATTTCGGCCGAGGAAGGCGCGACGGAACTTGCGGCCTGGCCGTCAAACCCGTCAGGCTAGCCCCACGCGCGTGGGCTTGAAGCCGGGGAATACGACGGCCGGCGCCTGCGGCGTACGCAGGGGGCCGGCCATCACTTCGGCGAGCACGCTGCGCACGTCGCTGGTCATCGCCAGGTCGACGCCCTTGTCGAGCATCTCCGACGCCAAACCCGGCCAGGTGCCGTGGATGCGGCCGCCGCGGATCCCGGGAGCCGAGACGATCATCACGCCGCCATGGCCGTGGTCGGTGCCGTTGCTGCGGTTGGAGCGCAGGCGGCGGCCGAACTCGCTCATCGCGACCAGCACCACGCCGGCCGCGCGCTCGCGCAGATCGTCGTGGAAGGCGCCCAGCGCGCGCGCCAGCTGGCCGGCCAGGGCGGCGAAGCGCGGCGGCTGGTTCTCGTGCGTGTCCCAGCCATCCATGTCGACGCAGAAGGCCCGGATGGGAAGGTCCATCTTGATGACGCGCGCCACAGCCTGCAGGCCGCGGCCGATCTCGGTGTCGTCGTAGGCGGCACCGTTGGCAGGCTGGTACGGCGCCACCTTGCCGTCGGGCGCGCGCAGGCGGCTGTCGATCAGGCGGATGCCGGCCAGCGTGCGCCGGCCCGCGGCCGCGATCGGGCCGGTGGCATCGCCGCCGTAGAGACGCTCCAGCACCCTGGCGGCCGACCTGCCGCCGGGCACGTTCATGCCGCCGCGAATATCGGCGACGGCGATGGTGTCGGGGTGCAACGCCAGCGAATCGGGCGTGCCCCGCGAGGTGGCGAAGGCCGGGCTGCGGGCGGCGCCCACCGACTCCAGCCAGCGCGCGACCCAGCCGCCCTTGATGCGCGCCCCATCCTGCGGCTCGCCGATGCCGCGCTCCGTGAGCTCCTGCGCCGCGAAGTGGCTGCGCGTGCCGTTGCTGATGCCGGCCGCGTGCACCAGGGCAACGCGGCCGGACTCGTACAGCGCCTTCAGCGGCGCCATCTCGGGATGCAGGCGGAAGTCGCCAGTCTTCGGCCCGCCCTCGAGCCGCAGCGCCGCCTTGTCGCCGTCGGCCAGCAGCCGCAGCTCGGGCGACCGGAAGGCGATGTAGTCGGCATCATCGACCGGCGCCACCATGGACAGGCCGTCCATGCCGCCGCGCAGGAAGACCGTGACCAGGATCGGTCCGGCTGCGGCGGCGCGGCCAGCCTGGGCGAAGGCGCGCACCGGCGTGCCGACGGCCAGCGTCGCGGCGACGGTCATGACATCGCGGCGTCTGAGCATGCCTCACCTCACCTGGAACGGCGTCGACAGCGCGCACCAGGACAGCAGGCGCCGCGCCACCTGCGGTGCGTCGCCACGGCCCTTCAACGGCGCCTTGGGGTCGATGCCCAGGCCGGCGGTGATCGCACCGACCAGCCTGGCGTCCGGCTCGGTGCCCAGCAGCGTCCGGTTCGCGGCCGTGACAGCCGCCGCCACGGTCGGCTGCGCGGCGATGGCCTCGGCCGCCTGCGGCAGGCCGGCGCCCCAGGCGTTGTCGGCCAGCCCCAGCAGCAAGGTCCAGCGCCGGCGCATGGCGTTGGAGCTCAGCCAGTAGCCCTGCTCGTCGGGATGGCCGGTGGGCGGCCCCCAGCCGAACAGGCGCTGGCCGCTGCCGTCGAGCTCGCCGAGCAGCGCAGTCGTGGCGACCATGGGAATACCGGTGGCGCGCACGAAGGAGGCAAAGAGCTCCAGCGGCCGCTTCACCTTGGTGCCGAGCGCGCGACGGAACTCGTCGGAGCGGGCGATGGCCTCGACCGTACGCGCGATCTGGTCGGGCGCGCGGCGGTTGTCCATCCAGACCCTGGCGACGTCGCCCACCAGCTTGTCCGAGGGATTGTCGGACACCAGCCGGCGGCAGAGCTTGCCGCAGACGTAGCGCGCGGTGGCCATATGCTCGGCGACCAGGTCGAGCACGCGCCGGCCGTCGGACTGCGGCGGCTGGAACGGGTCGATCTCTGTGGCCAGAATGCGCTTCTGGTAGGGGTCGTGCCAGGTTTCGACGTAGGTGAAACGGCCGGTGTTGGCGAGCCGGACGCGGCGGGCCAGGACGGCACCATCCTCGATGGTCCAGCCGGTGAAGGCGCGCGCCGCCTCGTAGACGTCCTGGTCGATGTAGCCCTGCGGCCGCCCCATGAGCGCCCCGGGCACCTCGCGCCAGCGGGTGTAAAGCGCATTGAGATAGGCCGGCCGGCCCAGCGTATGCAGCTCGAAGAGCTCGCGCGCGTAGTTCTCGTTGGCGGCGCCGCCGCGCGAGGAGCGGTTGTTGAGATAGACCTGCATGGCGGCGCTGGTCGCGACCGCCTCCAGCATCTCGCGGAAATTGCCCAGTGCGTGGGCGCGGATGACATCGCGATCGTACGTCGGCAGGGCGACCGCCACCGTCGCATCGCCGGCGGCGTTGACGTTGAAATGGTTGTGCCAGAAGTCGACCAGCAGCTCGCGCAACTGCCAGGGGCTATGAGCGGCGCGGATCAGTGTCGCCAGCGCTACGGCGTGCCGGAAGAACTGGCGCTCCGGCATCGGCAGGTTCTTTTCCACCGCCGCCCAATGCTCCTGGATCGGCGCCGAGATCACGGCGATCGGCCGATCCTCGTCGACGTCGGGAGGAGCCATGGCCTTGTACTTCAGGCGGTAGTGCGCCGCGGCGATGCGCTCGCCGCAGCCGTCATCGGCGGGCGGCCGCAGCTGGCGCATGAGCCAGGCATCGAGGCCGATGCGCCCGACCTCGGCCAGGTCGGCGGCGGTGGGGCCGAAGCCGAGCTTGGACAACGCCTGCCGCGTGCGGGTGTCCAGCGCCATCCATACCCTCCGCGATTGTCGCGCCGGCGCGCCGATGCCGCCGTCAAATCACGTATCGAACGTCGTGCCGTCGGAGCTGAGCCTGACCTTGTCGCCGCCCAGCAGCCAGACGTGACCGCTTTTGTCCAAGCCATCCAGCGCCTTGTTCAGGCGGTCGAGCGGCAGGCGTGCCTCGATCAGCACGTCCTGGCGCGAAATGCGACTGCCGTGCGGGAAGGTCCGCATCGCGTTCAGGACCTTGAGCTCATCGTCCGTCATGTCGAACCTCCGCCCGCTTCGCCCCGGCGCCACCGGCGCCACCGGCGCCACCGGCGCCACCGGCGCCATGATCTCGGCTGAAGACGCCGCCCCCGTCAAGGTGGGCGACGGTCAGCCGGCCGCGCCAGATGTCGCTGAAAGTGCGTGCGCGCCTGCGGTAGCGCCGCCATGCGTCCGGCGGGCGGGACCACGGTCGTTGCCCGTGTATACTCCGCCGCAACGCATCCACGACCGCAGGAGGAAGCGGCGATGGAAATCGGCAT
>Ga0187894_10007612_pt1 | contig 10143 bp, 12 predicted proteins | sample GBC1701081metaG_FD_136650 | JGI IMG/M metagenome (GOLD analysis project Ga0187894, IMG submission 136650) | White microbial mat communities from a lava cave in the Kipuka Kanohina Cave System on the Island of Hawaii, USA - GBC170108-1 metaG ... | reverse complement strand
CCGCCGTACGCGGGGGGCCAGGCGATGCCGGCCCAGCCTCCCTCGTACATCGTCCGCTGCCACGCGAGGTCGTAGCGCGCCCGTGCCGCGAGATCGCCGAGCGGTTTCGGCGCGTGGGGGCGGTTGGCCTCGAGCCATGTGCGCGCTTCGGCGCGAAAGGCCTCCTCGGCCGGAGTGAAGCGGATGTCCACGGCGGCGGCAGTCAACACATTCGCGCGAGCCACCGCAAGCTCGAGCGGTTTGACTGCCCGCGCCGTCTATACTAGCGACGGCCGTTCAACGGCTCTCGCCGTCCCCGTCGTCTAGTCCGGCCTAGGACACCGGCCTTTCACGCCGGTAACGTGGGTTCGAATCCCGCCGGGGACACTCGCGTTTTCCTCGCCACGCCGCACGCCTACGCGTTCGCGCGCACCAGCGACGGCTGGCGCGCGCAGCGGAACCCGACCAAGTCGAACGAGCGCGACGGCTCGCTGACGCCGCTGACGGCGAACACGCCGGCGTCGGTACCGCCGCCCAAAGTGACGTCCATAGGCGCAGCGTCCCTCGCAATGCCGCTCGCACACGACCGTTGTCCACGCCGCGCGCGTCCTCCCCGACATCGACGCTCGTGCAGCCGTGCCCCAGGGTGGCCACTTCCACGGGATCGGCAGCCGGTGCGCACACGAGTGGCTTGAGCGGTGCAGCGAGCGGCCCGACGTCGCGCCGATCGAGTGAGGGCGTCACCAAACGAGCCTCGATCGAATTGAGAGGACAATCTGCCCGGCGTCCCCACGAGGGAAGGCACCGCCAGGGAACATCTGCTCCTCGCGGAAACTCAGCGACTCGCCTTGAACAGCGTCCCGTCGTTGCGGCTCACGTTGCCGACATCCACCGAGAAGCACCGGCCCGCGTCGCTCTGGTGGAGCTGGAGCGTTGCCGTCTGCGATCCCGCGAGCGCCGCGGCGATGCCGGTCGGAAGAGCGGTCTGCCCGGCGCTCTCCTTGTTGTGGCCCTTGACGAGGAGGCTCGACTTTCCGGCATCGCCGGCGCGAAGGCGCAGCTTCTCGATGCCGTCGGCCGCCGCGACCGGATCCTTGTACTGGTAGCCGGAGCCGCCTGGTGGCGCACTCCCGATCGACTTCCAGCAAGGCTGCGAGCCGCACTGTTCCCCTGCGCGGTCGACGACGGTCTTCCCGGCGAGCGCTCCAGCCTCGTCATAGAGGCAGAGCGTATAGACCGTCGTGTCCGGTAGCAGCGGCGTACCGAAGTCAGTCTGGCTGAGCGCGGGTCCTTGCCCGAGCTTCGCGAGCAGCGTTTCGCGACCTGCCGTGCGCTCCTTTACGAGCAGAGACGCCTTGCCCCAAACGTCGTCGCACGCGTCGGCAGGCGCCTCCAGATGCTGGCACTCGCTCCCCACGCAGGTGTCGCGCGTGCAGGGGTCACCGTCGTCGTCACATGTGCAGTCCGGCGCGCCGCCTGCAGCATAGAGAATCGCGTTGGCGAGAATCTGGAAGTTGTTCCCGTCGCGATCGTCGAGCGCGTGCGGCTGATACTCGCCCGGTTGATAGGCGACCACGACGCCCGCCCACGCCGGCCGGCGGTGGGTGAAACCGAGCACGTGCGCGGTGCCGTTCTCGTTGTAGTTGCTTGCGAAGAGCAGCTCGACGTCGCCCGCTCCCGCGTTGATCTCGAAATTGACATACCGCTCGTCGGGAGTGTTGTTGAAGAATCCGTACGCGCCCGCGGGTACACCGCGCGGTACATCCGAGTACGCCGTCGTCGAGGGATAGCTGACGGCGTTGGACGTGACGAAGTGTGTCGGCGCCACGTTGATCACGTTCTGACCCTCGACGGTGTTCCACGGAACAGAGCCCGCAGCGGTGCCGCCGATCAGATCGAGGATCGCCTCTTTTCCAGCGGTCAGATACGCGCCATGGTGAAACGACACAACGCCGCCGCCGGCGACGAGAAAACCGTCGACCGCCGCAACGAAACCGGCCTGTGCCGTTGCCCCGCCGGGACCGCCCGGAATGCGATGGGCGAAGTAGACCAGGACGTCGTAGGCCGCCGGATCGGAGAGCGGCACGGACAGCGCCGCGGTCGCGTCCGGAATGTCATCGGTCGCGATCTCGGCAACGACCGCGAGCGATATCCCGCTGTCGGGCGCGACGAGCGCCGCCGAGATGTCGCCGGGTTGGGTGAGCTGCGCATCGGTAAGGCCGTGCGGGTTCACCTCGTCGCTGACGACGAGGATGCGCAGGGGAGCGTGTGGCGGAAGCGTTGCGGCGCGCGCTGTAATAGCGAAGAGCAACGGAGCGATCGCCGCAAACATTCCCGCGATCGACAGTCGCCTCGAGTACATGGATCCCCGCGGGATGGATGTCATTGGGCCCGCCACAACGGGTCGCGACCTGTTGCCGGTGCTGCCTGCGTATGTCATCGCATTTTCACTGCGCGCCAACATCACGGTCACGGGGCACCACTTGGCTGAGGTCTGACGCCTGGTCAACTCCGGGTCTGGTGCTGGTGCTACTTGTGGTGCTACTTCAACACCGCAGAAGGTCGCCGAAACCGCCAGAAACCCATTACACGGTGAAAATACTGGATGGCAACGGTTTCCGGCGAACGTACCGCCATTGCGATAAAAGGAGGCTCCGATGCGCGCCAGAACGAACCGGTCGGGAGCGGCAGACGAGAACGAGGCGTGGGTCCAGCTGGCGACGCGCATCCCGAAGACTCTGCATCGCTCGGTCCGACTCCACTGCGTCGAGGTGGAGATGTCGATCATGGAGTTCGTGATCGCCGCCATCGAACGCAAGCTCCAACGCGACGGTAAGCGGCGCGGCTGACGCAGGACGCGACGAGGCCCCGGCGCCGCCAGGAGCCTGGCGGCCGCCGGGGCCATCGCGTGAGGCTTCAGCCGATCACGAAGCAGTCACCGGTGGTGCTGTTGTTCTGTGTGTTCGACTCGTCGACCGACATGTCGGGGTTGACCGTATACCGGTAGGGAAAGCTCAGGTCCGACCCAGGACGCGTTTCGAGGCACGTGCGGTTCATGAGGTACGAGGCATCGATCGTGGTCCACGTCCACGTGATGATAGCTGGGGGAAGCGGAGGGACCGGCAGGCGCGCCGCGCCGACGCAGTAACCGGACCCGCAATCGGCGTCCTGGAGGCAGGGCACGAAGTGCGGGCAGAACCGCGGATCCGCGCAGGGCTGTCCCTCGCAGTGTCCCATACAACGGTCACCACTCGGGCAGTCACCGTCGGCCATACACTCCGTGAGGCTTCCCTCGCACGTCGCCCCACCGCAGAGCACCTGGAGCTCGGTGGCCGGCGCCGCCCCCTCGCCGAGGTTCTCGACATAGAGGTCGAAGCAGCGGCTCGTCCGGGAAGTCAGGTTCCAGTCGGGTAGCGGCTCTCCGGGAAAGGGCGCGAAGCGCGGCACGGGATCCACCGAGAACTCGCAGCAGCTCGCGTCCGCGTCGGTCGCGGCGCAACCATCGAGACGCGTGGTGATGCGACACGAGGCGTTTCCCGACGACGAGATCCGCCCGCACGCCACGTACCCCTCCCGGCCCACGGTCGATCGCGAGGCGCACGAGGCAACGTCGCGCCGGCAATCGGCAGGAAGCAGTTCGTCGTGGACGGCGGTCCTGGCAAATGCCCGGATGCACCGAAGATAGGCTGCGCGCGTCTCCGATGCGGCGCAGGCGGCACGCGCGTCCGCGCGAATCTGGCCCAGGGCGACCGGATCGCTGCACGACCTCGCCACGCTGTCGCGAGCGCCGACCACGGTCACGGTGAGGGCGAGCAACGCCACCGCCCGACGTACCCCGCGGAACCCCTTCGTCGATCTGCTGCTGGTCATCATGACCTCCTCCTCGCCCCGGGATGGGTTTCCGCCGATCGGCGGCGCCGGCGCTGGAGGTTATGGATTGCAAGAGACGTGCAGCGACCTGCATGCCGCGTGCACGCGGGCTTTCGGCGCGGGTGCAACTGGCGAGGTGATCGCTCTGGTTGGCATGCCAACGCCGGTTGGCACCATGCGAGAGCCGGTTCATTTTTGGGCTTGACACGGACGGCGGATTCGAGCACTAACGCACGGCTTCCCGTTCGTCGCGGTGCCGTCGTTTTGAAATTCTCTCCGCTTCGCCTCGCTCTCCTCCTGCTCCTCTTGCAGCTGTCGTCGGTGGTTCCCGCCGCCGCCCAGGAATTCGTCTGGCCGGTGAGCGGATGGATCACCGCGAACGACCGTTATTTCTGGGGCGACTCGCACGGGGGGTCCGTCGATATCGCTGCGCCCTACTGGACCGCCGTGACGGCGGCCCGTGATGGAACAGTCCTCGCCGTCGACACCGGCGACTGCAACTCCGTGTTGCTCGACCACGGCGGTGGGTGGACGACCTACTACTGCCATCTCATTCGGGACCCTCTCGTGGACGTCGGGCAGACCGTTCGCGGGGGACAGCTGCTCGGCTTCGTGGGACGTTACGGCAGTGCGAACATCCCGCATCTTCATTTCACAATCAGGAAGTCCGGCGCACGCAAGGTGATTCCAGGGCTCGGCTATGGCACGTGGGCGCGCCGGAATACGGAGATTCCCGGCACGTACCCGGGTGTTGTCGGAAGAGCTCCCATGCCGTTCACCTTCGGGGTCCGTACGGTGGTGCCCAACGTGTCGCTCCGGAACGCCCCCAGCGATAGCGCGCTCGCCATCGGTACGCTCCCGGTCGGCACGATTGTACGGATCGCCGACACGAAGGACGGCTTCTACTACGGCGAGGAGCCGTACGAGGGCTGGATTCCTATGTCAGCCGTCGATCCGATCGCCGGCTCAATGATCGACCTCATGGTGGGTGTTGCCGGCGCACCGACGCGTGTCTCACCGTCTGCCGGCGCGGCGGCGATCTATACCTACTCGGCGGGATACCTGCTGCCGGCAATCTCGGCGCGGCCGGGGTGGTACGAGGTGTTCTGCAGCTACCCGACCCGGTATGGGTGGATCGCATCGAGCGCCGTCCAGCGGACGACCTCCCAGCGGGTGGCCATGGTCGCCGCCAGTGCGGCCGTGCGCAGCGGGCCGGGGGCGGGCTACCCGCTGCTCGGCACGCTCACGATGGGGACGTACTACAACTTCCGGACCGTGTACGAGAACCACAACGGATGGTTGCGCATCGACTACAACGGTCGCACCGGGTGGCTGCAGGGCTGGCGCACCACCGGGCGCCGGTAAAGCGCACGTAGCCGCACGCTCACGACGCTGTCGGCACCGGCTCCCAGATGCCGAGCAGCCTCCACAGAAGCGTGGACTGCGGCGTGATGGCGCCGATCTCGGCGCAGAGGACCCGGACCTTGCGCAACGCTTCGAGCGTGCGCGCGCGGTGAACCGGATTGCGCGTGTAGGCCTCGCGGATGACCACGCGCGGAATGCCGTACGTCCGCACGATCTGCGCGGAGGGACGCATCATGAGCTGGGCCATGATCGCGAGGATGAACGGCGCGCGCCGCGACAGAATGAAGCGTCGCACGGTGCCGAGATGCGGCGCGTGCTCGCGCAGGTATTGGCGTGCGAAGCAGAGGTGGCGCGCTTCCTCGGTCACGTGGATCTGCACGATCCGCCGAAGCAGCGGATGCATGGCACGCTCGCTGCGGAGCAGCGTCCGCTGCACGTGGTCGATCGGATCCTCCCCCCCGAGCACGAACACGAAGAATAGCTCCGGAAATCGACGGCCAAGGCGTACCACCTGATGTGAGAGCAGCCGCTGCCACCAGCTGAGCCCCGGGATGTCGAACCCGCTGCGGTTCACGAACTCCTGGAACATGAGGGCGTGCTGCGCCTCCTCGATCACCTCGTGGTACACGTACCGGAACTCGGGCGATCCGTTCGGAAGACCCGCCGCAAACCCGAGTAGCCCCCGCTTGAGGATGCTCTCGAACTGCAGGCCGACCTTCATGAAGGTCGCGAGCATGTGCAGCCCGATGCGGGCCCGCACGGCTGGCGGCTGGTTGCGGTACCAGGCCGTGGCGCCGAGCACGTCGTCCGCCGACAGCTCCCAGCGCGGGTCGTCCGGATCGATATGGAACTCCGCGCTGTCCCAGTCGATGTCGGCGTATGCGTCGAAATGCTTGACCACCGACTGACGGCTGAGTCGCGCGACGAGCTGCTCGTACGACTCCGTCCGGCTCGACACCCGTCGTTCCTCCTCGGGCACGACGTACTGCGTGCCCAGCAGATGGCCGTTCTGCTCTGTCATGTCGTCACCTCCGTCTCACCGTGATTCCGCGGGCATGACCGTGTGTGCCAGCGCCTTCAGCACATCCAGCGTCTCGGTCACCCGCTCCGAATCGCCGACGTGCATCCTCGCCAGCGCGAGTCCCTCGAGCAGCGCGAACAGGAACCGCGGCGCCGTCTCGTAGAACGGATTCGGCTTCCCCGGCGCCACGAACAAGCGACGGAACGTCTGCTCGATGGTGTCGACCAGCCGGCTCGCGGTGGTCCGGAAGCGCTCGCGCAGCTCCGGATCCGTGCGCGCGGCCACGGCCAGCTCGAGCCACGCCGACCCCGTGGGTCCGGACACCATCTCCCAGACGATGTCGATCGCAGCGGCGAGCCGATCGGCGCCCGGCGGCAGCTCTGCGAACGCGCACAGGAACTCCGCGTGGCGGCGTTCGAACAGATGCTCGAGCGCGCTCGTCACCAACTCCGCTTTGGTCGGGAAGTGGTGCAGCTGCGCACCGCGCGAGAGGCCGGCCCGGCGGGCGATCTCCGGTGTCGTCGTGCGCGCGTAGCCGAGGTCGCCGAGACAATCGATCGTCGCGTCGAGAAGCCGGCCACGGGTAGAGGAGCGCCGCTCCGCCTGCGTTCGACGTGTTCGGGTCAGGGAGACCACGGCCACGACTCCCCCTACCCCCCCGGTAAACATACAGTCAAGCCTGATTGTATTCGCTTCGACCCCAGCACGTGGTTGGTCTAGTGGAGGTACGTGCCTGCCCGGCTCTTTCCCCGCGATGCCGTGAACGTCGTGGTCGCTCTCGGGCCCCGGAGGCTCCAGCTCTCGAACCTGACCAAGGTCTTCTGGCCCGATCCCGGCATCACGAAGGGCGATCTCCTCCAGTACTACGCCACCGTCGCCTCGGTTCTGCTGCCCCACATCCACGACCGCCCGATGGTCATGCGACGCTATCCGGACGGCATCGCCGGCCCCTCCTTCTTCATGAAGCAGGCACCGACACCGCGCCCGGACTGGATCGCCGTGTGCCCGATCCACCATCGTTCCGGGAAGGTCGTCGAATTCCCGCTGATCCAGGACCTGCCGTCGCTGCTGTGGGTCGTGAACCTCGGATGCATCGATCTGAACCCGTGGCACGCCCGCCGCGACGATCCCGATCGCCCGGACGTCCTCTATTTCGACCTCGACCCCGGCCCGGCTGCCCCGTTCGCGCGCGTGCGAGAGGCGGCTCTCGTGCTGCACGAGTCGCTGCGGGCGCTCGAGCTCCGGGCGTACGCACGCACCACCGGCGGGCGCGGGCTCCACGTCGGGGTGCCGATCCGCCGCGGACCGACCCAGGACCAGGTGTGGGGATTCTCCCGTGCGCTCGCTACCGAGCTCGCCGCGCGGAACCCGAAGCTCCTCACGATCGAATACTCCAAAGCGAAGCGCCCCCCCGATCGAGTGCTCGTCGACTACAACCAGAACGCCTGGGGACAGACGCTGGCGTCCGTCTACTCTCCCCGCCCGACGGCCGTGGCGAGCGTATCGACGCCCGTCACGTGGCGGGAGCTCGCGCGGGCGATCACGCCGGCCGACTTCCGGCTCGACAACGTGCCCGCACGCGTGCGTCGGCGTGGCGATCTCTGGGCGCCACTCGCTGCCGCCCGCGGCCGTTGCGACCTCGCCCGCTTTCTCGCGGGTTGAGGGATTCTACTTCGATCCGCCCGCGGGTATCACCTGCACCGTGCCGACAAGGTATTGGCGGGTGCCAGTGTCGAGCATGCCCTGCATCACGAGCCGGCTTCCGACCGCGGCCTGCTGGATCTTCGTGACCAGGGCTGGCTTGCCGTCGGCCATGAAGCTCGGCGTGTAGCCGTCGAGGTTGTCGACCATCGTCTTTCCGGCGAAGGCGTCGTCGTTCCAGGTCTCGGCTCTGACGACGCCCAGCCAGACAATCTTGTCGGCGGGCTGACCCCTGAAGCTGATTGACACGGCGTCATATCCAACGTTCTCGGCCGCCTTCTGATCTGCAGACACCTGGCCGGTGATGGTAAGCAGCTGGTTCTGATCCCCGAGCTCGAACTGCGCCATGGCCGCGCTCGGCAAACAGAGCGCCACCAGGAGGCCCATCGAGGCAACGACCTTCGTCATGGCGCTCCCCCCGTCTCCTACAGGTGCTTCTTCACGCGCGCCCAGAACGACTCCTTGGGTACCTGCTTGCACTCCTCATATACAACGACGACGTCGCGCTCGAGATCCACCTCACCGACCTCGCTCTCGCTGACTTTCGTGGCGCGGTTGTAGCCATCGGCCCAGTACACGAGCTCGGGCCGCACCGTCTGCTCGGCATCGACGTATTCCTGGCACGTCATCTTCACGGGCTTGGCCTTCTTGCGCCCCACGGGAATTCGATCTCTGATCTTGTCCCACAGCGTCTTCTTCGGGTCCTCCTTGCACGACACGACGAGCACCGCCATCTGACGGTCCACGTCCACCTCCCCGACGTCCTCCTCCTTGAGCTTTCCCGCCTTCGAGTACCCGTCCAGCCATGCCACCGCACGCGGTTGCACGTCCTCGCTGAGGGCAAGGAACTCCTCGCACGTCATCTTGGTCGGCTTGACCTTCTTGGCGTCGGCCGGCTCCACACCAAGCATCACTCCGACGAATGCCCCTACCCCCAGGACCAGCGCGCGTCTCTTCATCGATCCTCCCGTGAGCGTGGATACCCTCGCCGCGCAGGCAACGTCTTGCCATCTCGTGCCACCCGGCCCCCCCTCTACTGACTCTGGCGGGCACGTCGCAGTATGCTACCTCCGATGACGAAGGCCCCGTACCGCCCCGGGCTCAGCTGGTTTCGGCGGCGCGGCGGCGTCGCGCTGGTACTCGGCATCGCAGCCGTGGCGACGGCACTCGTGTTCCTCGTCGCGCCGCAGCGAACGCGGCCGCGCGTGACCGCTGGGTACGACGCGCGCGCAGGTGGCCCAATGGCTCGTGACCGCGGCGAATGCCCACGGGGTGACGAGGAGCGGGCGGAAACCGAAGGGCGCACCGCGGACGCGCTCTGGACGGAGGCGATCGCGAAGTCCGAGGACCGGGACCGCACCTCCTGAGCGCACGGGCCGCGACCCTGGACATGGGTCGTGTCGTGGTGCAAAGAGGCGACACCCCGACCGGACCCTTGCCCGTCATGCCGGAAAGCGCCGCGAAGGTACGGAACGCCGACCTCGGACGTGTCACGACGAAGCCCGTCCCGCTGATCCGGGCCGCCGCCGTGAAACCCATGGCGACGTTCCTGGGTCGGGTGGGTGTGCGCGTCGAGCGGCTCCTCGCACGGACATACCTTCCCGCCTGGGTGCTCGACGACGTGGAAGCGCTGATTCCGCTCCGCCAGGCGTGGTGCTTCCTCGAGGAGGGTGCCCGCGCAGCACGGATCGAGGACCTCGGACTCCGCCTGGGCTTGGAAATGCCCCTCGAGGCGTGGGGTGTCTTCGGACGGGAGATCCGCCGCTCGCAGACGCTGCGTGACGCCATCGAAACCACCGTGCGGTCGACGGGGGCATTCTGCTCGGGTCTACGGTGCTGGGTCGCCGGTCTGGGTGCCGAGCGCCGGTTGTGCCTCGCGTTCGTCGAGCCTCTCACCGGGGGGGCGCACCGCCAGGCCGATCAGTACCTCCTGATGTTCCTGCTGAAGCTGGTGCAGCTCGTCGCCGGTCCGTCGTGGCGACCGGCTACCATCCAGCTGCAGACCCCCAGGTCGGACGTTCTGTCTGACTTCGAGCTCTTCTCCGATTCCCGGATCGGGTTCGGGCAGCCCATGACCTCGATCACGTTCCCGAGCGCGCTCCTCTGCCGGCCCGTTTCCGAGGCACACTGGCTCCGGCAGACGCCCGCGGATGAGCTCGAGGCGTGGACGGCGTCGGCTCCGGCGGACGATTTCGCCGCCTCCGTGG
>Ga0187894_10007611_pt1 | contig 10144 bp, 11 predicted proteins | sample GBC1701081metaG_FD_136650 | JGI IMG/M metagenome (GOLD analysis project Ga0187894, IMG submission 136650) | White microbial mat communities from a lava cave in the Kipuka Kanohina Cave System on the Island of Hawaii, USA - GBC170108-1 metaG ... | reverse complement strand
TGCCGAGGTGTTCGGCTATGGCGGCCGTGACTTCGGCCGGCCGTTCACGACACTGGAAACCGTCGGCGACCACGGCTTTGCCATCTCCGGCGAAATCCGCTGGCGGCCGCCGATCGACTTCATTCCGCGCGAGTGGCTGGACCATTACCTCTACGCCTTCGCCGACTACGGTCGCCTGTGGGCCAGCAGCCGTCTGAACAAGCCCTTCTTCAGCGAAGGCGCGTCGGCGGGTGGCGGCATCCGGATCAAGGTTTTCGACAAGTTCAGCGGTGAGATCGAAGCTGCCAAGCCGTTGGCCGGCCGCATCAGCAACAAGGGCGGCAGCAAGGACTGGCAGGTGTTCGTACGTTTGGGGGCATCTTTTTAATTGGTGTGAAGCTCTGGGGAGATTAACCGTGAAACATACTTTATTCGCTTTTGGTCTGGCTTCCGCCCTGCTGTTCGGCGTGCCGGCGCAGGCGGGTTTCAACGAGGGCATGACGGCCTACAAGTCCGGCAATTACGCCGTAGCCTTCAAGGAGTTCGACGCAGCCGCCCGCGCGGGCGACAAATTCGCCCAGGTCATGGCGGCCACCATGTGCCTGGAAGGATCCGGCGTCGCGCGTGACGTCAAGCAGGCTGCCTACTGGTTCGAGAAGGCGGCCGGCGCCGGCCATAGCTACGCCCAGTACGCCATCGGCATGCTCTACATGGCCGGCGACGGCGTGTCGAAGGACACCCGCAAGGGTCTGGTGTGGCTCAAGGCCAGCGCCGATCAAGGCTCCTTCTTCGCCCAGACGACGTTGGGCGATGCCTACGCCAACGGCATCGGTGTGACGCCGGACAAGGCGCGTGCACTCGACTTCTACCGGCAGGCGGCCAATCAGAACTACGCCGTGGCACAGCTCAAGCTTGCATCGGCGCACTATCTGGGCGACGGCCTGCCGAAAGATGCCGTCGAAGCCTACAAATGGACCTACCTGAGCTCGAGCCAGCTCGATGGCGCGCGCTCACTGCTGACGAAGCTTCGCCAGGAACTCACACCGGCACAGGTTGCCGAGGGTGAGCGCGCAGCACGCGCGTGGCAGTCGCAGTCGGCACAACGCTGAAAGTGGAATTGTCGGGTCATGCCAGAAACAGAGCCAACAGCGACAACGGGCAACGACGGTGGCTGCGCCATGCCGCCACGTCGGCCGAGCTACGTGCCGGCGCGCGGCGATCTACGCAAAATGCCAGCGCCGCCCAGCGTGTTGATCGTCGATGACGAAGCGGATCTGCTCGAGGAAATGGCCACGACGCTGAGCGAGGAAGGCTTTTCTGTCCTGCGGGCGCCCAGCGGCACGTCAGCGCTCAAGCTCTTCGGCGGCAATCCGGAAATCGGCGTGGTGGTGACCGACGTCCGGATGCCGGAACTGGATGGGCTTCAGCTGATCGAGCGGCTGTTGGCACAGCTGCAGGCTGATGCGCCCAAGCCGCAGATCATCGTGCTGACGGGCCACGGCACGATGGATACGGCAATCCGGGCGCTGCGTCTGCACGCCAACGATTTTCTGAGCAAGCCGGTGACGCGCGCCGATCTGGTGACGACCGTGCGGCGGGCGATGGATCGATGCCTGGGTGCCCGCGAGCAGAGCACGGAGCAGGCCGACATTCGCAAGCGCTACTCGGAGATGCAGAATACGCTGGCCCGCATCAACGCCACGCTCAACCGTCTGCTGGTCGGCGAATCCACCGCTGAACCCTCCGTAGCGAGCGATGGGACGACGCCGGCCGTGGCAGGCGATGCGCGGCCGCCGGAGAGGCCCGATCGCATCCGTTCCATGTTGCGCGAGCACCGCGTGCGCGCCCGCATCTTCCGCAGCAGCGTTCTTCTCGATCCCAGCTGGGATATGCTGCTCGAGCTCATGCTGGCGCATATCGAGAACAAGCAGACCTACCTCACCAGCCTGTGCGTGGTCTCGGGCCTGCCAACCACCACGGCCCTGCGGCGTGTCGAGCAGTTGATTGCATCCGGTCTGGTCCGTCGCGAGGACGATCCTGTCGACCGTCGCCGTGTGATCGTCAGTCTGACCGAGAGTGGCGTTGAACGTCTTTCGGCCTACCTTGAACAGGTGGAGCGCGACGGCACCAAGTTGAACCGCGCATAGAGTTGCATCGTCCCGTGCCATCATCGACCGCGCAGCGCAATGAGACCACCATGTGGGAGGGGTGGATTCGCAAGCGTCTGGCATCGTCCATCGACGCGGCGATCGTTGCTGGCGTTGTCGCTGCGCTCATCGACTGGCTCATGCCGTCAGCCGGTGAATTCCGGATCCTGCTCGGACTGTCGCTGGTCTATCTCGTCTTCCTGATTCACGGACATCGCTTTGCCTTGCTGAGTGCGTTGTGCCTGGCGGCGGGCTGGATCCTGATGGGCGATGCGCCGGTGCTGGCGGTCATACCCATTGCTGCCGTTGGCGGCGTCTGGTTGCTGCGACGCTGGGGATGGGGTTTGCCGCACGCAGCCGGTGCGTTCTGGCTCATCGTCGCGCTGCCCGTGCTGTGGGGAGTCTTTGCCGGCCTGCTCGAGCTGCCGTCCCGGGTCGCGGCCTATGTCGCCCTCAACTATGCGCTCAACGGCATCGCCTGCGCGGCGCTCGCGGCATTGGCCGAACGTCTGCTCCCCAGCCACTGGCGCACCACCACGCAGTTGACGGTGCAGGAAACGGTGCGCGCCTTCCTGTTGCCGTTGACCATCATCCCCGTGGTCGTGCTGGTGGCGCTTGACGCCACCCAGAGCCATAGCCGCTACATCGCCGAAGCGGAGCGGACCACCCAGCTCATGGCCTCGCGGGCCAGCAACGTCGTGCGCGGATGGTGGGATGGCATGCGCATGACCCTGCGGCATGTCGGGCAGCTCAGTCTCGAGGAGTATCTCGGCTATCGCGGCCTGCCGCGTCCCGGGCTGGCGCTGCTCAGCGCCCACACCGATGCACTCGCCCAATGGCAGCTCTCCGAGGTGCTGCTGGTGGTCGCATCGGGCCAGTCCATCGATCACTGGCCGCCGGCCAGTGGCGGGGGCGAGGATATGGACCGCCGCGGTTGGCCTCGGGCGCCGTTCTCGGCACCGCTGGTCCTGGCGGCGCCTTCGGCCGGCGCGACCCGGATCACGACGCTCGTGCCGATTGCCAATGCCGGCGAGTATTTGGGCCTTGTCGCCGGCACGGTGTGGTCGCCGGCGGTCGGCGATCTGCTGCGTTCGACGCCGCTTGATCCCGGCACGGCCCTCGAAATCCGCGCGCGCAGTGGCGAGACGATCGAATCGATCGGCACGCCGGGGCTGTTGCAGACGTCGAGCAGCGCTCCGGGGACCGAGGGCGTGTCCCGCCGGCCGTGGTCGTCGCGCGTTTTTGTCGCCGATGTTCCCATTGATCCGACGCTGCCATGGACCTTGCGTCTGGCACAGATCCCCTTCGCCCTGCAGGCCCAGGCGCTCGACCAGGGCCTGCGCGCGTTGCTGGCGGGCGCGGCGATCTGCGTGCTGGGCGGCATTGCCGCCTCGATGCTGGGCTGGGGGTTGACGCGGTCGTTGACCGGTGTCGCCGACTCCGTGTCGCGATCGCTGGCCGATGTCGGCGCGCCGCCGCCGCCGACACGCATTACCGAACTCGATCGGATGTCGAATCAGTTCCTGGAGGCCGGCGCCGCCCTGCGCAAGCAGACCAACGACGCGCGCACGCGCCAGGAGCGTGCCGAACGACTGGTGCGCCAAGCGCCCATCGTGCTCTTCACCTTGCGGTTGACGTCGGATCTGCAGTGGTCCCTGGCATCGCACAACCAGACCCTGGAGGAGCAGTTCGGCTATCCGCCAGGCTCGATCAGCACGCGCCAGAACTGGGAAGCGATCATCGATCCCACCACCGCGTTGAGTCAGCCCGAGCTGCGGGTGCTGGTCGCGACAGGGGCCTTGCTCGCCGAACGGCGCGTGCATTGCGGCGACGGCAGCTGGCGCTGGGTCTATGAGCAGTTGGCGCTCGTGAAGGACGGCGGCGGGCACGGTACCGAGGTCATCGGCGTCTGGCTCGACATTCACGAGCGTCGCGAGGCCGAGTTGCGCCTGCTGCAGTCGTCCAAGCTCGTCACTCTGGGCGAGATGGCCACCGGCATGGCACATGAGTTGAATCAGCCGCTCAACGCCATCAGCCTGGCCGCCGAGAACCTGCAGCACCGCCTGCAGCGCACCGACCTGCCTGACGATGCGCGCGATTATCTGCATGCGCGGGCCGAGCGTATCGCCGCCCAGGCCGTGCGGGCGGCGCGCATCATCGACCACATGCGGGTGTTCGGCCGCGGCCCCTCGGGCGATGGCGAGGCCTTCGACATCCGCGATGCTATCGCCGGTGCGCTTGTGATCTGCGGCCACCGCTTGCGTGCCGACGGCGTCGTTATCCGCCAGCAGGTCGATGATGGTCCATTGCAGGCGTTCGGCTACCGGCCGTCGCTGGAGCAGGTGTTCGTCAATCTGCTGCTCAACGCCCGCGACGCGCTGTTGGCGCGACACCCGTCGGGCGATATCGGCGAGCCGCTGCCATCGCGATGGGTCGAGCTCACGGTGCGCCGGCAGGACGACGCGGGATTGGAGATCACTGTCGCCGACAATGGCGGCGGCATCGACGCTGCGGCGTTGTCACGGGTGTTCGAGCCGTTCTTCACTACCAAAACGCCGGGCCAGGGCATGGGGCTCGGCCTCTCGATCGCGTTCGGCATCGTGCGCGACATGGGCGGGTCGATCACCGCCCGCAACAGCGATGTGGGCGCCATATTCACGCTTCTGCTGCCGGGCAGAAACGACTAGTGCAGACACCATCCTGTCATGGGATGGCGTCTGGTACCCGGCATTCCTAATCGGTAGTCTCGCTCAGGATGGTACGATGGGAACGTACGGCGGGGGTCGGGCGTTGCACATGGTGGACATGATTGCGCCCGAGCGTTTCTCGCCCACGGCGAATGGGCAACCGAGGAGGACACCGATGAGGTCAGTCTGGTCAGTTCCGATGGCGTTGGCGCTGGCGCTCGCCGCAGGTGTGGTTCAGGCGCAGCAGGCCTATCCGTCGCAATTCGCCAATCAGTGGATGAACTCGTGTGTGAGTTCGTGTCAGTCCAACGCGCTGTACAAGGATCGTCAGGGCATCTGTACGCCGTACTGCACCTGTATCGTTCAGGAGGTGCAGGCCAGTGTTCCGCTGGAAGTGGCAATGCAGGCTGACAAGGACCTGGCGAACAAGGTTGAAAAGTCCGAAGCCGTGCAGCGCGTGAATCAGGTGACGCACCAGTGCCAGACGCGCTTCGCGCCGCAGCAGCCGGCCAAGCAGACCCGCCAGACCAAACCGCGGCAGTGATCTGAACCCTTCCCCACCGGAGAAGGGCAGACGCCTCAGTACTTCACGGCGCTGCGGGCGTTGGGTGCGGCGTATTCGAGCAGCCGCCCGGCCTTGACCTCCATCGCATCGCGTCGGCGCAGTCGGCGCGACTGCATCGACGTGATCAACGGGTAGTGACGGCTGCCATCAACCCAGTCGGCGACATCGAAGCAATTGTCGTCGCGGCCGACCCACAGACGGGGATCGATGCGCCGCAAGTCGTATGGCCGCGAATAGGTCCGCAGCGTCTTGCGGTCCTTCAGCACATACTCATGAAAATAGGTCAGCGCCAGCTCGCGCGGCGAACGGTGGATCGCGTCGCGCCAGCGCAGCCAGACATGATTGCTCTTTGAGATGGCGCCCCAGCATCCGCCGCTGCGAAACAGGGTCACCACGTGGTCGTCGTCCGTCGCGTCGGCCTGCAGATCCATCAACAGTGGTGGCTCGCCCGCCAGCCACAGGGCGCAGGCAGCGACGAAGGCACCCTCCAGGCAGTGAGCGTGGCCCTGCCGCAGGGTCTCGCGCACCGACAGGGCAGTGTCGCCCTGCAACTCGAAGTTTGTAGGCAAGGCCGTGACAAAATCCTGGATGCGCTCCGGCGTCCGCAGTCGCTTCAGGGTTCTGTACTGGGATGGGGAGAGGCCGAGCCGTTCGGCGGAGGGCGGTCGGACGCGCATGCCGCTATCCTGCGTTGAACGGGCCCGGGGGCTCAATGCCGGAACAGGCGGCGGCGAAAAATACGAACGGCGCCCAGAATGGCGCCGCCCACGGTCGCTTTCGGCCGGATGGTGGAGCTGAGGGGGATCGAACCCCTGACCTCCTCATTGCGAACGAGGCGCTCTCCCAGCTGAGCTACAGCCCCCCGCCCGAAGCGGCGCGGATAATGGTGACGGCAGGCGGTGAAGTCAAGGAAGTCCCACGATCATTCGGGGGCGCAGAAAACGCGCTTTCGAGCCGCACCGGCGCTTGCTTCGCTGCCTACGCTCATGCCAGTTTCAGCCCGTCGGTTGAGGATCCCATGAGCAGGCAAAAAGTGCAGTCCGAGGCGGCGCCGGCCGCGCTGGGCCCGTATTCCCAGGCCATCGTCGCCGGCGGCATGGTGTATTGCTCGGGCCAGATCGCGCTGGATCCCAAGACGGGGCAGTTCGCCGGTGAAACGGTCGAGGCGCAGACGCACCAGGTCATCCGCAACCTGCAGGCGGTGCTGCAGGCCGCCGGCAGCGATCTGGGGAAGATTGTGAAAACCACGGTGTTCCTGGCCGATATGGGCGAATTCCAAGCCATGAACGGGGTTTACGCCAGCTATTTTCCCGACCCGGCACCGGCGCGCAGCACCGTGCAGGTCGCGCGGCTGCCGCGCGACGCACGGGTCGAGATCGAAGCTGTTGCAACCCTCTGAGCGCCGAACGGCGCTCAGGTCAGGGAGGTCGGGATGGGAGACATGGGCGGTATGATGGCCAGTTTTGGGGCCATCTTTTTCGTGTTTTATCTGATTGGCGTCGCGATCGTGGCGGTGCCGTTCTGGTTCATCCTGAAACGGGCCGGCTTTTCGCCCTATCTCACGCTGCTCAACCTGATCCTCGGACTTGGCACGTTCATCGTGATGGCGATCCTCGCGTTTTCGCGCTGGCCGGCCGGTGAGTCGGGCCGCACCTCCACGGTGCAGGACCTGATGCGCCAGGTTCAGGGAGGCCGGTGATGAGCAGCTACAGCAGCGCCGCCACCATCGGTGGTTTGCTCTTTTCGCTCATCTTCGTGGCGCTGGGCATCTGGATGACCTGGCGCATCATCGAGAAGGCGGGCTATCCCGGCTGGTATGCGCTGGCGATCGGGGTCGGTGGCTTCATCCTGGGCCTGATCCCGTTTGTCGGTTTCCTCGTCCAGCTGGTCCAGCTCGGGCTGCTGTACGCCTTCGCCTTCGTGCGCTGGCCGAAAGAGGGGGGCACGGTCCCGTTCGGTGGCGGCATCCCGGGGTTGACACCAGGCGCCGCCGGCTATCCGCCGCAGGCGGGCTACCCGCCGGCGACCGGCTATCCGCCGCAGCCGGGCGGCTACCCCCCGCCAGGGTACCCGCAACAGCCCGGCTACCCCCCGCAACCCGGCTACCCACAGCAGCCGCCGGGCTACCCGCCCCAGGGGTACCAGCAGCAGCCCGGACCACCCGGCTATCCGCCGCAGCAAGGCTATCCGCAACAGCCCGGCTACCCGCAGGCGCCGCAGCAGCAGTATGGCCAGCCGCCCGGCTACCCGCCCGCCGGGGGCCCTGGCGGCTACAACCCGCCGCCTGCCGCGCCGCCCCCGTCACCGTACGGCCAATCCCCGGTGGCACCACCGCCGTCACCGTACGGCCAGTCGCCCGTGGCACCGCCGCCGTCGGCCCAGCCGTCACCGCCAGCCGGTGGCGATACGGAAGCCACGGTGATTGCCGGCCGGTCCATGCCGCAGGCCGGCGCGCCGATGGCACCACCGCCGCCGGCTCAGGCGTCATCGGGCCCTGGATGGACGCTGTCGACACCCGGTCCAGGCGGCACGCCCTTCGTGCTGACCTTGGTCGAGGGCAAGAGCATCTATCTCGTCAGTGGCCAGGGTGGTGGCGGTGACCTGATCGTGCCAGAGGCGTCGATCGGCAACCCGCATGCGCGCCTGCACCTGGCGCCGGGCAGGCTCGGCCTGGAGGATCTGGGTTCGACAGGCGGCACTGCCATCGACGGCGCCCAGCTGCTGCCCAGCCACGGTATCCGCGAGGTCACGCAGTCGAAGAAGATCCGCTTCGGCGCCCTGGAGTTTTCGCTGGCGCGGGCCTGAGGGGTTCCTCCCGGACCTGGCGCGGTGCGTCGCCTGCGATTTCCCGTCGCGGACGAGCCGCGCCGGGCCTGAAATGACCATATAGTCGACGGCCGCGCCCCGTCTTGTGGCGTCCCCAGGGCTCGGCTATGCCTGCCGTCACCCTGTTTCCTGCCCCTCGGAGAGCCCTGGTGATTTCGTCGCTCGCCTTAGTGCTCAGCTATTTGCTGGAGTTCTTCGTCTACCTGCTGATCGCGCAGGCGATCATGAGCTGGCTGCTGGCCTTCAACGTCGTGAATTACCGCAACCAGGTGGTGCGCACGATCTGGGAGTTCCTGGCGCGCATCACCGAGCCGCTGCTGCGGCCGATCCGGCGGATCCTGCCGAGTTTCGGCGGTATCGATCTGTCGCCGCTGGTGCTGATCCTGATCATCATCTTCTTGCAGCGCGCCTTCCTTTATAAGTTGATCACTGGCCAACCCATCACCCTGTTTTGAGCTTCTATCGGGTCGCCGCCGATGGTCTGCGGTTGCGGCTGAAGGTGAGGCCGCAGGCGCGCCGCCCCGGCATCGAGGGCGTCGTACCCGACATCGAGGGCGAGGCGCTGGCCGTTTCGGTCACGGCGGCGCCCGAAGACGGCAAGGCCAACGCGGCGGTGATCGCGTTGCTGGCCCGCACCTGGAAATTGCCGGCCACGTCATTCGCAGTCGTTCAGGGAGCCACCGCGCGGCGCAAGCTGGTGAGCGTCACCGGCGATCCCCGGGTGCTGGGTGCGATCATCGAGGCATGGCGCGCGTCGCATTCATGATCTATGTCGGCGCCGGATCAACGGCACGAGGTGGTCTGAATGACGGCAAGCATCATCGACGGTAAGGCCTATGCGGCCGGCTTGCGCGAGCGGGTGGCGCGCGAGGTGACGACACTGAAGGCGGACAAGGGGCTGACGCCCGGTCTCGCCGTGGTGCTGGTGGGCGACGATCCCGCGAGCCAAGTCTATGTCCGCAGCAAGACGCGCCAGGTTACCGAGGTCGGCATGGCTGGCTTCGATCACACGCTGCCGGGTGACGCACCGGAAGCGGATATCCTGGCGCTGGTCAACCGGCTGAACGCCGATGCGGCCGTGCACGGTGTTCTCGTGCAGCTGCCGTTGCCCGCCCATATCGCCTCAGGCCGCGTGATTGCCGCGATCGATCCGGCCAAGGACGTCGATGGGTTGAGCGCCACGAATGCCGGCCGGCTGATGCAATCGGCCAGCGGCCCGTTGGATTTCTCCGTCGCCTGCACGCCGCTGGGCTGCCTGATGCTGCTCAAGGATTCGGTGGGCACGCTCGCCGGTGCCGATGCCGTGGTCGTCGGTCGCTCCGTGCTGGTCGGCAAGCCGATGGCGCAGCTGCTGGTGCGCGAGGATTGTACGGTGACGGTGGCCCATTCGCGCACCCGCGATCTGCCCGCCCTGTGTCGGCGCGCCGACATCCTCGTTGCCGCCGTTGGACGGGCGGAGATGATCAAGGGCGACTGGATCAAGCCGGGCGCCACGGTGATCGACGTCGGCATCACGCGCATCACCAGGCCCGACGGCAAGCAGCGATTGATCGGCGATGTCGAATTCGAAACGGCCCGGGCGAGGGCCCGCGCCATCACCCCGGTGCCCGGGGGCGTCGGCCCGATGACCATCGCGTGCCTGCTGCACAACACCCTGCAGGCTGCGCGTCGCAGCGTGGGGTTGGGGCCAGCGGCGATTTGAGTTTTTTCGGACCGCGGGCGTCCACGCCCGCCTTCGCTCGGAGCAACGCGAAGAGCGAAAGACGGTCGTCGGCGCCAGGCGCCGATGCGCGCGTGGACGCGCGCGGTCCAAAAGGGTCAGAACGACTTGCTGATGCTGAAGATGGCGCGCGGGGCGCAGTAGTTGAAGCCGCCGCCGTTGCAGCGGGTCTTGGAGATGTTGGTGTCGACATAGGTGATGCCGAAGTCGACGCCGTAGA
>Ga0187894_10007610_pt1 | contig 10145 bp, 9 predicted proteins | sample GBC1701081metaG_FD_136650 | JGI IMG/M metagenome (GOLD analysis project Ga0187894, IMG submission 136650) | White microbial mat communities from a lava cave in the Kipuka Kanohina Cave System on the Island of Hawaii, USA - GBC170108-1 metaG ... | reverse complement strand
CGCGCGCCGACGGCGATCGTGTCGCCGCTGATGGCGACCGATGTGCCGAATTCGTCATCATCGGTCGGCGGGTCGGAGTTGGCCGTGAGCACCTGCGCCTGCGTGAAGAGGCCGCCGTTGCGCGTGAAGACATACGCGCCGCCGGCATGGTGCATGACCGTCCCCGCGATCGGGGCGCCGATCACCATGTTGTCAGCTTCGATCGCGATCGATTGCCCGAAGCGATCGCCGCCGGGATTGGCCGCGGACGACGACACCTTGCTTTGGCTGGTGACCAGCGGTTGAGCCACGGCGCGCGACGCGCCGAGCGTCAGACAACACGTGGTTAGCAGAACGAGCCACGACGGTAGACGGGTGCGAAGACACATACGCGAACTCCTTTGCAACGGTCATGGTTCTGCGCACGCTCGGCGACGAGGTAGGTCGCGTGCTTCAAACCGGGCCAACGCGAAACTAAGCGGATGGAGCGATTGCCCCGATCCATGCGGGATTTCCGCACGTAGGGACCATTGTAACTGGCTCGCGGACGCATCTGGAACCCTAAAAATCGCAACGCGGCAAAGATTGCCTTCAGATTCTTCCGGGGATTACCGCCATGCGCGAATCCCGCGCGACACGCCGAGGGTCCGCGAATCGGTCGGCCGCGCGGCCGCTTCGGCGCAAGGTCTGATAAATTCGCGCACCGCGTGCCGTGGCGCTACCGGCGACGGTCCAGCTGGCGATATTGGATCGCCTCGCCGACGTGATGGGCTGTGATCGCGTCGGAATCGTCGAGATCGGCGATGGTCCGCGCTACCCGCAACACCTTGTCGTGGGCCCGCGCCGAAAGGCCCAGTTCATCCATCGCCTGCCTGAGAATCGTTTCACCCGTCGCATCGAGCGGACAGAATCGCCGGACGAAACGCGGACCCATTCGGGCGTTGAGCATGGAACGGTGCGGTCCAAAACGGCATTGCTGCCGATCCCGCGCGGCGAGCACTCGGGCGCGCATTTCGCGGGAGTCCGTGCCCGGACGCGCGTTGCGAAGCTCGGGATAGGGAACGGCGGAAGCGAGCACGTGCAGGTCAATGCGATCCAGCAGCGGGCCGCTGACGCGACTCGCATAACGCTCGACATGCTGCGGCGAACAGCCGCATCGGCGGCGCGGATCGCCGAGATAGCCGCAGGGACAGGGATTCATCGCGGCGACCAGCATGAACTCCGCCGGATAGCGCACGGTGCTGTGCGAGCGCGCGATCGTGATGCAGCCATCCTCGAGCGGCTGGCGGAGCGTCTCCAGGATCGAACGCTGAAACTCCGGAAATTCATCCAGGAAGAGGACGCCGCGGTGTGAGAGAGAGACCTCGCCGGCCTGCGGGATGCTGCCGCCACCCACGAGCGCCGCGGCGCTGGCGGAGTGATGAGGCGTGCGAACCGGCCGCGTGGCCATCAGCGCTGCGCCGACGGCAAGCTTGCCCGCCGAAGACCAGATGCGGGTCGTCTCGAGCGATTCGTCCAATGTTAACGGGGGTAAAATCGTGGGCAGGCACTTGGCCATCAGGGTCTTGCCGGAGCCCGGCGGTCCGACCATCAGGACGTTGTGCCCCCCTGCGGCCGCGATCGTGAAGGCGCGTTTGCAGAACTCCTGACCGCGCACATCGGCGAAATCGACGTCATATTGCGACGCTTTGGCGAACGCATCGGCCAGGTCGAGCGTGGCCGGTTCGATCGAGCATTGATCCGTGAGAAACCCCACCGCCTCGGTGAGCGAACCGACGGGGATCACCTCCAACCCATCGACGACTGCCGCCTCGCCGGCATTTTCGCGCGGCAACAGCAGGCCGTCGAATCCGCCGCCTCGTGCGCACATCGCCATCGAGAGCGCCCCGCGCACCGGCCGCGTCCGCCCATCCAACGCCAGCTCGCCCGCGACAACGAACCGCTTCAGCGCATCCGGCAGCACCCCCTGCTCTGCGAAGAGCATTCCCAGCGCAATCGGCAGGTCCAGCGCCGGCCCCTCCTTCCGCACGTCCGCGGGCGCGAGATTGACGATCGTCCGCCGGTCGGGGGACTCGAAGCCGCAGTTTATGATGGCGGTGCGGATGCGCTCGAGACTCTCCTTCACCGCCGCATCGGGCAGGCCGACGATCTGGGTCATGGAGAAGCCGCGGGAGGAGACGTTGACCTCCACCTCGCAGGCGACGGCGTCGATCCCCGCCAGCGTGACGCTGTGCAGACTGGCCAGCATGACGGACAGTATACCGAACAAAACCCGGCCGTCCAGACATTTTTAGTATTTTTTTCGGTCCCGCCGAAGGGCTACCGGCCCGCCTTGAGCAGGTCCCGGATCTCACCCAGCAATTTCTGATCCGGCGTCGGTCCGGGGGGAGGCGCCGGGGCCGCGGCTTCCTGCCGCCTGGCCACGTTGATCGCCTTGACCAGCAGGAAGAGGGCAAAGGCGACGATGACGAAATTGATCCCGGCGTTGATGAACTTGCCGTAGAAAATCTCGACCGGGGCCCCCCCTTCGCCCGGCACGGGGATCCGAACCGAGAGTTTTGAGAAGTCCACCTTGCCGATGATCCAGCCGAGCGGAGGCATCATCATGTCATTGACCAGCGAAGTGACGATGCCGCCGAAGGCGCCGCCGATGATGATGCCGACGGCCATGTCGACCACGTTGCCCTTGACCGCGAAGTCCCGGAATTCCCTGATCATTCCCATGGTGAGGCTCCCGGAGGGAGGAAAGATGTGGGCAGGCCGCGCGGTCCGCCCGGCGGAAGTGTACGAACACTCGCAGGGGCGTAAAGGCCGGCGCGGTCACATCGCGTCGCCGCCCAATCGCCGGCAAGCCTCGGTCACCGCCCGCATGAGGCCACGAGCCTTGTTGAGCGTCTCCTCGTACTCGCGCCTTGGAACCGAATCGGCCACCACACCCGCCCCGGCCTGTATCCGGCCGACGCCGCACCGCAACACGATGGTGCGAATGGCGATGCAGAGATCCATGTCCCCCGAACGGCTGAGATACCCGATCGCGCCGGCGTAGACGCCGCGGCGCGACGGTTCCAGTTCGTCGATGATTTCCATCGCGCGAATCTTCGGCGCGCCGGAGACGGTGCCCGCGGGGAAGGTTGCCTCGAGCAGATCCAGCGCGTCGCACCTCGGGTCCAGTTCGCCGGTCACCTGCGATACGAGATGCATCACGCGCGAAAAACGCTCCGTCTCAAGCAATCCGACCACGCGCACCGATCCCGGCCGGCAGACGCGGCCGATGTCGTTGCGCGCCAGGTCGACGAGCATGATGTGCTCGGCGCGCTCTTTCGGATCCGATTTCAGATCCGCCTCGAGCGCCGCATCATCAGACGGCGTGGCGCCGCGTGGACGGGTGCCCGCCAGCGGGCGGATCATGACGTTGCGGCCTTCCAGTCGCACCAGCACCTCCGGCGACGATCCGAGAATGTGCAGATCATCCAGCCGCAGGAAGTACATGTAGGGCGAGGGATTCGTCCGCCGCAGCGATTCGTAGAGCGGCATCGCCGCATGCGGCCAGTCAAATCGAAAACACTGCGACAGTACGGTCTGAAAGATGTCCCCCGCGCGCACATGCTCCTGAGCCCGTTCGATCGCGGCGCAATACTCGCGCTCGGTCATGTTGGAGGGCATCGCTTCGACGCCGCCGTCGTCATCCGGTTCGGTCCGTGACTCCGGATCGGCCGAACACTCCAGCACGGCTGAACGCACCTCCGCCACGCGCCGCGGCTCCGCCGAATGATTCGAAAGAATCAGGTGAGTCCGCTGCTCGACGTGATCGCAGACGACGATCTCCTGCGGCACGAGCAGCCATGCATCCGGCTCCGCCGGGTCCGCCGCATGCCGCTCCGGCAGTCGCTCGAACCGCCGCACGACGTCATAGGCGAAATAGCCCACCAACCCGCCGGGAAAGGGAGCGACCGGCGGCACAGGGGGCAGTTCCCGCAGGATCCCGCGCAGGACTTCCCTCAGCGGTCCGTTCCGCTGCGTGCGGCCGTGCTCATCCTCGATCTCGACGCTTTCACCGCGCACCTGAATCGAGCGGCTGGGACGGCCTCCGAAGAACGAGTAGCGTCCGCGCCCGCCCTTCCGCTCCAGCGATTCGTAGAGAAACGCGCGGTCATCGCCGCCGTAGAGGCGCTCGAAGGCCTGCGCGGGGCGACAGACGCCGCCCAGCGTGAAGACCGTCGCCGGCGCATTGCGGGAGACCGCCCCCATCAGGCCTTCCGCCCTGCGGCACGAGCCAGCACCGGTCGCATGATTTCAATTTCTGCCATCAGCTCGGCGAACATCGGAATCGTCAGCGACTGCGCGCCGTCCGAGAGCGCCCGGTCAGGATCCGGATGCACTTCCACCATGATGCCATCGGCCCCGGCGGCGAGCGCCGCGCGGGCCAGCGGAATCACGCTGTCGCGCCGCCCCGCCGCGTGGCTGGGATCGACGAGCACGGGCAGGTGTGAGCGGCGCTTCAGTTCCGGCACGATATTGATGTCCAGCGTGTAGCGCGAATGGTCGCTGAAGGTGCGGATGCCGCGCTCGCAAAGCATTACCTGACGATTTCCTTCGGACATGATGTATTCGGCGGCCAGCAAAAACTCCTCCAGCGTGGCGGACATCAGCCGCTTGAGCAGCACCGGGCGGCGCGACTGCCCGGCCCGCTTCAGCAGCGGAAAATTGGCCATGTTGCGCGAGCCGATCTGTACGATGTCGGCCGTCTCCTCGACGGCGTCGAAGACCTCCGTCCCCACCGCCTCGGTGACCACGGGCAAATGGGTCGCCGCGCGAACCTCGCGGAGAATCGTCAACCCCTCCTCGCCGAGCCCCTGGAAGGAATAGGGTGAGGAGCGCGGCTTATACGCGCCGCCGCGCAGCATGGCCGCTCCCTGTTCGCGCAGCGCCGCGGCTGTCTTCGACATCTGCTCGCGCGACTCGACCGAGCAGGGTCCGGCGATCACAAAGGGGACGCCGCCGCCGATCTCGACCTCGCCCACGCGGATGACCGTGTCGTCCGGCTTCATTTCGCGGCTGGTCAGCTTGTAGGGCTGCGTGACGCGGATGACCTCCATCACGCCCGCAAGGCCGCGAATGGGCTCGGCGTCGACCGGCTGAGTATTTCCGGTGACGCCGATCGCCACGCGCGTCGGACCGGGAATCGGGTGTGGCGTCAGTCCGAGCGTACGCACCATCGCGCAGACCGAATCAAGCTGCTGCGGCGTGGCGTCGGCCTTCATCACGATCAACATGAGTGCTGCTCCCCGCAATTCTGCTGCGCCGCCTCTTTGAAGGCGTGCATGACCTTCGACAGATCCTCTCCTTGATTCACCGCGTCGATCAGGCGGCTTCCGATGACGACGCCCGCGGCGCGGCCGCGCAGCGACCGCACGTGTGCCGGCTCCGAAATCCCAAATCCCACTGCCACCGGTTGCGACGTCATCTCACGTATCCGCGCGAGATAGGCGGGCAGCTCGTCGCTCAACGCCCGCCTCGCCCCCGTCGTTCCCGTCAGGCTGACCGCGTAAATGAAGCCGTCGCACGCCTCGGAGATTCGACACAGCCGCTCATCGGTCGTGGTCGGCGCGACGAGAAAAACCAGCGAGACGCCCTGCGGCCCCGAGGCCGCCAGCCACTCACCGGCCTCTTCCGGCGGAAGGTCGGGAATGATCAGTCCGGCAATTCCCGCCCCGGTCATCTCGTCGAGTAACCGTTCGCGGCCATGAGATTCGAGCGGATTCAGATAAGACATGATCGCGGCCGGGCAGCCGAGCGGTTCGGCGCGCAGCGCCGCCAGCAGGTCCGGCAGCCGAAAGCCGCGCTCCAGCGCCGCATGCGCGGCCATCTGGATCGTCGCGCCGTCGGCGACGGGATCGGAAAATGGAATGCCGATCTCGATCAAGTCCGCGCCGCCGCGGGCGAGCAGCCGCATGATGCGGAGCGATTCATCCAGCGTCGGATATCCCGCCATCCAGTAGGGAATCAGCGCGAGATCGCCGCGGCGTCCGGTCTGCTCGAACACCGCTCGAAGAGCCGGCAATGTCCCGCAGGGGTCGATCATGGCGTCACCCCCGCCTCTGCAACAATACCCAGGTCCTTATCTCCGCGACCCGAAAGATTGATCACGACCGCGGCGTCAGGCTTCAGTCGCGCGGCGACGCGGAGCGCGTGCGCGACGGCGTGAGCGCTCTCCAGCGCCGGAAGAATCCCCTCGAGCCGCGCGAGAAGCGAAAACGCCTCCAACGCCTCGGCATCGGTGACGGCAGCGTATTCCGCCCGGCCGGAATCCTTGAGCGCGGCGTGTTCCGGCCCGACGCCCGGATAGTCAAGACCCGCCGATACGGAATGCGTCGGCCGCACCTGCCCCTGCTCATCCTGAAGGAGGTAGCTGCGCGCCCCGTGCAGCACTCCCTCGCGCCCCCCACAGAGCGTCGCCGCGTGATCGTTACCCCCCATGCCGCGCCCCGCCGCCTCGACGCCGACCAGCCGAACCGCATCGGCGATGAAGGAGTGAAACATGCCCATGGCGTTCGATCCGCCGCCGACACAGGCCACCAGCACGTCGGGCAGCCTGCCGAGCCGCTCCAGGCACTGTGCCCGCGTTTCGCGGCCGATCACCGACTGATACTCGCGCACGATGAGCGGATAAGGATGCGGTCCGACCACGGAGCCGATGATGTAATGCGTATCCGCGACGCGCGTGACCCATTCGCGCATCGCATCGTTGATCGCGTCCTTGAGCGTTCGCGTGCCGGAATCGACCGGCGCGACCTGCGCGCCGAGCAGCCGCATTCGCTGCACGTTCAGCGACTGTCGCGCCATGTCTTGCGATCCCATGAAGACGCGGCACTCCAGTCCGAGCCAGGCACAGGCCGTCGCCGTCGCCACGCCGTGCTGTCCCGCGCCGGTTTCGGCGATCACGCGGCGCTTGCCCATCCGCGCGGTCAGCAGCGCCTGCCCGACCGCGTTGTTGATCTTGTGTGCGCCGGTGTGATTGAGATCTTCGCGTTTCAGGAAGATGCGCGCCCCGCCCGCGTAACGCGTCAGCCGCTCGGCCAAATAGAGCGGCGTGGGACGGCCGACGTAATGACGGAGCGTCTCATCGAACAGGCGCGCGAAGCCCGCGTCGCCCTGCGCGGCGCGAAAACCCGTCTCCAGTTCCGCCAGCGCGCCCATCAACGTCTCAGGGACGTAACGGCCGCCATATCGGCCGAAATATCCCCGCGCGTCGGGCTGGCCCGTCGGTTGGATGCTCATGCTCCCCCCACGGCATCCATGAACGCCTGCATCCGCGCCGGATCCTTGCGGCCGGGCGATCGCTCGATCCCGGTCGAAACATCCACCCCCGCCGGCTGGACGATGCGGATCGCGTCGCCCACGTTCTCCGGAGTCAGTCCACCGGCGAGGATCAGATTGCCCGGGAATTCGAGTCCCAGGTCGCTCGCGATGCTCCAGTCGAACGCGCGGCCGCTGCCCGCGCCGGAATCGAGAAGCCAGACGGCCTGCGGATCGGCGTTCAACCGACCGGCCAGCGATGCTCGCGTGTCCGAGGGACGCACGCGCAGGCAGCGGATGAGGGATGAAGGAGTGCGCGGCACAAGACCCGGCGGGACGATCTCATCGTGAAGCTGCACGGAATCCACGCCGGCGTGATCGACGATCCGCTGAATCTCCTCGGCCGTCTCCCCCATGAAGACGCCGACGGTGCAGACAGTCCCGGAAGGAATTGCGCGGATGATCTCCCGCGCCTGGTCGGGCGAGACCTGGCGCGGCGAGGGAGCGAAAACGAGGCCGATCGAAGCAGCGCCGCAACCGGCCGCCGCCCGGGCATCCTCGACGCGGGTGATACCGCACATCTTCACGCGGATCATGGTTCGACTCCTCTCAGGGTTCGCAGCACCGCGGCAGGATCGGGAGCGCGGACCAGTGTTTCACCGATCAGCACCGCGTCGAAGCCTGCGTCCGAGATCCGAAGCATGTCGTCCCGCGTGCGAACGCCGCTCTCCGCCACGGCGATCCGTCCGGCGGGTATGAGCGGCCGCAGCCGCAGTGCAAGTCCCGGATCGACGTCGAAGGTCGCCAGGTCACGGGCATTGACACCGATCACTTCCGCGCCGGCGGCCAGCGCTCGTTGCAACTCCGGCTCATCGTGTACCTCCACCAGCGCGTCCATCCCGAGCGAGCGGGAGACCTTCAGCATTTCGATCAGCAGCGGCTGATCCAGGATACGGACGATGAGCAGCACTGCGTCGGCGTTCATTTGGCGCGCCTGGTGCAACTGCGCGGCGTCGATCATGAAGTCTTTGCGAAGCAGGGGCAACGCGGCCGTGCCGCGCGCCGCGGAGAAATCGTCCGGGGACGCGCCGAAGAACGTTCGATCCGTGAGACAGGAGATCGCCGCCGCGCCACCCGCCGCGTAGCTCCGCGCGAGATGCGCGGGATCGAGTGTCTCGCGGAGAACCCCTTTCGAGGGGGAGCGCCGCTTGATCTCCGCGATGATCGAGAGGCCCGGACGTCGCAGCGCCGCCGCGAAGCCGCGCGACGGCGACGGCGGCGCCGCTTCCATCTCCGGCCTCGCTGACTTCAATGCCGCGATTTCGCTCTGCTTCTCAGCGATGATCTGTTCGAGCAGCGTCATACGGCGAACTCCCGCGAACGGCGGCGCAGCTCCTCCAGAATCTTCGCGGCCCTTCCGGAGTCAATCGATTCCGCCGCTGCCGCCGCTCCATCGCGCAAGGTCGGCGCGCGCCCCGCGACGCAAATCACCGCCGCTGCATTGAGCAGCGCGAAGATCCGCCCCCCGCCCTTCTTTCCTTCCAGAATCGAGCGGGCGATGCGGGCATTCTCTTCCGCGTCGCCGCCGATCAGATCGTGTGCGGCGCAAGGTTCAAGCCCCGCATCCTCCGGCCTCAGCGTCATCGGCCGCCGAATGCCGTCGCGCAGCTCGATCCCATGTGTCAGGCCGCAGGGACTGATCTCATCCAGCCCCTCCTCGCCATGCACGATCATCACATGCTCCCCGCCCAGTCGAGCCGCCGCGTCGGCCATCGGCTCGATCCATTCGCGCCGCGGCACGCCGATCAACTGCCGGCGGACCCCGGCCGGATTCGCAAGCGGTCCGATGAGATTGAAGATCGTGCGGATTCCCAGCTCACGCCGAACCGTGCCGACCGCCTGCAACGCATCGTGATAGAGCGGCGCGTGAAGGAACCCCAGTCCCACCGACTCGATGCAGGCGGCGGCGGCCTCGGGCGGAAGGTCCCCCCGCACTCCCAGGGCGGCGAGCACGTCGGCGCTGCCGCAGCGGCTCGACACGCCGCGATTGCCATGCTTGGCGATCCGGCATCCGGCTCCTGCCGCAATGAAGGCTGCGATCGTGGAGACGTTGAGCGTGTTCCGCCCATCGCCTCCCGTGCCGCAGCAATCGACCAGGCCGTCCGCCACAATCGGGACGCGGCGCGCCCGCAGCCTCACCGCCCGCGCGAATCCCACAATCTCGTCAACGGTTTCGCCGCGCCGGCTCAGCGCGGTGAGCGCCGCGGCGATCCGCGCGGAGGTCAGCGCGCCGTCGACCATCGAGTCCGCCAGCGCCGCAGCCTGCGACTCATCGAGGCTGCGACCATGGAGGACGTGTTGGACGAGATCGAGCGGCATCATCGGTTCCGACAAAAAAAATGGCCCCCGGTTGCGATCAACCGGAGGCCCTTGAACGATTCGCTTCGACGGGATGTGTACGCGAACCCTACCCTCCGGCGGATTGATCTCCGGGCCACCACGCGGCGCTGGGAAGGATTGCGTTCATGCCAGGTGTCTTGCGCATCTTCGCACAGAGGTCCAGGGTCCGCATCCATTCTGACGGGTGATCGCCCGGAAATTCGTTTCAATTGCGGACTTCCTCATGCTAGCGAAATCGGCCCCGGCGCGTCAAATAACGTTCCGGGGCCGCAAATCGCCGTGCATGTTCGCACCCCTGCCCGGCCGCCGGAACTCGTTCCGAACGCCCCACAAGGCCTCTCCTTGACGCATGGGACCGGCATATCATTAGGTGGCTGCGGCCGGTGAAACCGGTCCCCCGGCGCGGAAAGTATGTCGAATACGAGGGGAGCCGCCGTTTCACAAATCCCGGGGGGGAAATTATCGTGAAT